>Ga0116174_10000364_pt1 | contig 45621 bp, 41 predicted proteins | sample AD_UKC087_MetaG_FD_89801 | JGI IMG/M metagenome (GOLD analysis project Ga0116174, IMG submission 89801) | Active sludge microbial communities of municipal wastewater-treating anaerobic digesters from USA - AD_UKC087_MetaG | ecosystem: Engineered > Bioreactor > Anaerobic > Digestate | place: USA...
ACGGACACAAAAAGGCTGCCGCAGCTGCGGCAGCCTCAGACTTACTTATTCAACATTTCCTACAGCGGAAATTACCTCTGTGAGGAGGTTTGCAGGGAGCTGCTCATATCTTACGAAATCGAATGTGAAGCTTCCCATACCTCTTGTGGTCTGACGGAGGTACATTGCGAAGTCGTGCATCTCACGCATAGGCACCTCAGCCTGAATAACGGTATTGCCGCTGCCGACAGGCTCCATGCCGAGAACTCTGCCTCTGCGCTTGTTGAGCTCGCCCATTATGTCGCCTGTGTTCTCGTCGGGAGCTGTTACCTTCAGCTCGCCGATAGGCTCAAGCATTACGGGGTCTGCCTGACGAAGTCCCTCCTTGTATGCGATAGAAGCGGCAGTCTTGAATGCCATTTCGGAGGAGTCAACAGGATGATATGAACCGTCTACCAGTATAGCCTTCAGTCCGACTACGGGGCAGCCTGCAAGAACGCCCTTCTTGACAGACTCCTCAAGTCCCTTCTGAACTGCGGGGAAGAAGTTCTTGGGAACAGCTCCGCCGAATATTTTCTCCTCGAATACAAGTGTATCGCTTACGCAGGGCTCAAACTCGATCCAGACATCACCGAACTGTCCGTGACCGCCCGACTGCTTCTTGTGTCTTCCCTGAACCTTTACCTTCTTGCGGATAGTCTCCTTATAAGCTATCTTGGGAACTGTCAAGTTGACCTCAACTCCGAACTTGGTCTTGAGCTTGGCAGCTGCAACTTCAATATGCTGCTCACCGAGACCGCTGAGTATCTGCTCCTTGGTTGTCTCGTCCTGAACATATGTGAGAGTGGGATCCTCCTCGATAAGTCTCTGGATACTTGCTGAGATCTTAGCCTCATCACCCTGAGCCTTTGCCTTTACAGCCATTGAATAGCAGGGTCTGGGGAACTCCATGCCTGCGAACTCAACAACTCTTGCTGAGTCTGACAGAGTATCGCCTGTATTTGCAGAGATCTTGGAAGCTACCACGATGTCGCCTGCATAAGCTGCGGAGACCTCGCTTTGCTTCTTGCCGCAGAGATTATAGAGCTTGCCTATCTTCTCGGTGGTCCCTGTTGTAGAGTTGACTACATCACAGTTTGATGTGAGCTTGCCTGACATAACCCTTATAAATAACATCTTACCTACGAATGGATCGGCAACTGTCTTGAATACAAATGCTGAAAGAGGATCATCTGTATTGCAGGCTACCTCGATAACGTCCTTTGTGGGAGTGTAAGCCTCAGCGGAGTATACCTCGTTAGGTGACGGAAGCAGCAGCTCTATCTCCTTGAGGAGCATATCTATACCTGCCAGATCAGCAGCAGATGTGCATACAACAGGAGTGATGATACCGCGGTTCATACCGTCGTGGATACCGTCGATGAGTTCCTTCTGAGTAAATGCCTCGCCCTCGAAGAACTTCTCCATGAGCTCCTCGGAGGTCTCTGCAACAGCCTCTGAAACAGCAGCTACCAGACCTTCAACACGGTACTCGAACTTCTCGGAGATCTCAGCTGTGGGCATATCAGTCTCGATAGCGTTGCCCTTGTCATCGTACTTATAGCACTTCATCTCGATAAGGTTAACGTACTCAACGATCTTTCCGTTGCTGACAACGGGAACTACAACAGGGCATACGGTAGGACCGAAAACGGTCTTGAGCTCTGTGAGAACGTTGAAGAAATTAGCGTCCTTGTCGTCGATCTTTGTAACCACGAACATCTTGGACTTGCCCTGCTTTACTGCCTCGTCATATGCCTTTCTTGCGCCTACCTTGACGCCTGACTTAGCGGAAACAGTGATCATTACAGTATCGGAAACTCTGATTCCCTCGATCATTTCGGCTGCGAAGTCGAACAGACCGGGTGTATCGAGCAGATTTACCTTTAATCCGTTATATTCAAAGGAAGCAAGAGATGTACCGATAGATATCTGTCTCTTGATCTCCTCGGGATCGTAATCGCAAACTGTTGTGCCGTCAGCAGTCTTGCCGAGTCGGTCGGAAGCTCCTGCCTTGTAAAGGATCGCCTCTGCAAGAGAAGTTTTTCCCGAGCCGTTATGGCCTGCAAATGCTATGTTCTTGACTTTGTTTACATCATATTCTTTCATGGTAAAGTTTCTCCTCTTAAATGGTTTATCCGTTTTTTATGCACGGCATACAAATATTATAATTCATTAATAAAAAATTGCAATACTAACATAAAATTTTCTACATTTCATAGTACACGGCTCATGGTTTGTTGTGCATTATCACCAAATAAAACTGCTTCTGATTTACTAAATAGCTTTACTTTTCCCAAAGCGGAGAAGATCAGAAAGTATGCAGCTCCCCATAGGATCGTAAATACAGCTATATATGGCAGTTTTTCCTCAGTAAGCCCCGTGAAACTTAGAATGAGCTCAGACAGCGACATAGTGGAAAATGCAAGAGCAGCTGGCATGAGCAATGACCTGAGCAGCGCTGCTTTCGCCCCTGTTTCCCTTATTATTCTTACAAAACGGGAGCAGTTCCCGAAGACATTACTGGCATAATAGGAAATTACTATTCCGTAGAAGCCTATTCGCGGCACAAGTATCAGCACTGCGGTTATCCTTATGATGTATTCTGCCAGATAATTCAGTGAGGAAAAGCTTTGCAGTCCCATTCCCTTTATCATTGACTCCAGAACTATTTCCATGTAGATGAATGGTACAACGGGGGGCTATCATTGTTATCATTTTTCCCGCAAGCTCTCCGCCGCCCAGAAGCTCTCCTATCCTGCTGCCGAAACGCATGAGAACTGCCGAAGCAAATACCGAGTACATAAGCGTACAAGCCTTTATTCTCTCTGTTATATGCCTTATCCTCATGCTGTTTCCAGCTGCCTTGGCACGGGCGGCTTCGCTGACTATTATCCCCGAGAGCGAACATAACACTACAGACGGGAAGAAAAGTGTCGGTATTACTATGCCCTCAAAAACGCCGAACTGTCCCAGTGCTTTTCCTGCGGAGTCGCCGTACTGCCGCAGGCAAACAGGGATAAGCGCGTCATTTGTGCTGCTGAGGACGGCTGTAAGTATGCTTCCGCCCATTATGGGAAAGCAAAGTGAAGCATAATGTCTGAACGTAATGGAGCATCTTCCCTCTGATCTGTGGTATGTCTTTATGTAAGCAGCTCCCAGAAGCAGCAGTGAAACAGCATTCCCTGTTATGACTCCGCCTATCATTATACCGCATACCGCCTCCTCGGTAATATCTGTGTGAAGAAGTGTCATCACTATGATATACCCGCACCTTGCTACAAATTCAGCAATATCACCTGCTGCGCACATAGCCGCTCTGCGGTTCGCATTGAAATAGCCCTTTAAACAGGCGGATACTGCTCCCGTAACAAGAGCTATCGGCATTTTCCTAAGTGCACCTGACATATGCGCACCGCTGAAAAATCTAAGACTTATTGGCTCTGCAAGCAGGAATACCGCTGCAGAACCCCCTGCACTCAGCAGCAGGCACAGCTTTATACCATGTCTTAGTATCCCGTTTGGATCACCGCAGGGCTTTCCCAGCTCCTCGGATATGAGGCGGCTGGTGCACAGGAAGGCATTGCCATTGGAAAGAATGCCTGCCAGACCGAGGAAGGCTCCCATAAGTGAGAGTATTCCAATTGCTGAGGTGCCCAGGTTTTTCGTGATGAACACATTCAGCAGCAAAGCGGCTGAGTCCAGGATCAGCTGCATCACCGTTAGTATAACCGTGTCCCTTAGTATTTTGCTTTTTATCATCAAAGCTTCCTCCATAATGTACTTTTACATTTTATGGAAAAAAGCCCCGAAAAATGACAAAGCGGACAGCTGTGCTGTCCGCTTTGTTGGTCATCTTTTTTTGTAAAGAATGATCTCGGGATCGGATATATCCCTGCCGTATGAAACCACAAGAAGAATGTCTGCATTTGCTATGATACCGAAGAAACGTCCGTCGCCAAGCTCACTTTCAAGCTGGTTGCCAAGGTAAGTGGCATTATCGTCAAGAAGCTTCACAGTCTTGCCGTTTGGCAGCGGATACTCTATGTTAACATAAGCTCCTACAAGAGCGTTGAGCTTTTCCACCTTCGGCATACCCTCGATATTGAGAGCATTAAATTCCTCTATAAGCTTCTGCCTGAACTCCTCAACACCGTCGTCCTCAAGGTCTTTTCCCTGCTTCCAGTAGTCAAGCTTGGGGAGCATCTCCTTCATGTATGAACGAGCCTGCTCCTCGGAAAAGCCTTGCTCAGCCATGTGCTTCACGCAGACATCTATGAGGTCCTCCATGTTGTGGTACATGAACTTTCCGTCCGCATAGCACCATCTGCAATAGTCCTCGTTGAAGCTTCCGTCAGTCTCTTTGCTGATGGAGACGTCCTCAAGAGGCATTCCGCAGCACTGGCAAACAAGCTTTCTCGGTGAACCGAGCAGAGTGTTGATGGAAACATCAAAAAGCTTTGACAGCAGTTTCAGTGTTTCTGTGTTGGGGACAGTGTCCCCTGTCTCCCAGCGTGATACCGCCTGTCTTGTTACAAAGACCTTTTCTGCCAGCTCGTCCTGTGAAAGACCGTGTTTGTTTCTGAGTTCAAGTATAATGTTTTTGGTTTCCATAGTTTATCACCTCAAGTTCATTATAACACAGCCCGTCGGAAAATCAAGCAACTGTCTGTTGCGCAGCTTACTTCTTAAGCAGTCTGTCCAGCATTACCTGGCGGCATTCTTTTTCCAGCGTATCGTCAAGGGGCTCAAGAGCGATGTGCTCTGACTCTCCCCTGTTTACGCAGTATTCTATCATGTAGTCGGAGATCTCAGGGTTTTTTGAAAGGCAGGGACCGTGAAGATATGTGGCGATGACGTTCTTCTCACAGTAGCCCTCAGCCTCGCTCTTTGAGCAGTTTCCATTGCCGGAAAGCACCTTGCCAAAGGGTGTCTTTATGCCCTGTGTCTGTCCGCCGTGGTTCTCAAAGCCAACAACCTTCACCGGCTTGCCCGTTATCTTTGTCTCAATGACGATGTTGCCGATACAGCGCTTTCTGCGGCTGTTGGGTGCAACTGTGAAGTAATCGAAAAGGCCAAGTCCCTTAATGTCATTTCCGTCTGCGTCACGGTAATATTTGCCCATGAGCTGATAGCCGCCGCATATAAGGAACAGGAATGTTCCGTTTTTGTATGCCTTGATAATACCATCCCTGCATTTCAGCAGATCCTCGGAAATGTGCTGCTGCTCAAGATCGGCTCCTCCGCCGATATATACAAGGTCATAGGAGCTGAAATCGGGCATCTCAGAGTCTATGGAGTACTTGTCCACCTGACAGTCGATACCTCTTTTCTTGCAGCGGAAACGAAGCACCTCCATGTTGCCGCTGTCACCGTAAAGGTCAAGCATATCAGCGTACATATGAAGAATTTTTATCGTTTTCATTTGTTACCTCCATGCTTTGTGATATAGCGCTTGAGGGCGCTTCTTGTGGGCTGAACTGCCGTATAGTTGGCAATAATGAACTTTCGCCCCTCAGTGCGGGCAAGCTCCTCAACAGCCTCGTCAAGGTCGGGACGCACCACTATATTTGCAGGGTCATAGCCTGCGGTCTTGATACGTACCGCGATATCATACGCCCTTGTACCTGATGTGACTACTCGTGTAACACGTTCAAAGATACTGAAGTTTATATCGTATATCCAGGAGACGTCCAGACCGTCGGCAACATTGTCGTTGAGCACGAAAAGGAGCTCCTTTTCACCCTGCATCTCGTTCATAACGCGGAGAGTCATATTTGCTCCCACGGGGTTCTTCGCAAGGTTGAGAGTAGCCTTTCTGTCACCCAGCATGAAGTTCTCCATACGTCCGTTCTTGACAGTATAGCTGTTGATTACTCCGTCAGTCACCTTCTGCTCAATGCCGTAGAGCTTCGCCGCAGCCGCCACAGCTGTCATATTGTAGACATTGTAAATGCTGTTGAGCTTGGGAGAATAGGTATGACCGTCAGCTGTGAACACAGGCTTGTCAAGGTCGATGTCCTTAGCTGTGATATAGGGCTCATAGTTTCCGAAGCCGCACTTTTTGCAAATGAACCTGCCGATATGTGAGTACTGGTAGTAATCGTACTCCAGCGCCTCGCCGCAGAAGGGACAGAAACGTCCCTCCGAGGCTTCAAATATCTTCTGTGTTGCAAAGGCATAGGGCTCTGCGTGGAAGTACTTAACATTCTTGTTCTTAGGATTTGCCCTGCCGAGTCGGGCAGTATTCGGGTCGTCACCGTTGAGGATAAGATTGCCCTCAAAGGTCTTGCAGAAGCCGTTTATCTTCTGGATAAGGGTCTCCATCTCGCCGTTTCTGTCAAGCTGGTCACGGAAGAAGTTCAGTACTACCAGTGTGTCCAGCTTCAGCTGAGAATACACAACAGGAACATGAGACTCGTCGGTCTCCAGTATGAGGTAATCCGCCTTGACCTTTCCCGACATATCACAGTGTCTCAGCAGCAGGGAGCATATTCCCGTATCCAGGTTATTGCCCTCTTTGTTGATGATTATTTTCTTGCCGCTCCTCTCAAAGAGCTGAGCGATACAGTTGGTAACGGAGGTCTTTCCGTTGGTTCCCGTTACCGCGATTATGGGGCAGTCCACCTTGAACATGGATACTGCCTTATGCCTTGAAAGGTGCCACAGAATTATTCCCGGAAGGTTTCCTGCGTTGCGGTGCATAAGTCTCAGCACCTTTACTATTATCTTACCGATTATTATCAGAAGTCGTTTCAATTTCGTCCTCCGTATTATTAGTTTCCTGTGTATGATACTCTTCCGTCCTCGGAAAAGCCTACCCAGCCGCGCTGCTTTGCAGCCTTTATGCCCAGAGCCACAGAGGTCTCTAGGGTGGGAGTTATCCTTGTGAAGCCGAAGAGATGTGCCACCTCGCGAAGAAGGTCCGCACGCTCCATAGCTACCTGACGGGACATTATCTCCTTTATGCCTACAGCTATCTCCTCGGGGGCCACATCGTCGATGTCACGCTTGGTATCGTCCTTGTAGACTGTGCGGCACTTGTCGTACTCCTCGGGAGACTGTGTGCCCAGCCATACATACTCATTCTCGCCTGCGGTTGTGACCTTAGCGTCAGCCTTTTCAAAAGCCATATCGAACAGAGCCTTCATATTGGCTCCCGGACGTGATATGCCCCAGCATGAGAAGGTCTTTTTCGCAAGAGTTTTCTTGTTCATGGGAGCCTCGGATGTCAGTATATCGTTTATGCACTTGCTTATCTTCGCAAGGCTTGCTTCATTGAAGTTTTCCGAGCTGCCCAGTGCCTTTATCGTAAAGGGCTTGAACTCGTCGAAGCTTTCGGAGAAGCTGCTGACCTCCTCGGTCTCGAATACCAGTTCCTGCTTCTTCTTTTCCTCAGCCTTGGGAGCTGCCTCGGGGTGGCGGTAACGCTCCACAGCAGTGTCTATCTCAGACTTTATCTTGCTGAGTACTTTTTCCTTATTGTCAAGCCAGTCGATGATATAAACGCTCATGACATTCCAGCCCAGTCCCTTCAGCACACTTGGCTGGGACAGGCTTCTGTCGCTGGCGGTGCCGTTGTGGAAGTAGGACTCGTTTCCGCAGTTGATACCCATGATATAGGTATCGGGCTTATCAGGATTGACCACTGCCACGTCCACCTTATAATCAGAGCAGCCTACGCTGCACTTGCACTCGTAGCCCAGCTTCCTTATCTCCTCGGCAACTATTGTCTCGAAGCCCTCGGAGCTGCTCTTTGAGCCTGCTCTTACGGGGAGAGCACTTCTGCCCCTTGCAGCAAATTCCAGGAAGCCCTTGAGACCTTCAACACCGTCGGAGCGTGTGCGGGAAAGGTCTATCATATCCGGTGTGATGACAGAGAATACTATCATCTTACACTTAGAACGTGAAATAGCAACATTGAGACGTCTCCAGCCGCCATCACGGTTGAGAGGTCCGAAGTTCATGGAAACCTTGCCTTCCTTGTCGGGACCGTAGCCGATAGAGAACATGATAACGTCTCTCTCGTCACCCTGAACATTTTCAAGGTTCTTGATGAGTATGGGCTCATACATCTCGTTGGCGTACTCCTCAAGCTTGGGATCCTCGCGGTATGCGTCCACCAGCAGGTCATCGATAAGGTTCTGCTGGGGAAGGCTGAATGTAACGACGCCGATACTGAACTTTCTCAGCTCGGGGTCTCTCAGTCTGCGGCAGATCTCCTCCACAACAGCCTGCGCCTCTGCCTTGTTTGTACGTGTAGAGCTCTTGTCATAGTAGCCCTCAACGTGTACCCAGCTTACCTCCGAAACCTGATCGTCAGGCGACGGGAAGGTATAGAGCTTGTTCTCATAATACTTTGAGTTGCTGTATGCGATAAGGCTCTCATGACGCGAACGGTAATGCCAGAGAAGATGCTTCTGAGGCATTGACAGCGCAAGACAATCGTCCAGAACGCTTTCCAGGTCTTCCTTTTCGTAGTTCTCCTCGTCCACCTGATTTGAAGCAAAGAAGCTTGTAGGCGGAAGCTGCTTCGGGTCGCCGACTACGATGACATTTTCGCCTCTTGCGATAGCTCCCACAGCCTCACAGGTAGGAAGCTGAGAAGCCTCGTCGAAGATAACAAGGTCGAACTTTGGATAGGACGGGTCTATATACTGAGCCACAGATATGGGGCTCATGAGCATTACGGGACACATCCTGCGCAGCAGGTTGGGTATGCTGTCGAAAAGCTTTCTGATAGACATCATTCTTCCGCCCGACTTGATAGCCTTCTGGAGTATGCCTATCTCTGAGCTGTTTGCGGAGCTTCCGGGGGTGGGTATCTTTGCCGACAGCTCTGCTGCCAGTTCCTTTATGGAGAGTGTGGAGAAGCTGTCCAGCACCTCTCCGAAGCGTCTGATAGTGTCCTCGAAAAGCGTTCCCTGGAACTTCGCAAGCTCGGGAGTTCTTGATATAGTGCTTGTGACCATAGCCTTGCTCAGGTCACAGTCAAATGCGCCTATAAGCTGCTCGGTAGGCACCTCGCCGTTCATGTAGGCGTCAGCCACATTGCCGATACCGAGCTCTCTGAGCCTGTTGCAGATAGTGACGATACCTGTCCATTCCTTCAGCTGAGGAAGGGCATCGATAACAGCGTCTGCCTTCTGCTGTGCGTCGCTGCACCAGCTGTCACCGGTGATGAGCTTGTCCGTATTTATGCCGAAGCTGCTGCGGAGCTGTGAAGCCACGTTCTCAAGAGCGGCAAAGTCCGAGGTTATCTTTGATGTATCCCCATTGACGCCCTGTGTGAGACTGTTACAGAGCTTCTGCTTTATCTCGGGGCTGAATGTGGAAGCAGCTACTCTCTCGCCAAGCTGTGAGGAGCGCTCCACGCATTTCTCAATAGCTGTCCAGTCCGCATTCTCGTCAAGCTTCAGCGTGCCGAAATACTTCACCAGCTCGGGCTGAGCGGAAGCCACATTCTGCTTCAGCAGCTTAAAATGGTTTATCTTGTCATAGAACTGAGTGATGTTCTCTTTTGTTACAGTCGATGAGGTCTTGGCGTGTGCGGCAAGCTCCTTTACCAGCTTGCTGCTTCCAATGCTCTTTGCAAGGAACCACTTGCCCTGTGCAGTCTTCCACCTGACAAGTGCGTCGGAGGCATTATAGTCAAGCACTGAGGGCTCAAACTTGGAGAGAAGCTCCTCCTTTACCTGTACAAGCTCCCTGCCTGTGCCGATAAGTCCCTGTGCGGGCTCCTTGAAGCCGTTCCAGCGGCTGTCGGAAATAATATCGGGAAGGAGCTGCTCGCCGCTTGCAGAGGCTGTGATTATCTCTGCCGCCAGCTTGCACTCCTCAAATGTCATTTCGCTGCTGCCCGTGAACTGAGCCAGCTGCTGAGTATCCCCCTGCGCGGAGGTGAGAACGGTCTTGAGCTCTCTGAGCTTAGCCTCCATAGCTCCCCTTGTCTCGGGAGTGCATGAGGTCAGCTCGCATACGCCCAGTGCAGTGGTAGTAACATCTCCGAATTCCCTGCCTGCCGCCGCAAGGCTCTCCAGAGTCTCACGCCAGGTGGAGTATGAGGTCTCACTCATGGCGTCCAGCTGCTCGTTTGTAAAGCTGAACTTTCCGCCGAGAGCGCTGTTTTTCTCATATCTTACAGCTGCGTCATACATAGAACAGCCGAAATTGCGCTTCTTGTGTATCTCCTCCATTGTACCGTTGAGCTCACGGCGCATTTCGGATATTTTCTCAGCCTGAGCCTTGTACTCCGCAGGCTTCTTTATCCTGCCAACGTTGAGAGTCTCCTCAAGCTGTTTCAGAACCGCGCGTTTCTGAGCCTTGTTGGAGTGGAGCTCGATACAGAAGGGCCCCAGTCCCACCTTGTTGAGACGTTTTTCAACAACGGAAAGCGCTGCCATTTTCTCCGCTACGAAAAGCACGGATTTCCCCTGATAAAGTGCGCTGGTAATCATGTTGGTGATGGTCTGGGACTTACCGCTTCCGGGAGGTCCGTGAAGAACAAAGCTCTTGCCCTGTGAAGCTGCATACACAGCCGCAAGCTGTGAGGAGTCCGCACTGAGGGGAACTACCAGATCTGTGGGAGCTACCTTGTTGTCAAGGTCAAGGGGAGATATGTACAGATCCCCTTCTGCCCATTCGGTCTTGCCTGAGATAAGACTTGCAACTACCTTGTTCTTTGCAAGCTCATCGGCACGGTTGCGTATATCGTTCCACATGATGAAGCGGTTGAAGGAGAACTGTCCGATAAAGGCATAATCAACAATATCCCATCTGGGCTGTGACATGATGCCCTGACGAATGGTATTGAAAATGAGCTGGAGGTTCACACCGTTTTCGTCCTCGGGAACTGGATCAAGTCCATTTATGTCGATACCGAAGAACTGTCGGAGCATTTCAAGCATGGTTATGTTGACCTGTGTATCTTCATCGCGCATACGGATAAGATAGGTCTTCTCCTGCACCTTTCTGATGATGTCAACAGGCACCAGTACGAGAGGTGCATAGCGAGCCTTGTCGCTCTTTTCGGTCTCATACCAGCGCAGGAAGCCCAGCGCCAGATATATGGTATTTACACCGTTTTCCTCAATGCTCACCTTTGCCTGTCTGTGGAGCTTCTTCATTACCTTTTCAAGGTCGCTGTCCTTGATGAAGGTACGGAGCCTGCGGCTCTTGAACTCCGCCCCGGATATGGTGGATATGAGGTCGCGGTCATTTTCTATCTCAAATATTTTGTTGTCGGAAAGTGCAAGTGTAGTATCATTGGGCACTGGCATTACCTTGAAGTCCTCACCCTTGGAGATCTCGTCCTCAAGGACGCCCAGATCGCTTATCATGAGCTGAACGCTCATTGCTGAGGGACGGAAGTTGAGAAGGCTGTTCCTGAGACTGAGATCAAGGAGCTTTCTCTCCCACATCACCTGTTTTGTGACCTCCCTTTCCTCTCCTGCGGCGATAGTCTGCTGAGCTATCTCATTGGGAGCGGAGGTTATTTCCGACTTCTTTCGGCTGCCGTAGTCAACAGCCTTGAATGTGCCGTTTTCTGATATTCTTGAAGGAACCGGACGGATACCGCTGGAACGGGTACGGGTTATATCTATGGCAAAATAGAACTTTGACGGATCCTCCAGATGTGCAGCTGCGTGCTTCTCCGCACTGTCAAAGTCCGTATTCTTGCCTGCTACAAAGTCAGTACACTCAACTATGCTGATTGCGTCTATACCGTGAGCGATACGCTTTGTGACTGCGGAAACATCATACTGCAGGCAGTCGGAAAAGGTCTCCTCCTCCAGCCAGCAGCCTGCAAAGGCGTGACCCTGTATCATTATGAGCAGCGGATTGAGTCCCACCGCCTCAAGGCATGAGCAGTACAGCACGGCAAGATCGAGGCAGGTGCCCTGCTTGCCATCAAGAACAGTATCAGGCATACGGATACGCTGAGCTTCCTCAAAGCTGGCGGGAGGCATTGTATAGCCGATATTCTGCTCCTGGAGAGCCGCATAGATCGCTCCCATCTGCTGCTTTACTATATTGGGGTTTCTTGTCTGATAGCCTGTGAAGGCAGGATCGCCGCACCACTTCTTCATGTAAACTCCCGCCGCAGAAACGATCTCATGCACTCTGGGATGATTGGGTGTGACAAAGGCGGCTGCGGTCTCGGGCATAAAGTTGATACCCGACCACTGATCGTAGGCGAGAAGCTCGATAGTCCTGCTCTCCTGTCCTATGACCTCATCGCCCTGTAGGGCTTCGATGGTGACGCTGCCTACAAGCTTCTCCGTAAGGTTGAAAAGCTCATCGGCAAGCATGATTATATTTACGGGAGATACCTCCACGGGCTGAGAGGGCGCAAGATCAACGGGTACGGACTCGAAGGTCTTTGCAAACTCAGGCTCAAAGCTGATCCTGAGGCGGACGCTTTTCAGCTCTTCATCGGTATTGTTGGTCATTACCATATTCCTGAACACAGGAACGTAGTTCTGCTGCATCGCAAAATTGATCTGTGCGGTCATACTGCCGCTGAAAACAACTTTATTCTCCATACAGTCCTCCAATCTGCCTAAGGCAATGCGAATACTATTTCTATGATACCACATTTCGCCTGATTTTACAATATTTACTGCAAAAAATATAAAAAAAAAGCTGCCCGCAGGCAGCCTTTAATTATGCTATATAAAGATTGATGTGATGACCGTCGGTCTCGTTGAAGTTCCTTCCGTCGGAGGTGAAAATGCCCTCAAAGTCAATGAACTTCTGATCGTCAGACTTTTCCATCCACTCAGAGCCTGTAAAGCTTGCTGTTATCCTGCCGTCGGGAGCGATATTTGTCGCCTGTCCCACGCTGATAAAGCTTGCCTTTTTGCCCTCCTCTGGCTCAAACTCGAATATTGCCTGAAGCTCGCCGTGTACATCGGCAGTCTCTATTGTGAACTTCATACGGTTATCGCCCTTATCGGGAAGATAAGTTCCGTCATAGCTGTTAAGAAGTATGCTCAGGTCTGCGCCTGCGGACTTTTTCAGGTCTATCTCGTAATCATCGGAGGTGAGAGTGCCTTTCTTCAGGTCAAAAGTGCCTGTGAAGTCAAGGATATGATATGTATCAGGGTGCTTCTCCCACTCAGAACCGGTGAACTTTACTTCAATTATATCGTCATCATCGTCTTCGTCAGTTACAGTTCCCTGCATGAGATAGCTTCCCGTGGGAACGCCCCTGTTGGCGGGATCCTCGTGGAAGGAAAAAAGTGCCTGTATAACGCCGTCCTCATCAGTCCCGAATACGAAAAAGTCCAGGGCAGTAAGTCCCTGTGTGGCAACGTATGTGCCCGAATATGTATTGACAAGCTCGGGATACTCCTTCTTTGCAGCGGTAGTTGTCTCTGTGGTGGCTTCGGTTGTTGTGACTGTGGTAGTTATTTCTTCCGTTGTCTCTGTTGTCGCTATCTCTGAGAGATAATCATCGGTATTGTTATCAGAGCAGGCAGCAGTTGCTGCAAGTCCCATTGCACAAACAAGAACTGCCGCTGATATTATCTTTCTTTTCACTTTCCTGCCTCCATCATGACTTATGAACTACTACTCCGCCTGTTTTGTATATGCTGTCCGCAGGGATAACTCCTCTAACGCAGCTTGTAGGGTAGATATTGGAATTTCTGCCGATGACTGTACCGGGATTGAGAACACTGTTGCAGCCAACCTCAACAAAGTCGCCGAGCATTGCGCCTATCTTCTTTATGCCTGTTTCGAGCTGCTCATCGTCGGACTTTATAACAACATTGGTCTTGTCTGACTTTACATTTGAAGTGATAGAGCCTGCTCCCATGTGTGACTTGTAGCCGAGAATGCTGTCGCCTACATAATTGTAATGAGGAGTCTGAACGTTGTCAAAGAGAATAACGTTCTTCAGCTCAACGGAGTTGCCCACAACGCAGTTTTCGCCAACGAGAGCACTGCCTCTTACAAATGCGCCGTGACGTACCTCTGTGCCTGCTCCGATTATACATGGAGCTCCAAGATAAGCTGTGGGGAAAACCTTTGCGGTCTTGTGTACCCATACATTTTCAGAGGGATTGTCATACTCATCGGGACTGAGAGTCCTTCCAAGCTCGATAATAAAGCTGCTGATGCCCTTGAGTGCCTCCCAGGGATATGTAAATCTGCTGAGATAATCCTTTGCAGCCGTATGAGAGAGATCATAAAGATCTGCTATTCTAACATTGTTCATGCTATTCAACTCCTGATGATTTTTATGCAACTATAATTATACCCTTACTTCGTCATATTGTCAAGAAAATATGTGCAAATTCTGTAAGATATGTCATATCTCTTTACTTTTATGGTAATATGTGGTAAAATATAATGCGACAGTCAGGGAGCTCTTACCGTGAGTCCCGGAGACTGCCGCTATAAAACAGGAAGTGCTTATATGAAAAACTTTTTATACAGTCTCAGAAGCAAAGCTCATATTATTTGCTTCATACTGTTCATGTCGATCATATCACTGTTCTCACTTACCTCTGCGGATATGCCTGCACCGCCGCCCCGATGTGCGGACACTGTTCTCGTCAGCGCCATGAATTCCGCTTCCGAGGCGATTTCCGAGGAAATGTCACAGTATACCTTCACCACGACCACTGTCACTACTACCACCACAACAACTACAGTATCAGTCTCGCCATATGCTGTCTGCGCGCCGACAACCTATACGGGCAGCTCTCCCAACAGTCATTTCTATCAGGACAGGCTTGCCGTTGCAGGCGACTCCCTTGCCCTCGGTCTTGATGTCTACGGCTTTGTTCCCGATATACACAACATCGCGGGAGAATCTGTGTCCATGTGGAATCTTGACTACTTCACATTCGATGTGGGAGCCGGCGAAATGGGTCTTATCGACGCTGTGGAGTATATCCACCCTCAGCTGCTGTACATCTCCATTGGTATGAACGATGTCAACATGAACTATCCTGAGCCTTATGTGACCCGCTACCGCGAGGTCATTGACGAGCTCATAAGGCGTATGCCGGATATAAATATTGTTGTCGCCTCAATAACACCTGTCTGCTCATACTGCGAGGTGGTACGAAACGACATTATACGTGAGTACAACGCCGCTCTTGAACAGATGGTAAAAGATATGGACTCGCCGCAGGTTATCTATTTTGATGTTTATTCCGTGGTCTGCGATGAAAATCTTGACCTCCGTGAGGACTATACCTCGGGAGACGGTCTCCACCTGTATATCCCCTGCTACAATGACATTCTGTCCGCCCTGTTCGATCTTCTCGATACCACCGACTTTAAAGCCCGAATGGGCGGATAAAAAAGAAGCTGCCCATAGTACGGCAGCTTTTTTTCATCATGTATTCTTATCGACCTCATGGAACTTCTTGAGGTTACCGATCTTTTCGTTGCGCTCGTCAAGCACCTTTTCCACCTCAGACCAGTCAAGTCCCTGATTTGCACAGAGCACCATAACATGATAGAGCAGATCGTTGATCTCATTCTTCAGCTCGTCATTGTCGCCGTTCTTTGCAGCGATAACTGTCTCAGTTGCTTCCTCGCCTACCTTCTTGCAGATCTTGTCAACGCCCTTGTCAAAGAGGTAGCAGGTATATGAATTTTCAGCAGCAGTTCCGTTCTCGAACTGCTTTTTTCTTTCCTTGATGACCTCAAATATTTCCTGATAAACCGTCATTATTCATTCTCCTCGTTATTATAAATTTCGTTGAAAAAGCAGCTGTAGCTTCCTGTATGACAGGCAACTCCCGTCTGCTCAACATTTACCAGCAGTGTGTCATTGTCACAGTCTCCGTAAATCGAGACAACCTTCTGAAGATGTCCCGAAGTCGCGCCCTTGTTCCAGTACTCCTGACGGGAACGGCTCCAGAACCATGTATAGCCTGTTTCAAGAGTTTTTTTCAGACTCTCCTTGTTCATATACGCAAGCATAAGAACAGTTTTTGTGTTGACCTCATAGCATATTGCAGGGATAAGCTCCCCCTTTACGAAAAACTTGTCAAGGTCATTAAGATCGATCCTGATCATGGCTTACTCCTTTTTCTTAGGTATACCGTTTTCATCGAATTTATCGCTGATGCTCCTTGCAACAGTAGTTACGGATATACACAGTATTATAGTAAAAAACTCCAGATAAACAAATACCAGAGCTGTTGCGATGCTTTCGCCCTTCCACCAATACAGCAGCAGAGCTATAGGCAGTCCCAGACACAGCTCAATAAGTCCAACTGAGATCCAGCTTCTTCCGCAGCAGACATTAGCATATTTCCATGCCTCCCTGCTCTTTAAGGACTCTGAGGTGCGGAAACCGTACTTCATTCCCTCGTCCAGAGGAGCCCTGTATCTCATATAGTATCCGCCTAATATAGCCGCAGCAGCCATAATTGAATCAATAATCAAAAACAGCAAAAGCATATCTTACCTCACTATCACACCCTTGCCGCGGCAGTAGTCCTTGACCTCACCTACGGTAAGCTCCTTGAAGTGGAAAAGAGAAGCCGCAAGCGCAGCTGTAGCTCCTGTCTTCTCGAACACCTCATAGAAGTCGTTTATCTTGCCTGCTCCGCCGCTGGCGATAACGGGTATTGAGCAGTTATCGCATACAGCCTTCAGCATGGGGATGTCAAAGCCCTCCTTGGTGCCGTCGGCGTCGATGGAATTCAGGCATATCTCGCCTGCTCCCAGCTTTTCGATGGTATGTACCCAGTCGATGAGGTCGATACCCATATCCTTTCGTCCGCCGTTGATATAAACGGTCCATTTATTGTCTGCTATCTTCTTGGCATCAATGCCGACGCAGATACACTGACTGCCGAAAATATCGGCACCGTCCTTGATAAGCTGAGGATTCTGCACAGCCTGGGAATTTACGGAAACCTTGTCCGCACCTGCTCTCAGCGCCTCACGAATGTCGTCAACAGTCTTTATTCCGCCGCCTACAGTAAGTGGAACGAAAACCTTCTTTGCAGTATCGCGTACAACATCGAGGAAAACTCCTCTTCCCTCGAACGATGCAGTTATATCATAGAATACGATCTCGTCTGCGCCCTGCTTGTTGTATTCCTCCGCACACTCAACAGGATCGCCGACATCACGTACTCCCTCAAAATTCACGCCCTTTACTACCTTTCCGTTTCTTACATCAAGGCATGGGATTATTCTCTTTGCAAGCATTATTTCACCTCCGCGTACTGTACAGCCTCTCTCAGGTCAAGAGTGCCCTTGTATATGGATTTTCCGCATATCGTTCCGTAAAGTCCCATTTCCTTGCAGGCGATGATGTCGTCCATTGTGTGAACACCGCCGCTTGCAACTATATTTGCCCTTCCCTCGGTAGCGTCCGCAAGCTTTTTCAGCTGCTCACGGTTGACGCCCGAGAGTGTTCCGTCCTTTGAGATGTCAGTGAAGATGAAGTACTTGACACCAGATTCTATCATCTTGTTTGCAAGGTCGATATAGTGAACGTCTGAGCTTTCCAGCCAGCCCTCTGTAGCAACCATCTCGTTCATAGCGTCTATCCCTACGACTATCTTCTCACTGCCGAACTTCTCAACGGCGTCACAGACAAGCTTAGGATTCTTCAGAGCGACCGAGCCGAGAATGACTCTTGTGATACCCATTTCAAGGTACTCCTTTATTGTCTCAAGGCTGCGGATACCGCCGCCCAGCTCAACTTTAAGCCCTGTCTTTTCAGCAACATCGGTATATATCTTTGTGTTGACGGGTCTGCCCTCCTTGGCGCCGTCAAGGTCCACCATGTGTATCCACTGAGCGCCTGCCGCCTCAAAGCTCCTTGCGGTCTCAAGATAGTCGGAAGCCACCTTTTCAACTGTGGAAAAGTCGCCCTTGAACAGGCGGACACAGTTGCCGTCCTTGATATCTATTGCAGGTAAAATTATCATAAACTATCTCCTCTGTAAGTGGTGTTAATTTCCGGAATATTTACGGAAGCTGTATTTTCTTGCAGTAATGTCAAAGCTTTCGATGCAGGGCACTCCGTCACTGTACACCCAGCGCTGGATGTAAGCCGGACGCAGCACAAAGAGCCTTTCGTTTTCAAGCCCGGAATAAGCGTCATAGGAGCCCTTGAAGCAGCTTTTGAAGGCTTCACAGAAATCAGAACAGTCAACAGGTCTGCCTTTCTCCTCACATATGCCCTCTATCTGAATATTGTCAATGCAGAGTGCTGCATTTTTATTGGCGGAAAGCTGACGGTACTTCCTCAGATCTGTATCCGTCTGGAAGTAAAGGCCATCGTCTATCCTTACTATGCTCATCATCCTTGACGAGACCATGTCATTTTCGGAGGTGGAGAGCACCATAGTCCTTCCGCTTCCGAAATCACTGAGAAAAGCGTTCAGCTTTTCCGTGAACTCGTCTGTACTGATGAGCTTTTTTCTTATCCTATCCGCATGAGCGGCTGTCAGTCCCAGAAACTCAAAGTAGTTATCGACAGTGCCGAAGCGCTCTCTGAACAGCTTCATAAAGCCCCTCATACTCTTTTCGTTGGCGAGAACAGTCTCCCTGTTGACCTCGGGATGTGCAGCCAGAAAGGCAGCAAGCCTCTCCTTGTTATATTCACGGCTGACCACATAGTCGCTGACTATGCTCTCCTCATCGGCATCACAAGCCAAGAGGATTATCGCCGAAACTACGCCTGTTCTGTCCTTGCCTGCGGTGCAGTGGAAAATGACTCCGCCCTCGGCTTCCGCCATGGTCTTCATTACCTTCGGCATATTCTCGGCAGTTGCAATAGTCATGTAGGAGCGGGGTACAGCTTCAAGGCTTTCGGGAACTCCGCTTCCCTCGGTTATTGGAAAATGATAATAGTCAAAGCCCTCCAGTTCAGCAGTTCCGTCGGGAGCCTTCTTAACCTCGGCTTCAGTACGCATATCTATGATAGTGGTCATGCGGCTGCTGAGCAGCTTATCCATGTCCTCCGCCGTGGGAGTGCCGAGAGTATCGCTGCGCCAGAACACGCCATTTCGAGTCGATCCTCCGTTATCTGTCTTTATTCCGCCAAGCTCTCTTGTATTGCGTGAGCACGAAAGCAGACTGACATATTCGCTCATTTAATAAGTCCTCCGAAGCTTCTGAGTATCTTCAGCCCTGTCTCACCACTCTTTTCGGGGTGGAACTGTGCACCGTAGACGTACTTTCCGTCGTATACCAGTGCAGGAACTCTGCCACCGTATTCAACATATGCTGCTATATCCCTGTCCTCGCAGTGCGCCTTGTAGGAGTGGACGAAATATACATACTCATTATCGCCCACATTCTCCAGAAGTGGACAGTCATTGAGCTTCTCAAGCTTGTTCCAGCCCATGTGGGGGATTATAAGTTCAGGCTCCTCCATTTTGCGGACGCTGCCGCCGATAAGTCCCAGACCGTCGCACTCCTCGAACTCATATCCCTTGTCGAAGATAAGCTGCATACCCAGGCAGATACCGAGGAAGGGCTTCCTTGCAGCCTCTTCCTTGATGGTGTCCACAAGTCCCGTAGCCTCAAGCTTTCTCATTGCCGCAGGAAAGGCGCCTACACCGGGAAGAATAACCGCATCGGCAGCCTTTACCGACTCCTTGTCGCTTACCAGTCTGCTTTCAAGACCAAGATAGTCCAGAGCGTTCTTGACGCTGAAAATATTGCCTGCACCGTAGTCGATTATCGCTATCATCAGAGAACTCCTTTCGTGGAGAGTGTTGAACCGTCGGCATTTTCGGTAACAGCAATTTTAAGTGCGTGTGCTACTGCCTTGTATATCGCCTCCGCCTTGTGGTGGTCATTGCTGCCGTAGAGGAGGTTTATGTGAAGTGTCATTCCTGAGTTGAATGCAAATGCACGGAAGAACTCCTCTGTCATGCAGAGGTCGTAGCCGCCGCAGCTCTGGTTTGTGAACTCACAGTTGAATACCAGAAAAGGACGATTACTCAGGTCAAGACTTGCCATGGCAAGAGACTCGTCCATTGGGATATAGGCTGTTCCGTAGCGGACGATTCCCGATTTTGCGCCGAGAGCCTGTCCAAGAGCCTGTCCAAGAGCTATTCCCGTATCCTCGATGGTGTGGTGGCAGTCAACGTGCAGGTCGCCCTTGACCTTGATGTCCATGCTGATACCGCTGTGAACGGAGAGAGCTGTGAGCATATGGTCGAAGAAGCCCACTCCCGTATCTATGGAAGCCTTTCCCTTGCCGTCAAGGCTCACGGATATCTTTATCTGAGTTTCCTTTGTGTTGCGCTCGATAGTTCCTGTACGCATAATAACCTCCCTTATCTGCTGAAATATTTATCAAGTACCTCGATAAATCTTGCATTTTCCGCCTCTGTACCGGCAGTTATCCTGATAGCACCCCTGAACTTTCTGATAGCTATGGAGTTCTCCAGCATGAACTTGTATATATCCTCATACTTGTCTGTAATGATGAATACGAAGTTTGTGCAGGGCTCCATTATCTTGTCAAAGCAGCTGTACTTTTCGTTTATTGCAATAATATCGCTGTAAAGCTTTTTTGTATTTTCTACGATGATGTCGCGGCACTCCTTCAGATAGTCCTTTTCGCTGAGAATATCGGAAACTATTGTCTGTGCCACAGTATCGTTATTGTAAGGCGACTTAGCCGCCCTTATAGCATTGGTTATTGTTCTGTTGGAAACTGCAAAGCCAAATCTGACAGCCGCAAGTCCTATTGCCTTTGAGCAGGTCTTGAGGATAATGAGGTTGTCATAGTTGCTGACCTCGTCAAGGATAGACTGATCCCAGAAGTCCATATAAGCCTCATCAAGAATGACCAGACAGCCATCCAGCGCCTTTATTATCTTTCTGACAGCATTCCTGTCAAGCCCAAGAGATGTAGGATTGCAGGGGTTGGAGAAGATAAGTCCCTTTGCACCATTTTCCTTGCAGAAGGCGATGAGCTTGTCGGGGTCTATGGTAAGGTCGGCTTCCTTCTGGTAGGTGGCAACTTTTACCTCATAGAGCTGAGCATAGAACTCATACATTGAGAAATCATAGGAGACGTTCACGATAGTGTCCCCTGCCTCAAAGAAGCAGCTTGAGATTATGCTGATGAGCTCGTCGGAGCCATTTCCTGCACTTATAAGCTCCTCGGGAACGTTGTAAAGCTCCGAAAAAGCCTTTGTGGGTGCCTTTGCAAGGCAGTCGGGATAACGGTTGAAGTCTATCTGCGAAATACTCCTGCCTATCTTTTCCTTTAAGCTGTCATTAAGGTTGAAGCAGCTCTCGTTTGCGTCCAGTCTTATGTCATAGTGTCCTGTGATAGGATCATAGGGCACCAGATCGATCAGCTTTTTATTAAGTTTGTAACTCATATTCTATCCTTTCTCTTCACTCAGAAAAACCAGCTCTCCGTCAACTATACGATTTTCTTTTCGCCATTTTTTCATTTCGGAGCTTCTCGGAAATCTTACGTATTCCTTGAGCTCTCCGTGACAGGCACCGAATTCTCGAAAATTACGTCTGCCCTGCCTCAAAGTCAGCAACCGATTTGCTCCTGACGGTATATCGATTATATCACTGCCGTCGTAATCATCATTTTCACAGTCATTATAATAATATACAGACGTTATATGCCCCTGCTCATTCTTTTTATCGTACAATATATACGGCTCGTCCTCCCAGAAACATATGGGACATATATCAAATCCTCCTCTTGTATCAAGAGTGCGATAACCGCAGCAAAGGCAGCGATATTTCTTCATATATGTTCCTTTCTTAAAACACCTATAGGGCAGCTGTTTTTCAAGCCGCCCCATTGCGTGATTCAGTCTTCAAATCTTACCTTGATAGCATTGGCGTGAGCGGTAAGTCCCTCGCGCTCTGCAATGAGAACGATGTCGTCCTTTGCCTGTCTCAGAGCGTCCTCGGTGTAGTAGGTATAAGCTGTACGCTTTGTGAAGCTTGCAACACCCAGAGGTGAGAAGAAACGAGCAGTACCGCTTGTGGGGAGAACGTGGTTGGGACCTGCATAGTAGTCGCCCAGAGGCTCGGAAGCATAGTGACCGAGGAATATTGAGCCCGCATTGTCAAGGCTTCCCAGAAGCTCAAAGGGGTTCTCCATAAGCATCTCAAGGTGCTCGGGAGCTATCTCGTTTGCCAGCTCTACGCACTTCTCGCGGCTGTCTGCGATAATGATAGCACCGTAGTCCTCAAGAGACTTCTCAATGATAGCCTTTCTCTCAAGGTACTCCTTCTGGCGGTTGATCTCCTTCATGGTAGCGTCAGCCAGCTTTTCGCTGGTGGTCACCATGATAGCGGAAGCCAGAACATCGTGCTCTGCCTGAGACATAAGGTCTGCGGCGGCAAACTTGGGATTTGCTGTGTCATCAGCGATAACAAGTATCTCACTTGGACCGGCGATCATATCTATGTCAACAACTCCGTAGAGCAGCTTCTTTGCTGTGGCAACATAGATGTTTCCGGGGCCTACTATCTTGTCGCACTTGGGTATCTCCTCTGTGCCGTATGCAAGAGCAGCGATAGCCTGTGCTCCGCCTGAAAGGAACACACGGTCAACTCCGCAGATAGCTGCTGCAACAAGAATGTCCTTGTTGGGAGTACCGTCCTTCAGAGGAGGAGTTACCATGATTATCTCCTTGACGCCTGCTATCTTTGCAGGAACAGCGTTCATGAGAACGCTTGAAGGATACGCAGCTGTACCGCCGGGAACATAGAGACCTACTCTGTGGAGGCCGCGGACACGCTGTCCCATGATAACGCCGTTCTCCTTGGGAGAGATAAAGCTCTGCTCCACCTGTCTCTTGTGGAAATCGGCAATGTTCTCCTGAGCGTTCAGGAGTGCGTCAACAAAGTCCTGGTCAGCCTCTGTAAGGGCATCGTTTATGACATCACGGGGAACCTCATAGTACTGAGGAAGATTTCCGTCAAACTTGAGAGTGTAGTTCTTTACAGCCTCGTCGCCGTTCTCCTTAACATTCTCGATTATCTCGGAAACGACCTCTGTGACCTTCTTGTTAGTCTCGCCGCTTCTCTTTTTGAGGTCATTGAGGAAAGCGACCTCATCGGTTCCGTTTGCAAATATTTTTTTCATCAAAGATTCTCCTCTATAAGTGTGATAAGTCTGTCTATTTCAGCGTGTCTCATCTTGAGACTAACGGTGTTTGCAATAAGTCTTGCAGAGATAGGTGCAACATCCTCGATGACCTCAAGACCGTTCTCCCTGAGAGTAGTTCCTGTCTCCACGATGTCAACGATACCGTCAGCCAGTTCCAGAAGAGGTGCCAGCTCAACCGATCCCTCGATCTTGATTATCTCTGTATCCATGCCCTTCTTCTCGAAGAAGCTTCTTGCAACGTTGGGATACTTTGTGGCGATGGTCTTGATACCGTAGCCACTGTAAAAATCGTAGCCCTTCTTGGTAGCGAGAGCGAATTTACATTTTCCGAAGCCAAGGTCAACAAGCTCGTAGAACTTGCCCTTCATCTCCATGATAGTGTCCTTGCCCACAACGCCCATATCGCACACACCGTGCTCTACATAAGTGATAACGTCATTTGCCTTTGCAAGGACTACCTCAAGATTTGCGTCGGGAACCGGAAGTATCAGCTTTCTTCCCTTTTCGCGTACTGCTGTGCAGTCAAAGCCCAGCTTTTCAAGGAGACCTACTGTGTCCTTCTCCAGTCTGCCCTTTGTAAGAGCCATTCTGATAGGCTTGTTCATATATTGACCTCCTTGCTTTCTCCGTCGATAACAACGACCTTTGCGATCTTTTTCTCCATAGCGTACTCACGGACGCTCTCAAGGTCGTCAAAGAGAGCATTCTCAACGATGAGACCCTGCTCACGCAGCTCCTTGGCAGCCTTCAGTGCAGCCACCTCGCAGCCCTCCTCAGCATAGACGATAACGTCTGCCTTAGGCTCTGCAGGGAGTACATCGCTCTTCTCCATGAGCTTTGCAACTGCGTTGATATTTACTGCAAAGCCGATAGCAGAAACGTCATATCCGAACTCGGAGATAAGTCTGTCGTATCTTCCGCCGGAGAGGACTTCCTCTCCATGGCCCTGTAAATAGCCCTTTATGATAAGACCTGTATAGTAATCGGTCTTGTTTACCAGTCCAAGATCAACGGTAATTGAGCCGTCACCGCCGCAAAGCTCGGAAGCATCCGAGTAGACCTCTCTGAGCTCGTCAAGTATATGCTTGATATTCTCATCGGGCATAAGCTCCTCAGCCTTCTCGAATACCTCTTCGCCGCCAAAGAGTGCGGGAAGCTTCTTGAGAGCATTAGTAACAGGAGAGTTGCCAAAGCTGTCGAGCAGGTCATTGAGAGCAGGGAAATTCTTGTTCTCGATTAGCTTTCTGATAGCTTCCTTATCCTTGTCGGAGGCTTCAAGCTTGCCCACAAGCTCCTTGAAGATACCGATATGTCCAAGCTCAAGAGAGAACTCCATGCCGAATGAGCTGAGGGAGTCAACTGCTGTGGAGATCACCTCAAGATCAGCCATTTTCAGCTGTGAGCCGATAAGCTCGATACCGGTCTGAACTACCTCGTCGCTTCTGCCCTTCAGTGAAGGTTCTGTGGTGTAAACTGCCTGAGCATAGCACAGCTTCAGAGGAAGGTCTGCATCTCTGAGACGAGTCGCAACTATTCTTGCAATAGGCATTGTATTGTCCGGACGCATAACAAGGAGCCTTCCCTTGCTGTCGGTGAGCTTGTAAAGGTTTTCCTGCGGGAAATAGCTTGAATTCAGGTTGAATACATCGTAGAACTCCAGACCGGGAGTAATCGTCTCGCTGTATCCCCTGCTTCTGAAGAGCCCCATGAGCGAGCTCTCTATATTCCGTCTTACTATGCACTCTCCGAAGAGTAGATCCTTTGTGCCCTCGGGAGTGATAAGGTCATAATTCTTCATATTTACCTCCTGGGTATTGTCACTTTAGTCTGCTAACATGATAATATGATAACATATTACTAAAAGAAAGTCAAGTTAAAAGAAGGACATCTGTGTGGATTCGGGCAAATCACCAAACGCTCCTATGGTTTTCAACATATCTATTGTAGTTTTTGACGCTCCGCTCTCACTCTGGAACTCCTCAATAGACATAAAACCGCCCTTCTGAACAGCCTCGTAAACGCCCTTTGCAGCGTTGTCTCCGACACCGCTCATAGCCGAGAAGGGTATCCTCAGCTTGCCGTCCTCAACAAGATAGTCCGTGGCGTGGGACTTGAAAAGGTCAATGGGCAGGAACTCATAGCCTCTGGACATCATCTCGTTTGTAATGAGCAGGATATCATACAGAGCGCTCTCCTTATTGGACTTTTCGTTGCCCAGTGCCTTTATCTCCTCTATCCTTGCACGTACCGCAGCCCTGCCCTTTACGGCAAGCTCTGCGTCGAAGTCCTCACCTCTTACAGAGAAGTATGTGGCATAGTATTCCAGCGGCATATGCAGCTTGAACCAGCCCAGCTTTATGGCTGCGATAACATAAGCCGCCGCGTGAGCCTTGGGGAACATATACTTTATCTTCAGACAGCTCTCGATGTACCACTCAGGTACGTTATGGTCGCGGAGCATCTGGATTATCTCGGGTGTGAACTGCTTGGGAGCCTTGCCCTTACGAGTCCACTCCATTATCTGGAACGCCATTTTCGGCTCTACGCCCTTATATAAAAGGTAAGTCATGATAGAGTCACGGGTTCCGATAACGTCGGAAATTGTACATACTCCGTTGTCGATGAGGTCCTTTGCATTGCCCAGCCAAACGTCGGTACCATGTGAAAGTCCCGAGATCTGGAGGAAGTCGCTGAACTTGGTGGGCTTTGCGTCAAGAAGCATCTGTATGGTGAAGCCCGTACCCATTTCGGGAATACCAAGGCTTCCCGTCTTGCAGTAAATGTCCTCGGGAGTAACTCCCAGTACGTCGCAGTTGGTGCACATACGGATAACATCGGGATCCGATGTGGGAACGTCCTTTATTTTTATGCCCGTCAGGTCCTCAAGGTGCTTGTAAAGAGTAGGAACAACGTGTCCCAGCTCGTCAAGCTTCAGGATAGTATCATGAAGGGAGTTGAAAGTGAAGTGAGTGGTGATGATCTCCGAGTCCGCCGTATCCGCAGGGTGCTGAACGGGTGTGAAGTCGTAAACGTCATAATCCGACGGTACAACGACCATTCCTCCGGGGTGCTGACCTGTGGTCCTCTTGATACCGGTACAGCCGATAGCAAGTCGGCTAAGCTCTGCGTTATTGAGAGTTATGCCGTTTTCCTCGCAGTACTTCTTTACATAGCCGTATGCGGTCTTTTCCGCGACTACGGATATAGTTCCTGCCTTGAAAACGTTTGCCTTTCCGAAGAGCTTCTCCGTATATCTGTGAGCCCAGAACTGGTACTCATCGGAGAAGTTAAGGTCAATATCAGGAGCCTTGTCGCCGTCGAAGCCAAGGAAGGTCTCGAATGGGATATCGTGACCGTCACGGTTCATGTCCTTTCCGCAGTCGGGACACTTTTTCGGAGGCAGGTCAAAGCCCGAGCCGTATACACCGTCCAGAAGGAACTCGCTGTGCTTGCAGTTGGGGCAGACATAGTGGGGCGGCAGCGGATTTACCTCCGAGATACCCGCCATAGAGGCTACGAATGATGAACCGACGGAGCCTCTTGAGCCTACCAGATAGCCATTTTCAACGGAGTTCCAAACAAGCTTCTGAGCGATGATATAAAGTACAGAGAATCCGTGCTTGATAATTGATGAAAGCTCTCTGTGGAGACGTTTATCTACAAGCTCCGGGAGCGGGTCGCCGTATATCTCATGAGCCTTGTCATGGGTTATCTTGACAAGCTCCTCCTCCGCACCTTCGATGGTGGGAGTGAAGGTGCCCTTGGGGATAGGTCTGACCATTTCAATCTGGTCGGCAATGGCATTTGTGTTGGTTATAACTACCTCTTTTGCCTTGTCCTCGCCCAGATACTCAAACTCCGCCAGCATCTCCTCGGTAGTTCTCAGATACAGCGGAGCCTGCTCCTCTGCGTCCTTGAAGCCCATGCTGGCAAGGATTATCTTTCGGTAGATAGCGTCCTTGGGGTCAAGGAAGTGAACATCGCAGGTAGCGCAGGTGGGAATACCAAGTCTGTCACCCATTTCAACGATATAGCGGTTGAAATCGCGGAGCTCCTCGTCGTCTCTTGCCACGCCGTCACGGACCATGAACTCATTGTTGCCGATGGGCTGTATCTCAAGGTAGTCATAGAATCTGGCAAGGTTGTCAATGTAATCCTGGTCACGCATATCCAGCATAGCCTGGAACAGCTCTCCTGCCTCGCAGGCACTTCCGTAGATAAGTCCCTCACGGCGCTCGATAAGCTTTGACTTGGGAATAAGAGGCTTTTTATAGAAGTACTCAAGGTTGCTCAGGGATACCAATCTGTAGAGATTTTTCAGACCTGCCTGATTGCGGACAAGTATAATGTGGTGGTAGCTCTTGAGCTTTTTGGTCTCTATCTCCCCTACCAGCACATTTAGCTGCTGGAGTGTTGAAAAGCTTCGCTCGCTCTTGAGTCTGCCGACAAGCTCAATGTATATCTTTGCGAGCATGAGAGCATCGTCTGATGCGCGGTGGTGGTCAAATTTGCCAAGCTTCAGCTGCTTTGCCACCATATTCAGCCTGTGACGTCCCATTTCGGGAAGCATGGACTGGCACATTACGAGAGTATCTATCCAGGTGTACTCAAAGTCGATGTTCTGACGCTTTTTCACCTGATTTATCATGTTGGTATCATAACGGGCGTTGTGGGCAACAAGCACGGGCTTGTCTCCGCAGAACTCCATGAACATACGGAGTGCCTCTGCCTCATCGGGAGCATTTGCCACATCGGCATCGCTGATACCCGTAAGCTCGGTTATCCTCTCCGGGATATGGAATCCTGGGTTCACCTTGGTATTGAAGCTGTCCACCACCTGGAGGTTTTTCAGCTTTACAGCACCTATCTCGGTGAGCCTGTCATTTCGGAAGCTGAGACCTGTGGTCTCAACGTCGAAGATGATGATCTCATCGTCAAAACTTCTGTCATCATCGCCGTATATGACCATTTCACGCTCAATATCATTTACGACATAAGCCTCCATGCCGTAGATGACCTTGAAGTTCTTGGGCATATTATACATACAGTCGGGGAACGCCTGTACGCAGCCGTGGTCGGTTATTGCCATGGCAGGATGTCCCCACTCCGCAGCCCTGTTTATGAGCTTGACAGGGTCAGTAACAGCGTCCATCGCGGACATATTGCTGTGGCAGTGGAGCTCAACACGCTTCTCTGGATAATTATCGGTCTTGGGTATGCGCTTTACTTTGATGAGGGAGTTTACAGTGATAACGATATCACGGGCATATGAATCATAGTCCAGTTTTCCTGACACAAGCAGTGTAGCACCGCTCTTTATAGAGCTGAGCTTGAGCTCCTCAACTTCCTCATTCTTGGCGAATATTTTGAGTTTGAGCGAGCCGCTGTAATCGGTGACATCAAAGGTGACAACGGTCTTTTCGCCCCTTATCTCCTTGAATTCCGAGGCAAAAACATCTCCCACCACTACTACCTTCTCGCCAAGGCGCTGTACCGCCTCGCATATCGGGATAGGCTTTTCGCGTATCGCTCTGCCTTTGACTATCTCAGCGGACTCCGCATCAAAGTCCTTGTTCAGTGCAGTCACATCTATGGTGGCTGTGGGAATGACAGACTTCATCTCCTCTGCCCTAATCTCTTCGGCAGTCTTATCGGGCACAAGCTGGTCGCTGTAGTCGGGCATATCAGCCTCAAGGCGTTCTATCATCTCGTCGAACTGCTCCTCGCTTACGGAGCTTTCGCCGTCGAGAATTACCTTTATACGGACACCGAACTGATTGTATATCATTCGTGAGAAATTCTGGCAGAAATAGAACTTTTCCAGAATATCCCTGCCGCCGTGAACTATCTTTATGCGCAGTTCTCCGTTGCTGAGCTGTACCTCAGCATCATCGAGAAAGCCGTTCACTACGGGTATATCACGCTTGAGCAGCTTTATGAGCTCGCCATAGCAGTCCATTCCAAACTTCTCAGAGGGATAACGGCAGGCAAGTCTCACCTGCTCCACTTTTATAGCTGCTTCCACAGCCTTTTCAAAAGCAAATATATCATCGCTGGGCACAAGCTGGGGAAAAATAGCATGAAAGCGTATGCTTTCAAGGTTTTCCGTATATGTGAGCTTGAAAATCTCACCGCTCAGCACCGTCTCGGGCAAATCCGAGGTATATTCCTTGAGAAAATCAGATATTTTTACCTGCATCTTAAAACTCCCGTCCAAAAATTGAGAATTCAGAATTGAAAATTGAAAACGGATGTGTCCTGTACGCGGACATATCGCAGTTCTCCATTATTAAAGCTTGTCTACTTCAGCAAGAAGCTCGGGGACTATGTCCTCCTCCTTTATCTTACGCTGAGTACCGTCCTTGCGGAAAATAATTGCACAGCCGTCGCCGCCTGCGATACCTACGTCAGCTTCGCGGGCTTCTCCGGGACCATTTACGATACAGCCCATGACAGCCACGGTGATGTCCTTGTCCATGTCCTTTACCGCTTCCTCTACCATTTTCGCAGCCTTTACCAGGTCTATGCGGGTCCTTCCACAAGTTGGACATGAAACTATCCTTACGCCGCCTCTTTTACCGATACTCTTCAGTATATCCTTTGCGGCAGCTATCTCCCTGATAGGATCGTCAGTAAGGGAAACTCTTATGGTCTTGCCTATGCCGTCGCAGAGCAGCGAGCCGATACCGATAGCGGACTTTATAAGTCCCATACGCTCGGTGCCTGCCTCGGTAACTCCAAGGTGCAGCGGATAACTGCATTTCTCCGCAGCAAGGCGGTATGAAGCGATCATTCTGTTTACGTCCGAGGATTTTATGGAGATAACTATGTCATTGAAGTCAAAATGCTCCAGCATAGCCGCATGGTTAAGAGCGCTCTCAACCAGGGCTTCGGGAGTTGGTGAGCCGTACTTTGCAAGGAGCTCCTTTTCCAGAGAGCCTGAGTTCACTCCGATACGGATAGGAAGCTGTCTTGCACGACAGGCATCAACAACAGCCTTTACCCTGTCCATACCTCCGATGTTTCCCGGGTTTATCCTTATCTTGTCAACACCGGCAGCTGCGGACTCTATTGCAAGCTTGTAGTCAAAGTGTATATCCGCAACAAGAGGAATCTTCACAGCCTCCTTGATAGCCGGGATAAGCTTTACAGCCTCCATATTCGGTATGGCTGCACGGATTATCTCACAGCCTGCCTTTTCAAGCTCAACAGCCTGTCTGACGCTGCCCTCGATGTCGTCCGAGCGCATATTCAGCATTGACTGTATGTATATATGTTTTCCGTCGAGGACGCAGTCCCCTACCTTTACAGGTCTGACATTTCTCATAATATCCTCCATTTAAAGAGTTATTTTTTCACCGTCCGCAGAGATAACAGCTTCGGGAAATATCCTGCGAAGCTCCTCGGCATAGACAGCAGGGTCTTTCTCGGCAGGGCTGTAATGTGTGAGCCACAGCCGTTTCGCCTTTGCCTCCGAAGCAAGACCGCAGGCGTCCTGCATGAGCATATGATGCTTTTCATTCATGGAAGCCTTCTTCTCCGTAAGCCCGTACATACCCTCGCAGATAAACAGGTCCGCACCCTGTGCAAACTCAGCTATATCCTCAAGAGGGAGACTATCGGTAGTATAGGTTATCTTCATTGGCGGCGGCTTGGGGCCCGTTACAGCCTCGGGAGGTACTCTCGTGCCGTCATCAAGGACAACGGTCTCGCCGCTGTGGAGCTGCTTCCAGAATTCTACCGGGACGCCTATCGCCTTCGCATTATTTGGCAGGAAAGGCGGCTTCTTTTTAAGCAGCAATGTATACCCCAGACAGCTTACCCTGTGTGACAGCGGCATTGTCCTCACTGACAGCATGGGATCCACCATTTCCGCGGAAAATCCGAAGGGTCTTTCCTCGGGAAGTCCGCGTATCTCTACCTCATAAGGCAGCCCGCCGCATACGCTAACCAGCTTTTCAATTACAGGCACACAGCTATCTGGAGCAGCTATGGTAAGGGGCTCCGTCCTTGAGCTGTTGCCGATGGAGAGCAGAAGTCCCGGAAGCCCTGTAACATGGTCTGCGTGGCAGTGAGTGATGAGTATCAGCTCTATCCTGCTCATTTTAAGACCGTGCTTTGCGATGGCGACCTGTGTTCCCTCTCCGCAGTCTATGAGGACAGCTTTTCCGTTATACTCCGCATAGAGCGAAGTAAGAAACCTGTCCTTCAGCGGCATCATGCCGCCTGTTCCGAGAAGACATATCTCAGCCATTCTTTACTCCTGTTATAAGTTTGATTATATCGTTATATGTTGCGAATATCATTACTCCGAAGAGGAGCACCATGCCGGCTAAGTGAACATATCCCTCATGCTCGGGCTTTACAGGCTTGCGGCGAACCAGCTCTATGAAGCAGAACAGCAGTCTGCCGCCGTCAAGTCCGGGAATGGGGAGAAGGTTGAATATTCCCACATTTATGGTTATAAGCGCCGTCATGTATATGACCTGAAACAGCGCGTCAAGGAAGCTCTCCGAGTCCTCGGTGGACTCGCTGATAGCGGAGACAACGCCAACAGGTCCCGAAACATCGTCCTTTTTGAGCTGTCCCGAGAACATCTGCTTTATTGAAAGTCCCACTATATGGGTCATTGACATGAACAGGTCTCCCGAGCCCTTGATGACTGTCAGTGGATTCTTGTCCTTGTATATGACCGCAAAATCAACGGTACCGCCGTCGCCGTAGGTGTTTTTGAACACTACATCATTGAGAGCCATGCGCTTTCTGTCACGCTTTACAACTACCTTGTGACCTGTATTGGGATCATAGGTGTCGAAGACATAGTTAAGATCCAGTGTGCTGTATATCCTTGTTCCGTCAATTGAGATGATCTTATCATTCTGTCTGAGCCCGGTTTCGTAGCTCTCGGCGTAATAGGTAACTGTTCCGTCGGTGGAAGAGATAGTTCTCTTGAAATCCTCAACAGTGGTTGTGGGGACGCCGTCCATCATGCTTACCAGTATGATGAGCATTACGAAGCCCAGCACGAAGTTCATGCCTGCTCCTGCAAAAAGAACTATGATACGCTTCCAGAGCTTAGCATTGCGGAAGCTTCTGGGGTCGCTGTTGGTGGAGTCCTCTCCCTCCATAGCGCAGTAGCCGCCCACGGGAAGAAGTCTCAGGGAGTACTTGGTCTCGCCCTTTGCCTTCTGAAGCAGCTTTGGTCCCATACCGATGGAGAACTCCAGCACCTTTATGCCGCTGAGCTTTGCACAGATAAAATGGCCGAACTCATGTACCGTTACGATAAGTCCGAAAATAAGTATTGCGATAACTATGCCCATTTGTTTTTTCCTTTCTCTATACGGGAGCTTATTTCGCGGCTATGCGCTCCCTTACATATTCTCTTGCCGCCTTGTCTGCCTTCATTACGTCCTCGTAGCTGTGTATTTCCGAGGGAGCAAAATGCTCAAGAACAGAGGATACTGTCTCGCCGATGTCGATAAACTCAGTCTCATCGTGAAGGAACGCCCTTACAGCCTCCTCGTTGGCGGAATTCACCAGACAGGGATATGCTCCGCCCCGCTTTATGGCTTCGATAGCTGCCGAGAGACACTTGAATGTCTCGTAGTCTGGCTTCTCGAAGGTAAGCTTGCCGTAGTCCGTCAGTGAGAGACGTCCCGTGGGACAGCTCATACGGTCGGGATAAAGCAGAGCGTACTGAATGGGGATCTTCATGTCGGGAACTCCCAGCTGAGCGATGACCGAGTAGTCGTTATACTCAACAGCTGAGTGAACAACGCTCTGACGGTGTACCACTATCTCGATCTGGTCGGGGGTAAGATCAAAGAGCCACTTTGCCTCGATGAACTCAAGTCCCTTGTTCATAAGTGTAGCAGAGTCGATGGTTATTTTATTCCCCATGTCCCAGTTGGGGTGGTGGAGAGCCTGTGCCTTGGTGACAGTTTTCAGCTCCTCATAGCTCCTGCCGAAAAAAGGACCTCCTGAGGCTGTCAGGATTATCTTGCTGAGCTGTGAGCGCTTGTTGCCCTGCAAGCACTGGAATATAGCCGAATGCTCACTGTCAACGGGATATATCCTTACACCCTTGTCGGCAGCAGCCTTCATTACCAGTTCGCCGCCTGCCACAAGAGTCTCCTTGTTGGCGAGGGCAATGTCCTTGCCTGCGTCTATTGCTGTCAGTGTGGGGAGAAGCCCCACCATTCCCACAACGGAATTGAGTATTATATCCGCCTCCTCCAGTGAAGCGAGGGTGCATAGTCCCTCCATGCCGGTAAGAAGCTTTACGTCCATATCCTTTACCCTGCTTTTGAGATCGCTGTATTTGTCCTCGTTGAAAATACAGGCATATGCAGGACGGAACTTCCTTATCTGCTGCTCAAGAGCCTCAACACTGCTGTGAGCAGCAAGGGCTGTCACCTTCAGTCCGTGCTTCTCACAGACCTCCAGGGACTGAGTACCGATAGAGCCTGTGGAGCCGAGTATCGACACCGTTTTATTCATTATATTTTCCCCTTTTCGCGGAAATAACTTCCCGATATTTTTTCATAACAAAGTTCATTATAAAATGCGAAAGGGACTATCCGTAAATAGTCCGTTTCAACAATATCACTGTACGCCGAATAAGGCGATGAATGCATAAAATGTGGGCAGCACGAAAAGAACGCTGTCGAAGCGATCCATGAGTCCGCCGTGTCCCGGCATTATCTTGCCGTAGTCCTTGAAGCCTATCTGGCGCTTTACCATAGAAGCGGAAAGGTCTCCCACAGTACCGATGACTGCGCAGACTGCTCCCGTAACGAAAGCTATGACTGCTCTCTTTGCGGTAAAGCCGTAGTAGACTGAAAATGCCACGGTATATACGATAGCAGTTGTAAGGATACCGCCCACAAGTCCCTCGATAGTCTTCTTGGGACTGATCTCGGGGCAGAGCTTGTGCTTGCCGATAGCAACTCCCGTGAAATATGCTCCCGTATCAGCTATCCATGCGCCGCAGAGTCCTATAATGAGCAGGAAAAGTCCGCTGCTCAACATATCATCGGTCATCTGCCAGCTGCGCTCAATGCGGATCATAGTAGTCATAGCCTGGGGTACAAGTATCATTACCGCAAGTACGAAGAATACCTGCTCATAGCGTATCTCCTTGTGCTTTCTTAGCCATGTTACAAATATGACAAAAGCCGCTGCAAGCACTATACAGAAAAGTATGATATGATAATGATCATCAGGCGTATCTATTGTCTTGAAAGATCTGATGAAGTAGTGAAAATCCTTTACCTCATGCGAAATATGGTAAAGTATTGGCACAGCTATTCCGCAAGCTTCTGCTGCCAAGAGTATAGGAATACACTTGTGTAGCTTTACTGCACGGAGAAGCTCAAAGAGCATTACTGCGATTATGGCTGCAACTGCTATGGGCAGGACAATGGTGTCGTGGAAGAAAAGCACCGCACCAAGCAGCACAACTCCCACAGCTCCCGAAATGATTCGTGTAAGCATCAGACACCTCCGAAGCGGCGGTGTCTTCCGTCGAAGTCGATAAGAGCCTTGTCAAGCTCAGCGGGAGTAAAATCAGGCCAGAGAATGTCCGTAAAGTAGTACTCCGCATAAGCGCACTGCCAGATAAGATAGTTGGAGAGTCTCAGCTCGCCGCTGGGTCGGATAACAAGATCCACATCGGGGATCCCCTTTGTGTAGAGCTCGTTTGCGATAGACTGCTCGCTGATGTCCTCGGGACGTATCTCGCCGTTCACAGCCTTCTGTGCAAGTATCCTTGCAGCATGGGCTATCTCGTCACGGCCGCCGTAGTTGACCGCCATCATGAGAGTCATCTCGTCATACTTGGCTGTGTCCTCCTCCAGGCGTATCATTTTTTCCTGTAAATCCTCGTCAAAGGCGCTCTTGTCCCCCAGGAAGATCATACGGGTATTCTCACTGAGGAAGTTTCTTACGTCCACGATATAATCACGGAAAAGCTCCATGATAGTGTTTACCTCGTCGGAGGGTCGCTGCCAGTTCTCTGTGGAAAAGGCATAGAAGCTGATGTTTTTCAGTCCGATGTCCTTGCAGTAGCGGACGATCTTCTTGAAGTTCTTTGCACCCTCGCGGTGTCCGAAGGAACGGGGCAGACCGCGCTTCTTAGCCCATCTGCCGTTTCCGTCCATGATGAAGCCGACGTGCTCGGGAAGCTTCTCGGGCAGCGTCAGCTCAGTTTTTTCCTTTTTTCCGAATAATGCCATATTTCACCAATCAGACTGTCATGATCTCTTTTTCTTTGTCTGCTACCATCTTGTCAACGTCAGCACACATCTTGTCGGTAAGATCCTGGACCTTCTTCTCGCAGTCCTTAAGATCGTCCTCTGTGATCTCTGAGTTCTTCTTCATAGCCTTGTACTTTTCCATAGTATCACGTCTGATGGAGCGGACTGTTACCTTGCACTCCTCGCCGTACTTCTTGATGCTCTTGCAGAGCTCCTTACGGCGGTCCTCAGTGAGCTGAGGGAATGCAAGACGGATAACATTGCCGTCGTTTACCGGCTGAATTCCGATGTCTGAAGCCTGGATAGCCTTCTCTATAAGCTTGAGAGTTGACTTGTCCCAGGGCTGGATAACAAGTATTCTTGCTTCTGATACGGAAACTGCTGCCATCTGGTTTACAGGTGTGGGAGCTCCGTAGTAGTCTACCATTACTTTGTCAAGCACGCCGGGGTTGGCTCTGCCTGCACGGATAGATGCGAATTCGTTGCCGAGAGCGTTAAGGCTCTTGGTCATTTTTTCCTTTGCATTATTAAGCTGTTCTTTCATTACTGTACTTTCCTTTCGGTTGAGTTTTTGATTTATCAGTCCTCGGATACAACTGTACCGATGTTTTCGCCCATTACGGCGTCATAGATATTATCGGGACGGCTGAGATCGAATACCAGCATCTTCATGTGGTTATCGCGGCACATTGCAGCAGCCGTGCTGTCCATAACACCAAGATCTTCGCCAATGACCTGTGAGAAGGTAAGGGTATCGTACTTCTTGGCGTCGTCAAATTTGTGGGGATCCTTATCGTATACACCGTCAACCAGAGTAGCCTTGAGAAGGATATCAGCCTCGATCTCAACAGAACGAAGAGCAGCAGCTGTATCGGTGGAGAAGAAGGGGTTACCTGTTCCGCAGCCGAATATAACAATTCTTCCCTTGTCAAGGTGTCTTACGGCTCTGTTGCGGATATAGGGTTCCGCTACCTGTGACATTGCAATAGCAGTCTGTACTCTTACTGTACAGCCCAGGGATTCAAGAACGTCTGCGAGAGCCAGAGCATTCATGGTAGTTGCAAGCATACCGATGTGGTCAGCGCGTGTCCTGTCCATAGCGCCGCTGAAGCGTCCTCTCCAGAAGTTGCCGCCGCCTACAACAACAGCTACCTGTACGCCTGCGTCAGCACATTTCTTTATGCTTTTGCAGATCTCTGTTACCACATCATAGTTGAGTCCTGTCTTATTGTCGCCTGCGAGAGCTTCGCCGCTGACTTTTAATAAGATTCTTTTATACTTTGGTTCCATATAAGCACCTCACAAAAATATATCTATAGTTTATTTTACACTAATTTCAATGATATGTAAAGTATATTTTCCGAAAAAGCCGAAAAAATTTCTCGGATATTTTCGCTTCATGCCGAAAAACCGAGAACAGAAGTTTTCTCACAAAGAATACTGTCATTCTGCACAAAATTGTTGAAAATTTCTTGTTCCTGTTCGTTTTGATTTTTTCTTGACAACTCCTGCCCGTCGTGGTATAATATAAAAGCTGATTAATTCGGCAGTAAAAATGGAGAGGTATCGAAGCGGTCATAACGAGGCGGTCTTGAAAACCGTTTGACTTAACGGTCACGTGGGTTCGAATCCCACCCTCTCCGCCATTATTTTTTTATCGGTGAGCTTCTCGCTCGTCGGTTTGCGGATTTACCCAAGTGGTGAAGGGGCTCCCCTGCTAAGGGAGTAGGTCGGGAAACCGGCGCGAGAGTTCAAATCTCTCAATCCGCGCCATGAACCTGTATCGTTTGATACAGGTTTTTTGTTTTTATGCAGCTATATCTGAGAACGTTTCCGCGGCTGTTTCAGCCGGGACGTCGGGGACGCCGTCCCTTACAGTTTTCTTGTCCTTCTCCTGTACATACCGTCGCACAGTGTACTGGAGATAAGATACTTCCAGTTCTGCAAGGCTTTGCACTTCCATACCATATAGACATCAAAAGGCGGAACAGTATCCGTCTTATCGAGATGTGCAAATATATAATCTCTGACTATTTTCAGTGCTTTCTCGTCCATTCTCCTCACCTCCTTCAAATGGGTATAAGAAAACCACCTAATTCCTTAGACGGTTTATCTGTCCGAATATCTCTACCCGAACCGCTAAATCAATTGTCGTATGGTATCCTCTTCTTGGCTTTATCAATTTTTATAAGCTCTTCGTAAGCCTCAACAGCCTCAGGCGGAGCATCACTGCGAATACCTCTGCCATTCTGTAGTGGGTAAACAATATAAGGCTCAACTTTATTGTATAATTCTAACTCTCTGCCCTGCATTATACTGCGCATATTACTCGCCTCCTAACAAACTAAATGTTCTGAATTCAGTGTAAATCTCATAAAACTGCTGAAAAATAACTTTATCTCTTGCATACTTACTTACAAGAATATTATATCCTTTATCAGCAAGTTTGTCAAGTCTCTTTTTTGCCTTGCTATTGATAAAATTGATATATTCGTCGTATTTTTCTTCTGTAACTGCGCCATTTTTTCTCCTGAATTCTTTTGCATCTACCCAATGGTACAATTCGTGAATGTACGAACTCAGATCATTTTCACCACACGCAAGCTGTTTCATTACAGCAGGCATATCCTGTGGCTTATAAACCGCAAAATCTTCACAAATAAGCAATAGATTTTCGATAGCACGATATAAAGCTATATCCGTTTTGGCTATATCTTCACGGCTGACAACAAGCACTTTTGGAAGATTATCCGTTTCAGATATTCCCATTCTATCAAGAGCTTCCGAAATGTGTCTGTCTATCTGATGCAGCTTCTTAGGTTTAATGTCAACATTCTCAGAAACGTAAACCTCATTCTGAGTATTTTCAGCCTTGTGAGCCTTAACTTCATAATCACGAGTAGTTGTGACCTCATCATCTTCGTTAAGAACGACAGGGCGATAACTCTGTGACTTATCATCAGGCTTTGGAACTTTAACCTCAGTATAAGCCCCTCCGCCTTCTCAGGCTCGCTGACAGTGACCTCAACAGCCTTGCCATCGGGAACAGGAGCGTCGCTGACAGGCGGCTCGGTCTTGTACTCAGGCTTTACCTCTCCCTCATACACCTTCTCCTTGCCCTCGTCACGCCTGAGAACAGTCTCGCCCTCATCAGCATTGACCTTGTCGATGAAGTCTTTCAGTTCCTTCTGAGCTTTTCTCAGGTCTGCCTTTGCCTTCTTGATGTTCTCGGGATCCGTGAAGCCCTCGACCTTGCGCTTAGCCTTCCTGATCTCACGTTCAAGGGCTCGCTGCTGCTGTTCCAGCTTGTACCGGCGCTCACTGTCGTTTTTTTGCAGAGCAGTGCTGATATATCATAAATTTACTATTTTTTACATTATTCATGTATATTTTTCTTACTCAGTCTGCTATACTGTATACAGGAGGCGATATGAGATGAAAAAAATAAATGGTTTCAATAAAGGCGTTAATTTAGGCGGCTGGCTCTCGCAGTGCAGCTATGAAAAGGAACACCTGGACACCTTCGTCTGCGAAAATGACTTTGAAGTGATCGCGTCGTGGGGAGCAGATCATGTGCGTGTTCCCTTCGATTATAATATAATAGAGAACTCCGACGGGTCTTTCAGTGATGAGGGTTTTGCCTATCTGGACAAGGCTGTTTCCTGCGCTAAAAAGAACGATCTCAACATTATCCTTGACCTGCATAAGACTGCCGGCTTTTCCTTTGATTACTACGGAGAGAGCGAGAGCGGTTTCTTCGACAGTGCAGAATATCAGGAGCGTTTCTACCGCCTGTGGGAGGAAGTAGCACGGCGCTACGGCTCTCTTGCTCCCAATGCTGCATTTGAGCTTCTCAACGAGGTCACCGATGCCGAGTTCATAGACAAGTGGAACATGATCGCCAAGGAGTGCATAAAGCGTATCAGGAAGATAGCTCCCGATATACTTATCCTTGTGGGAAGCTACCACAATAACAGTGCCGATACAGTTCAGTTCCTGGACGAGCCCTTCGACAGCAACGTCATCTACAATATGCACTGCTATGAGCCCCTGAAGTTCACCCATCAGGGTGCATACTGGACTACCGCTATCGACCCCAAGGAGCGTATCCCCTTTGAGAACAGCGTTACCTCTCCCGAGTACTTTGAGGAGCTTTTCTCAACTGCCATTGCCAAGGCTGAGGAGAACGGAAGCGGTCTCTACTGCGGCGAGTACGGCTGCATAGATGTGGTAAGTCCCGAGGATACCGTAAAATGGTTCAGAACTATAAACTCCGTATTCAGAAAGCACGGCATCGGCAGAGCCGCATGGAACTACAAGGCTATGGACTTTGGTCTTTCCGACCGTCGTCTTGACGGTGTCCGCAGCCAGCTTATTGAATTACTTTAAAAAAGCGATCCCCTTTGCATTATGCAGAGGGGATCTTTTTCATTATCATTCTTCTCTTCTGGAATAGCCTGTCAGGTTGATCTCATTGTGCTCGACCGGGTTATTGAGTTCAAGATTTGTCACCTTCATACTGTTCACTCCGTCTGTTCCGTGAACCGCGGTATATCTCATAACGATACCCGTCCTCATATCAATGAGCATCTGATTTGAGTAAGCCGACTGCTCAATTCTGATAGCAACGCACTGTCTGCCGAGTATCTCTTCTACCCCCTCAACATACCAGTCATCAAAATTAAACAGGGCATCAGGGTATGAATATAAGCAATCAACATCAACGCTCTCTAAAAGTGAAGATCCATAGACCTTTCCCCAGCCGCTTATGCCGTCAGTGTAATCTATTACGCGATAATTATCAGGAACATAATTCAGTTCATAAGCGGGAGATGATGATTCATAGGTATTATATGTCATATCGAGATTATTCACTTCTGTCCACTTGTTTCCGTAATAGCACTTTATGGAATCCTCATTTAAACAGCTTGATTCAGTTTTAGAATCTATATGGAAATACTGAGCACGGTTATCTGCGATGATATGCTCGCTTCTGTCCCATTTTCTGTTTGTACCATCTGTGTTTATGGTGTACAATACATCAGCAGTATCAAAATAGCGGAATGAATTTACCGATATATGATAAATATAGCTCTTGTTCTCAAGGGTATTCAGTTCATCGTATGAAACAGCGTTCCATATCTGCTGTGTATACTTCTCTGTATCCACCTTCTGGAACGGATAAATGCCGTTCTCCCAGCCATAGTTCACTTCATCGAGGAGCGCATTTGCCTCATCTTCGTTTGCGAATACAGGTTCCTGGTGCATCTGGAGCTCGCCGAACTCTCCGCTGTCAGTATTTACAGGCGCAGTTGTAACGGGAGCTGTGGTCACTGCTGTTGTGGTCACGACCTGATCCTCAATATTCTCTCCAACGTTATACGAACCAATCTTCCATGCGTTATCCTCGTTGACAAGGATAAGCTCAGCTCTTACTCTTGTACCGTCCTTGCGCTGGTATATCCTCTTGCAGGTCATGGTCTCAAGACCATCGTCAAGGAGTCCGTCTTCAATGAGTCCCCTTATGCGTTCCTCATCGTCGGCAGGAAACTCCGAGGAAATAAGCTCATAATTGCTGAAGTTGAATGTCTTTGCAAAATTGGATGAATAGCTTGCATTGGGCTGTACAAATGCTTCGGAATAGATATTATCGTTATAGATTATGAACGCCCGCAGGTTCTGCTTTATAAAGCTTGCGTCATTGAATCCTACACCGTTCTCGTGTTCGCTCATATCTCCGCCCATATACTTCTCACGGGTATTGCTGCTGTAAGTGGACTCCATTATCATCTCATATTCATCAAAAGTATCAAGCTTTTCATCGGTAACGCGGTAATAGTTTATATAGGAAGGAGCGTTTGCATCAATAGTGCTGATGAATGTCAGGCTGTCATCAATATCAACGCCTTCCTGCTCCATAGCTTTGTGGATATGCTCCAGTCCATCCGTAAGCTTATCCACGACCTTATCCATGTCCACCCTGACGATCTCGCCGTCATCGGTAATGGTAGTCACTTCCTTAGCGGTAACGGTCTCAGCAAACTGGCTTGAGTCAATATCTATCCTGTCTACTCTCTTTGATCTTGTAAGGAAAACTCCGCCGCAGACGCCTGTGATGAGCATTACCGCCGCAGCCGCCGCACTTACCATGCGTATCCACCTGGGACGTGAATATCGCTCAACACCTTCAGCTTCCTTTATAAAGCCGTCCTCAGAGGTATTTGCTTCCTCCTCTCTCAGTGCATTGTATTTCTTTCTTGTAATGTCATATATTTTTTCTTTCTCTTTGTTCCCCGCCGCAGTATATCTCTCTGCGACTCTCTCTATATCACCGTCCTTCTCGCTGAACAGGTATTCAAGTTTATCCTTCATAGCTTCTCCTCCTATCTTGTGAAGCCTGCTGCCAGCAGTACATCCTTCAGACGCTTTACAGCCCTGCTGCACCTCGCTCTGACATTATCCGATGAGATCTGCACTATCTCTGCGATCTCCTTTGAGCTCCTGCCGAAAAAGTATTTCTGTATGATTATTGTTGAGTCAGGCTCGCCCAGCTCCTCCACCTTATCGTAGAGCAGCTTTCTAAGCTCCGACTCCTCGGCTGAACGCTCAATATTCTCCCCTGAGTCCAGTTCTCCCGCGTCATCTATTGGTATGTTACTGCTGTGTCTTACGACTCTTCGGTATGTATCTACCGCCTTTCGTCTTGCAACGGAAGCCGTAAAAGCCTTCAGATTTCCCTGAATGACCTCCTGCTTGTCAAAGAAGATGAAGCACTGTGCGAAGACATCTCCCACACACTCGTCCACATCCTCCATAGACGCCGCTGACTTCAGTTTTGCAAACACGATGGTATACACATAATTGAAGTATTTGTCATAAAACGCACGCTGACCCTTTTCCGGTTCAGCCTTCAGCAGATGCTGAAGTTCATTATCTGTCATTTTCATCTCTCCTGATCATGCGCATGAATTCTTTCCCCTTCATATACTCTAATCGCAGTTCCCTGCCTATACGAAACAGAAAGTATTTATTTTTTTATTTTAACCTTTGATTTTCTAAAAAAATCAGAAAGGGTACTTTACATTTAAACGTAAATATGATATTATAATATTGTATGTAAGGTCAGTTCGACATTAATTTAACGATCCGTCCTTTTGTTTTTATTTCACGGAGGGGGTTTTTATGCAGGTCGCACTCTGCGCTCTTATCGGTTACTTTTTCGGCAACATCAACCCTGCATTCATTATCGCCAAATTCAAGGGCTTCGACATAAGACAGAGAGGCTCGGGCAATGCAGGCGCTTCAAACACTGTCATCACTATCGGAAAAAAGGCGGGCCTTTTCGTTGCTCTCTTTGACATCGCAAAGGCTGTTGCAGCTTCTCTTATCGCTGCTTACTTTTTCCCGCAGCTCAAATTTGCGAAGATACTCTCCGGTTCCTGCTGTATCCTGGGACATATCTTCCCCGTACTTATGAAATTCCACGGCGGCAAGGGTCTCGCCTCTTTAGGCGGCACCATACTCGCCTTCAATCCTTTGGTATTTCTTCTTCTCCTTTTATTCGAGATAGTTCTCGGATTTTCAATGGATTATGTCTGCATAGTACCTGTTACAGGCTCGGTGATATTCACCATGATATATGCCCTGCTCACAGGTGATCCTATCGGCACCGCAATACTCTCAGCAGTCTCACTTATCATACTTTTCAAGCATATAGAAAACTTCAAGCGGATCCAGAACGGTACGGAGGCTCATATAAGCTTCCTGTGGAAAAAGGATCAGGAGATCGCAAGGATCAGAAAAAACGGAAACACATAAGAAAGTCCCTTCGGGGGCTTTTTTGCGCCCTTATGCGCCGCCGCAGCGCTATAATATGCGGCAGAACGGAGTCTTTTTATGCCAAGAAAAGCAGCGGATATGTGTGAGGGCCCTCTGGTCAGCAGGATAATACTCTACACTATCCCCATTATACTTACGGGAGTTCTCCAGCTCCTGTTCAACGCCGCAGACCTTGTTGTTGTAGGTCGCTGCTGCGGAAGCAATTCCGTGGGAGCCGTTGGCTCTACGGGCTCTATCATCAACCTTTTGGTAAACCTTTTCATAGGTCTTTCTGTTGGCGCAGGCGTTACCGTGGCTCACGGTCTCGGCTCGGGAAGAAATGAGGACGTTCACAGGACGGTCCATACTGCTATCCCCACAGCTATTGTAAGCGGAGCTGTTCTCACACTGGTGGGAGTGCTCTTTTCAGGAACTTTCCTGAGGCTTATGGACACACCTGACGAACAGCTTCATCTCGCCACATCTTATATGCGTATTTACTTCTGCGGAACCATCGCCAGCATGATATACAACTTCGGCTCGGCTATCCTCCGCGCCGCCGGCGATACAAAGAGCCCACTCTACTACCTTACAGCGGCGGGAGTTCTCAATGTGCTCCTCAATCTGCTGTTCGTTATCGTGTTTAAAATGAATGTTGCGGGAGTTGCTCTCGCCACCACCATATCACAGATACTGTCCGCACTACTTATACTCCGCGCTCTCATGAAGCGCGAGGACGCCTGTAAACTTGACCTCCGGAAGATGCACATCTACGGCAGACAGCTTAAAAGGATAATACAGATAGGCTTCCCCGCAGGTGTTCAGGGTGCACTGTTCTCCGCATCAAATGTTATAATCCAGTCCTCAATAAACTCCTTCGGACCTATCGTAAACTCGGGCAACGCAGCCGCTCAGAACATCGAGGGCTTCGTGTACACATCCATGAACTCCTACAGTCAGACCGCTCTGAATTTCACGGGACAGAACTTCGGTGCAGGCAAATTTGACCGTATCCGCAAGATAATGTGGATATGCCTTATAGCCGTCTTCTGCACAGGCGCTGCACTGGGCGTCACCGCACTGTTCTTCGGGAAGCCTCTCCTGGGCATCTATATCACCGACTCAGAGGAAGCCATAAAGTACGGTCTTGTGAGAATGACATACATCATGCTCCCCTACTTCCTCTGCGGACTCATGGACGTTACCACGGGACTTATCCGCGGTCTGGGGGAGCTCCGTAACTCCCGTGCTCATAACCATTGCGGGAGTTGTGGGAATACGTCTGGGCTGGATATATGTTGTTTTCAGGATACCGCAATATCACTCAATCAAGAGCCTGTATCTTTCCTACGCCATATCCTGGGCAGTCACATTCCTGACCGAGCTCATTGTGTTCCTGGTGTTGATGAAAAAGCTGAAAAATCAGCATAAGGAATGAGAACATAACTCATTTATACAGAAGTACAGCCCCGAGGCCAGCCCGGGGCTATTTTTGTCGTTTTTTATCCTGTAATAGTTTTATGCCGAAACAGTATCGCAGGAAGTGAATGCCGCTTCCTCACGGCGTATAAAGTATCCCTGCTCTGCCCTGCACACAGGACACTCCTGTGGCGGCTCACTGCCTTTGTGGATGTGTCCGCAGTTAAGGCAGATCCAGCACCGCTCGGTGTCATTGCTTCGGAAAAGCATACCGCTGCGGTAAAGCTCACCGTAGTATCTGAACCGTGCTCTGTGGCTGTTCTCAATGTCAGCAATCATTCTGAATTTGGACGCAGCCTCGGTAAATCCTTCCTCGGCAGCAATTCGTGCAAAATCGGGATAGACCACTGAAAACTCCTTCTTTTCCTCCCTTTCGGAAGCGTCAAGGAGCTTCTGTATCTCCTCCGTTACCTCAGCAGGAAATCCAGCTGAGATATCTATATCCTGTCCTGTACCCTCCTTCAGCAGCTTCCAGAACACCATTGCATGGCGCTCCTCCTGCTCGGCAGTGAAACGGAACATCCGCTCAAGTCCCACCAGCTTCTGCTGCTGGGCGGTAAGGGCAGCCTGATAATACCTCTGCCGTGACTGGCACTCACCTGCAAAGGCTCGCATAAGATTGATACGGGTCTGACTTTCTGTAAAATTTGTCTGCATGATAATACCTCCTTTTGGAAGTATTATGTGCAGTTATTTTTTTATTATACGATCTCCCCCGGGATAGTATAACGGTATTTCATTATATTCTCAGGATTTTTCAGCCGAAGGTTCTGGATATGGCCGCAGCGCGGACAGGCATCACAGATGACCTGGCTCCTCTTTGGCTTCAGCTTCTGCTCCTCACCTTCAGGATAGAACTGGACAGCGTAGGGTGTAACGAGAGTTCCTGATACTACCTTTGCCGCGCAGAATTCACATACGTTATCCATATTGTTTCCCCCT
>Ga0116174_10000376_pt1 | contig 44961 bp, 29 predicted proteins | sample AD_UKC087_MetaG_FD_89801 | JGI IMG/M metagenome (GOLD analysis project Ga0116174, IMG submission 89801) | Active sludge microbial communities of municipal wastewater-treating anaerobic digesters from USA - AD_UKC087_MetaG | ecosystem: Engineered > Bioreactor > Anaerobic > Digestate | place: USA...
ACGACAGCGAGTCGACGCGTCGGGACGGTCATCGTCGCGGCACTGATCGCGGGCTCAATCGCGGCCGGAGCCGCGTCAGCCCTGGCGCGTCCGGACGTCGGAGCGCCTGAAGGACCGATGCCGGCGGACACGAGATGCGGCGAGTTCGGCTGGGATCCGAAGGTCCAGGCCACGGTGCCCGTCGCGTGGCCTCTCATCCTGGACCTGTCCGCCAGAGGCGCCCTTGCCATGGAGTCCGCCAACCTGGCCGACGCCATCGCGATGCAGTTGAGGATGACCGGTTCGTTCTCGGTGCTGCCTCGCGACGCGGCGCCTTCGGGCGGGGCGATAACGTGGGTGTCGCCGCTGGCCTTCGACTACCTTGGATGGCGGGAAGCCGGCGCATGGATGGTCATCACCGGCGAGCTCGACCTGGAAGGCGACGGCCTGGCCAGATTGACCCTGTCGGCCTATTTGACCGAGGAAGGAGACGTGCTGCAGATGACCGGCGCGTCCGCCTCCATGCCGGTCGCGGATTTGATTTCGTTCGGCAGGCGGTTCGTAGACTCGGTCACCGCGTGCGTGACCGGCTGTCCCGGGATGCTGTTCACGAGGATCGTGTACGCCAGGAAAGCGCCCGGCACGACCAAGGAAATCTGGATGACCGACGTGGGCTCGGGCCTCCAGACCCAGGTCAGTTCCGACGGATCCCTTGCCGTTCTTCCGGGGTGGGGACCGGAAGGCGCCGTTACCTGGACTGGATACGCGGCCGGAAACCCCGATCTTTATCTGGATAAAAAACTTTTCGGTTCGAGACCCGGGCTGACCACCGGCGTCGCCTTCGCGCCCGATGGAACCGTTGCCGCCCTGGCATGGGGTCACGAGGCATCCACGGACATATACCTGGTCGATCCCGTTTCCGGCAGGACGGGCAAACGCCTTACTTCCGGCAGTGGCGACAACCTGAGCCCGTCCTGGTCGCCGGACTCGAAAAAAATCGCGTTCGTCTCTGATAGAAAGGGATTCCCGACCATCTTCACGATGGACAGGGACGGTGCCAATCAACGTGCACTCCAGATCGCCGGAAACTACAACACGGGCCCGGACTGGTCGCCCGACGGCACGCGGATCGCCTGGCAGGGGCGGGGCGAAGGCGGCCGGTTCTCGATCTGGGTGCTGGAACTGGCGACCGGACAGGCCAGAAGGATCAGCCGTGGCGGATTCAACGACGAGGAGCCGTCCTGGTCGGCCGATGGAAGATTCATAGTCTATACGTCCACGCGGAACGGCAGGAAGCAACTCTATGTGATGAAGGCTGACGGCAGTGACGCGACACCAGTTTTCAACGACGATGCCGAGTACTTCACACCTGCCTGGGAACGACGGATTCCGTCAATGAAGAGCAGGTGACGGTTACGGCCGCGGCGGGACGGGCCGATATGGGAGGAGTTCAGATGGCGGATACTTTCGGAAGACACCGATCCACGCGGACGCCGGCCCTGCTCAAGGCGCTCGGCGCGGTCGAGGCGCCTCAGTCGCTTGACCATGACGGCGCTTTTCCGATAGTCATCTCGGCGGCCAGGGGCGCGCGTGTCAAGGATGCGGATCAGAACCGCTACCTGGACATGACATCCTTCTTCGGCACCTGCCTGGCCGGACACCGACACCCGGCGGTAATCGGAGCGGCAAGAAAGGCGATTGGAACGCTCGCCCACACGATGGGAGACGTGTTTCCGGATCAGTCGAGGGGCGCCCTGCTGAAGAAACTGCAGTCGTTGATGCCCGCGCCGGATTACAAAGGCCATCTCTCGCTGAACGGGGCGGACGCTGTCGAGACAGCACTCAAGTTCGCCGCCGCGTATACAGGAAGAGGCGGCGTGATCTCGTTCGAAGGCGCCTACCACGGTCTGTCGGCCGGGGCGCTGGAGGTGACCTGGCGCCCTGATCTGAAGGCCGCCTTCGCTCCATGCCTGTCAGGCAGGGCCGTTTTCGCCCCATGGCCGGCGACAGACGGATCCGACATGGGCACAGTGCTGTCGACGGTGGAGCAACTTGCGGGTTCAACGGTCCTGAACTCGTTCGGCGCCGATATCGGAAGGCCGGGAGCGCTGATCGTGGAACCGATACAGGGAAGGGGCGGAGTCAGGGTCCCCCCTCCCGGTTTCCTGAGCGCCCTGCGCGATATCTGTTCCAGACACGACATCGTGTTCATCGCTGACGAAATCTACTGCGGCTGCTTCAGAACCGGAACATTCCTGGCTTCCGAGTCGGATGGAGTCGCGCCTGACATCGTCTGCCTGGGCAAGGCGCTTGGAGGCGGCTTCCCGATATCGGTGGCGATGATGCGCGGGGATGTGGCGGCGGCGGTGGCCTCGTCAAACGGAGAAGCGGTCCACACATCGACCTTCATGGGATGGCCGGTCTCGTGCCAGGCGGCGATCGCCAGCATCGTCGCCCTGGAGAGGATGGCGCCGGCGGCGCGGGCCGGAACGATCGAGGCCCGGGTCAGGCAGAAAGGAGATCTCTGGGTCGAAAGATTCGATTTCATCCAGGGTATCCGCGGCCGGGGCGCGATGCTCGGGATCGAGGTCACGCCAGGCACTGCCATGACGATAGCCGCCCACGCACTTCAAAACGGCGTCATAGTACTCCCCGAGGGATGCGGGAACGACGTCGTGGCGCTGACCCCGCCGTTGCCGATCTGCTGTGCCGATCTGGACAACGCTCTGAAGATACTGGAAAAAACATTTGGAACGGTACAGTTATGAATGAACGGGACTCGGGCATAATGATCAGGACGTTGATTGTCCAGGCGGCGTCAAATCCGTCCGGCCTTGACGACAGACTTTTCGCCGACACGGCCATTCAGATCGCCGGAACCCAGGGCCGTCTGAACGGACTCAGGCCACTGACCGGGACAAGGGAAGGTCTGGACGCGATCGACCCCCTGCCGGAGACGGCCTTCAAGATGATGACCGTCGCGACCTTTCCGCCGTCCGAGGCGGTCGCGGAATTCCTCACGTCGGGCACGACGTCGGGGAACCGCGGGCGGTTGCTTGTGCGCGACATGGATCTGTACCGACTGTCGGCCGTCGAAGGTTTCCGGCTTTTCGCGATGTACGGTGAGGCGCCTCGCCGGTTCCTGAGCCTGATACCGGGCGCATCCGCCAGACCGACGTCCTCGCTGTCGTGGATGGCCGACTTCGTGGCCGGAGCGTTCGACGACACCGGAGGCCGATTCGTGGCCGCGGACGGCACGCTTGACGGCGGCTCGGTCCTGGATGCCCTGGCCCGGTCGCGCCGTACCGGTGAACCGCTGTTCCTGCTCGGAACGTCGCTCGATTTCCTGGCGCTCTTCGATTTCCTCGCGTCCACGAATAACGCCCCGATTCCCGCGCCGGGAAGCCGGATGATGCACACCGGCGGCGCCAAGGCTTCGGGACGCGAGATCACGCGTGAGGATCTGCGCGAAAGGGCCGGGGCGCTTCTGGGGATCCGGGAAGAAGACGTCATTGAGGAATTCGGTATGACCGAGTTGTTCTCGCAGGCCTACGACTCACCGGTGGTGACACCTGGACCGCGACGGCTGGTTCCCGTTCCCTGGATGCGCACGAGGGTTCTGGACCCGCGCACGCTGACGGACGTTCCCGACGGCGCCCGCGGGCAGCTCGTTCACTACGACCTGGCGAACGTCGACACATGCATCGCGCTGATCGCGGCCGACACGGCCACCAGGATCCACAACGGATTCGCCGGCATCTCAAGGTCGGCCGGCGCTGCGACGCGCGGATGCTCGCACGAGGCGGCCGCATCGGTTACTGAATGGAGGACTTGATGATGACCGCGACTGCCGACATCCTGCGCGCGACCAGGGACGGCTGGCTGGCGTCCGTTTCGCCCGATGGCCTTGTCCCGGGACCGTTCCTCGAACCCCCGGACATCGCAATGCTCCAGGACTCGACCGGATGGAACGGCGCACACCTGGCCGAGGCGGTGCGCAGGGCGTTCTCGCCGTTCAACGACAAAGAACTGGCCGACATGTGCGAAGCCGGTCCCGGGCCGAACGCCGGTCTGGTACTGCTGGCGATCCTTGCCGGACGTGTTCCGGCGCTGGCGGTCAAGGTCGCTTTCCACTGTGCCGCCGCCGGGGTCCACGCCGCGATCAAGCCATCATCGCTGGAACCGGTTTTCGCCGGACTTCTGGCGAAATCATTTAATCGGGCCGGCAGGGAGGGCCTCGTGTCGCTGGTCCCGCCCGGCAGTCCGCAGGCGACGGACCATGTCCGAAACGCCCCCCTGTGCCTTGTGTACGGTTCGGACCTGACGGTGTCGACGGTAGTCGCCGGGCGGTCGGGAAAGCCCACATTGACCGGACCTCACATGGAGTCGTTCGCGGTCGTGTTCGCCTCGGCGATCTCCACGTTCGAACAGGCCCGAAATGTGGCGGAGGCCATCGCCCTTGACACCGTCGTCTACGATCAGGACGGCTGCCTCTCTCCGGTGGCCGCGCTTGTCCAGGAAGGCGGCGCGGTCACGGTCGACAGGTTCGCCGAGATGATCCTCGACGCCATGCTGGCCTCGAACCTGAAGCCGGGAAGGATCGAGATCGACGACCTGGCCGCTCTTCGGATGTTCGAACGCGAGGCGACAATTTCCGGCAATATCGACTCCGTCATCCGGTCAAGCGTGGGAATTCCACCGCTGGTCGTCCTGTGCGACCAGGTAAGAAAAGGCCCGGGGATGCGCACCCTGCAGGTCGCCTCCTTCGCAAAGGGAGCCGACTCCATCCCGAATCTGGCCGCCATCGTCGGGCACATCGAAGGCCGGGTTCAGGGAATGGCCGTGGCTGGCCGCGCCGGCCAGATCGACGACATGCTGAAGGCATTCCCGCGATTCAGTCCGAACTACCTGTGCGATCCGGGGCGCATGCAGGATCCGCCCGCCCTGTGGAATGAAAACGGATATGTCCTTTACCGGGAACTGATGAGTCCGATCGACGCGACGGCGAAAGGGCCGATTACGCGGCCATCTTGAAGTCCTGCCGGGATGAAACCGGCGGGGTGGAAGCTCACATGCCCAGGCCGGCGGTCTCCGACTCCTCGGGAGGAGCCACGGGCGTTGGCTCGGGCACGTCCGGCTCGGTACTGTCGTCGGTGATCGGAGTGGCCATCACCAGACTGAAGTAGTCGCTCTCCCAGTGAACCGTCTCGACCTTCCAGGAACGGATATTCTCAAAACCGGTGGCGCCTTTCTCGCGCAGGGCCTTTGTCTCCTTGTCGAGGGACGACTTCAGGCTGGAGGCCCGGTTCGGCTGTGTCAGCGCGAAGAAACGGTATCCGTGGTTCAGTTCCTCGAGGTACGGCTTCAACTGGGTAGCCTTCATGAGCGGCTTGATCTCGCTGTGCGTGAAATAGGTCTCGCCACGCCATGTAATCAGCCACGCCACCACGTCTTCGCGGCAGACCCGCTTCGTGTTGTATCCAAGCGAATCGGGAATGAAGCCGAGGCCGGCCTTCTTCAGCAGCGGAGTGTAGGTGTCCTCGACTTCCGGAGCGTTCGGAAGCAACTCGCAACGCTGGAAGTAGTCCTCGAAAATGTACTTCTGGGACCAGGACGGCGATAGCAGCGGCATGTAGAAATTCAGCCCCCACCATGCCAGGACCAGCGAGATGCCCCACAGGGCGGCCAGACCACCCTTGCGGAACCGGCCCGCGAAGATCATCACCACGAAGCAGACCGAAGCAACGACCAGCCAGGCGGTCAGGAAGGTCTTGTACTGCAGAGGCTTCGCCTGAATTATCTTCTGCAGCGCCGGGCTGGTGTGCTGATAGAAGGTGGAATCCTTCCATTTCAGGTCGGTTCCCTCGTTGACGGCCGCATCCGGGTCGTTCGGCAGATGCGTGGGCAGCGGCCTGTCGTACTTGTACGTGAACATCTGCCTGAATACCTGCATGTCGGAACGGATGAAGAGGCCGACCGACAGCATTATCGCCAGACCGGCGATCGCCCCGAATCGCGCGATCCAGGAGCGATCCTCAAGGAAATCCTTAACCACCAGGGCCGTGATTAAGATGGTCGGGAACACGGCCGGGAAGATGTAATGGTGGTATTTGGTCGCCGACAAAGTGAACAGTATGTAAGCGAAGAATGCCCATACATACAGCATCAGTCTCATCCGCGAACCGGACGACGCATCCTTCATGCGCAGTTTCGAAAGACCGAACAGGACGAGCGGGATGAAGGCGATCCACGGGAACGTGCCGATCGACAGCCAGCGCATGAAGTGTTCGAACGTGCCGGTGTCGAGCTGGTGGACACCCGCCCCGAGCCGGTTGAAATGGTCGTGAACCAGGAACCTGTTGTAGAAGCCCATTCCGTGCCGGCAGAACATCCCGACGTACCACGGCAGCATGACGAGCGCGAAGAACGACAGGCCGCGGCCGAGGTCAAGCCTCTTGAGCAGACGCCATTCGCCGGTCAGCAGGAGATAGAGGACCATGATGGCGCCGGGCAGGCAGAAGCCAAGCAGCCCCTTGCCCAGTGTCGCGTACCCGAAAAACATGTACGCGGTCCACAGCATGAAACGCCGGATCCAGCGATCCCTGCCCTCCGGGGTAAACAGTGTTTTGGCCCGGTACTGGCGATAGAGCGGAACGAAAACCGCAACCAGAAGCGCGATCGTGGCCAGCCCGTAAAGGATGGCGTGCAGCCAGCCGCTCTTCTGGATCAGGAACCCCACGCGGGCAATGCCGCTGAACCTGGCGACGTTCCCCTCGGGGAACAGGTCCAGGGCCACGTTGACGAACTGGGGCAGCGCGGTGGTCAGGAAGAGGGCCAGAACCGCTGCCAGCCGGACGAACAGTCCACGATTCGACGACTCCAGCCTGGGGGAGTACAACGCCGCGCACATGAAGAGCATGCCGATGGTCATCGTGCCCGCATACGGCAGATCGGTGATTGCCTGTCTGGACAGGAAGAAGAACATGGGCGCCGTCATGAGCATGCCGGCGGCCATCAGACCCGTTTTCCGGTTGAAGATCAAAGATATGCTGATATACGAGATAAGGACGACAAGGGCGCCGAGGAAGGCCCAGGATATGCGGATCGCCCAGTCGCCGAAGCCGACCAGGTGCATGCCGATGATGTCGCCGTACATGATCAGGACGGGCTTGGAGAAGAACCACTCGCCGGTCGGGGATTCCCCGCCGATCTTGTCCTTGTAGCCCCACCACGGCGACAGCGTGTCGTGGTTCTCGAACATGTATCTGGCGGTCTCGCCGTAGTGCGTCTCCCAGCAGTCCCAGAGGCCGAATGAACCGGCCCCGATAAAGAACAGCAGCGAGGCGGCCATGAACACCATCAGACGCACCAGCCATTCGTGTCTCTGGCGGCCGCGAACGACGATATCGTCAAAATCGGTGGCGAGGATCGGGGAAACCGTCCCGACCGGTCTTTCTTCTGTGTTATCCAACGTGGACCTCAAAGACACAAATCGCGCGAATTTTAACGGGTTGAGCAGAATTTGCAAGGAAGGCCAATGTATCAGGAACGCGCGACACCGACAAGCCACCACGCCAGCCACGCCGCCGCGAACAGGTATGGAATCAGCCCGACACCGCGCGCCCGTGTCCAGAGACCCGACAGTCTTTCATAGCGGCCGGCAACGGGAACCAGGGTTATGAGCAGCCTGACGGGCAGGGCGGAAGCGGCCGCGATCGCCAGTGTGGCCACGAAAGGATGGATGGTGAAGGCGGTGGCGGGATCCAGCCTGGCCAGAGCCTCAAGGGTATGGACCGTGCCGCATCCCGGACAGGGATGGCCGGTAAGCAGCCTGAACGGACATACCACCGGAAACGATGAAAAAGAGCTTTCAGGGGTGATGTGCAAAATGACGGCGAACGCGAGCCCCGAAAGGAAGAACCACCACCGGGAAAAAAACCTGGCGAGTTGAACGATGGCGAGACGCCCGTACGCGTCGAGCCGGGAAGGACGCAGGGACATCGGTTGCGGCCTAGCGACGAAGGGGCAGACCGTTGCTGTCCTTGATCTGGCCGACCGCGATCAGGATGAAGTCAACGAGCCACCAGATGCCACAGCCGCCGCCGGTCAGCAGTTTGACGATACCGAGACCGATGTGGCCCAGGTAGAACCTGGTCGACCCCGAAGTATCCCAGGAAGAGCGACAGCAGCAGTGCGACCAGCCATTCCTTGGTTGAGAACAGCGCGGGGATGGAGGAGAGCTTGAACCACGCGCCATCCGGTTTGCGGACCATCGTCTCGGAGTTGACCTCGCCGCGCATCAGCATGCTGGAAAGATCCTGCATCGTGTAAGGTCCCATCTCGACACCGCGGATCATCGCAAAGTAGCTTTCCATTTCCATTGAAGTGACTCCTGTTCAAACAAGCCGCCGCAATACATCCCGGGGGCACGACCATTCTGGAACGGTAACGATAATCCGGGATTGACGGTCAGATTCTAGCCCAATACATGGCACACGGGAAGAAGTGTTAAGGAATTTTTAATGATGTTAAACACCGGTAAAAGTTCCATTCCCGCGTGGGCGCGCCCCTTGACTCCACACCGGCCAGTGTCCAGACTTCATCCCGTCGCGCCAGGAATTGGCGCGCCCGTGATGCCCCAGACGGGTTTACCGGTGTAATCGACCGGATTCATGAAAGGATTGCTTGGAGGCCTCCAATGGAACAGGACGTTCGGGTTCTCACAGAGATGGTTCGGAAAGAGAGCGAATTCGTTGATCGGCTGACCTCAGAGGTCGGACGCGTGATCGTTGGTCAGAAGGACCTGGTGGATCGCATACTGATCGCCCTGCTCTGCCGCGGTCACGTTCTGATCGAAGGCGTGCCGGGCCTGGCCAAGACATTGACCGTAAAGACGATCGCCCAGACACTCGAGTCGTCCTTTGCAAGAGTTCAGTTCACGCCCGACCTTCTGCCCGCCGACCTGACCGGCACGCAGATTTACAACCAGTCGGCGCAGACGTTCTCTGTCCGCAAGGGGCCCATCTTCGCCGGGATCGTGCTGGCCGACGAGATCAACCGCGCCCCGGCCAAAGTCCAGAGCGCCCTGCTGGAAGCGATGCAGGAACGCCAGGTTACCATCGGCGACAAGACCTTCCCGCTGCCCGAGCCTTTCCTGGTGCTTGCCACGCAGAATCCGATCGAGCAGGAGGGTACCTACCCGCTGCCCGAGGCGCAGATAGATCGATTCATGCTGATGGTGAAGGTTACCTACCCGACCAGGGAGGAGGAACTCCAGATCATGGATCGCATGGCCCTTTCGACGCCGGCGACTGTCGGCAAGGTTCTGGGGGCCGACGAACTGAACAGGGCACGCTCGATGATGTCCGAAATATACATGGACCAGAAGGTCAAGCAGTACATCGTCGACATCGTGTTCGCCACCCGCGACCCGGAGGCGGCGGGCGTCAAGGATGTGGCGGGTTACGTCAAATACGGCGCATCGCCGCGCGCGACCATCGCCCTGTCGGAAGCGGCCAGGGCCCACGCATTCCTGCGCCACCGCGGTTATGTGATCCCCGAGGACGTGAAGTCGGTAGGCCTCGACGTTCTGCGGCACAGGGTGATCCTGTCCTACGAGGCGGAGGCGGAGAACCTGTCCGCCGCGGACATCCTTAACCGGATCTTCGATTCGGTCCAGGTGCCGTAGTCCACACGGGGCGGTGAAATGAAGACGGAAAAAGACCTGCGAACACTGTTGTCCAGAGTCCGCCGGATCGAGATCACGGCTCAGAGACTGGTCAACGAACAGTTGTCCGGGCGATACCACTCGGTCTTCAAGGGCCGTGGCATGAGCTTTGACGAGGTTCGTCCGTACACACCCGGCGACGAAGTCAGGATGATCGACTGGAACGTCACCGCCAGGACCGGCGAACCGTATGTGAAGCGCTTCGTCGAGGAACGTGAACTGACCATCATGATCCTGGCCGACGCGTCCCTCTCGATGGACTTCGGCCTGTCGAGCTTCCCGTTCATGGAGAGGCAGGGCAGTGTCGCGGTGGCCGACACGAAACGCGAACTGGCAGCACAGATCGCGGCCGCGATCGCGCTCTCGGCCCAGATGAACAACGACAGGGTCGGCCTTATCACTTTCGGCGACGAGGTGACCAGGTTCATCCCGCCTCGCAAGGGGCGCAGGCACGCGCTTCACGTCATCAGGGAAGTCCTGACGATGGAGGCGACGGGCAGCAGTACCGATCTGGGTGGCGCGCTCGATTACCTGGGCCGGGTCCTGAAGAAAAGAACGGCCGTGTTCATTCTGTCGGACTTCGAGGTGCCCGGGTTCGAGCCCCAACTGAGGGTCGCCGCCAGGCGCCATGACGTGCACGGCATGGTTGTTCGCGATCACTTCGAAGACAACCTTTTCGAAGGCGGGATCGTGACCATCAGGGATCAGGAGACGGGGGCGCTCGTCCCGGTCAGCACCGATTGTTCCTTCCTGGAACGTTACCGCGGCGAGGTCGCAAGACACCTCGACGACGTCGAAATGGTGTTCAGGCGTCAGAGATTGCCATTCTCCCGGTTCTCCACCGCCGAGCCCTGGGATCGGACGCTTTCCGCTCATTTCGCGCGCCTGAAGGGGAAGGCACTGTGAGGCAGGTATTGTCCATGAACAGACTGTTGACAGCCGCACTGGTCCTGACAATGACGCTTCCGGCCCTTGCCCTGGCCGACCCGACGGAAGGCGTGAACGTGACCGTCGACCAGGTCGGGCCGGTCAATGTCGGTACCTCTTTCGTGATCACATACCGGTTCGGATACCCGGAGGGCACGAAGCTCTATTTCCCGGATCAGCCCTCGACCGGTACCCTGGAGAGAATCAAGGTCGAATCGACCATGCCCAGGATCCTGGGCACCGGAACCGCCGAGACGCATTCGCTGACCTTGATGGCGGTCAGGCTCGGAAAGACCGAGATCGCTCCGCTTGACGTTCCCGTGGTCGGCCCGGACGGGGACACCGGCCTGGTCAAGACCCCCGCGGTCGAGATCACCGTGGTGTCCACGCTTGGCAACGAGAACGATCCGCAGCCGGCGCAGTTCGGCGAACCGGTCAACCTGGTGGTTCGAAACGACCTGCTGCTGTGGATCGTCGGAGCGCTGCTGGTGGCGGCGATCGCGGCGACCGCCGGCATTTTCGCCTACAGGCGTTATCGCGCCTGGGTTCTGGCGCACACACCGCCGCCGCCGCCCGAGCCGCCGGAGGTCACGGCTTACAGACGACTGTCCGAGATCGAGTCAATGGGCCTGATCGAGGCACTCCGCTTCAAGGAACTGGCGCTGCTGGTGTCCGAGGTGGTCAGGGAATTCCTGGGCGCGCGGCTCGGTTTCCCCGGCACGGACTCGACAACCTGGGAGACGCTCGACTTCGTGAGACAGGTCGCGGGTGAAGGCGGCGCCGGAACCCTGAAGATCGAGGAGCTGGAGGACTTCCTGAGCCTGTGCGATCTGATCAAGTTCGCGAAGTTCCAGCCATCCGCGCAGGACGGTGCCTCGCTGCTGCAAAGGGGACGCGGCATCGTTTCGAGCGCGATGACGGGCGTCGTGACGGACACGCCGGTGAATGAACCGGCAGTCCCGGCCGCCACGGGAGGCGATGATGAGATTTGATTCGCCGCTGATGCTGTTGCTGCTGATCCCGCTTGCCGCGGTGGTCGCTTTCGGCCTGTTTCGTCTGTTCAGGCGTCCGGCCCACCTGAGATTCCCAACGGTCGTCCACGCCAATGTCGCCGGTCGCGGACTCAGGGCCAGGCTTGCGATGCTTCCCCAGATAATGATCGCGGTGGGCCTGGCGTTCGCGATCCTGGCTCTCGCGCGGCCTCAGGTCAGGGATCCCGAGAATCTGCGGGGCGAAGGTGTCGACTTCGTCATCGCTCTCGACATGTCGTCATCGATGAACGCTGTCGACGTTTCGATGGACAGGATCAAGGCGCTGCAGGCGATCGGCCGGGAACCCCCAAACAGGTTCGAGACCGCGCGCAAGGTCCTGAAGGACTTCATCGCGTCGCGTGAGTTCGATCGTGTCGGCCTGATAATCTTCTCGACCCACGCCTGGGTGAAGTTTCCGTTGACCCTCGACCGCAACGCGGTAGCTGGAATCCTCGACGGTCTCATCCTGGACAACGGGCTGCGCAACGAGGCCGGGCAGTGCACGAACGGATGCACCATCATGGGGGACTCGACCGCCATCGGCGACGCTCTTGCCCGCTCGTTCAAACGACTTGAGGAATCCGACACCGCCAGCAGGAACATCATTCTGATCACGGACGGCGACAACAACGCGGGATCCGCGACCCCATCCAGCATCGCCGAGTTCATAGCGAAGGAATCCGCGGAACGACCCGTCAAGGTGTTCTCTTTCCTTATCGGTGACAACGAGGACACCTACTGGCAGGCGATCAACCCGATGACCGGACGTCAGATGGTCGGCCCGGACGGACTGAAGCTGTACCAGCCGACTGGCAGGGAGGTCACGGTCAACCCCGACCTTCTGCAGGAAATCGCCGATCTGACCGGCGGAAAGCTCTACGTGGCCCCGTCGGCGAAGGACTTCATCAAGGACTTCGGGGAAATGGAGAAGACAGAGTTCTCGGCTCCGGCGATAAGCAACTTCAAGGAGGCTTTCGCCTGGCCGCTCGGACTCGCGATCTTTTTCTGCCTGACCGGCGCGCTGCTCTCGGTGACGGTCCTGCGCCGCTGGCCATAGCCACAGGAGAGAAAGGTGTTCAACTTCGAATCGATTCATTGGGGAAACGCCGGCATGTGGTGGCTGCTGCTGCTTCCGCTGGTCATGATACCCGCCTGGATATCGTACGAGGTCTTCCACCGGAAGGTGTCTCGCGCCTTCAGCGGCGCCAGTCTCCTGCCCGGCATGCTGGGAGGACCCGGTTCCGGACGCCGCCTCGCCACGTTCATCTGCGTGTTTCTCGCGCTTGAAATGTTCTCGGTGGCCGCGCTCAGACCGAAATACGGTCTGAAGGACGTGACCGTAAAGGGAACCGGAGTGGATGTCGCCATCGTGCTGGATTCGAGCCGTTCCATGAAGACGACCGACGTCAAGCCTGACCGGATGGGCATTTCCACGCTCACCATCTCGAAGATGCTCGAACAGGCGGCTGGAAACCGATTCTCGCTGGTGCCTTTCGCGGGCATAGCCTTCATACAGAGTCCCCTCACCGTGGACTACGGCATCATCAGGCAGTACATGAACGACCTGAGGGTGACCGACATGCCGGTCCCGGGCACGGCACTCGGACGCGCGCTGGCCACCGCGGGAAGGTCGCTCGGCGTCGGGGTGGACGGCTTCAGAGGTTCGGCCGGAAAGGCCATCATCGTCTTCACGGACGGTGAAAACCACGAGGGAGAGCCCGAGGCCATCGCAAAGGAACTGGCCGCCAAGGGAGTCAGGATCTTCACGGTCGGCGTGGGAACCCCTGAGGGAATGCCCCTGCCGGAACTGGATGAAAAGGGAGCAGTGACAGGGATCTCGGCCGGCGAAGACGGTGAATCCCCGATCATCTCCAGGCTGGACGAAGACCTGCTCAGGAAGCTGGCCGACGCCACTCAGGGACGCTACTACTCGCTGTCGACGATCACTTCATCGGCAACGGTGGCCGGCGCCCTTGCCGGGGACATCGACGGACTGATGCGGGAGGAGTACCTGACCGCGGTCGAAAGACTGCTCGAGGAGCGTTTCCAGTACCCGCTTGGCGCAGGCATTCTTCTGATGCTGCTGCCGTTTTTGTGGCTGGGCGGCGGTCGGCGGAGGATCGCCGGGGCGGCGGTCGTCCTGGTATTTCTGTGCTCTGCTCCGGCGGCGGCCGCGGAGCCTTTCGAGCACCCGGTTCTGGCCACTCTGTTCAACCGCAACCAGCCGGATGTGAAGGCTGCCGTGCGGATGCTCAACGAGGGTCGGTACGGGGATGCGCTGAAGGCCCTCCAGGAAGTGGCGGCCAAACACCCGCCGGCGCCGGCGATCGACTATGACATCGCCGTTGCGGCCATGAAGGCCGGTGAACTGGACACCGCGGCGCAGGCAATCGACAAAGCCATCGCGCTCAACAGAACGCTTCCGGCCCAGTCCCCCCAGCGGCTGAGAGACTCCAGACTGAACGCGACCCGTGGCTCCATACACGTCGAGAAGGCAAAAAAAACGGTGAAGGAGGGAGGAAGTCTCCGTGACGCGCTGCCCTCCTACCGGCAGGCGCTGGATTCCTTCAAGACCGCGCTGCTGCTCGAACCGGACAACGCCGATATCAGACGCGCCCTGGAGATCGTGTCGATGGCGGCCTTCCCGGCCTGTTCAAGCCTCGACGACGAATACGAATCGAACGACACGCAAGGCGCGGCCGGCGTTCTCACTCCGGATCAGCAGACCGGATTGATTCAGCCCAGGCTGCTGTTGTGTCCGGACAATGAAGACTGGTTCGCGATCGACCTGAGGCCCGGCGAGACGCTGGCACTGACAGCGGTCAAGCCAGCGGCCGCCCAGCCGGACCAGCAGGCGGCGCAGGCGGCCGGTCAGCAGCAACCTCCCGCGGACGAGCCGGCGCCAGTCGATGTCCGGCTGACCTCTTCGGACGGTCTGGAACTGGCAGGGCCGGGCAAGGCGTTGCGACACACCTCCACCGCGGAGCAGCCCCAGCGGGTGTTCGTCCAGGTGACCGGGACCCCCGCGGATGACGGCACTGAATACGTGCTCAAGGCCGTATTGATTCCATCCTGCCGGGCCGGGGGCGACGATCGGCTCGAGGACAACGACACGATGGGGTCGGCGGCCCAGGTGCAGGACGGAGACCTCGATCTCAGAATCTGCCAGCTTGACGACGACTTCTTTACGTATACCCTGCCAGAGAAGACCGCCCGAAAGGTCACCCTCAACTTCGAAGCGGGCCAGGGGCCCCTTGAACTGGCGGTGATCGGGGCGGACGGAACCCCGGTGGTGGTCAACACGGAGTTGACGGAGGCCGGCCAGGTAAAGACCGCCGAACTTCCCGAATCCGAAGCCGAAACTACCTGGACACTCGCCGTGGCCGGTGGTGGCTTCGAGGGCTTCTACAGGTTGAGCATCTCGGAATCCGAAGGCGACGGGAACGGCGGGGGACAGGACGACAAGCAGCAGGATCAGGAGCAGGAGCCTCAACCGCAGGACAAACCGGCGGGCTCCCAGGCGATCCGCCAGCTTGTCGACGAACTGGACAGCAACCGCGAAAACCTGGACGCGCAAGAGGCCCGACGGAACTCGGCAATCGGGGATCACGCGCCCGACAAGGACTGGTGATGTCTGTCTTGAACATGAGGCTCCGGGACCACGGATGGCTTTCCTCCGTTCTCGCCGGGCTGGTCTTCCTGCTTGTTCTGTCGAACGGCAGGGAGGCGTTGTCGGCGCGCGGCCCGTCAATCGAGGTCAATGTTGACAGCACCTCGATCTACCGCGACGAAGAACTGGTCATCACGATCACTGCCAGCGGTTCGTACGACAACATCGAGATGCCGTCCATGGAAGGGTTCTCGGTAACGGGCAGGTTCGAAGGCCGTTCGTTCTCTTTCGGCACCGGCGGCTCGTTCAGCGAAAGAACCATCACCGTCAACGCGATGCCGGATCGACCGGGCAAACTTGTCGTGGGGCCGGCGCGGCTGCTGATTAACGGCAAGGCAGTCGCCTCCTCGCGCCCAATCGAGATCACCGTCAGGGACGAAGACGCTCCCGCCGTCGCGCCACGGGGCGGAAGACAGGACATCCGATCCATCTTTCCCCGTATTCAGACCCCGCGACAGGAACCTGTGAAGGCGCCCAGAATCGTTGCGACCATCGCCCCGGATCCGGAAGGCGACCAGGGAACCATCACCGCCTATACCGGCCAGCCGCTGGTGCTCGAATACATACTCCTGACCCCCACCCCGCTCGACTACTGGTCGATCAACGTTTCGGCCAAGCCGACTCTGGATGGATTCGTGGTCAGGGAGGCGCCGCGTTCACAGCTGACGTCCGAACAGGTCAGCATGGATGACGGCACCTGGTACCGGACACAGGTGTGGAAGGTAGCCCTGACACCGATCAACGCCGGCGAACTCGAGATATCGCCACTCAACCTGGCCGCGGTATTCCGCGGTTTCCAGGAGTACCGTGTCGCGTCCGACCGATTTCTCCTGACGGTCAGGGACGTTCCAGCGGACGCCCCAGCGGGGTTTTCGCCCGGCGTGCTCGGTCGCTTCGAAGTCAGCGCCGGGATCGACAACGACGTCATAGCGCACGGCGAGACCACGACTCTGACGATCAAGGTCGCCGGGGCCGGAAACCTGGCCGCGCTGACAGCGCCGAAAGTGATCGCGGACTCCGGTATCAGGGTCGACGCCTTCGCCTCATCCCAGGCGGATGACGACATCACCATCGGTTCCGACGGAATGACCGGTTCAAGGACGTTCAGGTATCTGCTGACCCCCCTGAAGGCCCCGGCCCAGGGAGCCGTCGACTCGTTCAAGGTGCGAATCGCTCCGGTGGTCTTCTTCGACTATGTGTCGGGAACCTGGAACAGCTCCGAAACGGACGAGATGACTCTTTCAGTCAAGGGTTCGATCGAGACACGGGACAAGGCGGCGCGCCGCGCACCCGGTCTGGGGATCATCGAGAAGAGTGATCTGGCTCAACCCGCGTCACCTCGAGGTTTCTGGCTGACTCCGCGCAGGCTCCTGGCGCTGATGGCCCTGCCGATCCTGATCCTGCTGGTGATATCGGCGGTATCCCTGGCGCATCGCCGCCGGCCGGGAAAGCGGGCCGAGGCGAAAAAGGCGCTTGGCCGGGCGATCGCCGGGGTAGCGAAACTGGAAAGACAGGCCGTGGCGGACATGGAGTTCTGGAACGGCTTGGACGCGACAGTCAGGGACTATATCGGCAGGAAGTTTGACATCCAGGCCACGGCAATGACCCCTTCCGACATCGCCGCGGGACTGGCCGCCAGAGGCGTCCCGCGAGACGTGCTGGACGACCTCGTCAAGCTGCTGGACGAATGCTCGCTGGCACGATTCGCCGGGGTGGCCGCGGGAACGGATCGTGGCGTGGCCGCCGGCGCGGCGCGCTCATGCCTGGCCGCGCTCGACCGCTGCGACGGAGGTGCAAGATGAAGCTCTTCGGCTTTGCGACCGCCCTCGCGTCCTTCCTGACCCTGTTCATTGCTCCGGCCGCCGGGGCCGCCACCGTCGGACAGATGTTCGAGGAAGCGGTGAGCGCCTTCAACGATGCCGACTCCCCCGAGGACTACGGCAAGGCGGCGGAGGCATTCAGGACGCTTCACGAAACGTACAGGATCCAGTCGCCTGAGCTCCTGCTGAATCTGGGCGTTTCGGAATTTCTGTCGCGCGATGACACCGAGGATCGGGCAGGCGAAGCGGTACTGGCCTTGTCCAGGGCGATTCGTGTCGCGCCCGACAGCCTTGCCGCGGGTCTCGCGCGGAAAAACCTTCAGCAGATTCGGAGAACCCTGAACGAGACGCAGTCCGGCCGAACGTCGGGCGGTTTCGTTTTCGCCCCGTACAACGACACGTATACCGCTTTGTTTTCATGGATCAATCCGGACATCGCCGCAGCGGTTTTCATCCCGGCGTGGTTCATTCTGATCCTGATTCCCGTCTTCAGGCGCCGCGTCGGACGCAAGTCCTTGATGGCAACCGCCGCGATCATGGCTCTCATTGTGGTCGCCTCGGGGGTGTCCACCGCGGGCGCATTGAAGGTGAAGGGGTACACGACCGGCGTGCTGCTTGATTCCTCACCCTGTTACGACGAACTGCTGTCGATCGAACCTGCCGGAGAACTCCCGGAGGGACTGGAGTTCAGGCTGGACGGAAGGAAGGACCAGCGTGTCCGGATCACGTTGTCTTCAGGGCGTACCGCATGGGTTCCCGCGGATCGTGTCGGTGTTCCGTGACCGGGTCGGCCGACCCGCTTATTCCCCGGTATTGAAACAATATTACGCGCGATTCGAATCATGCTCCTGATATTGTTGTGCTTTACCGTCACCTGAAACTAGAATCACATAAGTTGTATGCAAAGCCCGGGGGAAAAGATGGATCTGCTCGCCGTACAGATCGAGTCGCCTCGTCACATAGCGCGCGCTGTCAAGGCAGGGGTCACCGACAGTCAACCGATGAATGCCGCCATGCTGCTTCTGTACTCGGCCCATAGACTGCTGAGGCTTGCATGCGGTTGCTGCAGGACGCCGGGCGTGCTCGACATGCGCTCGTTCGATTCGATGATCGGGCATCTGCTTGACGGTAGCCGACAGGAAGACCGACAGACCGGCGTTTCCATGCCTGCGGCGCTGAAAGGCCCGCTCCTTGACCGAGACGTGGCTGACGCCATGAAGGACCTGTCGACGACCGCCTCGTCGCTTCTGGGCGCTGACACGACCTTGAACCGCACCACGCGCGAATGGCAGACCGTAGCCGAAGGACTGTCCGGAATCATTAAACGCCTTGAACCTCTGGCGATCTGCATGAGAACCGCGGCAGGCGACGGCAGGGGAGGCCTGCATGTCGCGGCCGGAACCGATGGATTCGCCTTCACCAGGATTCCAGGGTACTCGGCACAGGGAACCACTATCCTTTTCAGGGACGGAACCGCGATGGAAGAATACGGGCCGGCGGCGGCGGTGGACAGCCGGCCTCCCGAGCCACTGATACCGTGGCCATCCTCGCGAAGGGTCTGGGAGACCATTGACGGCCTCGTCGTCAATCTGGACGGAAGGCTCGCCGCTCCGCTCGCGCCTGTGAGCGGCCAGCGGGCGCTTGCCAGGCTTCTTGCCTGGACAAGGGACGAAGCCTGGGACACGGCTCTCAGACTGGCTCGCACGGCCTCGGGCGAGGCGGCGGCCGAGTACCTGCTGCTTAAGACGCACGAATCGGAAGAATGGCGGGATGCCGCATCGATTCAGTCGCTGCTGGACTTCGTATCCGAGCACGACCAACCTTCAGAACAGTTCTCCCGATGCGCACTCGAATGCGGTGTGCTGTCCGAGGCCGGCGCCATTCAGAGTTCGGACTATGCCGCTGCCGCGGACGCGCTGGTGGTCAGGCAGCAGTTCGAGTCCGGAAAGGACAGAGCACGCACCCTGCTCAAGCTGGCCAATATCTATCAGGATCGGCTGAACGACCGCACTGCGGCCAGACTCTGCATGGTCAGGGCTCTCGAGGCGGATCCCGGCGACACCGATATCCTTGAAGCGCTTCTGGATCTGCTGTCGGAGACGGGGCATGGGGCGGAAGACACGCTTCGCGAGGTCTTGTCGGGGCTGACAGGGCTGGCAGCGACACTGAAAGGCGGGCACGGCGAAAGTTCGATCCTGGCGGCCGTTATCCGTCTGGCCGCGAGGCTCGGAGACCGGACGACATCCGACGCTGCCGCGGCAAGACTGCTCGACATCGAACCGGACTCGATCGAACTCCTTGCGACCATGCGCGACAGGTTCGAAGACAGCGGAACACTGGTTTCGGAATGTCGTCGCAGGCTTGAAAAGACTTTCAACCCGCAGGCGAGAGGCATCTGTCTGCTTCAGATGGCCGAAGGGCTCAGGAAAACCGGAAGCCTGTCGGAAGCGGCGGATTGCGTCAGGGAGGCATCGGCCCTTCTGCCGGTGACGCCGGAAAACCTCGAGGCGATGGTGACCATTCTAAGGGACGCGTCCGAATGGGCGACCCTGATAGGCATTCTCAAGCGACGCGCCGACATGGCCGAGACCATCGAACAGGCCAGGCCGGAGCTCATGGAGATGGCCGACATAGCTCTGAACAGGCTGGAATCGCCGGTTGTGGCGCTGTCCGCGCTGTCCAGGCTTGACGGCCTGTCGGACCCCGAGGTCGACAGACTTCTTTTCAAGGTTCATTCCGATCTGGGACTGTTCGCCGATGCCGCCTCGGATCTCAGGCGGATCATCGCGGCAGGGGGGACGGCTGACGAACGCCTGGCCCTGGCCAGGATCTGCCGGGACAGACTGGGCCAGCCCGCCGAGGCTGCGGCCTGGTTCAAGGCAGCGGCGCCGGATCTGGAGGGCGATGAACTGGCCCGTGTCGCTCTGGAACTCGTGGACCTGCCGGGTGTCGGGTCGGCTGACCCGGTGGTGGCGGCCACGCTGAACAAGGGCCTCCAGGCCACCGACGACGACGTGCTCAGGGCCGAACTTCTCAAACGTCTCGGCGGTACGGAAGACGGCGGGGATTCACAGCCTTCCGGCCTTCTGGCGACTCACCTCGAAGAGGCGCTGAAACTGAACCCGAACGACCACGAGTGTGCCATCCGCCTGGCCGGAATCTATATGAACACCGACCTTGCCGAAAAGGCGGCCGCCGTGCTCGAACCACCGGCCAGGGCCGCGGCCGCCGAGGGAAAGACGGAACTGGAGGGCAGGCTCAGAATGATGGCGGCCAGGGCGGCCTCGCGCTGCTTCGACCACCAGACAACGCGTCGGCACCTCGTCCGGGTTCTGGAACTCAGGCCGGAGGATGTCGAGGCAAGACGCCTTCTCGCATCAACGCTTCTTGCGCTTGGTGAAGCGGACCTTGCGGGAGAACTGCTCTACTCGCTTTCCGGACCGGACGGTTCGCTGACTGCCGCCGAGGCGCCAATGCTGCGTGAACTTGGCCGCTCCCAGTCCGCCAAAGGCGCGCATGCGGCGGCACTCGATTCCCTGGCACGCGCCTGGGCGCTCGATCATGACCTCTCGGAGGACGTGCTTCGCGAACTGGCGGACACCGCCTCGGCCGCGGGCAACCGTGAAGCGATGATGTCCTGGCTGAAACGGCTTGTGAATAACGAAGCCAGGTCTCCCAGACGCTTCACCGACCTCATAAGGCTTGGCGACGCAGCGAAAGCGGACGGGGACGGCGCGTCGGCACTGCAGTGGTACCGGATGGCCGCCGACGAGGACTACTCGAAAAAGGTGGCGCTGCACAAGGCTCTCGAGGTTTCGCTCGAATCAGGCGAGAACACGCGCGCCGTTGGTCTTCTGGAAGAACTGATCGAGCAGGAACAGGACGACCTGAGGAAGTCCGACTACCACCTGGCCGCGGCCATGCTCTACAAAGACAACCTCGGAAACGACCCTGCCGCGATAGATCACCTCATCCTTGCCGTGTCCCGGAACCCGGCCAATTCACAGGCCGCGGAGGTGCTGGACGGCAGGCTGATCGACCTGGGGATGTTCGAGGAACTGGCTGACAACCTGCAGCTCAGGGCACGCCACTTCCGGATGTCCGGGGACGAGAAGGCGCTTCTCGAAACCCTGTCGAGTCTCGGAGATATATTCGAATCCAGGCTGCACAACGCCGCCAGAGCCGCCGAGGCGTACGAACAGATACTGGTCGTCTCGCCTGGCGACGTGACGGCCATGCACCGTCTCGCTTTCTGCCAGGCAAGGATGCCGGGGGCCGAAAGTCAGGCGCTCGACTCGCTCAGGAAGGTGATCAAGGCGGATCCGACGTCTGTCGACTCTTACCGGGCGCTGCGGGACCTCGCCCTGCTCTCGAACGACAGCGACCTGGCAACCCGCGCCAGCACGGCTCTGATCGTCCTGGGCCAGGGCGACGAATCTGACTTCCACCTGGCCGCGAAGAACCGGGCGGCTGCGCTCCACCTGAAGACGGACCAGATACCCGCCGACGTGTTCAACCGAAGGGTGGCTGGTGAACTCGACCCGCAGATCGCCCGGCTGTTCGCCCTTCTGTATCGCCCGATTCTTCGGACCATTCCGTTCAAGAAACCGGCGGATCTGGGACTGACCGAGGCGAACCGGGTGGCCATGGAAGAGGACGGCCTGTTCCAGAAGATGGCGGACGCCGTTGCGCACGTGTTCGACATCGACCTGCCCGACTTCTGGCACGCGCCCGGTACCAAAGGTCTGAAGAAGGCGCCTTTCCCGGGTAAGGCGATCATCGTCGGCGACGACCTGGTGACAACCAGGCGAGGCAAGGATCTCAGGTATTCCCTGGCAAGGGCGATCATCTCTTTCATACCGGGCGCCGAGCTGTGCGGCGTGCTCGACGCCGCCTCGATGAGGCTCTTCTTCCAGGCCTCGCTGAAGATGGTTTTCCCTGACTATCCGCTGCCTCAGGACACCGCGACGGCCGCCGAGCTGGCACCGGCCCTGTCAAAGCACCTTTCCGAATCCGAACTTGAGGAGATCCGCAGAATCCTGACCGGATTCGCGAAGACGCACAGACCCGTGGACTTCGCCGCCTACATGCGCGCGGTGGACAGGATCGCGGGCAGGGCGGGACTCTTCATGGCAAACGACCTCGAGGTCGCGGCCGACCGTTCCCTGGCATCCGACCTCATACTCTCGGATTTCGAGCCCGAGGACCGCGTGGTCGACCTGTGTTCCTGGGCCGTCTCCGTCGACTACAGCGAGCTGAAAAAGCTGATGATCGGATGATGGCGGGCCCTGCGGTCAGTAATCGACGGCGTCGCCGATCCCGTAGTCGACCACGGGCACAAAGATCCTGCCGTAAAGTTCCATGCGTTCTTCAGGTGAAAGGTAGATGGCGCCGTACCTGACCAGGTGTTCGGCAACCTTCCGGCAGTAGTTCCTGCCCTGGTTGTAGGGAATCATCTCGACCATCTCGTCCAGCGGCAGCCCGCGGTTCTCAAGCATGAAACGTCGGATGGCGGGCGCGCCCGAATTGTACGCAGCGGACGCGAACACGATCTGGCCCTTGAAGTCGCGATACAGGTCGGACAGATACTTCGTGCCGAACAGGATGTTGACGCCTGGATCGAAGAAAGAGTCCAGCTCCCAGCGGATACCGACCTGTCCGCCGACGATATGCGCGGTCGCCGCGATCATCTGCATGGCGCCGAGGGCTGCGACGTAGCTGACCTGGCTGGCATCGTAGCGGCTTTCCTGACGCATAATCGAGTAGACCCACAGTTCGGGAATACCGTACTGACCGGCGGCGGCCGAAACGAGGGGCCTGAAGGCCCGCGGATAACGGGCCATCCAGTACAGGCCAGCTTCCGGCTCAGGGGTCCGACTCCTGCGAAGACCCGGAATCTTCTCCGAACGCTTCAGAAGCGCGTTGTACTGTTCGGTCGCCTCCGACAGCGTGATCAGGAACCTTGCCAGTTCGGCGCCGGCAAGATGACGTTCGGCCCGCGCGGACACCTTCCTGTACAGCTTCAGTGCCTCGCCCGGTTCGCCGATGGCGGCCAGGGCTCGAACCTCACGCAGCGTGGAGATGACATCAGGCGGCATCGAACCGGTGTGCCACAGTGGCGCCGGATCCCTCTGGACGGCTGCCGGCGCGGTCATCCAGGACGGCAGGGAAGCGTTTTCGTACTCCTTCAGACGATAGGCCGCGAGGACCGAGTACCAGGTCATCGGGTAGCGGTTGATGACCTCCCGCATCCAGGACCTTGCCTGTCTGGAATCTCCCAGCCTGTGCCAGGCGACGCCTCCCCAGTACATTGCCTTGCCCGCAACGAGACAGTTTCCGAGTCTCTTCATCTGACCGAAGACGTCGATCGCCTCGCGATACCTGCCGAGCCGGAACAGCGACCAGCCCTTGAACCAGATCATGTAGCTGTAACGGTCGGATTTTCTGTACATTTTCAGAAAACGATCTATCTCGGGCAGCGCCTTTTCGTACTCGCGGTGATCATAGGGAAGCCATGCCAGGTAGTAGTGGGCCAGCATTCGCTGGGGCTTCGCACCGGATCGGATGTATTCCCTGAAACATTTCGAGGCGTTGTCGTAATCCTCCAGCCTTGCCCAGGCCCTTCCAAGAAGGAACGTGCCCTCCGGACCGGTTCCAACCCCCCGGGCCCTCGCGTACTGCATCAGCTCGACAGTCTCCCGCGGTTTGTCACGCACGTGGATGAGATGAGATCTGGCGAGTTCCCAGGCCAGCCCGGGTGAATCGTCTCCCCTTGCCCTGAGCATCTCCAGAGTCGACTGGTAATTGATGAAATCCCACGCCTTGAAAAAGGCGTCGGCGCGCTCCCTCAACTCGCCGTCCGTGAGGCTTGCCGCTTCAAGACCGGTTTCCCCCGCGGCTGCCGTGTCCGGCATCTCCACGAACAGCCTTCGCAGAAGCAGCGACCTTTCAGGTTCGGGTGACGCCATCGCCCGCAGGAGCCTGGCCCGCGCCTCCCTGCTGCGCGCCGGCCTTGCGGACAGGACCTTGAGGGCCTGCTCCCGGGCGCCGTCGGGATCGCCGTTTTCAAGCATCGCGTAGCCACTCAGCAGCCTGGCCTCGGCCTCATCCGGCGAACCGGGGAAACGATCGATGAACGACGCCATCCTGACCGCGCCCGCCGGATCGCGGGCAGCCAGAGCCGCCCGCCCCTTCTCAAACGACACGATGGGTCCGAGGGACGGCGGAATCGAATCTTCCCTGATTCCTTCCAGCAACCGGACCGCATCGGCGGCGCCGGCTTCCGTGTCCGGCATGGCCCTGGCCTTCACCACCCGGGAGATCGAGTCCCACGATGACCCCGGCTCGAATTCAGTGCCGGACATGGTGGCTGCCGCGTACCCGAAGAAGCCGAGACGGTTCAGCGCGGACGCCTTCACAAGTCTCGCGTACGCATCGTCGCCGATATCCGGATCGGCGGTTCCGGCCCGGGCGGCGACTGCCAGCAGGGAGGCCGGAATAAGAAGCGCGACCAATGTGACCCTGATTCCGGCGTCCATCATGATTCAACCGATTATGGGACAGTCGTAGAGCCTGACCAGATCCGACGGCAGGTACCGCCTGCCCATCAGCCCGGACAACCAGTCATACGCATTCGCGGCCGGTCTGGCGGCTCGCCCCGGCCAGAGGATGGTCCAGACATTCTCTCCGGGGACAAAAGGCGACGGACACAGATGTTCCAGGCCCGCAGGCATCTCAAGAAGCCTGCCGCCATCAAGCTCGCCGAGCAGGCGGGTCGCCTCTTCCGGCGGAACCGGGCACGAAAAAGCGAACCTGGTCGGTCTGAATCCGGCGCGCCGGCCATGCATCGGCTCTACCGAGAGAAAGACCATCCCGTCGATCGAGGCCTCGTTCAATCTTGCCGGATCTGGCGGAGTCGCCGTGTGAAGCCGGGCATCCACCCATTCCCCGACCGAACGATACCCCACGGCCATGGGCTCGCAGTACGAGAACTTCGGCATCGGATGAAAGCCACCGGAGAAGACCGGTTCGTAGCCAGCCCGCTTGAAGATCCTGGGCACATGCTTGACCAGGTCGATCTGGGAAAGCCACGAAGACGCGCCCGACCGGGTGTAGACGATGTGCCAGCCACTGGGTGGCGGAATCGGCTCATCCCCGATGACTGGAGCCAGTCCATCTCCGGCGGCGGCCACGGTCCCGCGAGCCTTCGCGAGCTCCCGCGGTCTGCACCCGGTGCCGCAGGCATGGCAGACGACGCCGGAATCGAAAGAGGCCGCGGACATCAGGCCGTCGAGAGGCTTCTCGCATGGTCTCGTGGTCACGCCTTCGAATGCCTTGACGCGCTCGCGCGCCAGGAAATCGACCGACACGTTCATGTCGGCAATCTGCCAGGGCAGGGCCGCGCCGGCGGGGACCTCCCGCAGGAACATGTCGCGGTCCACGCCGGCCTTGAGGAAAGCGGCGTCCCACAGGTCCGGGCTGAACGTCTCGGTCCAGTTGTCGAAACGGCAACCGGCCTCGAAGGCGGCCTGAACCACGTCGGCCAGCGACCGATCGCCCCGCGCCATGACGCACTCGAGCCTGCTTATCTTCTGGTCCGGGTACTTGAAGGTGACGCCTGTGCGCCTGGAGGCCTCCCGGATGATGGCCTGACGCCTGGCGACCACATCGGGATCGGCCATCCCCTCCCACTGGAACGGGGTATGCGGCCTGGGCACGAACACCCCGACCGCGGCGTTCACGTCGGCGCGCCCATGACCGCGACCGACCTTCAGGACCTTGCGCGCCAGTTCCACAATCGCCGCCACGTCATCGTCGGTCTCGGTCGGCAGGCCCAGCATGAAATACAGCTTCAGACGCTGCCAGCCGGCCCCGAACGCCCTGCCGGCGGCGTCCAGCATGTCCTGCTCAGTGATGTTCTTGTTGATCACGTCGCGCAGCCGCTGGGAACCGGCCTCGGGGGCCAGCGTCAGTCCCGCGGCCCTGACGGCCTTCATGTCCTTCAGGACTGCCTCAGACAGGCCGTATGCCCGAAGCGACGACACGGAGAGGGTCACGTTCCGGGGCGTCACGCTGCCGGACATCGCGGCCACCAGGGATGGCAGGGCCGGATAGTCCGCGGGCGAAAGCGCGCCAAGCGAGACCTCTTCGTATCCGCAGGCGGCTATCGCGGCCAGACTGTCGCGAAGCACTGTTCCAGGATTTCGGTCACGCAGGGGCCTGTATGAAAAACCGGCCTCGCAGAACCGACAGCCCTCGGAACAACCACGAGCGATCTCGATCGAGACCCGGTCGAAGATCGCCCGGTTCCAGGGCATGATGGTTCGAACCGGGATCGGCCAGTCCTCGAGATTCGGAATGAAAACTCGACGAACCCTTGCGGGAACGCCTTCGAACGCGGGCTCCGGCACCAGCCATCCGGCCAGCGGGTCGGGACTGGTCACATAAAAGGCCGGGACGAAAACACCCGGTATGCCCGCAAGCCTTTCGAGGATGCTCCGTCTGGGCGCGCCCTCCCGGCGCATGGAACCGACCAGCCTGACTATCCCGGCGATCGAGGCCTCGGCCTCGCCAATGAAAAAAGCGTCGAAGAACGGCGCCATCGGTTCCGCGTGGGAGACGCATGGCCCTCCGCCGAGGATTACGGGGTCGGAATCGCCGCGATCGGCCGCCCTCAGCGGGATCCCGGACAGGTCCAGGGCCGCCAGAACGTTCGTGTAGCAAAGCTCATGCTGAAGCGAAAAACCGAGCACATCGAAGGAGGCCAGGGGACGCCAGCTTTCCAGCGATACCAGAGGCATTCCGCGCCGCCTCAGTTCAGCCTCCATGTCGATCCACACCGAGAAAGCGCGTTCAACCCTGATGTCCGGCTGCGCCGCCAGTATCGAGTAAAGGATCTGCGTGCCCAGGTGCGACATTCCGACTTCGTAGACATCGGGAAAGACCAGGGCGATCGAGTTGGGCGCTTCGGCGTTCAGTGCAGTGCCGAATTCGCCTCCCGCGTACCTCGACGGCTGGCGCACCTCATGCAGGAACGACATCCACGGATGAACAGGATTCCGGCACCCCGCGACGTCATCGGCTCCAGCGCCGTCGGTTATCCGTTCTAACACGTTTCCTCCAGTAATCAGGCCACGTTCAGCGTCACATGATCGCGTCGCGGGTCGACCTCGCGCACGACCACCGAGATCGGACTGCCCGGCTGTATGTTTCCGGCGCCGGACAGGGGCAGCACCAGGCCGGTGTCCAGGAGCTCGACCAGCACGCGGGCTCCTATCCGCGAGACCACCTCGCCATCCACCCTGCTCCCGGTAAAGGTCTGCAGATATTTCAAGGTCCAGTACCGTCTGGCCTCGCGTTCGACCCTGGTCACCAGTTCGCTCCTGGTCTCCAGCTCGCCGAATACCGCCATGAGCTTGTCCTGATCCATCGGAGCAACTCCGTCCTTCAGGAATCCCTTGATCTGGAGGTGGGCCAGAAAATCCTGGAATCGCCTGAGCGGGGAGGTCACCTGTGTGTATCCGACCACCCCGAGCGAGTAATGATAACCTGGTATCGTCGTCAATTCGCCGCGTTTGAGCGTCCGCAGCATGGTGTACGACAGCGCCCGCGACCCGGCCGGAAGACCCTTCAGGCGCTCGGACACGTCACCATCAGGCGGATCCTGGCGCCTGTACACGACCGGAATCCCGTTTTGCCTCGCGAAGCGCCCTGCAACCGCCCCGGCCAGGATCATGAACTCCGCCACCAGTCGACGCGACCTTGAGGTCCGTGGAAGGTGGCGGACTATGGGAAGGCCGTCGACGACCTTCACCGAATATTCGTCCCTGTCGAGCATCACCGCGCCATCGGCGATACGTCTGGTGCGCAGAGCCCCGGCCAGCGCGTCCAGCAGATCAAGCGTTCCAGCCCAGACAGGACGGATTCCCGAGCCCGCCAGGATGTCGTCGGCCTCGTCATAGGTCACGCGAGCCTCCAGCCGCCCTCGGAACACGCCTATGGACGAATCCAGGACGGTTCCATCGGGAGCCACGGTCACGGCGAAATCGATCATCGATCTGTCACCTTCGGCGGACAGCGACAAAGCCGCCTCCGAAAGCGACTTCGGAAACATGGGCACTGTCATCGTAGGCAGGTACAGAGACGAGGCGCGCTCCATTCCGGCAGTGCCCACCGGCCCATGCAGGTCGATAACCGCGCCCGGATCCGAGACGATGACATGAACCCTGGTGCCGCCCGGTACCGGCTCGGCCATAAGCGCGTCGTCAACGTCCCTGGTGGTCTCGTCGTCGATGGCGAGCGGACCGCTGCCGGCCGCCCATTGCAGGGGAGAACCGCCGCAGATCGACGCTTTGTTCGCAACATCAATCGCAGCCGCCTCGACCGCCGCCTCGAACACAAGAGGGATGCGGTTGCGCCTGATCGAAAGAATTTCATCCGGGTCGGCGGCATTCAGCCTGACGAGGTAATCGAAGGCGCAGACGTCGGGATCGGATGCAGGCGCCCCTCGCAACAAGGAAACCAGCTCGATTCCACGCCTGCCGTCACGTCCGTCCGGACCATCGTACACCAGGGCTTGAAGCCAGCCGATCCCCGATGCCAGCGCCGAATCACCACTGTCAGGGGAGGAATCCAGCGCGGCCTTGACCGCGGCGAGAACCGCCGTCATGCGGGCCCGCTCCTGTTCGTCGCGCTGCCGTGCCCTGATCGCCGACTCGACCGTCTGCGCCTGGGCTGGCTGGTACGAGCCGTCCTTCCTTAGCTTGAAATAAATGCCGTCGCTCTCGATGACCCAGGCGGTGGCGGCCAGCGCGGCCGGATCGGAGGTCGAAAACAACAGCTCGGCCAGCTCGAGCCCGGTGACCGTTCCGGCATCGGCAAGCAGTTCCCAGGCCCCGGCCAGATCGGCTGTGACGACCATGGCCTTGAGCCTTTCGGCGAACGCGGCCAGGCCGCCGACAGCGGACTGAAGCGGATAGGCCGGCACCTTGACAGCAGACTTGAAGAAGACCCTGTCCCCGGACCAGGTGGCCTGAACACCGTCTGCCGTGAGAACCGTGAACCTGCCCGCGCGCTCGTCGAGCACGACCCCGGCCGCTGGCCCGCTGTCGAAAACGCCGAGGACCACGCGCCCGGCATCAGCCGTTCCCATCATCCTCCTGTCCGGCACGATCGGCTTCGTCGACGGCCGGGTGTGCTTCGACCGGCGCCTCGAGCCCGGTCGTGTCGATCCCCTTCCGGCGGTAGACGATGTACATCACGAGACCGAAAAGGAACAATGGAATGCCAAGTGTCTGGGACGTGGACAGCCCGAGGATCTCTCCGCGCTGGTCCGCCCGCAGGAACTCAATCGCGAACCTGGCCACCGCGTACGCCATGCAGAAAAGGAAGAAAAGCTGTCCGGAGAAGCGCTTGCGCGGCCTGACAAAGAAATAGAGCCAGAGGAAGATCAGCAGACAGGCCGCCGCCTCATAGAGTTGGGTGGGGTGCACCGGCAAAGACTCGGCGGCCGATTTCGCGATCAACCCCTGGTCGACATGCAGCTTCCAGGCGGGGCTGCCCTTGGGAAAGGCGAGCCCGGGCGGCGTGGCGCACGTGGTTCCAAAGCAGCAGCCGGCCAGAAAACACCCGACCCGGCCGAAGACCAGACCGAGCGGGATGGCGAAGCCGGCAAGATCGCCGACCTCCCACAGGGGCTGACGACGACGCTTGATGTAAACGATTCCAACCAGGGCGGCCAGCCCGAGACCTCCGTAAAAGGTCAGCCCGCCGTACCAGAACTTCAGCGCGCGCAGGCAGTCGCGCTTCTGGTGGCACAGACCGGTGTCCGCCTTGCACACCTGGCCACGCCTGGCGTCGACGCACTGCTGGTCCTTCACGCACTTCCTGTCGCCCGGCAGGGGTTCTCCCTCGACCTTCATCGGGTCGACACACAGGTTCACGTAGTCATTGAACTGCCCGTCGGCGACCACATGCATCAGGCGCGCCCCAAGAAGACCCGCGATGATCAGTATGATTCCCAGGTCGAGGATCAGATTGTTTCTGCGCCCACGGGCCAGCCAGTCGCGGTGGCCCAGCAGTATCACGGCGGTATAACCCGCCATCAGCATCGTGAAGTAGGCGGGGAAATCCAGGCCGAGTATCGTGAACGTGCCGTGCATGCGACCTCCAGGTCGGTTCGCGGGCTATTGTACTACCTGATGTCGTTTTATCCGATTGAAAGGCCTGTGTTGTGTATGTGAATCAGTTTCTGGAAAGACGGTGTGGCCGGATCAGATGATGCCGCCGAAAAGATCGGTCAGCGACATGCAGAGGTGCTGCGGCATGTTGGGGGAGAGCTGTCCACCGGGGCAAATCAGTTCGATCATCGCGGCGAACTGGCCGAGCAGGCTGCCCAGCGCGCAGATCATGGACAGGTCCATGCATTCCTTGCCGTTGAGGCAGTCTTCGGCAGTCTCGCATCCGCAGTATCCGGAGCCGGAGGTCATGCCTTCCATGCCGGGCATCATGCCGCCGCCCATGACACCCATGATCAGGAGCATCAGGTCGTAGCAGCTCTGGCCCGGGGAGCAGCAGGCCGAGGCGCCGTCGCAGGTGCCGGCCGGGTCGTAGCACAGCCCCTTGGTCGCGCCCGAAACAGTCGCGCAGCCCATTTCACCACCGGTTGATGTGGGCGGGCAGTCGGATGCGTCATCGCACTCTGCGCTGCAGGAACCGGGTACCGGCTGGCAGATGGCGCCGGTCTCGTCCATGCAGGAGTAGAGGGGATCGCCGACGCAGGTGCAGCCGGAACGGATCAGGGCGCAGTCCTCGTCGACCATGCACTGAACACACTGTTCAGCGCCGCCGACAACCGCGCATACCGGGAAGGAGTCCGAGCAGAGGCCATCGCACGGAACGACGCCCTCGCAGGTGCCGTCCGGGAGGCACACGCCGGTCGCGTCCTCGAAGCGCAGACAGTCATCGTCCTTGCAGCACTGCTTGCACTTGTTGTCATCGCACATGATGGTACCCGAGCCGCACGTGCTGATCTGGCAGGTGTGGGTGTCGGTCTTGCACATCTCGTCCACGCCGCAGTCGTCGGTGTTTCGGCACTCGACGCAGCCGACGCCGTCGAGAGGCCACGGGGTGTCACCACTGCAGCCCTTGCAACCCGCGGTGGTCGGGACGCAGATCTCGACGCCCTTGCCGTTGTCGTTGCAGGCGTAGTTGGCAGAGTCCGCGCATGCGCCGTCCACACACTCGGGAACGCAGACGCCGTTGGCTTCGCCCGCGGTCGGCTTGTAGCAGCGCAGACCAGCGGCGCAGTCGTAATCGTACAGGCAGGGGAAGCATTCCTGCTGGCAATCCTTGCAGGCGCCGCTGCTGAAGTCACAGCACTTGCCCTCGTCGCAGGGGGTGTCGAAGGTGCAGGCCACGCAGTTGAACTGAACGGGCAGGCAGGCCTTCGAGGTTCCCTGGGTGTAGCAGGTGTAGCCCGGCAGGCAGTTGCCGTCGTTGTTGCAGTCGCGCAGGCAGTGCTTCTCGGAGCCGACCGGCTGGCAGGTGTAACCGGTGCCGCAGTCGCCGGCGATGACGCAGGACTTGCAGTCGTTGATCTCGGTGATCGGCGGCAGTTCGGCGGGCACGTCCTGTTCAACGGTCGTGTCTTCGCGCGGAGTGTCGCTGTCGACGATGTCCTCGACCACGTCGGTCGGGGTCGAGTCGTCGACACAGATTCCGTCCTGACAGGTCTGGGGGGTCTGGCAGAGCTTGGTCACGTTGTCACACAGCGGGGCCGAGCAGAACTTCCATCCAACATCCTTGCCGACCAGTTCGCCGGCAACGCAGATCTCGCCGGTGGTGCAGTCACCCTTGCCGTTGCAGACGCGTTCGACGCAGACCAGATCCACGCCGCACACTTCGCCGGCTGGACATTCCTCACTGGTGGCACAGGTCTTGTCGGTTGCGCCACAACCGGCAATGACCAGGGCCGTAAAGGCACCAAGCGCGACCACAAAAGCGGTCTTTTTCATTTTTCCTTCTCCTGACAAGACTTGGATCAAAACATGGCAAAGCCACGGCATTATAAGGGATCGGAATGAAATAGTTCAAGCGCCGCGAGCTTGTATGTGAAGAATTCGTAAACAGTCTGTAATGTTTAGCTTTTTGGGTCATCCGGTGGTCTTGGCAAGGGCCCAGGATGAAAAAACCTTGCCAGATGACCCTTCTTGAAACAGGCGTCTAATCGAGACTTTACGAATCCGTTTGAACAGGCCGCGGTTGACTGGGAAGGTGCCCCGCACGATAATCCCGCGGTACCGATACCCGCCCCCGGGAGCCCCTGGATGCAGAAGAGACTGATCGTAAAAGGAATGGACAGCCCCCGGCCGATCGGGATCGGAGTGGCGACCGGCCTGTTGCTGGTCGCCGCCCTCGTGATACTTAACCGGCTGCTGGCGCCCGCGGATTCCGGACATCCAAGGACAGCGCCGGTTTCCGTCCGACTCGACAGCCTGAAGGACATTCTGGAGCCCGGGGAACCGGTTGAGGATCTTTCGTTGAAGGGCCGCCCCCTTTCGAACGAGCGTCTGAACACCGTGTCGGTCAGGCTCCGTTCCGGAGAGCGTTCAGCCTCGGCGCTGGCGAGGGCGGGAGCCCGACCGGAAGGCGCCGGCGAGGTCCTGGCCGCACTGGCCCGAATGGTCGACATGCGCTCGCTCAAGATCGGCCAGCAGTTCATCGTGGCGCTCAACGACCAGGGAATGGTTCGCTCGCTCAGATTCCCGCTGGGAAGGCTGGACTACATCGAGGTGGCTCCGGACGCGAACGGTGGCTTTGCCGCCGAGAAGAAGCGCCTTCCCGTCGACGTGGAGATCGTCGAGGGCGCCTGCGGGATAAAAGGCACGCTCTACGAGTCCTTCAAGAACTGCGGGCTGGACAGACAACTGGTTCCGGTCATCGTGGACCTGCTTGATTCCCAGGTCGACCTCTTCACCGAGATACGCAAGGGCGACACGATCAGACTGGTGGCGCGACGCGAGAGCCTGAACGGAGAATTCGTCGGATATGGTCGAATCGAAGGGCTTCTTGTCGAAGGCAAGATGGTGACCGCCGGCGTGTTCATGCGCGAGAACGCCGACGGCACCGTTTCGTATTTCGACTCCGGCGGTTACTCAATCGAACGGCCGTTCCGTCGAAACCCCATCAGATACAACATCAAGACCGCCGGCTCCGCCTTGAGGCGACTGCATCCGATCCTGCACGCCTACACTCCGGGCAGGGCGGTTGACTACTCGGCCCCCCGCGGAACGCCGGTAGTCGCCGTCGGGGCGGGCAAGGTGGTCTTCAGCGGCCGGCGCGGCTCCGGAGGGCGGACTGTCGTCATTGGACACGACAAGGGGCTGCAGACCTACTACGCACGTCTCGAATCGATCAGAACCGGGTTGAGCGAAGGCGACGAAATCCGAGCCGGCAGCGAGATCGGCACCGTGGGAGGCGACGACCGGATTCCTTACCTGCACTTCGCCGTGGCACGGGACGGTAAGTTCGTTAATGCCTCGGTTCTGGCTGAACAGCGGGGTGTGCGGCTTGGCGACACGGATCTGAACGATTACCTGGCGTACGTGGGACGGATGACGGGAAGACTGAAATCCCTGCCCGTGCGCGGCCTTGAGTCGGTCGTGCCGTGACAAAACGAACGCTTACCGGTCCTTAATCTTCCAGTAGGCCCTGCACGCGGCCTTGTTGCCCTTCTTGCACGAGCCCTCGAACGACACCTTGGCCGCCTCCAAATCGCCCTTTTCCTTCTGGACCAGTCCCAGTCCGAATTCGGCCTTGGCAAAATCCGGGTCCCTGGTCAGAGCCATCTTGTAATAGTTGATGGCGCCGTCGAGATCACCCTTCTTTCTAAGGATGTTGGCGGCCTTGAACGGCGGCTGCGCTTCCTTGGGGAACTTCTTCGTGGCCTTCTGGAACTCCGCGAGGCCTTCTTCCTGCTTGCCCTGACCGGCCAGCGCGGCCCCGAGACCGGTGTACAGGTTCACGTCTTCCTTGTCCTTCTTCAGGGCGTCCCTGTAAGACTTCTCGGCCATGTCGTAGATGTGAAGGCGCCGGCTGATTTCGGCGTGTCCCTTGACCGCCTGGATCGCGCCCTTGCCGAGCTTCATAGCCGTATCGTACGACGCCAGCGCCTCGGGAAGGCGATTCAGTTCGTCATAGGCGTACGCCAGGTTCAGATGATACTTGTAGACGCCCGGTTCGAAGGCCACCGCCTGTTGGAACTTGTCCAGGGCCAGTTCCATCTTTTTCGACCTGGCAAGGTCGACACCTTCCTGATAGAACTTTTCCGCGGTTGGTGACTGCGCGAACGCCGACGACGCGGCCAGCGTCGAAACCACCATCAAGGAAAGGACGAATCCCATTAGACGCATGCTTCACACCTCCTGTTCCTGAAACGCCCTCGACAACCTGACCCGGGTCACCTCAAGTGCCTCGGGGATTATCTTCACATCACCAATCACCGGCACGAAATTTGTGTCCCCATTCCACCTGGGAACAACGTGCATATGAATATGATCCTTCAGACCGGCACCCGCGGCCTGTCCCACGTTCATGCCGATATTGAAACCCTGGGGACCGTAGACCTTCTGGATTGCGATCATCGACCGCCGGACAAGATCCATCATCTCAAGACCTTCATCCGGATTCAAATCAAGTGGCGAAGACAGATGGCGGCAGGGCGCGACCATCACGTGGCCCGACACATAAGGATAGCGGTTGAGAATCACGATGGCGCCGCGGCCCTTGAAAACCACCAGGTTGTCGTCACAAGGATCGGCGTCAACGGCCGCGCAAAGGAAACAGCCGCTCTTCTTTTCGGCGTTGGTCACGTATGCCATTCTCCACGGAGCGAAAAGCAGATCCATCTTTGTCTCAGGCGGTTCGAGCGACTCGCCCCTTTTCGATCCCGGGCGCCCCGCCCCTGACCGCGTCACCGGTGATCACTACCCTGCCGACGTCGTCCCTGCCGGGCAGGTCGAACATCAGGTCGAGCATCACCATCTCAAGTATTGAACGGAGTCCGCGCGCGCCAGTCCCGCGTTCGACGGCCTGCGCCGCGATCGCCTGCAGGGCATCCGGCATGAACTCCAGCTCGATGCCCTCCATCTCGAACATCGCCTGGTACTGCTTGACCAGCGCGTTTTTCGGCTCGGACAGGATCCTGACAAGGGCGGCCTCATCAAGAGTGTCAAGGCTGGCGGTCACGGCAAATCTGCCGACAAACTCAGGGATCAGGCCGAACTTGATCAGGTCCTCGGGCTCGGTGCGGCGAAGGGTCTCTCCGACCGAGGTCCTCCACGTCGAAGACGAATCTGTGCCGAAACCGATGGTGCCGCCCCGCAGACGCGTCGCCACGATATCTTCAAGTCCCACGAAGGCGCCACCGCAGATGAACAGGATGTTGGTAGTGTCCACCTGTATATATTCCTGCTGTGGGTGCTTGCGCCCGCCCTTTGGTGGCACGTTCGCGACCGTGCCCTCGAGGATCTTGAGCAATGCCTGCTGGACGCCCTCGCCCGAAACGTCCCTGGTGATCGAAGGGCTGTCACCCTTGCGGCCAATTTTGTCTATCTCGTCGATATAAATGATGCCGCTCCTGGTCGCCTCGAGATCCCATCCCGACGCCTGCAGAAGCGAAAGAACTACATTCTCCACGTCCTCGCCGACGTAGCCCGCCTCGGTCAGGCAGGTGGCGTCAACGATCGTGAAAGGAACCTTCAGGACGCGCGCCAGGGTCTGGGCCAGCAGGGTCTTGCCCGATCCGGTCGGCCCGATCATCATGATGTTGCTTTTTTGAAGTTCGACGTTCCTGCGCCAGGCCCTGCGACCGCCGAACACACGTCGGTAGTGGTTGTACACCGCCACCGAGAGAACCTTCTTCGCGTAGTCCTGACCAATCACGTACTCATCAAGCGTGCGCACGATCTCGCGAGGCCGAATCATAACGCCCGGTTCCGCGGATGCCGACGCCGGAAGCTCGTCCCGCTCTCCGTCCTGCATGTCCCTGCTGTTGATGATCGCGCTGCAGTTCTCAACGCAATCCGCGCAGATGCAGACACCCGGGCCGGAGATCATCCTCCTGGTTTCCGAGGAGGGTCGTCCGCAGAATGAACAGAATGCCTTACGGCCTCGTTCTTTGTCCTCAGCCATTCATTGAACTCCGGATTCCTTTTTGTGACCCTGCCGCAGGGAGACCACATATTCTATTTGCATCGCCTGTCGATGGCAAACCTGTGAACCTGTTCAAAGCAAGTTCAAAAGCTGTGGACCCGGTTGTCGAAGATCATCTCGATATCGGTTCAAACAGGTTCGCGACCGATCCCGGGCTGGCGAAAATCATCATTCATCTTCAGAACGACTACAGGCCAGCTCCACTGATTTGAACAGTGTCACCACAAAAACTTGATTAGTAAATTCAATGAATTATCAGATAACAGCCCCTGCTCTGCACACCCTTACTACTCCTGATTCCACTGATATCTTGAAACAATCAGGCAGGGGCAACGGGAAATCTCTCAACGCGGCGCCGTCGACAAGCCGTGTTTCAGAATCTAGAATCGGTCTTCATCCGGAACGATGTCTTGCCGATGTCCGGCAGGAGGGTCGATGGACGATTCAACTTCCCAAAATCTGTCCGTAACGACCATCGGTCGTCGCAATTTCTTTTCGCTTGAGATGACTCCGGCCGGCGTATCGCTGCGCCTTGACGCGGCAGCGGTCAATATCGTGTCTGGTCCGGTGGTCGTTCGTTCCCTTGTCCTTGATGTCCCGGGCGTTGGCCGTTCGTTTGATTTCCAGGCCGGTCCACGTGGTCTCAGATCCCGTCTTACCATTCTCAGATCTGTCGAGATCGAACTGGGTCTTTCCACAATCGGAAGGATGATTCAGGAGGCCGGCACCGTTGTGGGTCCAGGTCCTGTCGAGGTGGAACCGGACAGGAACGACTCCCTGATTCTGGGTGGATTGATATCGGGCGTACCCTGGTCGTGCAGGGTCCTTTTCTCCAGGGGCCAATCTTGCGAAGTCGTTTCCAGGGTGGTGGAACCCAGGATTTTCGGGGTCGGCGATGTCTCCTGGAACAGTGTGGCGCGTGGGGTGGCCGAGGTTTTCGGAAGAGCGGACAGGATTGGCGGAATTCTCAGATCGTCCATCAAACCTCTCCTGGCCGGTCTCGGCTTCAAGATTCCATTGATGAATCAAGCAGGCCTGATCTCGGTTTCGGTCAGACATGATCTTCTTTCATTGAGATTCGCGGCCGAAGCCGGGTCGGGAGGGGAATTCGAACCGGTCGCCCTGGCTGACCAGCTTTCCAGTCGCGAGCCGTCTTCAGAGCCTTCCGAGATATTTTCCCTGCTGACCTCCGGAGAAGTCGATCAGGACTCGGTCGTCGGGTTCATCGAGGCAGGAATGGCGTCTCCCGTGCTCTGGCCCGAGGTGCTGGCCCGCGCCCTGACCCTCGGTCACGAGCACCCCCAACTGGTTGCTCCGCTTCTTGCCGCCGTGATTATCGGGGCCGAAAATCCCGAATGGCTCTCCCCTTCGGATTTATATCAAACCTGTCGTCGTCTGATGTCGGCCTCGGCCGCGGAAGGTTCCAGATCGGAAATGGGACGTTGCGCGGCGCTGGTGGCCGGGGTAGTCGACCGGTTCGAGCCCTCTGACGCTCTCGCTCTTCTTGACGAGTTGAGAGCCTCGGGACTGGAAGGCCGGGAGGTGCTCGAGGCGCTGGCCATCACATTCGACCGGCTTGGCCGTCACCAGGACGCTTCCACCACCCGCCTCCGGGCTCTCGCCATGGTCCCCTCCGAGGGGGCCGACCGGGCGGTCCGAAACATGATCGACCGAATGGACGCGAACGGCTTCCAGCAGCAGGCGGACACCTGGCTGAGCGCGCTTGGTACGCTTGCCGGAGAGGCCCGGTTCGGCTCGGCCAGCCCGGTGATGCTCAGGACGGCGATGATCCTTGCCGCCACCCGTGGCGCGATGTCCCCGGGCCGGGACGCAAGGGACGGGCTCAAGCGGATTCTCGAATCCAGCCCGGGGGATGCCGAGGTTCTGGATCTTCTGCTCGCTCTTTCCACAGAAAAGCACGAGGTGGTCGAGGCGGTGGAGCTGTTCACGAAGGCCGCGGCGCTTGCATCGGGCGTCACCAGGTGCGAGTTGCTGCTTTCGGCGGCCCGCGCGGTTCACACCCGTTTCGGTCTGCGGCGGCGGGCCGTTGAACTGCTTGAGGCCGCGGTCGAGGCGGACCCGGGTTGCAGGGAAGCGTCGTCGATGCTCGACTCACTGTATGCCGCGCTGTCGCGTCACGCCGAACGTGTGGGTCTTGCGGCGCGTCGGCTCGACTTCATACGTGATCCGCTTGAGCGGGTCGGGCTTCTTGACACCCTGGTCGCGGCGGCTCTGGCATCCGGGATGCATGACAAGGCGGCCCTCGGTATCCACGAACTTCTAAGACTTGACCCGGCAAACGTGGAATACCTGCGCATCGGAGAAAAGGTCTTCGCCGGCTGCGGCGACACCGATTCCCTGAGAGAGGTCAGGGAGGCGCTTCAGGATCTGACGTCCGAAGAAGCGACCGGAGGGATCGAGGCAGCTCTGGCGGATGGCGACATTCCTGCCGCGCTCGACGCGGTTCGGTCCGCGCTGGCCCGTCCCCTCCCGGCCGCCGAAAGGCTCGAATTGCTTCTGCAGGGGGCAGATCTGGCGTCGCTGGCGGGACTTCACGCGGATGCGGAACTGTTTCTTGTCGATGCATCAAGGCTGGACCCGGTCGCGGCCATGGAAGCGGCCTGCAGATCATGGGTGGCATCCGCCGGCAGTGCTCCCGCAACCCGGACATCCCTGATCATGGAACTGGCGGGCGCCGCCAACTCCCCCGCGACCTCCGGTCCGGCGGCGGCCACGCTGCTAGACGCGTCAGAGAAGATCGCCGTGACATCGATGGAAGAAGCGAGGGCGCTGCTTGAGGCGGCGCTGATCCTCGATCCCGACAACGGGGCCGTGGTTATGGCCCTGGGCGCCGCATACGAGGCGCTTGGAATGAGGGCTGAGGCGGATGTTCTCCTGGGTAAGGCATGAACGTCCCGGTTGGTTGGCGCTGGCCGGACTGACGTTTTTCACGGCGTTCCAGGCGTTCGCCGCGGAAGATCGGCCGGAAGACGCGGTACTACTGGTTTCCGGCTCCGTGGAAAGCGACAGCCGCACCCGGATGATCATCTCGGCTGCCCCGGAACTGCTTTCGGATGGATTCCGCATTTCTGCCGCTTCCGATTCCGCGAGGGTCTGGCCGGCGATGGTTCCTTCGGGCTCGTGCCCTGAAGGTGCCACCGACGGCATCGCCGCCGGCATGGCCGAGCGGATTCGCGTCGGCCGGAAGCTCTTTTTCGAAAGCATGGACATGGACGGAGCGATAGCGGAGCTGGACGGGGCCATCACTCTCTATCATTCGTCTCCCTGCCTGGGCGTGCGCCGGCCGGAACTGAAGATTTCGGTGTGCCGGGCCGGGGTGCTTCTGACGAGGCTCTACCTGCTGGCCGGCCAGGTCGAAGCAGCCTCCATGGAGGCCAGGCGTGCCGCGTCCCGCTGCGGCGAGGCAGAGTTGGCCGCCGAGTCGGTACCACCTGAGACGCGAGTCTTTATCGACAGGGCCGCGAACGGCAGGGCGGCAGGATCGGGGAACAACGACGCGCCGCTGAGGGTGGTTTGTCCACTGTCCTGCGGGGACGTTCAGATCGATGGCACTCCCGTTCAGTGTCAGGATGAAGGATGCCCGACCGCCATCGCCAATGCCGGGCCCGGACTCCACATCGTTGACGCCCCGGGAGGCGGTTCCTGGTACACCGGCGAATTCAGGCTCTCAGGCCGCGAGGAACTGCTGGTCGTGGCTCCCGGAGCCACGCCGCGACCTGACGGCGCCGTTTCCCTTGACGACCGGATCGGTCTTTCGCCCGAGCTTCTGGTATCCGCGCTTGGCGTTCCCGCGCTTTACCTGGGTGCGGATTCTCCGGAGCAATGGGCGCTCGGCGTCACTCCGGTCGATGGCGTGCCGTCGCGCATAGCCCGGGTCCTGCCTTCGGGAGACGCGCTCAGATTCACCCTGGAACCGGCCTCGGGGTTGTCGATCGAGGAGAACGTCCCCTGGCCCTGGCCCTGGGTCTCGGGTTCCCTGGCTGCGGCCCTGCTGGCCGCGGGCATCACCATGAACGTCTTTTCGGAAGATGCTCTGGACGACGCGGTCGAAGGAAGGAACACGATGGCGCGCTACGAAGCGTTGAAAGGCGGGGCGATTGCCGGGTATGTGACGTCCGGTGCCGGCCTGCTGGCGACTGTCCTGCTGATCGTCCTGAGGCCACGGGCAGACCAGTCCGTGCTGATTGAACCGTCCGTATCGGGGTTCAGGCTGAGGTTCTGAAGGCGGGCCTTCAGCCCGGGGGTTGGCAGCTTCCCGTGAAAACAAGCGGAAGCAGCAGGACCGCCGCCATGAAGAAAAGTATTACCGCAATCTGCTTCAGCAGGCGCTTTCGCGTCTCATCGGAATCCGAGACGGAGCGACGTATCTCGGCCAGCTTCAGCATCAGCTCGGCCATCTCGGGAGTCATCTGCCCGGATGGTTCAGGCTTGCCGTCGCCTCCGCCTTCCTCATCCCGGCTGTCCGCGTCATCTTCCGCCATGTGGTGTATCCGCGTTGTCCAGGTCGATTCTATCCCATACTCCGGCGCCAGCGGAATCGAATGTCGAGGCGCGGCATTTCAAACCCTTGTTTTTCAAGGAATCACACTGCATTGACAGTGTGCATCCCCGGCTGATATCTTGTCTTCGCATGACGTCCGGAATGACATGTCCACCATCGGAGAAATGCTTCGCGCGAGCCGCGAGGAAGCCGGCCTCAGCCGCGAGGATCTCGCCAGGATCCTCAGGTTGCCCTGTACCACCGTGGTCGCCCTCGAGGAAGAGCGCTGGGAGGCGCTGCCGCAACCGGTGTACGTCAGGGGATTCGTCAGCTCCTGGTGCCGCGTCACAGGCCTTGACGATGCTCTGGCCCGCGATGCCCTGATGCGCGCCCTCGATATCCCGCCAAAAGACGGCGGCAGACTGCCCTCCCTGCCCGACGGTCCCGGTATCATGGTCGGGGTAAGAACGGTGAAACACTCGCGTCGCCCCCGTTTCGGCCTGTGGGCCATTCTTCTCGCCGGTGTCCTGCTGGGTGTCGCGCTTGCTCTTGCGTTCGGTATCGACGACGGTCCCGAGGCTCGAACAGGCGAATCGGTTCAGTCTTCACTCGATTCCGGTGACGGCCGATGAACCAGGATTGCAGCGACAGGGCTTTCGTCCTTTCCAGGGTGCCGTACCGCGAGAGCGATCTGATACTGGGGCTCCTTTGCAGATCCGCGGGTCCCCTGTCCGTGGTTGCGAGGTCGGCCAGGGCAAGCCGCCGTCGATTTCCGGGAGTACTGGACTTTTTTGTCGTGTTCGATGCCGCCTGGTCCCAGGGACGGGGCGGTCTTCCCGCTCTCGCCTCGGCTGAACCGGTCCGATTCTTTCCGGGAATACTTGATCAGCTTGAACGGCTCGAGGCTGGTCAGACGATGGTAAGGATGGTTCGCGAGGCGACCAGGGACTCGCCCGCCTCGGTCTCGCTTTTCGATACGGTCGTGCAGGCGTTCGGGTACCTTGAACAGGCTCGTCCCGACCTGGCCCACCTGGTCTCGCTGGAACTCGCCCTGGCGATCGCCACCGAGCTGGGACACGCGCCATCCGACGGTGTCTGTCCGGCGTGCGGACGCCGCGCCGCCCGTTTCCATGTCGCAGTCGACGGTCTGGTCGTCTGCCGCGAATGCTGCGCGACCAGTCCCGGACACGCGCTGGCCCTGCCTGAAATCTATCCCGAAAGAAGACCGCTGGCGGATAACCCGTCGTTGGAGGCGGACCCGCGGATGCCGGGAGCAGCCGAGTCCGGAATCATGATTTCTTCAATTGTTTCGGGTATTACAGGTGTCCCGTGGCAGACGGGACCTGACCACGCATAACAGCACGAGAGCAATCAGCAGGGGAATCGGCCAGGCCGCGCTGCCGGCATTGCCGGAGGAACAGGAGCCGGTGGTTGTGTCACACCCGTATTCGTCGGTATCTCCGTCGCAATCGTTGTCCAGTCCGTCCCCGCAGAGCTCCCGGCCCGGTTGACCCGCGACAGCCGGGCAGGCGACACCCTTCAGGTCTTCCGAACATACGAAGCGGCTTTCGGATCTGCACGAACCAGTGCCCGCGTGGCATGCGTTTCCCACCAGGAAACCTTCATCCGTGAAGCCGTCGCAGTCGTTGTCCAGCCTGTCCCCGCAAAGTTCCCCGCCTGCCCGGCCGGGAACGGCGTTGCATCGCGACAGGCCTGAGTCGTCGCACTCGAATATGCCGGTCGCCTCGCACACGCCGAGGCCGGCACTGCAGGGACCGCCCACGTTGAAACCTTCGTCGGTGTCACCATCGCAGTCGTTGTCGAGGCCGTCGCACTTTTCCTCGGAAGAACCGGGCGCAGTTCCGTCAGGCATCGAGGAACAGGTAGCCTTCTTCCTTCCCGGAGAACAGACGACGATGCCCGCCCCGCACTCGCCCGGAGCGATGCAGGCGGCGCCCAGCGGGAGGCCGTTGAACCCGAGCTTTTCGTCGGTTGCTCCGTCACAGTCGTTGTCCCGCCCGTCGCACAGAGTCTCTTCTCCCTTTTCCCAGCCGGGAACGGCATTGCACGCCCACCCGGTCGAACCCGAGCATTCCGGCACCATCCCGGAACAGACTCCGATCACCGGGCATGCGTCCGGAGGAGCCACGACATCCTCGTCAGTGTCTCCGTCGCAGTCCTCGTCGATGCCGTTGCAGAACTCCGGCGCGCCCGGTCTGACCGCTGAATCGCCGTCGTTGCAGTCGCCCTCGTCCTCGGCGAACGTGTCCAGATCGTCGTCACAGAAGGTATTGGTCTCCCCGGGGGTGCCGTAATCTCCCGCGCCGAACGGTACCCGTGCCAGACACCAGTTCGCCAGTTCGTCGGCGGACGACGGTTCACGGTTAAGTGAAAATCCGGCCTCGACATTGATTTCCGATGAACCCCAGGCCGATCCGTAATAGAAGGCGTCGACAGCCTGGTTCTCCCTGAACAGCAGGATGAGATCGGACTCCGGGTTCAACTGGATGTCATTGCCATAGCTGTACGCGACCGGCGCTCCGCCGTTCAGTTCCTGTTCCGTCCTGGCGCCGATGACAAGCACGCCTCGCGGTTCAAGCAGCAGTTCGGTAGAAGGGCTGATGGTGTGGAAACCTCTGAGCGACATGGTCATCACGACCAGTCCCTGCAGGTTGATCGTCGAGTCCTTCAGATTCTGAAGTTCCACCCACTGGCCGGAGATCTCGTCCGCCGCTGATGGCCAGGGCATTACCTCGGTGATGGAGACGCTGTTCTGGTAGGGCGAAGTCTGCGCCAGAAGCATTGACGGAGCAGCCGCCAGTACCAGTGTCAGCATGGTCGCGACGGTTTGGGTCTTTCGTACCATCATGGTCGTGATCGTACAGGATTACGCGACGGGCGGGAAAGTCCGATGTCGGGCCGGCTTCCATTGACACGGAGCGGCGTTTAACATTAGGATTCGTGGACCGTTTCCGGGCAGGCTTGGACTTGTCAATCCCCATTACCGGCATCATGAAGGAACTGACCCGCGCAATCGTCGCGGTGACTGCCATTGGAATGTTTGCCGGCACCGCCTACGGACAGGTCGCTCCGGTCGAGCAGCCCGAAACGCTGCCACCGGACGCGATGGCCCTTCCAGTCACCCACGACGACTTTGACGTGCCAGTGACACCGTTCGTAACTTTTGAAAATCACGGATATTTCCGTTTCAGGTTCAACACGCTCCACAACCTGGATCTCGGAACGACCGCACCCGGCGGCGACGACCCGTGCACCCCGCCGACAGCCGTGCCGTCCGGCGCCACCGGTGCGCTCGGCAATGTGAGCGACACGGCCACCTCCGCCAATATCAGGTTCCGCTGGGAGCCTGAACTCAGGATTGGCGAGTTCCTGACAATCGGCACAACGGTGGACTTCCTCGACAACCTGGTTCTGGGTCAGAATCCATGGCTTGGCGATGCCGGTTTCCCGATGGGATGGCAGACCAGGACGCAGTCGTGGGCCTCGGACGGCATCTCGGGCTTCAACGACTCACTCAGGATCAAGGCCGCGTGGGCTCACCTCTACCTGTTCGGCGTCGTTCACGTCATCGCCGGTCGCGTTCCCGAGCACTTCGGCCTTGGAATCGTCCGCAGCGGCGGCCGGGATCCGGACTCGGACTACGGCGACTATGTCGATGGCATATTCCTGAAGGCGAAGGTCGGGATCACGTATGTGAAAGCGGGTCTTGAAATAGTGGGACAGGGAGTCTCGTCGGACTCGCCTTTCGGCTATTTCGTCTATCCGTCCGACTACTCGACCATGGACGACACGCTGCGCTGGACGTTCGGGGTCGACTCGACTCCGGTGACCGGTGAGGACATCAGGCAGCGACAGGCCAGGCTGGAGGGCGGCAAGCCTGTCGTCGACTGGGGCATGTACAACGCGATTACGACCCAGAAGCTGTCTTCGGATCGCATTCTGGCGTCCAACACTGCTCTCGCCGACGGTGACCCCGACGCCAGGGACTACGACTGGGACAAGTACACGACGGTTCCCCGCGGGGCGTTGTTCTGGACACCCAGCCTCTGGGCAAAACTGGAATACCGTCCGCG
>Ga0116174_10000382_pt1 | contig 44651 bp, 37 predicted proteins | sample AD_UKC087_MetaG_FD_89801 | JGI IMG/M metagenome (GOLD analysis project Ga0116174, IMG submission 89801) | Active sludge microbial communities of municipal wastewater-treating anaerobic digesters from USA - AD_UKC087_MetaG | ecosystem: Engineered > Bioreactor > Anaerobic > Digestate | place: USA...
AACCCATCATCGCGGCAATCCCCTGCTGCATCGTCTTTGAAGGGATGACATGCACTTTCGCCTTTACTACATCGGCTGCCTGCTTTGCCGTAAGTATCACGTTCTTGTTGTTGGGCAGTATTATGACTTCCTTGGCCCCGGTGGCTTCCACTGCCTCGGATATCTCCTGTATCGAGGGATTCAGAGTCTGCCCGCCAGTGACGCATTTGTCCACCCCGAGGCTGTAGAATATCTCGCTGAGGCCGTCTCCGGCGGAAACGGCTATGGTCGCGACGGCCTTCTTTTCACCGGCCCTAGCTGACGCAGATGGCTGCGCCTTGACGTCGACTGCCGGGGCAGAGGTGACTTTTCCTCCCTGTGCGTTGGAAGCCGGGCCGGATCCTTTGGAGAAATCGGGCATCACGAAGTCCTCGTGCTGATCTGCCATGTTGTTGATATGTATCTCGTGCAGCGTGCCGTATTTGACTACCTTCTCAAGTACCTTCCCGGGGTTGTTCGAATGTATGTGCACTTTCATCGTCTCAGGTATCCCGACGACCAACATGCTGTCCCCCAGCATCTCGATGTCCTTCCTGATCTTCTCTTCATCCAGTTCTGAGCCCTTTATTATGAACTCTGTGCAGTACCTGAACTCTATGTGGGCCAGGTCCTTCTTTGGCTCCTGTTCATGAATGTGCTGTTCATGGGCAATTTCGACAGGCTTATTGGTTCCTGTCTTGCCCTCGAGGGATTCTATCAGCCCTTCAAGGAATAGCACATAGCCCTTGCCGCCGGCATCTACGACTCCTGCCTCCTTCAATACGGGAAGCAGCTCAGGGGTCTTCTCCAATGTGCTTTTAGCGCCTTCCAATGCAGCTTTGAATATGTCGATTATGTCGGAACCGGCCTTGTTCGCCTCTAAAGCTTCCCTGCCGGCTACCCTTGAGACAGTCAATATAGTCCCCTCGACCGGCTTAATCACCGCTTTGTAAGCCATATTCGAAGCATCCATGATGGCCTCGGCCACATCAGTGGAAGTCGCGGTCTTCTTGCCCTGGAGACGTTTAGCAAATCCCCTCATAAGCTGGGAGAATATGACCCCGGAGTTGCCTCTTGCTCCCATAAGGCAGCCTAATGCAATGCTGTTGGCAACCTCCCCGATCTTCTCCGCTGGGTATTTGTCCATTTCCTTGACAGCAGAGTTCATTGTCAGGTACATGTTTGTGCCGGTATCTCCGTCAGGAACCGGGAATACATTCAGCGCGTCGACCGAAGCCTTTCTTTCCCCCACGTACTGGACGGCATCCCTGAACGCCTTGTTCAGGGACTTACCGTCGAGGGACTTCGAAGCCGGCAATTTCGATGCTACTGCCATCAGCGTTTTTCCTTTCCGCCATTGCCTACTCTTACTCCCTGCACGGTTATCTTGACTTCCGACACGCTCAGGCCAGTCATGGCTTCCACTACATATTTGACCTTGTCTATCACGTTCTTTGCTACCTCAGTCACCCTCGTTCCATATTCGACGATTACAAAGAGGTTGATCTTGACCTGGTCGCCATCTATCTTTACTTCTACGCCCTTGCTGATGTTCTCGATACCCAGCAGGTCCGCTATTCCGTCCGTAAGGGTGCGCGAAGCCATGCCTACCAGGCCATAGCTCTCATTCGCGGCCATGCCGGAAATCGCGGCTATGACATCGTCCGATATGGTTATCTGGCCGAGCGCGGTCTTAAGCTCCCTTGCCATGATCAGTCCTCCAATCTATGTAAGCATGCCGATATCGGAATACAATACTAAATTATTCTACCTATTAGAGCAATTTCATTCAATCACAACTTATACATTCAAATAATTGCTGCTATAATGGTTTTGCAGTTCTACCCCGATGATCTATTACATGCACTTGCTCTTGAACTGCCATCGAATCGATGATATATTGTTGTGGTAAAAGATTTTAGGCCTGCTGCCGGAAGGAGGAATAACATGTCAAAGGTATGCGAGGTTTGCAATAAAGGTCCCGTATCGGGGCATAACGTAAGCAATTCCGAGGTGCACACCAAGCGCAGGTGGCTGCCCAACTTACATACTGTAAAGGCGATCGTCAACGGATCCCATAGGCGCATAAGGGTTTGCACCAATTGCCTCAAGTCCGGCAGAGTTGTAAGGGCCGTTTAGCCAGACATCGGATAGGAATGTTGGAAAGGAAGGGATATGCCCCTTCCTTTCTCATTTGACCGCTTTCTCGATGGCATCCATCGTCTCTACAGGGACCTTCGAAGCGCCTACGGCTCCTGAATGGAATATGTTGGAACCCTGGAACAATCCGTGCCAGTCCGATCCTCCCGTAACAATTAGCCCGGCTTCTCTCGCTGCCTTCTTGTATCGTGACGTCTGAGAGCTGCTATGCTTTGGATAGACCGCCTCAATGCCCTTCAAGCCGTAACCGATCAAATCGCTCAGTATGCTATCTACCTTTGAAGTGCCGGGATGCGCAAGAACCGGAACCCCCCTCGACACGTCGATCCATCTTATAGCTTCTTCTGGGGTCATGTCTGAGGTGGGTTCAAAAGCAGCCCCGCCGATGTTCAACCATTCGTCAGCCCTCGCGTCGTATTCACCCCTGTACTTGTCCCTTATGGCACGGAAAAGGTGCGCCCTTCCAATGATGTCTCCTCCTGAAAGTGAGAACACCTCTTCCTCGCTTAGAGCGCAACCAAGCCGGTTAAGCCTGCTAATCATGCGTTTCATGCGGCCTATCCTTTTTTCCGCAATGCTTCGTATCATGTCGAGGAAAGATGCGTCCGGGCCGAACGGGAAATAGCCCAATATATGGACTTCCTTTCCGTTCCAGACCGTGCTTAACTCCACCCCTCCCAGAAACCTGAGACCTGTTTCCGAAGCTTTAGCTGCTGCCTCTTCCACGCCGGCATATGTATCATGGTCGGTAAGCGATATGCCTTCCAAACCCGCCTTTTTCGCCTTGACTACCACGTCCGCAGGGGCATCTCTGCCATCTGAATGCAGGCTGTGGGTATGCAGGTCAGCGTACCCTCGATATTGAGATAGTGACTTTCTCATCGTTTACTTCCCATTCTTTCGAGTATTCAGCATCGAAAGCCTTGTCAGTCAGCTCATCCGAGAGCGTCTCGCCTTTGATGTACTCGCGGAACCGATCAAGGACCTTCGCTGTCTTGTCCCCGCCGGAGACAGAAGTCCTTATCCGGTCCTCTATCTGGAACCCTGCCTCTTTCCTGGAATTTTGGACCCTGTTGAGAAGTTCCCTCAGGAAACCTTCCAGCTCCAGATCCTCAGTTACTTCAGTGGAAAGGGCTAGCTTGCGTCCTTTCTGGGATACAACGCACCATCCTTCCTTCTGGATGGTCTCCACGATTACCTCTGACGCGGCGATCTCTACTTGTTCCCCTTCCACCTCCAGGACCATGCTCTTGTTCTCTACAGCCTTCGAAGCAAGCTCTCCGTTGTCGGAGGCAAGCAGGGCAGCTACGGCTTTCATCTTTGGACCCAGCTTCTTTCCAAGAAGGTCGAACCTGGGTTTGACCTTGTACGAGGCATAACTGCTCAAATCGTCAAGGAATCCTATCTCCTTTACGTTAAGCTCGTCTTTCACCAGGTCGGAAAGGTGCATGAGGTCGGCCTTTACCTGATCATCAGAGGATTCGACGATTATCTTACTTAGAGGCTGCCTGTTCTTGATGTTCACTGTGTTCCTCGCCAGCCTGCCGAGGTAAACAACTTCCTCTGCAAGGTCCATCTTCCTTTCCAGCTCTTCGTCTACCAGCCTTTCGTCCCTGACCGGATAGTCACAGAGATGGACGCTTTCTGGTCCGAGGGCATTTTTAAGGCTTGATACCAGGTTGCTGTACATCTCCTCCGCTATGAAAGGGGTGAAAGGAGCGGTGAGCTTGGAAATCTCAACCAGCACCTCGTAAAGGGTAATAAAGGCCGACTCCTTGTCTAGTGTCCATTCGGATCCCCAATAGCGCCTGCGCGACCTTCTCACATACCAGTTCGAAAGCTGGTCAACAAGCACTTCAAGCGACCTTCCCGCGCCCGTTATGTCGAATGACTCCATAGCTGTTCTTATGTAACCAGCTGTGTTGTTGAGTTTGGATATAATCCACCTGTCGATTTCGCTGCGTTCACTTACGGGGACGTAATGCTCGCGGGGGTCGTAATTGTCGATATTTGCGTATAACACGAAAAATGAGTAGACATTCCATAGAGTGCTCAGATACCTCCTGACAGCCTCGGTTATCCCCTCTTCGTAGAACCTGGTCGGATTCCACGGTGGGTTGACAGTGAACAGGTACCATCTCATGGCATCAGCTCCCTGCCTGTCGAGTATCCCCCAGGTGTCCACTACGTTGCCCTTGCTCTTCGACATCTTCTGCCCCTGTTCGTCGAGCACCAGCCCCATTACCAGGCAGTTCCTGAAAGGTTCCTCGTCGAACAGAAGGGTCGATATGGCAACAAGCGTGTAGAACCAACCTCTTGTCTGATCGATGGCTTCTGTGATGAAGTCCGCAGGAAAGCTGTATTCGAAGACCTCTCTATTTTCGAACGGATAGTGCCACTGTGCAAAAGGCATGGATCCTGAATCGAACCAGCAGTCTAGCACCTCAGGCGTCCTCCTCGCTGTCCCCCCGCATTTTGGGCACCTTATCTTGACAGCGTCTATGTAAGGCCTGTGAAGCTCAGGAAGGGTGAATTCCCCTACGGCCAGCTCTTTGAGCTCGCCCCTGCTGCCTATTGCATGCTGGTTACCGCACTCATCGCACACCCATATTGGAAGAGGCGTGCCCCAATAGCGTTCCCTTGATACCGCCCAGTCAATTACGTTCTCCAGGAAGTTGCCGAACCTTCCGTCTTTTATGTGCTCGGGGAACCAGTTTATTCTAGAATTGTTCTTTAGCAGGTTCTCCCTGAGCTTCGACATCGATATGAACCACGAAGACCGCGCGTAGTAGAGCAGCGGGGTGTCGCATCTCCAACAGAAGGGATAGCTGTGCAGGTACTCCTCCTGCTTGAAAAGGAGCCCTCTGGAAGCCAGCTCCTCGGTTATCCTTGGATCGGCCTCCTTGACGAAAACCCCCTTCCATGGTGTGACGTTCTCGTCGAACCTGCCCTGCAGGTCTACAACCTGAATTACCGGAAGGTCGTTTTCCTTTCCGACCCTGCTGTCGTCCTCGCCGAAGGCCGGTGCTATGTGCACAATGCCCGTCCCGTCGGTCATCGTAACGAAATCTCCCTTTATCACCCTGTATGCAGGTTTGTCGGTCTCTACGAACCTGTACAAAGGCTCATATTCCGAACCTACCAGCTCGCTTCCTTTCACGCTCTTAGTTACGCATGATGGACAGAGCCCCAGTTTTTCTATCAATTCGCTTGCGAGTATGAGCGTTTCCTCTCCATGCTTGACGAAGGAGTAGTCGGCGTCAGCCGCTACAGCGAGGGCAACGTTCGACGGAAGGGTCCAGGGAGTCGTTGTCCATACCAGGAAATATGTATCCTTTTCCCCTTTCTTTTCCATTTTGACGTATACCGAGTTATCGGTCACATCCTTGTAACCTTGCGCCACTTCGTGGCTCGAAAGGGCGGTTCCGCAGCGCGGACAGTAAGGGACAACCTTATGGCCCTTGTATATCAGGCCCTTTTCGAAGATGGTCTTTATCGCCCACCACTCTGATTCAATGTATTCGTCCTTGTAAGTCACGTAGGCATCTTCCATGTCCAGCCAGAAGCCAATCCTGTCGGTCAGCTCCGTCCATTCCTTCAGATATTTCCAGACGCTCTCCTTGCAGCGGCTTATGAACTTCTCCACGCCGTATTTCTCGATTTCAGGCTTCCCGCTTATCCCGAGCTGCTTTTCGACCTCAAGTTCTACTGGAAGGCCGTGGGTGTCCCAGCCGCCCTTCCTGTCAACCAGATAACCTTCCATCGTCTTGAAGCGCAGTATTACGTCCTTTATGGCTCTGGTCAGCACATGCCCGGGATGTGGCCTGCCGTTGGCAGTCGGCGGTCCTTCGTAGTAAACGAACCTTGGGCTGCCTTTCCTTAGTTCAAGGCTTTTTTCGAAGATGCCGTTCTGCTTCCAGAACTCCAGTATTTTCCCGTCCAGAGCGGGGAAGTTTACTTCTGAGCTGATCTTCCTGAACATACCAGTTACCTCCAAAAAGAAAGACCCGTCCTTAATGGGACGAGCCACTGCCCGCGGTACCACCCAAATTGGCCTTAACGGCCCACTTCAAGGCACTTTCATGCCCCAACCCTGTAACGGGGGTTCTCCGTCACGGCTTACTGCGCTTCAGCCAGATGCTCCAGGGTGATTTTCACTGTCATCTTCCATACGGGCTCCCACCGCTTCCCGCTCTCTGGATGGTCGATGCCGTTACTCGTCCCTATCATCGCATTTAGATGAATAAATTAAACAACAAGCGGGTGTCATAGTCAAGATGCCCCGCTTGGGTTGTTGACTACGACCACTGCCTCGCCGGATACGCAAGAGATCTCTGCATGATCCTGTGTGACCACATTCGACACGCCTCTGCTGCTTCCGCAAACCATGTCGTCGCTGTGCAGCTCGTACTTGGTCCCCTTGGTGCTGATTCCTACAACGGCATCTACCATAGGTATCAGAGAAACAGTTGCGCCTGTTTTTCCTTCAATTATTACTGACCTTTCGTTATTGAGCAGCTCAACAGAATAGCTTCTTCCGATCAGCTTCATGCGCATCCCCATAAGAGCGAACCTCTTCATGAGGTATACGTTCGCCAGCTCATGGTCGAACCTTCCGCCAAGTGCGCCATATACTAGGCAGGATCTGCTGCCGAGCCTATACGCCGCTTTCAATGCAAGTTCAAGGTCCGTCTCATCTTTCTCGGCCGGGTATTCCATAATCTTTGTGCCATCATCCTCCGCCATTTTGAGATGAGACCTGTCCAGAGAATCGAAATCGCCTATGGCGATGTCTGCCTTCAAACCTGCATTATGGCAGAACTCCAAGCCCCTGTCCGCGCAAATCACAGGTCCGTGATCCAATACCGTGATTTCGTCTGGGAATATCAGCTCCTTATCGCACCCGGCGAATATCAGGCACGGTTTTGCAGTATCCGATGACATCGCAATCACCTCTTGAAAGGGCAGCCTTTCGGCTGCCCCCCTTAGGCCTTTATTGCCACTTGCCCTTCATCACATGGCCGCGGATCTCAGTCCTGCTGCTCTGTGATATGATTTCGCATTGTTTCTTTGCGTTCTTGAAAAGGGCTACGCACGGCGGGTCAAGCTCGTCCTCAATTCCCATTTCAGCTATGTCTATCGCCTTTTCCATAAGCTTTATAAGCTTTATATGCAGGTCGTTCGTATAGCGGGACCTCTCGATCAGACTGACCTCGGCATCGGTTAGCTTTGTGAACTGCTCCTTAGGCGCGCCGCACTTCGGGCAATTGTCTGGGGCTTCGCTGCCTTCGTAGACATATCCGCATACTCCGCATCGGTACATCTCTATTACACCTCCGTGGTTAATAGTTCTCGCAGAGCACCTCATAATAGGACTTGGGGTGAGCGCATGCAGGGCATTTGTCTGGGGCTTCGGTTCCGTAATGCAGGTAACCGCAGTTGCGGCATTTCCAGAAGACTTCCTTCCCCTTTTTGAATACGCTTCCTTCTTCGATGTTGGAAAGGAGCTTCAGATACCTCTTCTCATGTGCCTCCTCTACCTCGCCTATCTCCTTGAATACCTCAGCTATTTCGTCATACCCTTCTTCCTTTGCTGTCTTGGCGAACTCAGGGTACATCTTCGAATGCTCGTAATGCTCTCCCTCGGCCGCATGTTTGAGGTTCTCGGGAGTGTTGGAGATGAGCCCCAGGAACTTTGCGAACCTCTTGGCGTGCTCCATCTCGTTATCGGCGGTTTCGATGAAGAACCCGTTTATTTGCTCATAGCCTTCCTTCTTGGCGACCGAAGCCCAGTAGGTGTACTTGTTCCTTGCCTGGCTCTCTCCCGCAAAGGCGGCCATGAGGTTCTGGTAGGTTTTGCTATCCTCGAACTTACCCATTCTTACTCCTCCAATCAATGCACATTAATATCAACTAATCCTCAGGACTGAAGCTGTCCTTGCCTACTCCGCAATCCGGACATACCCAGTCTTCAGGCAATGCTTCGAATGGCGTCCCGGGTTTAACTCCCTGGCCGGGGTCACCCTTTACCGGATCGTAGACATAACCGCATACGTCACACACCCATCTTTTCATCGACAATACCTCCTTCGATTGATAGTTATAATAAGCAAGCAATCCTGTAAGCCGAGTTCTGTCGTGTATGACCATCCATCTTGGCGTCATGTTGCCATGCCGCTCCAGCGATCGACCCGAGGGAAGGGCGGGCTACCCTATGCCCCTCCTATTCGATCTTGCTCCGGGTGGGGTTTGCCAAGCCGCACAGTCGCCTGTACGCTGGTGCGCTCTTACCACACCTTTTCAACCTTGCCGAAAACGGCGGTTTGTTTTCTGTTGCACTTTCCTTGAGGTCACCCTCACCGGGCGTTACCCGGCACCCTGCCCTATGGAGCTCGGACTTTCCTCAGACTATGAGTCTGCGGTCATACGGATTGCTTGCAAACCTGTCTTCAGCTTCTGGTTGCCCCAAGAAGGTCTTTATATGTATCTGGATCCATGCTTATATCGGCCTTCTTGCCCTGTACATCAGTGCCTATCTTCTTTGAGCATTCTATGCACCTGTGCGTCCCAGGCATGGCCTCCAGTCTCTCCTTGGGGATGAACCTGCCGCATGTGTCACATCTGACTCTCTTCATCATCCTTCACCTTCCGAAACGTTTTCCGCGGAACTTCCGTCTGTCTACCATGTATACTTTCTAGAACAAACCTTGAATTCCTTCTAGACGGAATGCTTAGAAAAAAGCGACAACGTATTGCGTTGCCGCGTTTCCACATATTGGTGGGCCCACTTGGGATCGAACCAAGGACCAATCGGTTATGAGCCGACCGCTCTACCGCTGAGCTATGGGCCCAAAACTTATTATAACTGCCTCCTTCAGACTTAGTCAAAGGGTAATTTTAAGAAATCCATAAGCCAAAGTTGCAGTATCCTTACGTTGGCAACTCCACCTTCACTTCCCCGAAGCTTTGTCTACCATGGCCTGAAGGATGACTTTAGCTTCTTCGAATGACTTGCCTGCTGCAATAACCAGGTCCCTGATCTTGGCGCCATTGTCACCAGGCAGCTCTATCCCTATTGCAGGTCCTATTTCCTCCCTTGCCACGCCCCATTGCATTAAGTCCCATATGGTCGTGCTGCCTTTGACGGTACCTGTTTCTTTCAGGCTATGCGATGTTTCCTCTGAAACAGGCTGCCCTGCCAAACCAGCTGCATCCTTTGCCGGTGTTGCTTCAGTTTCCAGTTTCGGCTGCACGGCAGGTTCATCGGGCTTATCCTCGGTTGTATTTCCAAACGCTCTGTTTCCTGAAACGGTTGTAATGTCAGCCTCTTTCGCAGGTTCAGCTTTTTCGACTAACGCGGCCGTGTTCTCGACTGCTTTTGCAATCTCTTCCAAGTAAAGTGTATGCTCAGCTAGATATTGTTTATCTTCGTCGCTCAGTTTGGCGTTCTCCAGAAGCCAGTTCGTAGCAGTCTCTGGCAGATATGCCCCTTTTTCGACGGGCAGTCCCGCTGCTAATCCTACGAACAGCCTCACTGAGCCTGTTCCTATCTCCTGGCTCAGGCCAGCATACTTCTCCTCCAGCCCGTTGCATTTGTAGGAGGCCTTAGCCTCGTCTGTCCCTTCTATCTGGAATGCTTCTGCAATTGAAGCCACTGTAACGCCGAAACTTTTCTCAATGTCGGCGAATGTATATGAGCCCCTTATGTCGTTGGGGTCCGAGAACCCCTGGAAATCCCCCGAGGTGATTTTCGCAGGCTCCTTCGTGCTCTCGGTAACCCATAGCCCGAGGGCGTCTGAAACCGCGATGCCCCCTAGGATTAATATCGCAACTGAAATAAGCACCCCTGCTTTGCCGATTCTCATATCATTACCTCCTTGGCGTACCCAATGCCATGTTCACTGTGTCTTTGACCGGACATGCGGACTCCGAAGTGCATTCGAGACAGCTGATGCACCTTATGTCCCTTACATTCCCGGTGCCGGAAACGTTAATGTTCATGGGGCACGCCCTGTCACACTTTCCGCAGGATATACACGTATCTGCATTCCTCTTAATCGAAACCGGTCTTATCAGGTTGGTCAATCCGAGCAATGCTCCATAAGGACAGGCATATTTGCACCATGGCCTTTCAACGAACATCGAGGCCGCTATCACAAGTACCAGGATGACTATCCCCGCCACCTGGGCTTCTGATGTCCAGAAAGTGAACAATGCGTTATATGGATCGTATTCGGCGAAGACCAGCTTTGCGCTTACTGCGGTTACGTAGACTACCCATATCAGGACTACGTACCGCATAAATCCCAGCAACTTATCCAAATTGGGCGGTATGAACCTGTTGTACCGCCTCTTGAATATCCTCTTCCCGATGCTTCCAAGCCACTCCTGGAAGCTTCCGAACGGGCAGACCCAACCGCAAAACACAGGTCCGAAGGCTACGGCCGATATGAACACGAGGGTCATCAGCACAAATGATGATTGGTGGATTTTCTGCACATAGTTTCCTGCTGTCACGAAGCGGTATATGCTTACAACGCCGCCGAACGGGCAGACCGAGTGTATGGAAGAAGAAGGTACATTCCCGACATCGACGCCTCTCTCAGCCAAGCCGTGAGAGACTGTTATGACAGCTATGAGTGCGAAGAATACAATCTGGGATATTAATCTATAGTTTATTCTCTTGCTAGCCATATGGCGCCTCCTAAAAGTTATATAAATATAATAATACATATTATCTTGATATCAAGATGTCAGTTTAATAGAGTAAGACTGAGGTGATCTTATGCCTGAAGTTGATATCATGTTGGCCCTAAGCATCTGCAACCTGCAAAGGGCATTATGCCGCAGTTTGAACAATGTAGGAGGCAAAGCCTGCCAGAGCTGGACAAAGTACAGTATATTGAAAGTGCTGGAGGAAGAGCCAGGGATAAACATTCAATCGCTTGCGGCTGAGACCAGCCTTACGAGCGGATCGGTAACTTACGCGATAGACAGGCTTGAGGCTGAAGGCCTCATTTACAGGAAGAAGGATTCCAAGGACAGCAGGATATGCATGATCTACCTGACCAGCAATGGTGAAGAAGCAATCCCAAAGATGCAAAAGAAACTTTCGGAAGTATCAAGCGCCGTATTTGAAGGTATAATCGAAAGCAGGAAAACGGAGATGCTTCAGGAGTTGCAGTCCGCAATATCGAAAACTATCGATAAATAGCACAGCATTGTGAGGACCAGATGCAGAAGTTGTTCATCAACAAACCTGTTATTGAGAAGGAGATCATGTCTCACGAATCTGTCCTTGTTAACAGGGCAAATGTGAGGATATCCGTGCTGCATTTAAACACGGAAGAGAACATCCAGCTGAAACCCACCATCTTCGACGACCTTCTCGAGTTCTTCTTCATAGTCTCAGGCGAAGTCGAGATAGAATCGGGCGGCATTAAGGTGCGGCTGGAGAAGGGAGAATACTTCTACACCCATAATCTTATAAAACCGGTTCTGGTCGCCACAAAAACGAAAGCAAGCATCTTCCTCGCATCAAATATGTCAATAACCAAGCAGATGAACGTCAAGATAGAACAGAAACACTATAAGGCGTCAACAAGCGGTGGCCTGTATATAATGGGCAAAGGCTGTATAAGCAGGGTTTCGCAGGACAACAACGCGCTCAGCTTGATGGCAAGCGGAGGAGGACTTGACATCATGATGCAGGAAATCTTCGGGGACAGGCCAGGCTGCCTTACGCCTGGCGACGTGCCCGACCTCCTCGAATTCTTCTATGTCATCAACGGGAGTTTCGATATAAGGGACGAGGATAAGTCGTACCGTCTTACGCCTGGTGACAGCTTCTACGTCTACGATTTGGATCGTACCATATCCTTCACCGCCAATGACGGGGCCAAGGCGATTTACATAGCTTCCAAACCGATATTCGATTACCTGCTGGATTTCATGGCGGACCTTAACCAGCTGCTCAAGCAGTACGAAGACAAGGACGTATATACCCATAATCACAGCATAAGGGTCGAGCAATATTCACTGAAGATAGCAAGCCGCATGGGTTTGCCCAACGACATGCTGCTAACCCTTGCAGTCGCCTCTTTGTTCCATGATATAGGCAAGGTTAACATACCCGACGAAATCCTAAACAAGGCAGGCAGGTTGACTGAGCTGGAATTCGAATACATCAGGCATCATCCGAGCGATAGCGTTAAGATGCTCAGCACCAAGTTCGAGCAGGATATCACCAATATCGTAGAACAGCACCACGAGAAGCTGGACGGTTCTGGATATCCCAAAGGCCTAAGGGGCGACGAGATTATGCTTGAAGCCAGGATAGTTGCCGTCGCAGATGCCTTTGACGCAATGACATCAGACCGGTCATATCGGAAGGCAATGTCTTATAACCAGGCGATATCGGAGCTGGAGAAGGGCGCAGGGGTGCATTTCGAGCCCGAAGTAGTCGAGACGCTCAGGGATATTTTGGTTGACGAGGGAAAATTGACTTGAAGAAATTAAGCCCTTCGCATATTGAATCTTTGTTTTTACGACTCTATACTTAAATTAATGCGCCAAGGCGCAAATATAAAGGTTAGGTTTTCTTACCTTCACCGATAATAGCAAAACTGGCGAAAGCCAGTGACGCAAAGCTCAGGGCCTAAAGGCGAAAGCCCATGGCTGCCAGTTGCCGAAAGAAGGACTTTTTGTACCTTTCCGGGGACTGGGCGGCCTTTGTCTAAGACAAGGCCGCCCTCGTCTTCAACCGGTGGTAGGTAGAACCAGGACCTGGAAAGAGGGAGTCAGATGAGAAAGCTTAACAAACTAGCGCTCGTTCTATCGGTCCTCATAATAGCTGTATTGGCTGTCCCCACCCTTGCCAACGTCTCTCCTGATAATGTCGAAAACCACATCGCAAACGTAAACGAACACATACTAAGGGAGGTGGCAAAGGCAGAGGAGAATGCTCTGGCTGCCTATGCCGCCGGCGACTTCGCCCTGGTCGAGGAGATAATGGCCAACTTGGCTGAGAAGGCGCAGAAGCTCTCGGAATTGGCAGTCGAATGGGCCGAAAGACAGGGTTATATAGCAGAGTGCTACGAGATCGAAGTAGTGATCGGCGATGTATCATATCTCATTGATCCAATTCATATACTCTGGTAGGACAGCCGACAGCATTCATAGAAGCCGCCTTGCTTGAGCAAGGCGGCTTTCATGTTGATGCATTACATCTTCTCTGTGATAATTGAGTAAAACGAACATGGGGGTGCCTTATGTACAGCATATACAGCATTGAGCGTGAAAAGGGATCGGTCCTCTCCTGTTGCAGCTGGATTCCTGATGAATACAGAAACATAGTGCTGATTGTCCACGGCCTGGGCGAGCATTCTGGAAGATATGCCAAAATGGCAAAAGCATTGAACGATAAAGGCTCGGCAGTCTTCTCCTTTGATTTAAGAGGACATGGCAAGAGCAGCGGCAACAGGGGCCATATCGGATCCTACAGGACGGCATTCGCGGACATCGAAGTGGTAGCCTGCAGGGCGCGTGAGATAGCCGGCCAGCTTCCCCTCTTCATCTACGGCCACAGCCTAGGTGGAGGTATAGTGCTAGGTAAAAGATTGACTGGCGACACTGGGTGCTCTGGCTACATCGCGACATCACCATGGCTCGAACTTGTAAAACCCCCTTCCCCCATAGTTTCTGCAATTGTCAGGGCCCTGAAGCCAATAGCACCGTCTCTAACCGTGGATTCCAAGTTGGATGCAGACCTGCTGACCAGCGATAAAAGTGTTGTAGATGAGTATAGGAATGATCCCATGGTCTATGGAAAGATATCAATTGGCACTGCGGTCGACGCCATGGCTTACTCGGAGCTTGTCCTGAAATCTGCTTCTGTTACTAGAAGCAGGTTGTTATTGGCCCATGGCTCCAACGATGGGATAGTCAGCATCAAGGGAAGCAGGAAGTTGGCAGAATCCTCCAGCAGTGCCGTTTCGTTCGTGGAGATGCCCGGCATGCATGAGCTTCATAATGAACCAGATTGTTTCCAGGGCCTTATAGACTGCATGGTTGCGTTCATGGCATCCGAGTCCTAAGGGGGTATTCCTTTGTCATGCTACATAATGGCGATAGACCAGGGCACTTCTTCTTCATGGGCGATAATCTTCGATGAAGGCGCAAAGCCCATTGCTTCATCGCAACGCCAGGTAAGACAGACCTTCCCGAAACCAGGTTGGGTAGAGCAGGATCCCCGGGACATCTGGGGATCGGTTGTCGAGGTCTTCCGTGATTCCCTATCTAAAGCAGGCCTTTTCCCATCAGACATCTCAGCCATAGGCATCACCAACCAGAGAGAGACGACGATCCTTTGGGACAGGCAAACGGGCGAGCCCGTTTACAACGCAATAGTCTGGCAGTCCAGGCAGAGTGCCCATATTTGCCAGGAGATCAAGGATTCCGGTTTTGAACCCGAGCTTCGAAGGAAGACGGGGCTTCTTGCCGACCCCTATTTCTCGGGCACGAAAATCGCCTGGATCCTGAGGAACGTCGAAGGAGCCAAGGAGCTGATGATGCAGGGCCGTCTCATGTTCGGTACCGTGGACACGTGGCTTTCCTACAAGCTTACAGGAGGCAAACGCCATATTACGGACCAAAGCAACGCAAGCCGGACTCTCCTGTTCGACATTAACTGCCTGCGATGGGACGAAGGTCTATGTGGGATGCTTGGCATATCCCCTTCTGTGTTGCCTGACGTAAATGAAAGCTGTGGCAATCTGGCAATCACATCCGAGGACGTCATCGGGGCTCGCATCCCCATCACCGGTTTGGCTGGCGACCAGCAGTCAGCCTTGTTCGGCCAGCTTTGCATAAAGCAAGGCGATGTAAAATCCACTTATGGAACCGGGAGCTTCATGCTCATGAATACGGGTGGCTCCCCCTTCTTCTCATCAAACGGTTTGATTACGACAGTAGCGTGGTCGATTGCCGGCAGGACTACATATGCCCTGGAGGGTTCCATATTCGTGGCAGGAAGCGCCATACAGTGGATAAGGGACGGACTCGGGATCGTTGAGACTTCCGCTGAATCGGAAACGCTAGCGATGGGTTTGCAAAGCAACGAAGGTGTCTATTTCGTCCCCGCTTTCGTAGGGCTTGGAACGCCGTACTGGAACCAGGAAGCAAGGGGCACGATAACAGGGATCACCCGCGGGACCACGAAAGCTCATATAGCAAGGGCTGCCCTTGAGTCCATTGCTTACCAGACCATGGACGTCCTCAACTCCATGAAGGCAGATTGCCATATCGAACCCGCAACACTGAAAGTCGACGGCGGTATGGTGGCCAATGGTTTCCTGATGGGATTCCTGGCGGATATAGCGGGCATAGAAGTGATAAGGCCGAAGTTCCAGGAAACTACCGCCCTTGGGGCGGCATTTCTAGCCGGAATCGGCATCTCGCACTGGAAGGGCATAGAAGACCTCGCAGATTGCTGGCAGCAGGACCATACATTCAAGCCGAGCATGCCCTCAGAAGAGGCAAAAAGGCTTTATTTTGGCTGGAAGAGGTGCATAAGGGCGTCGCTCGCTGCCTGCAGTGAATGACATGAGCTCAAAAAGGATGATTCAGCCTATGCTGCCTACTACTGCCTTCTGCTTCCATGCATCCTGTCTGTACCTCCAAATGGCCACTATCATACCGAAAAGCCATCCTATCGGTACGGACCACCAAATGCCAAGGTAACCGAGAGGTGTGTAGATGCTCAGCACGAATGCTGCGACAACCCTTACGATGAGCGACACCAGTGAGGAAAGCGACGATGGTATCATGTCGCCGGCTCCTCTCAACATGCCTGATGTAATGAACATAACTGCAGCTAAAACGTAGAAGGCCGAGACTATCATAAGATACTCGGCACCCTGTTTGATGACCCCGGGCTCCCCTGTCTTCACGAACAGGGATATGATGCCCTTTCCGGAGAATATCATTATGGCAGCAGCGATGGCAGAAGATGCCACGGACATCAGTATAGTGCTTTTGAAAGCCTTCTTCACCCTGTCAATCCTCTCAGCACCCACATTCTGCGCAGTGAAAGTGGAAATCGCCAGGCCGAAACTCTGTATTGGCAGCACCGCAATTGAGTCCACCCTGCTTGCAGCGGCAAAGGAAGCCATCGTGATTGCACCGAACCTGTTTACAAGGCCCTGCATGACCATCATGCCTATAGACATGAAAGTTTGCTGTACCGAGGAAGGTATCCCCAGCTTAACGGCGCTCGTGAAGATATCCTTGTCGAACACCCAGTCCTTCTTGGAGAAGTGGAAAAGCTCTATCCTGGTGTACGCATAGATAATGCATAGCACCATCGATAATGCCTGCGAAATCATCGTCGCATAAGCAACCCCTGCTACACCCATATCCAGGCTTGTTACGAAGAGTATGTCCAGATAGATGTTCAACAGCGATGACAATATAAGGAAATACAGCGGCGTGCGGGAATCCCCGAGGCCTCTGAGGACGCCAGATATCGCATTGTATCCGAAGAGGAATATCGAACCTGCGAAAGTGACGAGCATGTACGCCGTCGCGTCGTCCATGACCTCCGCTGGAGTGCCAAGGAGCCTTAGCAAAGGCTTTGTGAAGGACAATCCGAAGAGCGAGACGGCCATGGCGGTAATGACAAGTATGTATATGAAAGTCGATATCGCGCGCTTCAGCTTACGGTAGTCTTTCGCCCCGAAGATCTGCGATACTACTACCGATGCCCCGACAGTCAGCCCAAGGACGAATGCTATCATCAGGTACATCACAGGGAAGGATGTGCCGACCGCGGCAAGGGCGTTGTGTCCGATATACCTTCCTACTATGACCGCGTCCACCATGTTGTAAGCCTGCTGGAAAACGTTGCCTATGAAAAGAGGCAACGTAAAGGAGACAATATGCCTGGTCTCGCTTCCTACGGTCATATCCTTTAGCATGCGTACCTCAATGCCTGCAAAGATTATGAAATCATTCAACAAAAAGACTTCCAGGTTCCCTGGAAGTCCTAAACGATGGCTCCCCGAGCAGGATTCGAACCTGCGACCCACCGGTTAACAGCCGGTTGCTCTACCGCTGAGCTATCGAGGAACGAGCACATAAATATAAATACTACAACTACAAAGCTCAGTCAAGTCCTAATCCAGATAGTCCCTCAGCTTCTTCGAGCGGCTTGGCTGTCTGAGCTTGCGCAATGCCTTGGCTTCGATCTGCCTTATCCTTTCTCTTGTCACACCGAAGACCTGCCCTACTTCCTCAAGCGTCCTTGCCCTTCCGTCTTCAAGACCGAACCTCAGCCGCAGCACATCCCTTTCCCTTGAAGAAAGGGAATCAAGCACTTCTCCCAGCTGTTCTTTCAGCAATGTGAAGGATGCCACGTCCGGCGGTGCCGGTGCGTCCTGGTCCTCTATGAAGTCGCCAAGATGCGAATCTTCCTCTTCGCCGATGGGGGTCTCAAGGGAAACCGGTTCCTGCGCTATCTTGGTTATCTCCCTTACCCTCTCGGCGGTCAGCTCCATCTTCTTTGCTATCTCGGCCGCGGTTGGTTCGCGGCCCAGGTCCTGAAGCAGCTGCCTTTGGATCCTTATAAGCTTGTTTATGGTCTCAACCATGTGCACTGGTATCCTGATGGTCCTTGCCTGGTCGGCTATAGCACGAGTTATGGCCTGCCTTATCCACCAGGTGGCATAGGTAGAGAATTTATAGCCCTTCCGGTAGTCGAATTTCTCGACCGCCTTGAGAAGGCCAAGGTTCCCCTCCTGTATAAGGTCGAGGAAGAGCATCCCCCTTCCTACATATCTCTTCGCAATCGAGACGACAAGCCTCAGGTTGGCCTCCGTTAGCCTCCTTCTTGCCTCGTCGTCATTGTTTTCGATCCTCTTTGCGAACTCTACTTCTTCAGCCCCCGTTAGGAGCGGCACCCTTCCGATTTCCTTCAGGTACATGCGCACCGGGTCATCGATGATCGCCCCTTCGGGAGGCACGACGGCCATTTCAAGCTCCTCTTCGCCTACCGGCTCAATGAGGGCTACATCCGGTTCGCCCTCGTCCTCGGGCACTATCTCTTCGGGGACGTATTCCTCGGGCATGACCTCGACGCCGTACTCCTCAAGCGTGCTGTACATGTCCTCCATCTGCTCCGGGGTCATATCCTCGCTAGCAAGCGAGTCCTGGACATCCTTGTATGTCAGGCTGCCCTGCTGCTTTCCGAGCGCGATAAGTTTCTCGATCTTCGGATCGAGGGTTCCTTCCTTGAGCACCGTTTCGGCCTTTTCTGCCGGTATTTCCGCTTTTGCCTTCCTGCCTGCCATCAATATAACGCCGTCCTATTTCCCAATATTTGTCTTAGTGCCTTCTGTTCCGTCTGCAAACGCTCGATGTCCTCAAGCCTGTTTTCCAGCTCTGCCCTTTGTATGCTGGCGTTTATATCCCTTAGCCTTCTTCTTGCCTTGATGGATTTCAACGCCTCTATCGCCATGCCGACATCCTTGAAGGTGCTTTCTGTCTCCATCAGCAGCTTCGCGGCTGCATCCCTGTTTTTGGCATCTATCATGCCCAGGACCCTCTCGTCTATGGCCTTGCCATCCTCCCAAAGGGTCACCATGGCTCTATACAACTCTTCGATACCTTCTGTCTCAAATCCTTCAGTCAGTTTATCAGAAACCAACTTTATGGATTTCGGGTCTTTTGCAATCAACCTTAATATCGCCTTCTCTGTTTCGGCAATCGAATATGAGAAGCCTCCGAATTCCATCCGTGAGGCGCCATCCTGCTGATCCTTCGAGTCGCTGCCGTTCCTGCCCTGCTTGGTCTTCGGCGACCTTGCATATGCTTTGGATACATCCTGGTTCAACGCATCCGGCGATACTGCAAGCCTTCCGGAGATCTCCCTGACCAGCTCGGCCCTAGTTACTGCGTCCGGACAGCCTGCTATTATCCTGACCAGTCTCCTGACGGCCGACAACTTGCCGTCCTCTCTTGATACGTCAGATTCGGCCATTGTCCTCTCAATCTGGTATCTCAGGAAACTTACCGAATCGTCCACAGCTTTTCGAAGGCTATCTTCGCCCTGCTTCCTGAGCAGGCTGTCAGGGTCTTCCCCGTCCGGCAGCACTGCCACGCTTACTTCAAGCCCCGCTTCCTGAAGTATATCGACTGCCTTTACAGTCGCAGCCGAACCTGCCTTGTCTGAGTCATAGCTGAGTATCACCCTGCTGCAATGCCTGGCTATCAGCTTGGCCTGCTCCGGCGTCAGCGCCGTCCCGAGCGAGGCTACGACTTCCTTTATTCCCGACCTCCAGAATGCTATCGCGTCCAGGTATCCTTCGCAAAGCACCATCCTGCCGGCCGACCTGGCATGAGTGGAAGCCGCATGGATGTTGTAAAGGTTGTTCCTTTTGGAATATGCAGGGCCTTCCTTGCTGTTGATGTATTTAGGCCTTTTATCACCTGTTTCTATCACCCTGCCGCCGAACGCCACGACTTTGCCGTACTGGTTTGCGATAGGCAGGATCATCCTGTCCCTGAATACGTCCATCAGGCCTACCCCGAACTTCTTCTTCAGGGAAAGCCCGGCCTCTATCAGCACGTTCTCGTCGAAGCCCTTCTTGGCCAGATAAGAGGAAAGCCCGTCCATGGACTGGGTCGATGGTGCATATCCAATCCTGAATGCCCTCTGTACCGCATCGTCGATGCCCCTTCCCTTTGCGTATTCCCTGCAGCGGAGACCGTTCTTGGATTCGGTCAGCATCCACGAGTAGTACCGGGCGGCCGTTTCGCACGCCTCCATGATCCTTTCCCTGAATTGGCGCCTTGCCCTTTCGTCTTCAGATTCAAGGTGTTCCGAGATGTCTATTCCAATCCTTGACCCCAGCCTCCTGACGGCTTCTATGAAGGTCATGCCGTCCATGTTCATCACGAAGCTGAAGACGTTGCCGGAAGCATGGCAACCGAAGCAATAGTAGAGCTGCTTGTCCTTGCTTACCGAAAACGATGGCGTCTTCTCGTTGTGGAAGGGGCATAGCCCTACGAACCTGGATCCGTTCTGCTTCAGGGTTATGTATTCCGAAATAAGGCCGACTATGTCCGTCTGTTGCCTTATCTTCTCGATGATTTCGTCTGGGACCGCACCTGCCAATCTATTTCTTCCTTCCCTTTTCGATCAGTAAATCTGCCACGGCTTCGGGATGTACATATTGGAGAAGACCTTCACTGCGTATCTGTCCGTCATGCCTGCTACGTAGTCTACCGCCGCCTGGCTTATCGAATCCCTGTCGGATAGCTTGAATTCGTGGCCGGAATCCACTGCAAGCTGCTCCGGGAAGTTTATGTAGTACAAGTAGAGCTGGATGACCAGCCTCTTGCATCTCTCAGTCTCCTCCTTGGCGACGTTTGTGTTGTTGTAAACCCTTTCGAACATGAAGTCCCTCATGACCCCCAAGCCGTACTCGGCTTCCTTGCTCTGAAGTATGCCGCCCTTTCCCGTGCTTTCCTTGATGATGTCCATCACCAGGAAGTCAAGCCTCTTCCTCCTGTCCGCGCCAAGTAGGACCTTTACCTCCTTCGGGACGTCCGATTCGCTGATAATCCCTGCCCTTACGGCGTCGTCGAAATCGTGGTTTATGTATGCTATCTTATCGGCGAACATCACAAGCTGGCCTTCGAGGGTCGTCGCCCTGGGCTCCCATCCCCAGCTGTGTGCCAGTATCCCGTCTTTGACCTCCCATGTGAGGTTCAACCCCGGAGCCTGCCTTCCTTCCCTTCTCTCTACGCTTTCGACCACCCTAATGCTCTGTACGTTATGCTGGAACCCTCCCGGCACAACCGTGTTCAGGGCTGCCTCCCCGGCGTGGCCGAAAGGCGTATGCCCCAGGTCGTGGCCCATTGCGATCGCCTCGGTCAGGTTCTCGTTCAAAGCCAGTGCTGCCGCCATAGTCCTTGCTATCTGTGATACTTCCAGCGTATGCGTCAGCCTTGTCCTGTAATGGTCCCCTTCAGGCGAGTAGAACACCTGCGTCTTGTGTTTGAGGCGCCTGAACGCCTTGCAGTGGATTATCCTGTCCCTGTCCCTTTGGAAGCAGGTCCTCAACTCATCCTCTTCCTCGGGGAAAGCCCTTCCTCTGCTGCTGTCCGCGAACGTTGCGAAAGGAGAAAGGGTTAGCCTCTCCCTTTTCTCTATCGCAAGACGGAACTCCATGGCAAACACCTCCGCATAGTTAACTTTCTACCATGGTGCAGCCCAATCCTCTTATTCAACGGTTCGTTCGCACAAAAAACCGGGAGGCAGTTTCCTGCCTCCCGCCGTTTTTCGGGGGATCCTTCCCTACCTGGGCCTCTTTATGTTGGCCTGGGCGGCCGCAAGGCGCGCTATCGGCACCCTGAATGGCGAGCATGAGACGTAATTGAGTCCGACATTGTGGAAGAACTCTACCGAGTCGGGGTCTCCTCCGTGCTCTCCGCATACTCCGCACTTAAGGTCGGGCCTGGTCTGGCGTCCCAGCTTAACTCCCATTTCTACCAGCTTCCCGACGCCTTCTACGTCTATTGTCTGGAAGGGGTCTGCCTTAAGTACCTTCTTGTCTACATACACTGGCAGGAACTTGCCGGCGTCGTCGCGGCTGTAGCCGAACGTCATCTGGGTAAGGTCGTTCGTCCCGAAGCTGAAGAACTCTGCGTCCTTTGCTATCACATCGGCGATTACTGCAGCCCTGGGTATCTCTATCATCGTACCCATAAGGTAATCGAGCTTGACTCCGTACTTGGCTATGATCTCGTCTGCTATCTTCACTGCCGAGTCCTTGAGCATCTTCATCTCTGTAGAGGTGCCGACCAGCGGGAACATGACTTCTGGGATCGCATCCACACCTTTGGCCTTCAGCTCGCAGGCCGCTTCGAAGATTGCCGCTATCTGCATGTCGAAGATCTCGGGGTATACTACGCCCAGCCTGCAGCCGCGGAAACCTAGCATGGGGTTCAGCTCGTGCAGCGCCTGGATCCTGTCGACTACCTTCTGTTCGCTGATCCCGAGCTCGTCGGCGATCTCTTTGATCTGCTTATGCATATCGAGCTGAGGCAGGAACTCATGCAGCGGCGGGTCCAGGAGCCTGATGGTCACGGGCAGGCCCTCCATGGCTTCGAATATGCCGATGAAGTCGTCCTTCTGGAAGGGCTTGACCTTCGCCAGCGCGTTCTTCCTGTCCTCTACGTTATCGGCCAGGATCATCTCGCGGACTGCCTTGATGCGGTCCTCGGCGAAGAACATGTGCTCGGTCCTCGTAAGGCCTATGCCCTCGGCGCCGAAAGCCCTCGCCTGCGCAGCGTCCTTGGGCGTATCTGCATTGGTCCTCACCTTAAGGGCCCTGAACTTGTCCGCCCATCCCATGAGAACGCCGAAGTCACCCGAAAGCTCTGGCGATACCAGTTTCACCTGGCCCAGTATGAGCTGTCCCGTGCTGCCGTTAATAGTTATCCAGTCGCCTTCCTTGACTACGTGGCCGTTTACTGTGAACTGCTTCTTCTTCTCGTCGACAATTACGTCTCCACAGCCTGCTACGCAGCACTTGCCCATCCCGCGTGCAACGACTGCGGCATGAGAGGTCATTCCACCCCTTGCCGTAAGTATTCCCTCGGCGGCGTGCATGCCCGAGATATCCTCGGGGGAGGTCTCGGTCCTGACTAGGACCACCTTCTCGCCCCTCTCCTTCCACTCGACTGCGTCCTCCGCATTGAAGACGACCCTGCCTACTGCGGCCCCAGGGGATGCCGGAAGGCCCTTTGCGACTGCGTCCACCTTCGCCTTGGGATCTATCATCGGATGCAGGAGCTGGTCCAGCGCCGAGGGTGCGACCCTCAATACCGCCGTCTTTTCGTCTATAAGTCCTTCGGCCACCATATCCACCGCAATCTTCACGGAAGCGGCTCCGGTCCTCTTGCCAGAGCGGGTCTGGAGCATGTAGAGCTTCCTGTTCTCGATGGTGAACTCGATGTCCTGCATGTCCTTATAGTGGTTCTCAAGCTTCTTGTAGATGTCAACCAGCTGCTGGTAAACGTCGGGCATGTCCCTTTCAAGGTCGGCTATAGGATGCGGCGTGCGGATGCCTGCTACTACGTCTTCTCCCTGGGCGTTCATCAGATACTCGCCATAGAACTTGTTCTCACCGGTTGACGGGTTCCTTGTGAACGCTACGCCGGTCCCCGATTCCTCTCCGGTGTTGCCGAAGACCATCGACTGCACGTTCACCGCCGTTCCCCATTCGTCGGGTATCTGGTTCAGCTTCCTGTAGGTAATCGCCCTCTGGTTGTTCCATGACCTGAATACGGCGTTTATGGCGCCCTCCAGCTGTACCCAGGGGTCCTCGGGGAAATCGGAGCCTATGTGCTTCTTGTATATTGCCTTATACTCCGCAGTGAGGGCCTCCATGTCAGCTGCATCCAACTGAGTGTCCAGCTTGACGCCCTTCTTACGTTTGAGCTCGTCCATGGCGTGCTCGAAGTTCTGACGGTCCACTTCCATCACCACGTCTGAGTACATCTCGATGAACCGGCGGTAGCTGTCATAGGCGAACCTGGGATTCGACGTCAGCTTTACCATCGCCTTGACGGTCTCGGATGTCAGACCGAGGTTAAGTATCGTATCCATCATGCCGGGCATCGAAGCCCTTGCTCCGGACCTTACGCTGACCAGAAGCGGATTTTCCTTGGACCCGAATTTCTTTCCGGTGACGCTTTCAAGCTTGGCCAAATTCTCCTTGACCATCTCCCTGAGCCCCTCGGGCCACTTTGATCCCGCTGCATAATAGGCGTTGCATGTATCGGTCGTAATCGTAAAACCTGGTGGGACCGGAAGGCCGAGCTTCGCCATGCCGGCTAGGTTGCAGCCCTTGCCGCCCAGAAGGTTGCGCATCTCCTCCGAACCTTCGGTCAGCCCTGCCCCGAAGAAATAGACCATCTTTTCCATGAATTGACCTCCTATCCGTAATCTATGCAATATCCTTCGAAAACAATTAACCTTATAAATTATATACTAAAGGCGTCGGTATTGGAACCATAGACTCCTTTCTCCTCCGCCCCGTCTCATATATAATATTTGGCAAGGCCGAAGGAGGTGCAGCTTGAAGGCGATAATCAAATGGCCGGGCGGAAAGACGAGGCTGCTTAAGCATATACTGCCCTTTGTACCCTCTTTTGAGAACTATTATGAGCCTTTCCTGGGAAGCGGCGCGCTTTTCTTCAACCTGGAGCCCAAATCGGCATCCCTTAACGACCTGTCGTCCGAGCTCATCTCCTTTTATGGGGCTGTTAAAAGCCGAGACGGTGTTTTTCTCTCTATACTTGAATCGGCTGCACGCCTGTTCGATTCGCTCGGAGCTGACGCCCAGGACGATAATGACGCTGGCCTGGCAGCCGCGCGCGAGGCATTCTACGATGCGGACAGGAACACGGGGGCCTCCTTTTCCCTGTTCGACTGGGACAGGTACATGGCGCACTATCATGAGGGCGCTTCTGCAAAGAGGACCGTAACAAGGCTCAAGGCTGCCTTCTATTACCTTGCGAGGGAAGAATACAACCGCGTCAGGATGCAGAGGAAGGACGGTCCTCTCGCCGATGCCCTTTTCTTCATCGTAAGGGAGCTGTGTTTCGGCTCGATGTTCAGGTACAATTCCGACGGCGTCTTCAACATACCATATGGAGGGTTCTCATATGACCGCAAGGACCTTCTCGGAAAAGTGGCTTTGCTGAAGCACGCCGGGGGAGAATCCTTCGTAAGAAATGCGCGGTTTTACAGTTCTGACTTCAGGCAGTTCATGTCCGGGATAAAAGGCGACGCATTTGCATTCCTTGATCCTCCGTACGACAGCTGCTTTTCGAGCTACACCGGCAACGAGTTCGTAAGGCGCGACCATGAGGACTTGAGGGAAATCCTCAAGAGAGCCAAATTCAAGTTCATCCTGATAATAGCAAGGACCGATTTCGTAGAAGTGCTATATAAAGACATGGGATTGAAAACGTCGGTCGTCCCTTCAACCTACACCTACTCGATGAAGGGAAGGAACGACCGAAAAGTCGACTATCTCCTTATGCGGAACTTCTAATAGCCTGTCAGGCTTGTTTTCTAGCCGTATCCACCCTAGAGAAGTCCGCCAACCTTAAAGCCAGCCCTTCAAGTGCCTTGACAAGGCCCAGCCTGTTCTTCCTTACCATTTCGTCTTCGCAGTTGACCATCACATCCGTGAAGAACCTGTCTATAGACGGTTTAAGCTCAGAATACCTCCTCATGGCCGTGGCATATTCATCCACTCCTGGGTTGTTCTCAAGAAGCGCGTCGATATCGGAAGCAGCAGCTTCGTACTGCCTTGCCAGATTTATCTCTGCTTCCTCGGTGAGCAGCTTCCAGGAGTAATGCTTCTCTGTGGTGCCTTTGGCGATGTTGCGGACCCTTACGAATGCTTCGGCAAGCTCTTCCATCCATCCTTCACTGAGGTCCTTTTCCAGAGCCCCCAGCGACGTCCTTACCGTTGCCGGCCTGTCGCATCCGTGCTGCATGGCCGAATCGACCAGGTCATACCTGTGCCCTTCATCAAGCAGCAGTCCCTTCAGCCTCCCTTCGAGGAACTCTACCAGCCTGTCCAGGAGGGCCTTCCTGTCGGAATCTGGCATCTTGGGCCAGTTTATATCCACTGCTTCTTTCATGAGCCCCATCAGACCCATTCCCGGATTCCTCGCCTCATGAATCGCAATGAGTCCGAGCGCGCTCCTTCGTAGGGCATACGGGTCCGCCGACCCTGTCGGTATCCTCCCGATGCCGAAGTAACCGGCAAGGCTGTCGGCCTTGTCCGCCATCGCAAGGCATGATCCGATCCTTGATGCCGGCAGGTCTAAACCTGACGCCTTGGGAAGGTAATGCTCCATTATTGCCCTGGCTATCCTGCTGTCGTGGCCTTCCAGCTCGGCATAGATCATGCCGATTTCCCCTTGAAGCTCCGTGAATTCCCTTACCATGTTGGTGGTAAGGTCGCATTTTGACAGTGCAGCCGCCTTCCTTGCCAGCATAACCTCTTCTTCATCGGCAGCTCCGTCGGCATCGCCGGACAACAGCAGGATCTCGGCAAGCTTGGCCATCCTGTCCGATTTGTCCTTCATGCTGCCAAGCCCGTCTGCGAAAGTTATCCCGTCGAGGAGGGATGTCCTTTGCTCGAGCGTCTTCTTCCTGTCTTCATCGAAGAAGAACTTCGCATCTTCGAGCCTTGCTGAAAGCACCCGTTCATTGCCATGCCTGACGTTGGCGATCCCCTTGTCGTCGCCGTTCCTCACCGCAATGAACTTATTGAGGAGCCTGCCATCCCTCTTGACTGGGAAATAGCGCTGATGCCCCTGCATCGGTGTCGTAATGCAGATTTCCGGAAGCTTCAGGAACTTTTCGTCGAATTGCCCTATGAAGGCCGTCGGCCATTCGACGATGTAGTTTATCTCCTCGAGGAGGTCCTCTTCGATGACGGCTTCGGCCGATATAGATTCGGCGGCAGATAGGACGGCCCGCCTTATCATAGCTTTTCGTTCATCCTGGTCAGCTACCACGCCTGCTCCCATCAGCACCTTCAGGTATTCCTCAGCGCAGGCCAGCCCTATTTTGGCCTGCCCGGAAATAGTCCTGTGCCCGTATGTGGACCTGTCCGATGCTATCCCCTCGAACTGCATGGGGATAAGCTCTTCTCCCCATAACAGGGCAATCCACCTTATGGGCCTGACGAACCTGAAGTCGCTGCTCCCCCACCTCATGTTCTTCGGGAATGCAAGGCCTTTGAGGACTGCGTCAAAAAGGCCGGGCAAGATCCGGTCTATCCTTTTGCCTTCCTCGTGGACTATCGCATATACATATTCTGAATCGTTCTCTCCCAGCCTTATGAGGTCGTTGACGCCTACTCCCTGGGAACGGGCGAACCCTTCTGCCGCCCTGCTGGGCTTGCCCTCATGGTCGAAGGCCGCTTTAACGGACGGGCCCTTCACCCTCCTGTCTACCGATGCCTGGTATTCCTCCAGCCCTGAGACGTAAAGGGTCAGCCTCCTAGGAGTCACGAAGGATTTGATGGCCTTGTATTTGAGTCGCGCTTCTTTGAAAGCCCCTTCCGCTGCACTCTTGAGGTCCCCGCATGCCTTGGCTGCGAACCTTGCCGGGATTTCCTCTATTCCAAGCTCAAATAGAAGATCCTTTTCCATGCGATCAATCATCTACCTTCCTTCGACTTTCAGGAGAGGATAACCAAGCTCTTCCCTCTTTTTAAGCCAGGCCGTCGCAGCCGTCCTTGCCAGGTTCCTGACCCTGCCCATATAGGCTGCCCTCTGTGCAGCGCTGAAGGCCCCCCTTGCGTCCATGAGGTTGAAGCTGTGCGAGCATCTTAAAACGTAGTCGTAACCCGGCTGAATCAAACCAAGCCCTAACAACCTCACCGCCTCAGCCTCATAGGCGCGGAACTGGCTCTCAAGGAGGCCCACATCTGCGTTATCGAAAGCATATGAGGAATATTCGTACTCCGCCGGCTTGTATACTTCGCCATAGCTGATTCCGTGCGCCCATTCAAGGTCGTATACGTTCTCCACGCCCTGGATGTACATCGCAATCCTCTCAAGCCCGTAGGTTATCTCGGCCGGCACCGGTTTGGCGTCAAGGCCGCCGACCTGCTGGAAGTAAGTGAACTGCGTTATCTCCATGCCGTCGAGCCATACTTCCCAACCGGTCCCCCAGGCCCCCAGCGTCGGGGCTTCCCAGTTGTCCTCGACGAACCTTATGTCATGCTCTGCCGGATCGAACCCTATGGCCTTGAGGCTATCTAGATATATGTCCTGGACGTCCTCAGGGCTGGGTTTCAGCACAACCTGGTATTGATGGTGCTGGAACAGCCTGTTTGGATTGTCCCCGTACCTTCCGTCGGCCGGTCGCCTTGAAGGCTGCACGTAGGCGACCTTCCACGGTTCGGGGCCCAGCACCCTCAGGAAGGTCTGCGGGCTCATGGTGCCTGCCCCGACTTCCAGCACATACGGCTGCATTATTAGGCATCCCTTGCCAGACCAGTAACTTTCCAGCTTGAAGATGAGCTCCTGGAGATTCATGTTAACCCTCCTTAAGAATCACCTGGCCAGCACAGAGGACAGCCAGGAGGAGAAAGTGACTTCTACTGACGCTGCTATCAACATCAGCGGCATGACGAACGCAAAGAAAACCACTGCTGCGTCTGTGGCTGCCTTTCTCATGTACCTGCCATCAACTGTCCTGTTTATCCACAGCGGCATCAGCATGCCGATCCTAAGGCTCGCCGCTGCGCCGAGGAAGAAAGCCAGCAGCTCGAATATACCATGCGGCAGTAAACCTACCACTACAGTTATCGGGGGTATCCCAGTGGCGAACGCAGTGGCTTTTATCATAACGCCTATCATGATCGAATTCATTATCGTTACCGCCACTACAGGCAGTATTGGGAACCACGAAACGCCAAGGATTATGACCACTACCCTCATGTTGTGGAGGAAAACGGCTGCAATCTGCTGGAAAAGCGGCATGCCCTTGATGCTGACCGCAAGGTCCTCAACGCCCTGGACCATGACCCCTATGCTTCCGAAGTCCCCGTTGGACCTCGTGTAACCCAGGATGGCGGCAGTAAGCGCAAGGGTAATCATGAACAGGAGGTATCTGGATATTGATAAAAGGGAGCCCATTGCAATCTGAGCCACTTTCCGCCTGCCTTCCTGCATCGCACCGTCTCCTCCTTACCTAATGAAAAAGCCTGCCGCCCCCTCAGGGACGGAAGGCAAGCTTCCGCGGTTCCACCCTGATTGACCGGGGACAATGCCCCGACCCTCTTTGTTTGATCCCCTCCGAGGTGCCGCTCCCGACTTCTTCGCACCGGTTCCCACCCTTGCCGGCTCTCTTTGTCGATTCAGTCCGGATTATTCTCTTCACAGGGGTATTTAGCTAAATGTAGATTATTTAATGCCGGGCTTCATGTCAACTTAGCTTTCTTGCGTCCGACACTCGGTTTACAAGCTTGCCTACCCCTTCTATCTCGACTTCGATTACGTCGCCGGGCTTTATGGAACCCACTCCGGAAGGGGTGCCGGTGAAGATTACGTCCCCGGGGTCCAGGCGGAAGTTGGATGATACGTAACTTACTATCCTCTCAGGTCCGAATATCATATCGGATATCGGGGCGTCCTGCCTTATACGGCCGTTCCTGCGCAGAATCACCCTCGCCGAATCCTTCGGCCTGACGGTCTCTATCCACGGCCCCATTGGCTTGTACGTTGCATACGACTTGGACCTCATCCACTGTCCGTCCTTCTGCTGTATGTTACGGTCGGATATATCGTTACCGCAGCAATATCCCAATATATGTTCCCCGGCCCTATCTACGGTTACGTTAACCGCCTCCTTGCCGATGACTATTACGAGCTCCGCTTCGTACTGGGTCTTGTTCTGCGGATTGGCTATGACGATGTCGTCCATGTGCCCGCAAAGCGCCGTCCTTGACGTCATGAAGAGCACGGGCTCGTCGCTTTCGACGACGTTCCATCCCTTGCTTTTCGCCTCTTCGAAATGTGACCGATAGTTGACCCCAAGCATTATCAGCTTCCCGCAGCTGCCGTGGGCCGGGGCGAGGAGCTTGACTTCCTCCAGCCTGAACCTCTCGTCTGTCACGTCGAGGCCGGAGTAAACCTGGCCTTGGACGGTATGTATGAAGCCGTCCTCGATCACACCCCATCTAATCCCGCCGTCAATCTCGAATTTTGCCAGCTTCAAACTCATCCCTCCTGATACAGAGCTCGTCTTTCAACAAGTCCAACGTCTCCGCGCTCCTCAACCTGAGGTCGCCCCGGAAGCATATAAATGAAAGGAGCGCCGCCAGCAGTTCTTCGAGGATATCCGAAGCGTACTTGGCCGTTCTTATCTCATCCCAGGTCGACCGATAGAGCTCTATGGCAAGCTCCCTTGAAGGCTCCTGCATCCTCAGCACACCGGGGGCGACCATGGCGCAGTCTGCGCAAAGGCAACCTCCCGTCTCTGCGGAGAACCAGCCCAGGTCCTGCTTAGATCCGCACTTAGAGCAGGATGCCATAGTCGGCAACAACCCGTCGATGTATAGGCGCTTAATTAGGAAAGCAGCGGTCACAAGCCCCGGCATAATGCCTTCTTCCATAGATTTGAGGGCATTGTCAAGTAGCGTATATGCCCTAGTGTCAGGCTGCCTTTCCCCGGACATCTTGTAGGTCACTTCAGCGATGAGCGAAGCATATGTCACCTTAATAATGTCGTCCTCCAGCTGCTCGGAGGACCTTATAAGTGAGGATTCCATGACTGTGTCGATGACTTTGCCCTTTGCCAGGGTCAGTTCCACGGCGCAGAAATGCCCGCAGGAGGGGTTCAACTTGCTTTTCATCCGAAAAGCGCCTTTTATCTTGGCGTCGAAGATGCCCTCGTCGGGGGATATAAGAGTGATTATCCTGTCGGCTTCTCCCTGCTTTCGAGACTTAATGATTATGCCCTTCGTCTTGTAGGTGTCCATCCTGTTCATCCGCCTCTAGCCGGGTCGAACCTGTCAGCCTCTGAGAAGACGCAGCCGCAGTACTTCTGCATGTAGAAGCCTGCCTCTCTTGCCATCTGCCTGCTTTTCCTGTATTCGCCCCTGAAGTCGTGATAAACGAACTCCACGCTGTACTTCTCCCCTGCAAGCATGCCCGCTTTCCTGAGCATTTCATGGTCCTGGTAAGGGCTTATCGTCAATGTAGTCGTAAACTTCAGGATGCCGAGTTCTTTTGCCATCCAGGCCGCCCTTTCCAGCCTCAATGCATAACAGTAACCGCACCTTGAAGGCTTTCTTATTTCTTCCAAGCCCGAAATGAATCCATCCAGGCCGTAGATTGGATCTGCCTGGCCTTTGAGACCCGAAGAGGCAAGGTATGCTTCGAAAGACTCGAGCCTCGCCTTGAATTCCTGGAAAGGGTGTATGTTAGGGTTATAAAAGAACAGGTAGGGCTCCTCGCCCTCAGACAGGAGCTTCTCCACTGAAGCGGTGGCGCAGGGCGCACAGCATGTGTGTACCAGGATGCTGATGCTCATATCAACCTGTCCTGCCCTTCCCTCTGGGCGTCTTCCGGATATCTTATGCCCATGTGCTCGAAGGCCGCCTTCGTAGCAACCCTTCCGCGCGGGGTCCTGTCGATGAAGCCGATCTGTATAAGATAAGGTTCGTAGACATCCTCAAGCGTCTCCCTTTCCTCATTGAGAGCCGCAGATATGGTGTCTATTCCCACAGGACCGCCGGAATACTTCGTTATTATCGTGTCCAGTATCCTATGGTCGAGCCTGTCGAGCCCTTTGTCGTCGACTTCCATGAGAAGGAGGCCTCGCCTGCTATTTTCCTGTCCACTTCGCCCGACCCTTTCACTTCGGAGTAATCCCTGACCCTTCTCAACAGCCTGTTGGCTATCCTGGGGGTGCCCCTCGAACGCCTGGCTATCTCCCTTGCGCCCTCCCTCGTTATCGGTACTTCCATGAGCTCGGCCGATTTCATGACTATCGTCTCGAGCTCTGACGGGGAATAGTATTCCAGCCTGTACACCATCCCGAACCTGTCCCTCAGCGGCCCTGAGAGCATGCCCTGCCTTGTAGTAGCTCCGATCAGTGTGAACCGGGGGAGGTCGATTCTTATGGACCTCGCCGAAGGCCCCTTGCCGATGACGATGTCAAGGGCGAAGTCCTCCATCGCTGGGTAAAGTATCTCCTCCACCGCCCTGTTTAGCCTGTGTATCTCATCTATGAACAGGACTTCGCCCGGGCCTATGTTCGTAAGAATGGCGGCCAGGTCGCCTGCCCTTTCGATCGCAGGGCCGGAGGTTATCTTAAGGTTCGTCCCCATTTCGTTCGCTATTATTATCGACAGCGTGGTCTTTCCCAAGCCGGGAGGCCCGCACAGTATTGCATGGTCAAGCGCCTCGCCCCTTGTGAGCGCGGCTCTTATGCTGATCTCCAAGGCCTCTTTTACCCTGTCCTGCCCTATGAACTCGCCAAGCTTCTTGGGCCTTAGCGAGAATTCCGCCCGGGTTTCATCAGGGTTGGCGCCAACGTTCACCATGCGATCATCCAATAGAGTCTACCTCCACAGCCTTCATCGCTTGCCGGCAAAAGTCCCAAGCGCAATCCTTATAAGCTTCCCCGCGTCTGCATTAGGGTCCTCCTTGAGCGCCTTCCTAAGCGCTCCTTCCGATTCCGCCCTCGTATACCCCAGCGAAATGAGGGCTTTGAGGGCGTCGTCGGCTGCCGTTCCGGATGCCGGTTCCGCCTCCTGGGAATAGTCGTCAGGAACCTGACCCGATGCCGTGACCTTTCCTTTGAGCTCAAGGATGATCCTATCCGCCAGCTTCTTGCCGACGCCAGGCGCCGTTATTCCTTTCGGGTCTGAGACTGATATGGCGAATGCCACCTTCTCGGGCGAAGAAACCGAAAGTATGGACATGGCTATCTTCGGCCCTATCCCGTTCACGCTGCAAAGGAGGTTGAATACCTGCCTTCCGAACTGGCTGTTGAAGCCGTAAAGCCCCAGGAAGTCCTCCCTTACAACCATCTCAGTGAAGATGCCGACCTCGTCTCCCGGCCTTCCTGCCTCTGCAAGGTCCCTCGTGGGCATGCTCACCTTGAAGCCCACGCCCTGCACATCCAGCACCAGGAAGTCCTGTCCTATCTCGTATATCAGGCCCCTGAGGTGTGAAATCATCGGCTCACTCCCATTACGGTCCGTTTAAGCTCAAGGTTGGTGTGGATCAAGGTTATCGCCATCGCAAGTGCGTCTGACGTATGATGCGCCTTTGGCACTTCCTTCAAGTTCAGCAGAAGCCGGACCATGTATTCTACCTGCTGTTTGTCCGCCCGCCCGGCATTGCATAGCGCCATCTTCACCTGTAGGGGCGTAAGCTCTGCCACCTCTACGCCGAGCTTCCTGCAGGTCATTATTGCCACGCCTCTCGCCTGGGCTACCTGGACCGCGCTCTTTTGGTTCGAGTTGAAGTATATGGTCTCGACGGCCGCCATGTCAGGTTTAATAGTCGATATTACTTCTTCCAGCTGGTCGTGTATCATAACTAGCCTATCGGGCATGGGCGTCTCAGAGGACGTCTTGATGACACCCCCGGCCAGGAATCTAAGCTTGCCAGCTTCTTCGATGACGGCTCCATAGCCGGTCGATGCCGTGCCCGGGTCTATACCCAGGACGACCCTAGGCACTTACATCTCCTCCAGCTTGCTCATTACATCTTCCGGGATGTCCATGTTGGTGTAAACACGCTGCACGTCGTCGTGCTCCTCAAGCGTCTCGATGAAGCGGAGCGCCTTCTGGGCCCCCTCTATGTCCATCGTGATAGTTGTCTTCGGAAGCATCTTGACCCTCGCTTCCGATATCTCTACACCGTGGCTCTCAAGCGATTTCCTGACCGCGTCCAGGTCGGTGGCTTCTGTTATCACCTCGAAGGTCTCAGCGTCTTCGGTTGAGATGTCCATAGCGCCCGCTTCCAATGCAAGTTCCATGAGCCTATCTTCGTCACCCTTGAAAGATGACCTAGGTATGCTGATTACGCCCCTCCTGTCGAACATCCAGGCAACCGAGCCCGCCTCTCCCATGTTGCCCCCGCTCCTTGAGAACATATACCTGACAACGGCTGCGGTCCGGTTCCTGTTCTCGGTCATGCACTCTACGATAAAGGCCGTTCCCGCCGGACCGTAACCTTCATAAGAAATCTCCTCGTAAACGACATCTTCGTCCCCGCCAACAACCCTCTTGATGGCTTTCGAAATGGAGTCGTTGGGCATGTTGACTGCTTTGGCAGCTGCAATCGCCATCCTGAGCTTGAAGTTGGCATTCGGGTCGCCGCCTCCCTGCCTTGCAGCCACCATGATCTCCCTGGCGGCCTTTGTAAAAGCCGCGCCGCGCGCAGCGTCGGTCTTTTCCTTCTTATGCTTGATGTTCGCCCATTTCGAGTGTCCTGACATGGATGTCCCCTCCGTATCGTCCCTAGGACTAGAAAGAATATTACCTTGTAATTTTATCACATACTCCGTACCGTAGCTTAGTTGCCGCCTTTTTCAATCAATATCGATGATTTCGCGAACCTTTCCCGATCAGCTTCATGACTTCCTTTACTATGGAGACGTCAGGCGCGCAGAACTGCAGCCCCTTTTCATCATCCGGACCAATCCACCGAACCTCGGAATGTACGCTTAGCGACGGCAATCCACTGGCAATCCTCGCAATGAAAGCTACCAGCGTCATCTCTTCGCCATTACCCCTTATGGGGGCCCTGCCGACTTCGTCAAGCACTTCTATGCTTATGCCCAACTCCTCCTCGATCTCCCTTGCAAGGCAGCTTTCAGGGCTCTCGCCTTCTTCGACCTTCCCTCCAGGCAGCTCCCAGTAGCCTTCCATGCTCTGGCCCTTGCCTCTTCTGGCTACGAGCAGCTTGCCTTCGTCTATTATCGCAGCTGCTGTTACTATCCTCATGGCGGTCAGTTGCCTCCTGAAATCACTACTACAAAGCTTACCACCTAGATAAGAAAAGCCATAATTTCACTCCGCGGTTATTGACATGGCCAAATGCAACCATTATATTTTTGTTAGCACTCGATTATGTCGAGTGCTAATTCAAGAGGTTCATCACTTAACATATATAAAGGAGGTCTGTAGACAATGCTGAAACCCTTAGGAGACAGGGTAATCGTGAAGCCCAGCGTCGAGGAGGAGAAGACCGCAGGCGGAATATTCCTTCCCGATACTGCAAAGGAGCGCCCTCAGTGGGGAGAGGTCGTTGCAGTAGGCCCCGGCCGCTATGAGGACGGCAAGAGGATAGCCCCTGAAGTCAAAGAGGGAGACAAGGTCATCTACTCCAAGTACGGCGGAACCGAAGTAAAGGTCGACGGCCAGGAGTATCTTATCCTGCGCGAGAGCGACATCCTAGCTATCAGGTAAAATATCGAAGGAGGCGTATGATTATGGGTGCAAAGCAGCTAAGTTTCGATGCCGAAGCCAGGGTAGCACTTGAGCGCGGCGTTAATATCGTAGCGGACGCAGTAAAGGTCACGCTTGGGCCAAAGGGCCGCAACGTGGTCCTTGAGCGCAAGTTCGGCTCCCCCACCATCACAAAGGACGGAGTCACAGTAGCAAAGGAGATAGAGCTGGAAGACCCTTATCAGAACATGGGCGCCCAGCTTTGCAAGGAAGTCGCAAGCAAGACCAATGACATAGCAGGAGACGGCACCACGACGGCCACCGTCCTGGCGCAGGTCATAGTTCGCGAGGGAATGAAGAACGTAGCGGCAGGCGCCAACCCGATGTTCGTAAAGCGCGGCATCGAAAAGGCTGTCGGCATGGTCGTCGACAAGCTTAAGACCATGTCCATACCGGTAGTCGACAAGAAGGACATCGCACATGTAGCAGCAATCGCCGGAAACAACGACGAATCGATCGGCAAATGGATAGCTGAGGCGATGGAACAGGTCGGCAAGGACGGAGTCATAACCGTCGAGGAGTCCAAGGGCATCGAGACTACGGTCGAACAGGTTGAAGGAATGGAGTTCGACAAGGGATACATCTCGGCTTACTTTGTGACCAATACTGAGACAATGGAGGCTGTCCTCGAGGATCCGTTCATACTCCTGTATGAGAAGAAGATAGGCAATGTGCAGGACCTGCTTCCTCTGCTTGAGAAAGTTGCGCGTTTCGGCAAGCCCTTACTTATAATCGCAGAGGACGTAGAAGGCGAAGCCCTCGCTACTTTGGTAGTCAACAAGCTCAGAGGCGTGCTCAACATCGCAGCCGTCAAGGCGCCGGGCTTCGGCGACAGGCGCAAGGCGATGATGGAAGACATCGCTATACTTACCGGAGGCAAGTTCATAACAGAGGACCAGGGCATAAAACTCGACAAGGTAGACCTTGAGTACCTCGGCCACGCCAAGACCGTGAAGATCACCAAGGACAAGACCACGATAGTAGAAGGCCGCGGCGGCAAGGAAGCCGTTGAAGCGAGGGTCAAGCAGATAAGGAAGCAGATCGAGGAAACCGACTCCGACTACGACAGGGAGAAACTGCAGGAAAGGCTCGCCAAGCTTGCAGGCGGCGTAGCAATCATTAAGGTCGGCGCAACCACTGAGACCGAGATGAAGGAGAAGAAGCACAGGATAGAGGACGCCCTTTCGGCTACGAGGGCGGCTGTAGAGGAAGGCATAGTGCCTGGAGGCGGGACCGCGCTTCTGAGCGCAGGCTTCGTTCTCGAGGGAGTCAAGGTTGAAGGCGACGAGAAGGTCGGTTTCGACATCGTCAAGAAGGCGCTGGAAGAGCCAGTAAGGATGATCGTGTACAATGCCGGTCTTGAGGGTTCTGTCATAGTGCAGAACATAAAGAACAACCTCAAGAAGAAACCCAACTACGGCTTCAACGCGCTTACCGAGGAATACTGCGACATGATGGCAGCAGGCATAGTAGACCCGTTCAAGGTAACAAGGTCTGCACTGCAGCATGCGGCCAGCATCGCCTCGATGATACTCACGACAGAGTGCGTCATAGCCGACATCCCGAAGAAGGAGACCCCCCCGCCTTATCCTCCCGGAGGAGGAATGGACTACTAATCGCAACTTAGATGTAGTAGAATATCCGGGGTCCTGATGGATCCCGGATTGTTCATTCGGAATGTGCAAACAGGAGATGTAATATGCCCAACAGAGCCACAGTATCAATCGTAAGGTGCAATGATTACGAGAGGTCCGAAGTGCAGCGCGCACTGCAGGAAGCATTGAAGCCATTGGGAGGGCTGTCAGTTTTCATAGCCCCCAAGGACAAAGTGCTTATCAAACCCAACCTTATAAGGGGGGCCAAACCCGACAGGGCGATAATCCCTCATCCTGAGATGCTAAGAGCCCTAATTGTCTTGCTCAACGAAATAGGCGCGGAGGTATACGTAGGCGACAGCCCCGGCCTCGAAACGCCAGAATATGCGTTGGAGACCTCCGGCTACATGGAAATAATGAAGGAGCTGGGAGCCAAGCAGGCTGATTTCTATCGCGAGATAGACGCCAGCATACCAGACGGAGGGCTCAGCAAGAAAGTCAAGATCGTAAGGGCGGTCATTGAGGCCGACAAGATCATAAACCTCTGCAAGATGAAGACTCACGGCTTCATGATGTTCTCCGGAGCCGTCAAGAACATGTTCGGAGTGGTAAGCGGGGTCTCCAAGGTGCACGCACATCTGAGGTTCCCGACGCCTGCACTGTTCGCAGAAGGTCTGTTGGACATCTATACGACGGCTAAACCCACTCTTAGCATCATGGACGCAGTATTGGCCATGGAAGGCGACGGTCCGACGAACGGGCTTCCGAGGAAGGTAGGACTGATACTCGCCTCTGACGACGGAGTTGCGCTTGATGCAACCGCCTGCTCGATCATCGGGATTGAGCCCCATTCCATTGCTACCACATCTGTGGCATCAAAGAGGAGAGTCGGCGTCAGCGATCTTTCGCAGATAGACATCGTAGGCGTAAAACTCGACGAGGTCCGCATCAAGGACTACAAGATACCAAGCAGCTGGTCCGGCATAACATCAAGACTGGCGAAGACCAGGTTGATCAGGTCCATCGGAAGCATCAAGCCCAAGGTCGTCCACAGCACATGCAGGAAATGCGGCAAATGCATCAAAGGCTGCCCTGCTCAGGCGATGAGGTTCTCGAAAGGGAAGGTCCGCATAGACCACAAGAAGTGCATCAAGTGCTATTGCTGCCAGGAGCACTGCCCTTATAATTCCATCAAGCTCAAATCCCCTGTGCTTGCCAAGCTCCTTTTGGGTTTCTCTCAAGCAAGGGAACTGAAGCACAAAAGGATAGAAAACGACTTCAGATAACCCCTTGAGCGCATATCAAGATAATGTGAGGGCGGAAGCGATTTTGCTTCCGCCCTTTTTCCTTTAGTTCATCAATGCGCTAAAGTCAGGTCATACCTCGGAGCTTAGGTCGTCAGTCTCATCGCGGGCAACCTCAGGTTCTGCATCCTCAATGTCAATTTCCTGGCATTCTCCCGTTTTTTCGCAGTATTGGCATGCATCATCCAGGCATTTGCATTTTTCGGGAAGGCGCGAAGCCTGACTCATCAATCCGTACAGCTTCTCCTCTATGGTCAAGATGTCGGTCATTGGCTGTTCGACAAACGTGTTGTCGACAAGGAAAGCAAGCCTTGCTTTCACATTCGTGCTCCCCAGCACCTTTGCCGCAGCCAAGATATATGACAGCAGCTGGATCTCATACTTCTTTCCTAGCATTTCCTTGCTTTGCTTCTCAATGTTATTAGTCTTCAGGTCCGTGATGATCCAGCTGTTGTTTCCAATGCCTTCCAACCTGTCGATAATTCCTTCAAGGAAGAACTCTCCCACTTTCAGGCAGAACTCGACTTCTTTCTTCACTTCTCCTCCGCTGGCGTTCGAAGCGAGGAATTCACAATAGTTGCTTGAGAGGCTCTCCACTCTTGACATCAATTCAGGATTGCCTTCAAGTTGTCCACGGAAGGCCTCTTTAGCGTATGCAAGCGCTTCTTCCAAATCCTGAGGCCTTTCTACGCGTTGCGCTATGAAGTGAACTATCGTTCCCAGATCAGATGCATTATAACCGCCATTTTCCCTTCCGCCAGTTCCCGATGAGGGCAAATCGGACTCAGGCAGCCTGAACCAATGCCTCCTGAGATAAGCTTTTGGGCAGCTGATATAGCTCATGAGAGATGACGGGGAAAAACGGACAATCTGGTCGTTGCTTCTGGCAAGCATGCGTTCAACGAAACGGGAATCATGCACAGGGTCCGGTTCTGCAGGTTCTTCCTTCATAGCTGTTAAGTTGTTCAAAGTCATGTCGTCACGCCATAGTACATCGCAGATTCCTGCAGTTTCCATAGCTTCTTCCAGCTTGCCGAAGAAGTATTTCTGCTTCCTTGGCACCTTCGTCCCCTCTTTTCCGGTTTGCTTGCTAGCCTCGCTGCCGCTGATTACCAGCAGTTCTTCTGCCCTTGTGCTGGCTACATACATAAGCCTTTGCCTCTCCTGGTCGCTCAGGCGCTGGAGGTTGCTCACCCTCGACGAATATTCGGGGTACAAAGGATGGTCCTCACTTACCTTCGGCAGGAGGCTTCCGTCTTCAAGCTGGACTATTTCCGATTCATCGTTGTCAATCTTGCCTTCCATGTCAACGTTGCCCTGGCCTAATATTACAACCGGGAACTCAAGGCCTTTTGCCTTGTGGATCGTCATCAGCCTGACTGCATCCTCGTCGTCATCAAGGATGTTCGGTTCATCTACTTGTATCCCGTTTTCCCTATACGTGCGCAGGTGTCTGAGGAAATCGGCTGCGTTCCCAAGGGAAAGGGCAGCATTGGATGAGAGCTCTATAAGCTTCTGAAATTCGCTATCCCTCTCCTGCCATACCCTGAGATCACGTCCTTCTCCAGGTCATTCTCCTCGCAGAGCAGTTCGAGCATCTCCCTGGTGCTGTGGCTGTTCCTTGTTGCGCGGCACTTGATTACCGCATCCCTTGCCCTTAGAAAATCCCCATACTCGCCGTCGTCGAAGAAATGCGCGCGCAAGTCGTCGTTTTCGCTGTACAGACAGGAAGAGAGCGAATTTGTGTAAATGCACAGGGAAGCCAGTGTTGCTTCCCTTACGCGATATGCAGGCGAGGCAAGCAGCTGATATGCCGCTATGTCATCAGAATCGTTCAAAGCCACAGAAAGCAGGCTTATGACGAATGCCACTGTGTCACTCTGATAGAATTCACCCGATTTGTAGATTACTGCAGGAATTCCGCATCTTTCCAAAGCTTCGGCGTAGGGATCTATGCCAGAGTTAGTGGGCGTCAGAATCGCGATATCCCTGTAGCTTAGCTTCCTTGGAGCCCCTTCGCTGTCCCTGCATTTCGAATTTTTTAATATCTCTAGCACTTTCTCTGCAGTTTTGTCGTAAAGAAGCCCCTTCTCGTTTTTGGGTGAGGCAAGTACATGCACTAAGGCGCAGCCATTCTCGTCGAAGCAAAGCCTTCCGGCTTTTGATTCTTCGAATGTGCCCCCCAGCAGCTTGCTGAACAATCTGTTGTTGAACTCGACAAGCACAGGATTGGACCTGTAGTTGTTCTCAAGGTTGACGTAATTACCTGTTGATTTGCCCTTTTCAATCCACGCTTCGAAAATCTTCGGTTCCGCCCCTCGGAAGCGGTATATGGACTGTTTCAAATCACCGACCATGAACAGCTTACCGGTGGCGATGATCTCCTCCATCGTGGAGCCTTCAGGCAAGATCAGACCTCTAATAAGCCTGTCCTGGATGACATTTATATCTTGGTATTCGTCTACGAGCAAGTAATCTATCCCGCTTCTGATCTCATCACCCATCTCGCAAGCAAGGAGCTTTACTGCCCTGTCCTCCATAAGGGCGAAATCTAAGGATTTCAACCTCCCCAGCCTTTCTATGTAAAGGCTTATCGCCTTGTCGCGAATCCTCGTCAGAATCAACCCTACACCTGAGGCGCCTCCGTCATAGGGCTCAGCACCCCATGTGAACTTCGAGTTCATCCTTGCTTCCATGACCTTTATGAAGTTGGAGGGGTTCTTGCAGGCCTCAGTAATCGACCTGCCAAGCTCGTCTCTTTCGCTGACTCCAAGCGTTCCGGTCACCGTCGCTAGCGCTTCCTTCAAGCTGTCATATTTCAGCTGCTTGGCGTCGCCGGGCTCAATTACTGAAAACTCGGGGTGAACTCCTGCATGGAGAGGATATTTCCTTATAAGGTTCATGCAAAATGAATCAATCGTTGAAATCCTTGCCTGTGGCAACCTTTCCATTATGCATTTCAGGCTGGCGGACCTGTCTGTGCCCTTGTCGTCCATGATCAGCTGTCTCAAGGACCTCTCAACGCGGATTCTCATTTCCGATGCTGCCTTCTCAGTGAAAGTGATTGCGACAACTCTTTCAGGACCCGCAAAAACGCCCTTCGTTTCGCGCGTAATCAGCTTTAGGTATCTTTCCACGAGGACCCTTGTTTTCCCTGATCCTGCGCCTGCAGTGACTATCATGCTCCTGTCAAGCGAACCTGCAGCTATAGATTGCCTGTCATCCAACTGCATAAGCACACCGCCTAATCTTCTTCTTTCTCTGTCTTCTTTACCTTCCAGCAGACAGCGTCTCTGACGCAGTATTTGCAGGATTCAATGTTGCTAGGCCCCATTCTTAGCATCGACCCTGCCTTTATTTCAGCAATGAGCCCTGCTATGCGGCTGGATGATGCATCCAGTCCGTCATGCACTGCTGAAAGCGGGTGAGGAAGCAGGCTCCTGTTGTTCCTGTTGTACCTCTTGAAACCCAGGCTGGCGCTGAACTCCTCCACGTATTCTCCCACCTCGATATCCAATCTGGTGCATCCTTTGACCGAAAGGGGGAAATAGGCCGTGGCTATGGGTGTATATCCAAGGACCTGCGAGGCGATTAATGCATAGAATTCAAGCTGGACATCCTCTGACCTTTTAGGTATGGAACCCGTCTTGTAGTCGAAAATGGCCGCCTCCCCGTTTGCGGTCACATCCATCCTGTCAACTCTTGCTTTGAAGGAAGCCCGTATCTCTCCGAGCGTGAGTTTTCCGCATTCGTCACCAGTGGTGAGGTCCCTCTCGGTTATATGATTCGCAAATATCCCACCTGCCTGCCGCATGTGCAGGAGCTCGCTTTTTGCGAAGCCTGTCATTATCCTTGTGTAAAGGCCTTTGTACAGCTGCCATAACTCTGCTGGCATGCTGGCTGAGATGGCCGCATTCTCGTAAGTAAGTTTCTCTTGGATAAGCCGTTCCACGGCCCCCCATGCGGATTCGTCCGTTTGATGTTTCGTTTCTGCTATCTTGAGCAATATGCTTTCAGCGATACCGTGAAGGAAATTGCCGGTCGACGCAGCTGAAGGCAGCTCCTCGTACTCCTCCCTTTCCCTTAGCGCGTCAAGATATTTAGGGATTATCGAAATACCACATTTCAGATACTGGTTCAACATGCTTGGCGACCATTTGTACTCATCGTTGAATCTGATGGAGGAGAGCTCGGCAAGGCGCTTTTCATCCTCAAGGTTACGCTGGAGAAGAAGCTCCTTACCCCAAGGTTCCCCCGTAGTACTAACCTTGTCGTCTTCCTTCTTCAATCCCAGTTCCTTGACAGTTACGCAAAGGTCCTGCCTCTCCGGTGCGGGAAGCCTCCTTTTGACATGCTCTTCCTTAACTGCTATGCCCGTTGAGCTGAGCTCCTCCTCAACCTCCTCAACCCAAATGCTTGGGTTGACCGGCTTCTCATCCTCGCCTATTGATGGTATGGCAAACCAGAGAGTCTCTGATGCAGCACGCGCAGCCATCATGAAATGGGCTTTCGCCAAAGCGTTTCGCTCCTCGACGGACTTTTCTTTTAATCCTTTTATTTCTTTCCTGTCCTGTTCTGCAAGCACCCATCCTGTACTCCAAGGCTTTGGGAAGTTCGCCTCTGAAGCCTCATAGAATATCACGTGCTTGAAATCCAGGCCGACGATGTCCTTAGGTTCTGCTATTCCCACGCCCGAATTGGAACTTCCCCTTAGCATTAGCCTCTTCTCTTTGAATGCCTGCTGCACGGTGGCGGCGAATTCCGCCCAATCGACGGGTTCGCTGCTGTCCGACATCAGTTGGTTTGCGGACCTTATCTTATCTATGACCTGCTGGATACCTACGAGCGCTTTCAACTCGACAGATGAGTTCTTGGGATCCGTTTTCTCGCTACATAGCTGAGCTCTGTTTATGTAGAACTCCTTGAAGAACTCTTCAAGCGAATCGCAGTGTTCAGACCATTTCGCTTTTCTGTTCATTTTTCGTGCATACTTTTCCATGACTTCCGCCCATGTGTAAAAGGCCGACTGCACCTCATTCATGAGTTGGTCATCAGGCTTGATTGGTCGGAAATGACTGTTCCATTTTCTGATATTGGCCCATTCCGAAAGATAAAGAGGTTTGGACTTCTGCCACAGATAAGACTCAACCTTTGCGGCGAAGCCTCTGTTCGGCCAGGTTGTACACCTGTTGCCTTTCTCACCGTGCTTCGGTCTTTCGAAGTGCTCCAGTCCGAAATACGGGGCGTTGATGTAGAGGAAAATGTCGAATTTGTCGTTTGAAAGCGAAAGCAGTTCCATAGCCGAAACCAATGACGATGCAGCTGGATGGTCGGATAAATCTTCCCATAAAGGATCGGAGCACGGGATGCCAGCCCACTCCAGAGCCCTGTTTAATTCCTTTTCCTTCCCTGATGACTGCGGAATGACAAGACAGATATCCGAGAATCCGCAGCCGGATTCGTTTATAAGTAGCTTGCACTTCCTTGCGACCTCGCGGGACAGCTGCCTTCCTTGCCTGGCATAGAGCCTATGCATAATCAATCCTGAAGGAAAGCTGCGTTCCCGTGGTGCAATCGACATTACTTTCATACCAAGTTCATTGAGGCTGTCTGAAACGGCCTTCGCCAATTCATCTTCCTGGACGCAGTAAAATATAATCTGCTTGCCTTTCAGGTAATTCTTGAGTTTTTCTACTCTTGCCGCTTCGAAAACTTTTGAAGGCAGCTCCTTTGCGTCGATAGCGGAGTTGTTCTTCAACTTCTTGGTATATTGAGCAAATGATTGCCTCAACAACCATAGCTTTGAACCGACGAAGGCGCCGCTGCCGACACTCCATTCTCCGACGCCTGATTGTATCAGCTCAGCTATCGCCTGGCTTATACCCTTTACGTAATCCCTCATATCCAAGGCAGGGTATTCTTTTAGTGAACCCTTCAACTCAGACAGGATTTCGCTTACCAGCATTTCCCTGCCTAGGCCGCCAATCACCTTGCTCTCAAGCCCCATTTCCCTGCTGATATTCGCAATCAGTTCGCTCGTCGATGTGATCCTTGTATCCATGAACGCCTTCGCGCCTATGCACTGAAGGACCTTCCTCTTCAAGAGCAGAGCGGACCTTGAGCTCGCACACAGGACTATCTTGCCTTGATAGCTGTTCTCCATTACCTCTAGCAGAGCGTCAAAAGGCGACTTGACAATTCCGTTCGGCATGCTGCCCCTCCTGAATGTTTCTAGCGCTGCCTTCGAGATTTGCAGATATTCCCATCCAACAGCGAAGTGAGCAGGGTTTGGATATATGTAGATTTTACCATTGTTATGACGCGAATTTAAAACAAGATGCTTATGGTTGACGATCATATAGCCTTAGGAGCGCATGAAAAGCAAGGGGCCCCCGCTGAATGCGGGGGCCCCTGTTGAAAGGATCCGGCGGCGACCTACTCTCCCGGGCCGTTGCCAGCCGAGTACCATCGGCGCTGGAGGGCTTAACTACTGTGTTCGG
>Ga0116174_10000384_pt1 | contig 44623 bp, 39 predicted proteins | sample AD_UKC087_MetaG_FD_89801 | JGI IMG/M metagenome (GOLD analysis project Ga0116174, IMG submission 89801) | Active sludge microbial communities of municipal wastewater-treating anaerobic digesters from USA - AD_UKC087_MetaG | ecosystem: Engineered > Bioreactor > Anaerobic > Digestate | place: USA...
CATTCAATGCTCCATCTTCTGGGCTACGACCACGAGACCTCACAGCTCGACCAGCGCATAATGCGCGAGAAGGAGGAGTCTGTCCTGGAGAAGCTGGGCATCTCAAGAGACGCTACATTTATCGTTAACGGAGAAAACAACTGATGTCAAGAACTGCTTTTGTCACTATCGCAGGACGCACCAATGCGGGAAAATCCTCACTCCTCAACGCTATCGTGGGAGAGAAGATAGCTTCCGTCAGCAATAAGCCGCAGACTACACGTACCCGTATCACGGGTATCCGCAATATAGACGATGTTCAGCTGGTATTCTTTGATACCCCCGGTCTCCACAAGCCGGTGAACAAGCTCAGCGAGCATATGCTCAACACCGTTAAGGAGTCTGTCAGCGACATCGACGCGGTTGTTTTTGTTATGGACTGCACAAAGAAGATAAACCAGCAGGAGCTTGACCTTCTGAAGTCCATGAATGCATCGAAGATGCCCATAATCCTTGTGCTCAACAAGATAGACCTGCTGAAAAACAAGGACGAGCTGGCTCCTGTTATCGCCGACCTGACCTCAAAGATAAAGTTTCAGGCGGTAGTACCCGTAAGCGTTACGGAGAACAGCGGTGTCGACATCGTTATAGATGAAATAATCGCCCTGTCGGAGGAGTCCGTTCACTTCTTCCCCGACGATATGATAACCGACCAGCCCGAGAAGGTGCTGGCGGCTGAGATGATACGCGAAAAGCTCCTCATGCTCCTCAGCGAGGAGGTGCCCCACGGTATCGCCGTAGGCGTTGAGCAGATGAGCGAGAGAGAGGACAAGGATATCCTGGATATCTCCGCTGTCATCTACTGCGAAAAGGAGTCCCACAAGGGTATCGTCATCGGCAAGGGCGGAGCTATGCTCAAGAAGGCTTCCACTGCCGCAAGGATAGAGCTGGAGGACTTCTTCCAGATAAAGGTGAACCTCAAGTGCTGGGTAAAGGTCAAGGAGGACTGGAGAAACAGGGAAAACCTCATCAGGAGCTTCGGACTCTCCGAGAAATAATTACCGCATATATCACAGGCTGTTCCGCAGATAATAGCAGGGGAGGAAACTCCGCAAGACTATTTTCACGGAGGCTTTATGGAAGAGGATATTCTCTGGGATATATTCGCCGAAACAGGAAGCGTAGAGGACTATCTGCGCTACTCAGACTGCAAGGATGATAACCATGACAACTGTTGAAGGCATAGTCCTTAAAGAGCGTTCTGTGGGAGAACAGGACAAATTCATCGATATACTCACAGGAGAGAACGGGGTTCTCGAGGTTTCCGTAAAAGGCGCAAAGAAAATAAACGGAAAGTCGGGGAGCTCCGCTCAGCTTCTGGCTTATTCTCGGTTCTGCATAGACAAGAGAGGAAAGTATCTTTACCTCAACAGTGCAGAGCCGATACATATTTTTTACGGACTGAGAGAGTCCCTCAGCAAGATATCCCTCGCCTCGTATTTCGCCGAGGTCATGCGCTTCTGCATAAAGCCCGAGGCGCAGAACAAGGATATCATGAGACTCATGCTGAACTGCCTTTACTACCTGGAAAAGGGGGAGAGGAGCGAGAGCTTCCTCAAGGCGGTGTTCGAGCTGAGACTTATGTCCGAGATAGGCTATATGCCCGATATCGTCGCCTGCAGGAGCTGCGGAGTTTTTGAGCCGCAGGAGCTTTTCTTCTGTATCCCCGACGGCGGATTTTTCTGTGCGGACTGCTTTGAAGGCAGCAGCACAGACGACTATATGAAAATAAAACTGCCTGTGCTCAGCGCTGTCCGCCATATCGTGCTGGCAGACTTCGGCAGGCTTTTCAATTTCCGCGTATCCGACGGAACTCAGCAGCGGCTCTCTGCCCTTGCGGAGTCCTATCTCCTCACCCACATGGAGAGGAATTTCGGTACGCTGGACTTTTATAAATCTATCATATAAATCATAATTTAGCGCGTATGCGCTAAGTTGATAGTTGAAAGTTGAGAGTTGAGAGTTATTGTGTTCGCTTCGCTCACAGTATTTAAATATTGTCGCCGCAGGCGACTCCACAACTTTCAACTCTAAACTCTCAACTCTAAACTTAAATCATAATTTTGCTCCGCAAAATTATGATTTATAACAGTAAAGGATAACTATGGATAAATATCTGAAAACACTTGAACTGGATAAGATCCTCGATATGCTGGCGGAACTTACCTCCAATGAGGAGACAAGACGCATGGCTCTGGAGATCCGTCCCGACAACGACCTTGAAAGGGTGCGCTATGAGTGTCTCAAGACCTCCCAGGCGTTCTCCCTTTCGGTACAGTTCGGAACTCCTCCTTTCAGCAATTTCAAGGACATCAGCACCGTTGCCGCAAGAGCTGCTTCGGGGGCTGTAATATCTCTCCGCGACCTCATGGACATCGCCGCTATGCTGCGCCAGATAAAGGCACTGGCAGACTGGTACTCCCACTGCGAGAACGTGGAGACGGAACTGAGCTACCTTTTCTCAAGGCTCCAGCCCAATGACTGGCTGCTGGAAAAACTGGAACGCTCCATCATCTCCGACAACGAGATAGCAGACGCTGCAAGTCCTGAGCTTGCCGCTATACGCCGCAAGATAAACCGCGCAGGTATGCAGCTCCGCGAGACTCTGGACAAGATGATAAAAAACAAGACCACTCAGCAGTATTTGCAGGAGAGCAATGTCACTATCCGTGACGGACGCTTCGTTCTACCCGTAAAATCCGAGTACCGCGGACAGGTCAGCGGTCTCGTTCACGATACCTCCGCCACGGGTCAGACTATCTTCATCGAGCCTATGGCAATTGTCGAGGCTAATAACGATATACGTATCCTGGAGGGCAAGGAGCAGGTGGAGATAGAACGCGTCATCCGCCAGCTCTGCCGCGACTGCGGTGACTATGCGGAGATACTCACCGAGAACTACAAGGTGTGTACGGAGCTCAATCTGTACTTTGCCAAGTCAAATCTTGCCGCAAAGCTGAACTGCTCACTCCCCGCAATAACAGACGACGGAAAAATGCACCTGAAAAAAGCCCGTCACCCCCTTATCAGCAAGAGCAAGGCAGTGCCCGTGGACATCAGTCTCGGAGAGGACTATCAGGCGCTCATCATAACAGGTCCAAATACGGGCGGTAAGACCGTTTCCCTGAAAACTGCGGGACTCCTTGCAGCCATGACTATGTGCGGTCTGCTCATACCCTGTGCCGACGGCAGCAGCATTTCCGTTTACGACCATATTCTCGCCGATATAGGCGACAGCCAGAGTATTGAGCAGAACCTGTCCACATTCTCCTCCCATACCAACAAGGTAATAGAGATACTGGGAACTGCCGACGAGAGGTCACTGGTGCTTCTGGACGAGCTGGGCTCGGGTACAGACCCTGTAGAGGGCGCTGCACTGGCTATCTCCATAATCCGACGCCTTATGGAAAACGGTGCAAAAATAATGGTGACCACTCACTATCAGGAGCTGAAGGTCTTTGCCATCGACAGCAGCGGTGTTGAGAACGCCTCCTGCGAGTTCGACATTGAGACCCTCAGACCTACATACAGGCTCATTGTGGGCTCACCAGGAAAGTCCAACGCTTTCGCTATCTCAGAGAGCCTGGGTATGCCCTCGGATATAATCAGCGACGCCAAGTCAAGAGTCAGCGAGGCGAATTCCCGTCTGGAGGAGGTAATCGGCAAGCTTGAAGCCAGCCGTATAGAGCTGGAAAGGCAGAAGGAGGAGATATCCCGCCTGAGAGCCGAGACCGCTGCCCACGAGGAGGCTATCCGCAGGGAGCGTGAGGAGATAGAGGCTGCAAAGGCTGACGAGCTGGAAAAGGCAAGGCTCCGCGCCATGACTATAATCGAGCAGACCAAGGCTGAGTCAAACGAGCTCATCGACGAGCTTGAAAAGCTCCGCAAGGAGAAGGACAAGAAGGACTTCAGCGCCAATGTTTCGGGCATGAAGTCAAAGACCAAGCAGAGCTTCAATAAGATGTATGACACTGCAAATCCCGTTGAGAAGCGTGACCCCAATGAGGGCTACGTCCTGCCGAGAAAGCTCAGGCGCGGCGATACGGTCTATGTTGTGGACCTCCAGCGCAAGGGCATAATCTCGGGAGACCCCGACGGAAGCGACTTCGTTTTCGTCCAGATGGGCGTCATGAAGACCAAGATGAACATTTCAAGGCTCCGTCTTGAGGAGCCCCAGAAGGTCACTGTGGGCAGCAAGCCACTGAGGCCTAACCGCAAAATGAACAAGATAGGCGTAAAAGCCGAGCGGAGAGGCAAAATGGAGCTGGATATCCGCGGCTGCGCCTGTGACGACGGCGTGTACCAGCTGGACGCATTCATCGACCAGGCTGTCATGTCAAATATATCCACAGTTACCATAATCCACGGCAAGGGCACAGGTCTGCTGAGACAGGCTGTGCACAAGCGGCTGAAGTCACACCCCTCTGTCAAGAGCTTCCGTCTGGGACTTTTCGGCGAGGGCGAGGACGGAGTTACCGTGGCAGAGCTGAAATAAGCCGATACTGTAAGTTTAGACGTAATATAACAGCAGGAAAGGGGGAACTGCACTGTGAAAAAAAGAAAGACCATCGCAGTAGTTGCTGCGGACGTTTTCAACGAATACATGAACCGCATTTTCGTGGGTATATCCGAGCAGTGCAGAGCCCTCGGATATGATGCCATAACCTTCCTTATGGCATTCAACACGGAAAGCGGAAGCCTTATACAGCAGGGCGAGGAGAATATATTCACCCTCATCAGGAAGGACGTCATCGACGGCGTTATCCTTATGGCAGGCAACAACGCCAGCCAGAACCTTGTGGAAAAATTCGAGAAGGTCTTCACTCTCTGGGGAATCCCCATTATCGCGGTGGACTATGACCTGGATTTCTGTGAGTGCCTCTACTCGGAGGATAGGGAACTTATGGCGGAAATGACCGGCCACCTCATCGAAAAGCACGGGTGCAGGCGTATCATGTGCCTGACAGGTCCCGAGGACAGCACTCCCGCCAGGTCAAGAGCCGAAAGCTACAAAAAAGCAATGGAGAACCACGGCCTCGAGGTCCATGAGGGGGATATAGTCTGGGGGGACTTCTGGAAAATAGCCTCCCAGAGGCTGGCAAAATCCTTCATAGAGGGAAGGACGGAGCTGCCCGATGCAGTGGTCTGTGCCAATGATGTTATGGCGAGACACCTGTGCGACTCTGTCATAAAGGGCGGCATAAAGGTGCCCGGTGAACTGAAAATATCGGGCTATGACGCCACCGGGGAAGCTACTATGCAGATACCCTCGCTGACTACGGTCTATCCCGAGAATGAAAGACTTGGTGCGAGAGCCGTCTGCAGGCTCCACAAGATGATAACAGGTGAGGACACAGAGCCCGTGGACACCCTGAAAAGGGGACATCTTGTCTTCGCCAAGAGCTGCGGCTGCGGAAGCAACGTGAACTATGCCCTCGGTACCCGCGAGGAGCACAGCAACCTTACCGAGCGTTTCAACAGCTACTATTGCAGGAGCGCTATGCTGGAGCGCCTTATGGAGGAGAAGAACCTTGAGGGGCTTCTGAGAAAGCTCAACGGCTTTGCCTATACCATCAACGGTCTTGAGACCTATCTGCTTTGCCTGTGCAAGAACTGGGACAACGTGGAGGAAGAGGACAGCGAATATATCCGCGAAGGCTATGCTCCCGTTATGGAGAACAAGTTCGTATACACCAGGAGCAGCGCGGATTTCGTAAACCGCGAATTTCCCTCCGAGGACATACTTCCCGGATTCATAGACGAGTACTGTGATGAGCCGTCTATGTACTTCCTGCTGCCTCTCCACTTCATGGACCGCTGCTTCGGATACTCCGTGTTCAGGTTCAATGATGTGAGAAAGGCTGTGAGCAGCGTTTTTGCAAGGTGGAACAGGAATATCAGCATATCCCTTGAGTTCCTGCGTGTGCGCACCAAGCTCACCAGTATAAATCAGCGTATACTCATGAGCTCTATCCGTGACACCCTGACGGGTATCTATAACAGAAAGGGCTTCAACAGGCTGTCTGAGGGCATATTCAAAAAGGCAAGGGACGAGGGAAAGCCGCTGTTTGTCATGATGGCGGACCTTGACCAGCTTAAAATGATAAATGACAACTTCGGTCATATGGAAGGGGACAACGCTATCACCGTTGCCGCAAATGCTCTCCAGACCAGCTGTCAGCTCAATGAGGTATGCGCCCGGATAGGCGGCGACGAGTACGCCATCGTGGGCTGCGGAGATTACTCCGATGAGCATATCAGCGAGCATATGGAGGCTGTGAGGAGCTACTTCGACAGGTATAATGCCTCATCGGGCAGAAAGTACGAGGTGGGGCTCAGCCTCGGCTATTTCCTCGGCGTCCCCGACAAGGATTCGGAGCTGGACAGGTACATCAATATCGCCGACGAGGTCATGTACAGGGACAAGGTGAGAAGGAAAAAGCTGAGAGAGAACTGAGGTACTATATATAAATTAATATGTGCCTGAGTATTGACAAAAAAGACGAAATATGATAAAATAAAATGAATTGCAAAAGAAGCTTCGGTTTCAGAGCAAGACTATTGACCACTCCCTTCGGAGTCGAGGCCATACGGACAGCCGGGTCAAATGCCGACCGCCGATCATTCGGCTGGCAACTTCTGTTGCCTTATTGATTCGACCCTGCGTCGATAAAGTTTTTATAAGTTCTCATCAGCTTGTGAAAGGTCAATAAGAGTAGTAAAAGGTAGTACTTGCTTATATAGACTCTGAAACCATTTGTGAAGTCTCTGCGCTGACTGCATAGGTATTTCATGCACACAACGGCTGATAAGGTCTTTGTGTGCATTTTTTGTTTGAAGGTGTGGTTTTATGGAGAATAAGCTTAAACTTTACGGATTCAATAACCTTACGAAGTCGCTGAGCTTCAATATCTACGATGTCTGTTATGCCAAGACGGCCCGCTCACAGCAGGAGTATATCGCCTATGTTGACGAGCAGTACAACTCTGAGCGTATAACCGACATCATGACCCATGTTACTGAGATGATAGGCGCTCAGGTGCTGAGTATGTCCCGTCAGGACTATGACCCTCAGGGCGCTTCCGCTACATTCCTTATCGCGGACGACACTATGGTCCCCGCAGGAGGAAGCGAGACCGTGGCTCACCTTGACAAGAGCCATGTTACCGTGCATACCTACCCGGAGTTCCACCCCGATACCAGTATCGCCACCTTCCGTGTGGATATAGACGTTGCTACCTGCGGCAAAATAACTCCGCTGACAGCTCTGGACTATCTCATCGGAAGCTTCGATTCCGATATCATCACCATGGATTACAGGGTAAGAGGCTTTACGAGAAATCTGGACGGTGAAAAGCTCTTCATCGACCACGATATAACCTCCATACAGAACTATATAGACGCAAAGATACTGGATAAGTATGACGCCGTTGATATAAACGTGTATCAGGCTAATATGTTCCACACAAAAATGCTCATAAAGGAGCTTGACCTGCAGAATTATCTGTTCAACACAGATGTGAATGAGCTTCCGCCGAGACGCAGACTTGAGATAACCAATGCGCTCCAGCGGGAGATGATAGAAATTTTCAGCGGAAGGAACGTGTTCGGAAATGGCTGACCTTTCCCAGACAAATGCGCCTATTTATGAGGCGCTGAGGAAATTCCGCCGCATGAGAGTCGTTCCCTTCGACGTCCCCGGACACAAGAGGGGCAGAGGAAATATGGAGCTCACCGAGTTCCTTGGCGAGGACTGCATGAACGTTGATGTAAACTCCATGAAGCCACTGGACAACCTCTGTCACCCAGTATCCGTCATCAAGGACGCGGAGGAGCTGGCTGCCGAGGCTTTCGGCGCGGCAAATGCCTTCTTTGTGGTGGGCGGCACCACCTCAGCGGTGCAGAGCATGATAATGTACGCCTGCAAGGAGGGCGACAAGATAATCATGCCCCGAAATGTACACAGAAGCGCTATTAACGCGCTTATCCTTACGGGAGCTGTCCCCGTTTACGTCAATCCCGACGTGAACCGCAAGCTGGGTATCGCTCTCGGTATGTCGGTAGCTCAGGTGGAGCAGGCTATCCTCGATAACCCCGACGCCAAGGCTATTATGGTGAACAATCCCACATACTACGGCATATGCTCGGACCTGAAAAGGATAACGGAGCTGGCTCATGCCCACGGTATGCTGGTGCTTGTGGACGAGGCTCACGGCACTCACTTCTACTTCGGTGAGAACTTCCCCGTAACTGCCATGGCAGCAGGTGCGGACTGCGCCTCGGTAAGTATGCACAAATCGGGAGGAAGCCTGACACAGAGCTCCTTCCTGCTTCTCGGCAAAAATATCAATGCCGACTATATGAGACAGGTCATCAACCTGACCCAGACCACCAGCGCATCATATCTGCTGCTGTCAAGTCTGGATATATCAAGAAAGCGTCTCGCTCTCGGCGGCAGGGAGATATTTGCTCAGACTGTGGAGATGGCTGAGTACGCACGCTCGGAGATAAACGATATTGGCGGATATTACGCCTATTCACGGGAGCTGGTGAACGGCGACAGCATCTTTGATTTTGACGTCTCAAAGCTCAGTATCTATACGCTGCCTATCGGTCTCGCAGGCATTGAGGTCTATGACCTCCTCAGAGACGAGTACGATATACAGATAGAATTCGGCGATATCGGCAACGTTCTCGCCTATATCTCAGTTGGAGACCGCAAGCGCGACATTGAGCGCCTTATCAGTGCCCTCGCCGAGATAAAGCGCCGCTTCGGCAAGAGCGGTTCGGATATGCTGACACAGGAGTATATAAGCCCCGTGGTGGCTGAGACTCCCCGAAAGGCATTCTACGCACAGAAGTGCTCTCTTCCTCTTGAGGAGACCTCGGGAGAGGTTTGCAGCGAGTTCGTTATGTGCTATCCTCCTGGTATCCCCATACTGGCTCCCGGAGAGCTCATTACCGACGAGATAATAGAATACATAAAATATGCCAAGGAAAAGGGCTGCCAGATGACAGGCACCGAGGATATAAATATCGAAAGACTCAACGTCCTTGACTTCTGATGATATGAAACGCATACCGCCGCGGCGGAAGACGTTTTATATAATATATTTTTTCTTTAAGGAAGGTAAAAACATGAACATGAAGAAAATCGGAATCACTATGAGTCTCCTTATGGGAGTTACGCTCAGCTTCTTCCTCTCGCTGGTGGGAAATCTCACAGGCGGCGACGGATTTAAGCTCCCCGCATTTCTCATAAGCTTCGTTGTAAGTACGATAATCAGCCTTATCATCGGCTTTGTGGTACCTATGATGAAGGTGGAGAGAGGCGCTGTAAAGGCTATGGGTCTCAAGGAGAACGGTGTTCCTGCCAAACTTGTTTCAGCTCTTATCTCTGACATAATCTACACACCTATCATCACACTGGCTATGATAGCTCTCGCACGCAAAATGGCTATGAAAATGAGCCGCGGTCGCGCAGAGCTCCCACCCTTCATGGTAATGTTCCTGAAGTCGCTCATCATCAGCCTCGTCGTAGCTTACGTTATAATCCTTATCGTAACACCTGTTTACAAGAAGCTTTCATTCAAGGCCGCAGGTTTTGATCCTGTCGCAGCAGGAGGCCCTCCCGCAGACAGAAAGTAATTTTCAGCCTGAGAGCTGAAAGTAGAGTGCTGAAGGCTTTTGTACATCATGGCTTTCAGCTCTGAACTGTCAACTCTCACACCCACAGACCCGTGCAGAAAACAGGTCTGTTACTGAACGGAGGTATAGTATGGAATTATGGTTCACGGAGAGACATACTCCCAATGTTAATTTTTCGATAAAGGTAGATCATCAGCTTTACAGCGGAAACAGTGAATTCCAGCGTATCGACGTTTTCGATTCCAAGGAATTCGGCCGCTTCCTCACCCTGGACGGCTATATGATGCTCACAGAAAAGGACGAGTTCATCTATCACGAGATGATAACCCACGTCCCTATGGCAGTGCACCCAAATCCAAAGAATATCCTGGTCATCGGCGCCGGTGATGGCGGAGTTGTCCGCGAGCTTACCCGCTATCCCTCTGTGGAGAGCATAGACCTGGTGGAGATAGACGAGCTGGTGGTGGAGATCTGCAAGAAGTACCTGCCCGCTACTGCCTGCCGCTTCGACGATCCCAGAGTCCATGTGTACTATGAGGACGGTGTGAAGTTCATACGCCGCTGCAACGACCAGTATGACGTTATCATCGTTGACTCTACGGACCCCTTCGGTCCCGGAGAGGGACTGTTCACCAAGGAGTTCTACGGAAGCTGCTTCAAGGCGCTCCGCGATGACGGTATCATGGTAAATCAGCATGAAAGTCCCTTCTATGACGAGGACGCCGCAGCCATGCAGCGCTCCCACAAGCGCATAGTGGAGAGCTTCCCCATAAGCAAGGTCTATCAGGCTCATATTCCCACCTATCCGTCGGGACACTGGCTCTTCGGCTTTGCCTCAAAGAAATATCACCCCACCAACGATTACAACGGCACAAAGTGGAGTATGCTGGGCATCAAGACCAGATACTACAACCCCAGACTCCACACGGGCGCATTCGCTCTGCCGTGCTATGTAGAGGAGCTTCTTAAAGATGTTGAATAAGAATATACAGACCTTCATCGCCTGCGACAGTGAGTATGAGGACGCAAAAATAGTCCTCTTCGGAGCAGGCTTTGACGGCACCACAAGCTTCCGTCCCGGCACAAGGTTCGCACCCTCTGCCATCAGGAACGAGAGCTTCGGCATAGAGACCTACAGCCCCTATCAGGATAAGGATATGACAGATCACAGCTATTTCGACAGCGGAGACCTGGAGCTGCCCTTCGGAAACACCGACGGAGCTGTTGCGGATATAACCGCACGTTCCGGTCAGATACTGGCTGACGGAAAGCTGCCCTTCATGATCGGCGGCGAGCACCTGGTCACCCTGGGCTCTGTCAGGGCTGTGAAGGAGAAGTACGATGATCTTTATATCGTACATTTCGACGCCCATGCCGACCTCCGTGATGATTATCTCGGTCAGAAGCTGTCCCACGCCTGCGTGCTCAGGCGCTGCCATGAGCTTGTTGGGGACGGTCATATCTTCCAGTTCGGTATCAGAAGCGGCGACTGCGAGGAGTTCATCTTCGCCGACGGACATACTGAAATGCATAAGTTCAGCTTCGACGGTCTGGAGGACGTTGTTGAGAGGCTGAAGGGAAAGAATGTTTACTTCACTCTGGATCTGGACGTTCTGGATCCCTCGGTGTTCCCGGGAACTGGCGCTCCCGAGGCAGGAGGAGTTACATTCGATGAACTGAGGAAGGCTGTAACCCTTGTGTGCAGCAGGCTCAATATCGTGGGCTGTGATGTCAACGAGCTCAGTCCCGTTTACGATCAGAGCGGAGTTTCCACCGCCGTTGCCTGCAAGATCATCAGGGAAATGCTTCTTTCACTGTCATGAATAATTATAATGGATACGGCGCAGATCGCGGGTACGGATCTGCTCCTGTCAACGGACAGAGACCTAAAAAGCCGGGGGCTGTGGCAGCGTTTGCGATCATAGCATTTATGGCGGTTATCTGCTGCCTTCCCATTATGGGACCTGCTTTCAATATAATTGTTGGCTATAAAACTGAGATCCTTGATGAAACGAAGAAATATGACACTGAGGTACAGGCAGTTGTTATCGATGTCAAGGAGCAGACAGTCAATTACAAGGACGGCCCCGAGACCCATTACATTATCACATATGAATATACGTACAACGGGGAGCGGTATCTCAGCGCCAATGCTGAGGAATACGCCAAGCAGTACCGCAGCAAGGGCGAAAAAGTAGATATAAAGATAAAATCAGATTCTCCGAGAGAGTTCTATGATCCTGCGTTTTTTGAGGACAGCATGAAGGTATATCGTATCCTTTTATGGGGCGCTTTTGCAGTCATACTGATACCTTTGATCATCGTTATAGTGGTCATCATGCTCATGAGGAGAGCATCAAAGCGCAGAAAACAGGCGAATATCGATATTTACGGCGTGGACCTTTACTCTATGGAGGAAAGAGATCCCAACGACGATTACAGAGGCTGATCAATAATACAGAGGTAATGGGATATGAACGATAATAACGGGGGCGGTCAGGTAAAGGCACCCTTCCTTACAAAAAGGGGCAAGGACACTGCTCATAGTTTTTACTGTGTTCATGCTGTGTCTCTGCTGCTGCGGAGGCTATCTCTCTCCGCTGGGAGTATGGCTGTTTACCAACAGAAAGCTGGCAGAGATGACAGAAAACTGCGATACATCGCTTACTGCCACCATAGTTGCAGTAGAGGAAAGATACAATGAGAAGCTTGACATTGTGGACGGCTACAACTATACCTACAGATATGAGTTCGGCGGAGTCTGCTACATCTATACCGATGAATGCGGCGACGGAAAATTCTACAATGTGGGCGATACCACCGACATCATGATAGACAGCAGGAACCCCGGGGAATGTGCTGACATGGCACTTATCGAGGCTGAACGCGAGGATATCGGAAGAGGATGCAAAAAGTATGTCATAAAGGCTGTGATAATGAACGTGATTCTACTTGCAGCCATAGCAGGCGGCTGGATATACATCAGGCGCCGAAGCAGGAATGACCCCAAGGAAAGGGAGGATATCTATGGAAAATGGTAACAGAAATCAAAGAAGCATTCTGACAGCTGTAATTATTGTCGGAGTAATTATCATATTGTGTATCGTTGCCTTTACCGCTATACCTTTTCTTACTGTGAAAAAGCTGGCTGACGACTCCATGAATATTGATGATAACAACTATGATACAGTTATCACTGCGGTGATAACCGAGAATATGGTTCGCCACGATGAGGACGGCACAACGTTCTATACCCCCGTGTATGAGTATGAATACGATGGAAATACTTATCGCGTTCCTGCGGGAGTAAGCTCAGCGGAGAAGAAATATGTTGAGGGACAGAAAGTGGAGATAAGGATCTCCTCCCACTTCCCCGGAAGAATGACAGACCCTGCCTTCAATTCAAAAACCATATTCAATAAGGCGAGCAGGAGCATTACGGGAGTATTCCTTATGGTGATGATATTCCCTGTGATCATGCTGCTGGTTGTTATCATTATCGTTATCGTTCTGATACGCATCAGCAAAAACAAAAAAACAGAAACAGTTTATACTTCTTCTCCGCAGGAGGAGAATTACGACCCCAATGACGACTACAGAGGCTGATATATATGAATATTTTCAGAGCACAGAATGTTTCGGGACTTGCGGAAATACGAATGAAGTACCTTCGCGAGGATTTCCCCTTTATGACTGACGCTGGGGCGGCAAGGATAAATGCAAGGCTGCCCAGATACTACGCCGACCACCTTAACTGCGACTTCTTCGCATATCTGGCTGAGGACGAGGGAAAGATAATCGGCTCCGCCTTCCTGACAGTGAGGGAGATGCCGCCTAATCCCAACTTCCCCAACGGACGTGTGGGAACTGTGCTCAACGTCTATACCGAGGCGAGCAAGCGCAGACAGGGTATCGCCACAGCTCTCATGGAGCTCCTCATTGCAGACGCAAAGACCATGGAGCTTGACTATATCGAGCTTAAAGCCACCAAGGACGGCTACCTGCTCTATAAAAAGCTGGGCTTTGAGAAGGCCGCTTCTTCCTATACGCCTATGAAGCTAATGCTCAGATGAGCGCTTTACGGAGGTAAGATCCGACAGTGAAGGAAGTTCTGTTTTCAGGCTCCAGTGCCGCTATTATGGCGCTGTTCCTGATAACCTGAGAAGACAGGATGTTCAATTATAAACAGATCAACAAGTAAAAAAATATAAATACGGAGGAATAAAAAATGGGAAAATGTATGATCATCGGCTGCGGAGGAGTTGCTTCCGTTGCTATCCACAAGTGCTGTCAGAACAGCGAGGTGTTTGAGGGCATAATGATCGCAAGCCGCACTAAGTCAAAGTGCGATGCGCTGAAGGAGAAGCTCCAGCCCACTACAAAGACCGTCATCGAGACCGCTCAGGTCAACGCTGACAATGTTGACGAGCTCGTTGCTCTTATCAACAGCTATAAGCCCGACGTAGTGCTCAATCTGGCGCTTCCTTATCAGGATCTGACTATCATGGACGCTTGTCTGGCTACAAAGACACACTATGTTGACACTGCAAACTATGAGCCCCTTGATACTGCAAAGTTTGAGTACAAGTGGCAGTGGGCGTACCGCGAGAGGTTCGAGCGGGCAGGCATAACAGCCCTCCTGGGCAGCGGCTTCGACCCCGGTGTTACAGGCGTTTTCTCCGCTTATGCAATGAAGCATGAGTTCGACGAGATAAACTATATCGACATTCTGGACTGCAACGGCGGCGACCACGGTTATCCCTTCGCTACCAACTTCAACCCCGAGATCAATATCCGCGAGGTATCCGCTAAGGGAAGCTACATCGAGGACGGCAAGTGGGTAGAGACCGAGCCCATGGAGATCAAGCGCGTTTACAACTTCAAGGGCGTAGGCGAGAAGGATATGTACCTCCTCCACCACGAGGAGCTGGAGTCACTTGCGCTTAACATCAAGGGCATCAAGCGTATTCGCTTCTTCATGACCTTCGGTCAGAGCTATCTCACACACCTCAAGTGCCTTGAGAACGTGGGCATGACATCTATCGAGCCTATCATGTATGAGGGCAGGGAGATAGTTCCACTCCAGTTCCTGAAAGCAGTTCTTCCCGATCCTGCTTCACTGGGTCCGAGAACAGTGGGCAAGACCAACATCGGCTGTATCTTCCGCGGCAAGAAGGACGGCAAGGACAAGAATTACTACCTCTACAATATCTGCGATCATCAGGAGTGCTACAAGGAGGTCGGCTCACAGGCTATCTCTTACACCACAGGCGTTCCCGCTATGATCGGCGCTATGATGATAATGACAGGCACCTGGAAGAAGGCAGGCGTCTACAACATCGAGGAGTTTGATCCCGATCCCTTCATGGAGGCTCTCAACAAGTGGGGACTTCCTTGGGAGGAGGACTTCAATCCAACTCTCGTTGACTGATGGGAAAAAGCATAGATCGTATAGGCAGAGCGGCGATATATATCCTTTTCGGAGTCTATGTCATCGCCGCTCTCTATCTGCTCTTTTTCATGCGGATGAGTATGTGGGAGCATCTCACATATCGTGAGTATTTCCGATATAATACCAATTTTGTCCCCTTCAGGACCATTGCGGAGTTCGCAGGATATTACCACCGCAATGATAATGTCTACGGGGACATTTCCCTGGTGAATATCTGGGGCAATCTGGCTGTTTTCCTGCCTGCGGGGATATTTTTCCCTGCCATATGGAAAAAGCAGCGCAGGTTCCGAAATTTCGCCATTACTGCGGCAGCGGTCATCATAGCTGTGGAGCTTTTGCAGTTCCTCACCATGCGGGGAAGCTGTGACATTGATGACTTTATACTGAATTTTTTCGGAGCTGTCATCGGATTTTCACTTACAGGGCTTAAAATAGTCAGAAGGCTGGCATTCGTCGGCACTGAATAGAAAACAGGAGGAATAAATATGAATTTTTTTGAGGCTTTAAAGAAGACAGCGGCTGTAGCTGCTGCAACAACAATGCTCATGCTGGTGGGCTGCGGCAAGGACGCTGCAACAAGCACCCCGGACAAGACCGAGGCAACTAAGGCAGCAGGCAGTGCATCGGGCAATACCATCGTTATCGAACTGGACACAAAGGCAGCTCCCATTACCTGCGAGAACTTCGAGAATCTGGTAAAGAGCGGCTTCTATGACGGACTTACCTTCCACCGTGTAGTCGACGACTTCATGGCTCAGGGCGGCGATCCCGAGGGCACAGGCATGGGCGGCAGCGACAAGACCATAAAGGGCGAGTTCTCCAGCAACGGCGTTGAGAACCCCCTCTCACATACCCGCGGAGTTATCTCCATGGCAAGAAGCTTGGACCCCGACAGTGCGTCCAGCCAGTTCTTCATCTGCTACACAGATGACTGCACCTTCCTTGACGGCAACTATGCTGCATTCGGCAAGGTAACAGAGGGCATGGAGGTCGTTGATGACTTCCTCAAGGTTCCCCGTTCAATGGGCGGCGACGGCACTGTATCCGCACCTGACTCTCCCATTGTCATGGATAAGGTTGAGATGATAGATCCTGCCGAGGACGGTTCACCCAGAGTTCAGATCACAATGAACGACTTCCTTGCAGACGTAAAGTAAAATGTTTGATGTTAAAAAAGTGCCGACTCCCTGCTACATAGTGGATGAGTCGGCGCTTATCCGTAATCTGGAGATACTCCGCGGAGTGTCACAGCGCACAGGCGCAAAGATACTCCTTGCTCAGAAGGCTTTTTCCTGCTATCACCTCTATCCCCTCATTGGGGAGTACCTTTCGGGAACGGCTTGCAGCGGTCTCTATGAGGCAAGGCTGGGCTATGAGGAGATGGGAAAGGAAAATCACGTTTTTTCCGCTGCCTACCGCGAGAGCGAGATAGACGAGATAATCTCGTACTGCGGTCATATCATCTTTAATTCCTTCACTCAGCTGGACAGGTACCGTGACCGCGTACTTTCGGCAGGGAAGAAGATAGGTCTCCGCATAAATCCTCAGTGCTCCACTCAGGAGGGACACGAGATATACGACCCCTGCTCACCTAAATCAAGACTGGGTATCACACGGGAGAACTTCCGCGATGACGACCTTGAGGGCGTTACGGGACTTCATTTCCACACTCTCTGCGAGCAGAACTCCGACGATCTGGAGACCACCCTGAACGCCATAGAGGAGAAATTCGGGGATATACTTCCGAAAATGGAGTGGATAAACTTCGGCGGAGGTCATCATATCACCCGTGCCGACTACGACATACCGAGGCTTGAGAAGTGTATCCGCCGTATGCAGGAGAAGTACGGGCTGGAGGTCTTTCTTGAGCCCGGCGAGGCTATAGCCCTCAATGCAGGCTGGTTGGTGACCGAGGTGCTGGACATCACTAAAAACGATATGCCCATCGCTATCCTTGACACCTCTGCTGCCTGCCATATGCCCGATGTACTGGAAATGCCCTACCGTCCGCCTCTTGTGGGTTCGGGAGATAGCGGCGAAAAGCAGTTCAGCTACCGCCTTGGCTCACAAACCTGTCTCGCAGGCGACGTAATAGGGGGGTACTCCTTCGACGAGGAGCTCCATATCGGCGACAGGCTGGTCTTCGGCGACATGGCTATATACTCCATGGTGAAGAACAACACCTTCAACGGTATGCCGCTGCCTCATATACTGCTGCTGAAAAAGGACGGCAGCTTTGAGGAGCTTCGCAGCTTCGGCTATTCCGACTTCAGGGAGAGACTGTAATGACCAATATCTATTTTGTGCGACACGCACAGCCTCAGTATTCATGCGCAGATACAGCGGTCCGCCCTCTTACTGAGGAGGGACTTCGTGACACTGCGGAGGTTGTCCGTACTATGAAGGACATTCACCTTGACTACGCAATTTCAAGCCCCTATAAGCGCAGCTATGATACCATAAAGCAGGCTGCGGAGGAGCGCGGTCTCACTATCGACACCGATGAAAGGCTCCGCGAGAGAATGAACGGCAGGGACAGCAACAACATGGATATGTTCCGCAGGCGCTGGGAGGACCTGAGCTTTTCCGAGAGCGACGGCGAGTGCCTTCAGTCCGTTATGGACAGAAATATCGCCGCAGTAAACGATGTTCTGGACAGCCATGAGGGTGAGAGCATTATCCTCGGTACTCACGGCACAGCGCTCAGTACAATCCTCCACTACTACGACAACAGCTTCGGGCTGGAGGGCTTCCTTCGCCTTATCGACTTCATGCCCTATATCGTCAGACTGGGCTTTGAGGGACGCCGCTGCGTGGAAAAAGAGGAGCTTCTCATCGTGAAAAAGGAGTTCAAAAATGGGTTTAAGCGTTGAAAAATACAGCTCCGCCGACCTTGCGGACATGATAAGGATATGGAATCAGGTGGTAGAGGAGGGCGTTGCCTTTCCTCAGGAGGAGCTTTTGGATGAGAACAGTGGACGGGAGTTCTTTGCCGCCCAGACATACTGCGGAGTTGCAAGGCTTGACGGAAAGGTGCTGGGACTTTATATACTCCACCCCAATAACGTGGGGCGCTGCGGACATATCTGCAATGCCAGCTATGCGGTCAGCAGTGCGAGCAGAGGTCTCCATATCGGTGAGAAGCTGGTGCTTGACTGCCTTGAGCAGGCAAAGCTCCACGGCTTCGGTGTTTTGCAGTTCAATGCCGTGGTGGAGAGCAATATCCATGCCCGCCACCTTTACGAGCGCCTCGGATTTGTGCAGCTTGGCACCATACCGAAGGGCTTCCGCATGAAGGACGGCAGCTTCGAGAATATCTGCCCATATTACCACGAATTATAAAAAATGGAATTTAGCGCAAACGCTAAAAGTGATTAGTGCATAGTGGTTAGTGTTTAGTTAATGTGTTCGCTTCGCTCACATTATTAAAATCCTGTCGCCGCAGGCGACTCCACAACTATTCACTTAAATCAAAATTTAGCTCAGTAACATTAATAAACATAATGCCCCTGAACGTCTTGAAACGTTCAGGGGCTGAACTTCTGTATTGGTATCTTTCCAATAGATCAGAGCTTTATGTTTATTCAGATACCGCAATCCTCATATTCCTTCCACTTCTCATAGTAGAGCTTGTTGCTCCAGCTGCGGAAGAGGATATATGCTACGGAAACGATCGCCAGAAATATCGCGCACAGTACAGGCAGCGAATCTCTGAACATTTTTTTTGCGGGATAGGTATTAGTGTTCTTGCGGCTCATAATAAAATTCCTTTGCTTAGATTTGCCTTATTACTCGGCGTCCTGTGCAGGAGCGCCTCCGTTCATTTCAGCCATAAGTCTCTGAAGCTCAGCGTCCACCTTAGCGTCGGACTCAAGCTTCTCGAATGAATCTCTCAGATCGTCGCCTGTGCCGCCTGCAAGGTTATTGCCTGCGATTTCGGTAAAAGCGTCAGCCTCAGCCTCCTTGCGCTCGATCTTCTCCTCCATCTTCTGGAACTTTTCCATAGATGAGTTTCCGTCGAAGCCGCCTGCAGCCTTAGCCAGGTTCTTCTTTGTATCAGCCATCTGAGAACGTGCGATGAGCATAGCCTGACGGCTCTTGGCCTCCTCCAGCTTAGCTCTGAGAACCTCTACCTGGTCGCCGATAGCCTCGGTCTGGGCAGAGATAGACTCGTACATTTCCTTATAATTATTGAGATCCTCGTCAGCCTTGACCTTTCTTGCCAGAGCCTGCTTAGCCAGCTCCTGATCGCCCTTGGCCAGAGCCATCTTAGCCTTAGCCTCCCAGTCAGAGGAGATCTTCTGAGCCTCAAGGTACTTTTTTTCAGCCAGGCGCTCGCTTGCCTTAGCCTTGCCGTAGTTCTGGGTAGCCTTAGTGAGCTCTGTCTGCATATCAATAATGATCTGCTTTACCATCTTCTCGGGATCCTCAGCTCTGTCGATGAGGTCGTTTACATTTGACTTGAGAAGGTCGCTTAATCTCTGAAATACACCCATTTTTATAATCCTCCTGTTTCATGTAAGAATGCTTCACTGGCACACCCCTTGTGCCACGACTATATTATATGGCATAGCGGGACATATGTCAAGGAATTTGCTGCCGATTTCATCTGATTTTCATTTATGAAAGGGCTTTGTGAACGCATTATTACAAAATTATTCCTCGTTTTTTTCCAGTTCATTAAGGATATTGCCAAGCCTTGAAAAGTCCTCAGACTTTGCATTCAGCATATCCTCACCATCAGTTCCGAGGAGTTTCTCACGGAGGTCGAGCATTTTCTTACGTCGGTCGAAGGCATCTGCGGTCATGACTATCATATCCTGACAGTTTTCGTTTACCAGCTTCAGGGGTTCTGAAGTGATAGAGCAGAGCTTTACAAAGAGCTCATAATTATTGGAAAAGTCTTCATTCTTGATAGATATCATGGGCAAGATCTCCTTCCGGTACAAAATGATCCCCTTACTACTATTTTAACTTAAAACGAGCAGTTTGTCAATGATTTTTGTGTAAGTTACAGTGATTATTGGTTAGTTGCCGAGGATTAGTGATTAGCAGTGGTCGGCAATTCACTGCCCTCTGCGGATTATATTTTACGTTGTTGCAAAGATAGATCATGATTTATCTTTGCAACACAATGCCCCTGAGTGCTATGTAACATTCAGGGGCAAAACTTATATACGGTTATCCGTATTCCTTAGCTGCTTTTTGCTTACAGTGAGGATATCTTGTGGAGGAGGAACTCCTGTATCATAAGTGCGTCATTGGAGGTAAGACCCTCGGTAGACTTATCCACATCGCCGTTCCTCTTGCCATCATCGGTGAGGCACTTCTCGTAGCTTCCGCCTATACCGTACTTGTCGGGATTTGCAAGGGACTGCATTATGAGCACAGCGTCCGCAAGCTCAACCTTACCGTCACAGTTGGTATCGCCTGCAAGCCCTGTCTGTACGGGCGCGGTAGTAGTAGATGTTGTTGTTGTCGTAGTAGTTGTAGTGGTTGTAGTGGTTGTGACTGCGGGAGTCTCTGCCACAAATGCTGTGTAGTTCATGCAGGCACCGCTCATGCCGTTAGTGCCGAGAGTGAGAGTTTCTCCTGCCTTGATCTCCTTTGCGTAAACATCAAAGGGTCTGATCGCCTCGCTGTCATTGATCTCCACAACAGCGCCTGTTCTTGTAAAGCTTCCCAGCCATGAGGGAGGAGTTGTCACTCTCTCATCAAGCGCCACATAGACCGTGATGTCCTTTGCAGCTGTTATTACTGCCAGGTCGGAGTCTGTGTTCTTGGAGTTGCAGGCTGTGATGATATGCTCTCCGCCGCTTATTGCAGCAGGAACAGAAGCGATAACGTGCTCGCGGTCGCCGAATGCCTTGTCGCCAACGCCGAAGCTCTCAGCGATAGACCACTGTGCACCGTAGCTTGCGTCCTTTATGTCGAGACGAGCGATGAGTGTGCTCTTCATGGGCTGGTCGATGACAACAGGTTCGCCGCCCTGTGATACTGAACCTGCGTTGTATGCCTTGTTCTGCATACGTCCTGCGTAAGCCATTACTTCAGCCTTTGCAGCGTCTGCGGACTGAACATTGTAGCTTCCGTAGATCTTTGAGGAGTCGGTATCGAAGTTATCATAACCGTCTCCTCCCGATTTCAGGTTGTTGATATAAGCCTTGTCATTGCGGGAGTTTACTGTCTGGTAAGCCAGACCGCTTCCCATATTGCAGCCGTCGAACTTGTCAGCGTAGGACTTTATAGTTCCCGAATAAGCGTCGCTGCCCATATTTACAGCGTCCAGAGGCAGGTAGGTATTCTGATAGTAATTAGCCTCTGAGAACACCTTTGAATTATAGGAAGCACCTATTCCGTACTGCTTGTTGTTGCAGAAGTAGTTGTTGTAGCTGTGGATATGTGCGTTTCTCGCACGGGGATTACGGGACTCGGTATTGTTGAACCAGTTGTGGTGGTAGGTTATCCAGTCCTGCATATGGCTTGTACCGCCGCCTACAAGAGAGGTCTTGTGGCAGTCCTGGAACACGTTGTAGGAAACTGTAACGTACTCCGTCCACTTTATATCCAGTGAGCCGTCGCCGTCAGCCTTGTCGTCATCAACGGTGCCGTTGCCTGCGTAGGCGTTGTAGCCCTTTTCGATAGTGTTGTTGTGTATCCACATATGCAGGGACTTGTTATCGGAGCTTCCCGACATGGACACACCGTCATCGGGGTACTTGCCCAGCCACAGGTTGCGTACCTCGCAGCCCTTGCTGCGCTTCATCTCGAAGCCCCACTGATTGAGGTTTGCATCGTATCCGATACCCTCGATAGTTACGTTCTCGGCGTTCTGAAGGTAGAGCATGGATGAACCGTCGTTCTGCTTGCCGTCGTTAGCCTTGGCGCCCGAAGGAACGTCAATGCCGCCGATAATGCGGAATACCACGTTCTTGGGCTTGCCGCTGTAGAAGATATTGTAAAGACCCGTCTGACCGCCGTAGGTTATGGAGTCCTTATTGGAGTTGGTGACGTATATGACTGTAGCTCCCGACCTGAGAGTACCGTCGCTGTTGTAAGCGCCCACGCCGTCGGAGGTGTTCCAGTGAGCATAGCCGCTGCGGTCGAATGCCATTGTCTTGACTGTGCAGGAGGCTGAGCCGTTTGAGCCTGTCAGGCTGATATTGTACTCGGTATTGCCCTTGAGTCCGGGAATATCGACTCTTGTACCGCGTATGAGCTGCGAGTCAACTGCGGTATAGTCGGAGCTTCCTGCCTGAGCGTAGCTTGCCTTCACATTATTGCCCAGCTTAGAGCTGTCGAACTCCACGAAGGCTTCCTCGAACCAGCCGCCGCAGAGCTTTATAGCTCCGTCCACATTGCCGGAGGGCTGCTGGGGCTGCTGACCGCTGCTGCCGGAGCCGTCAAGGAATGTGGGCGTCCAGTTGTTGAGATAGTTCTTGATGTTGATGTTTGCAGCATCGCTGTCAGATACAGTATGACCCTTGCGCTGCGAGAGGTCCACCTTCTGACCGTTTGTGAGCTTTGTGCCGTTCTCCTTGAAGCCGTCAACGGTCTCGGGCTGAACGCCGCTCATTGAGTACCAGCCTGCCGGGGTTATCATATTGCCGTTCTGGAGAGTAGTATTCACAAACAGCACCTTTGCGCTCTGAGCCCAGGGACGTCCGAGATAGCCTGCAACTACCGTAAGGTCGGGATTTGCAGTTACCTTGCAGTCCTTGAACAGATAGCCTGTGTAGGGGCTGCCCTGCTCTCTTGCGGCGGTGATGTAGCCGCCTACAGAGCCGCTGCTGTAGCCCTTCCAGCGGAGCTCACAGTTATCGAAAACAGCGTTGCTTCCGCCGAATATATAGTCTGTCTGACCCTCGATGAGGCGGTTCTTATAGTACTGGGGAGAGCCGCCTGTATAGAGAGTATCCTGGCTCGACAGGAACTTGCAGTTCAGGAACTCCGCATAGCCTGTGTCCACGGAGAGAGCTGCCGCACGCTCCGTATAAGCCTTTGACTTTACGTCAACGCCGTTGTATCGCTGTACCTTGAGGGTCTCATTGGTACACTCAACGCCGTCTGCCAGCTCCTCCTGAGTGATGTAGCGGTTGAAGGAATTCTCAAAGACGATGTTCTCGGCTTTGAAGTATGTAGCCTTTGGCCAGAGCTGTACGGTAGCGCCCCAGCGGTAGTTGGAAACGTTCTTGCCGCTCTTTGAGGCTGCAAGATTGCCGTCGTAATAGCCCTTGGAGTTGGCGCTGTAGTACTTATAACCGATACCATAGTACCAGGTGAGCACAACGTCGCCCTTTGAGGGCTCGTCATTTACGAATGAGACATAGGGTGTCTGGACGATGACCTGCTGACGGTAGGTACCGGGAGCGATGTGAATGGTCACGCGGTTCTGCTCCGATGAGGGGCTGAGGGTTGCAGCCTTGTCAACAGCCGCCTGAACTGTTGAGAAGTTGTTGCTTCTGCCCGGATAGCCTACATAGAGGTCTGTTCCTGCCGCCGCAGCTCTCAGTGTCGGGAACACCGAAAGTGCTGCCAGAAAGACCGCAAGGGCAGAGACAAGAGCCAGAAGCTGCAAGGTGAGCTTTTCTGTTCTGGTTTTCATGTTTTTACTCCTTTTCAATACGCCGCAGTCCGCTGCCTAAGGCGGAGCTGCCTGAAAAATAGCGGTGTAACGCCTCAGCTCCCCACAGGGAAAGAGAAGCCTCAGAATATACACCTATACACCATAATTATATCATGCTTTTCCGAATTTGTAAATATAAACATAGATTTCACGATAATATTTGTTGATTTGTACAATAGTAGTTTACCCCCTTTGGCTATATTTCAGAAAAGACGGCATTATTTAATTTACGGCTTAAAATCGCGGAATAAAAAAGATCTCCCCTCACTTATTGACAATGTTCACCAAAATGATATAATTATAATGGAATAGTATTTCTGTAATAACAACTATGGAGGAAAATCTTATGAAATTTGACAGCACAGAAGAATGGAAAAGCAAGGTCAAGCGCGTCATCATCTCTAAGGAGGAGATAAACGCCCGCCTCAGGGACGCAGGAGCCTATATCGACTCGATATATGACGGCTCGCCCATACTGCTGGTGAGCATTCTCAAGGGCGCATTCGTCTTTATGGCAGACCTTTGCCGTCAGGTGACCGTCCCCTGCGAGATAGAGTTTATGGCGGCAAAGAGCTATTTCGAGGGCACTCAGTCCTCGGGACACGTTGAGATCACCATGGACCTCAAGCACGATATCAGCGACTATCATGTCATAATCGTTGAGGACATCATCGACACGGGACGCACCCTCAATGAGATACTAAAGATACTGAGAGTCAGAGAGCCCAGATCCCTGAGAGTCATCACCCTTCTGGACAAGCCCGACCGCCGCGTTGTGGAGCTGAATGCGGACCTCTCACTGTTCACTATTCCCGATTACTTTGTTATCGGCTACGGTCTGGACTACGGAGAATTCTACAGAAATCTCCCATATATAGCTGAATTTGAGGAATGAGGTGCAGAAAATGATTGAGAAGATATTCAAGCTCAGGGAACGCAATACCAATGTCAAAACCGAAATAGCCGCCGGTCTCACCACCTTCATGACCATGGCTTATATCCTGGCAGTAAACCCCAGTGTGCTCTCAACAACAGGTATGGACGCCACTGCGGTGCTCCTTGCGACCTGTATAGCCTCCTTCATAGGAACAGCCTGTATGGCTTTCATGGCAAACCTTCCCTTCGCCCTCTCCGCAGGTATGGGACTCAACGCCTACATGGCGTACACAGTCTGCGGAAACCTTGGATACCCCTGGCAGGTAGCCCTGCTGGCAGTATTCATCGAGGGTATCATCTTCATAATCCTGTCGCTTACAAAGGTCAGGGAAGCCATTTTCGACGCCATCCCCCTTTCGCTGAAACGAGCGGTGTCCGTAGGTATCGGTCTGTTCATTGCCTTTATCGGACTTCAGAACGCAGGGCTTGCCGTTGACTCGGCTACTCTTGTACAGCTTACCAACTTCCGCGAGAATATCCATACCACAGGTATATGTGCTATCCTGGCAGTTGTAGGTCTCCTCATAATGGCTATCCTCTACATCAAGAAGATAAAGGGCTCTATCCTCATCGGTATCTTTGCCACATGGATACTTGGCATAATCTGCGAGCTGACGGGCATATACGTTCCCGACCCCGACGCAGGCGCGTTCACGCTTATCCCCTCATTCCACATGACCGACTTCACAAAGCTGGGCGACACCTTCGGACAGTGCTTCAACGTGGACTTCGACTCGGTGGGCGTATTCAACTTCATCGTGGTCATATTCTCCTTCCTCTTCGTTGACCTCTTCGACACTCTCGGCACTCTCATAGGTGTAAGCACCAAGGCTGGACTTCTCGACAAGGAAGGCAAGCTCCCCGCTATCAGACCCGCCCTCATGGCAGACGCCGTTGCAACCACAGCAGGAGCTGTTCTGGGAACCTCCACCACAACTACTTTCGTTGAGTCCTCGGCAGGAGCTGCCGCAGGCGGAAGAACAGGTCTCACTGCTCTCACCACCGCTGTCCTTTTCCTTGTATCGATGCTGCTGGCACCTATCTTCATCGCTATCCCCGCATTTGCAACCGCACCTGCACTGATACTGGTAGGCTTCCTCATGTTCAGCACGGTTTCCGAGATAAAAGTGGACGAGAAGAACTACACCTCAGCTATCCCCGCATATCTCTGCGTTATAGCAATGCCCCTGTTCTACAGCATATCCGAGGGTATCTCCATCGGAGTCATCTCCTACGTTGTCATCAACCTGGTATGCGGCAAGCGCAAGGAGATAAATCCAATTATGTACATTCTGGCTGTATTGTTCATACTGAAGTATATCTTCCTGTAAGGAATAAGTATCACATAAATAATGCCCCGAAGCATTTCAAGGTGCTTCGGGGCATTTTTTTATTTAGCTGCTATGATTTGAGCCCAGCCCTTAGCCCTTAGCCGTTAGCTAATGTAGGGGAGCAACTGCCCTTTCGTTGATACACGGACGTCTTAGCGCCGCCGCTCGCTCAGCGGCAAATCATGATTTATAGCGTCACCGCATAAAATAAGGGCTGCACTACTGTGCAGCCCTGTGTGTTTACTGATTATTCAGCGTCCTCTGCGGGAGCTTCCTCCTCAGCGGGAGCCTCTTCCTCATCAGCGTCCTCAAGAAGAGCACGCATTGAGATGCTGATTCTCTTTGACTCGGGGTCAATGTCGATGATCTTAACGTCAACCTCGTCGCCAACGGAAAGAACGTCCTTGACATTCTCTACCTTCTGGTCAGCGATCTGTGAGATGTGGATAAGACCGTCTACGCCGTCGATGATCTGTGCGAATGCACCGAAGCTTGTGATAGAAACGATAGTAGCCTTAACTACATCGCCAACCTTGTAGTTAGCCTTGAAGATCTCCCAGGGATTGTCCTCAGCCTTCTTGAAGCCGAGAGAAATTCTGTTTGCTTCCTGGTCGAGATCCTTGATGTAAACCTCAAGAGTATCGCCAACATTAACGACCTCGCTGGGGTGCTTGATCCTCTTCCATGAGAGCTCAGAGATATGTACCATGCCGTCGATGCCGCCGAGATCAACGAATGCACCGAAGCTTGTGAGAGACTTAACCTTGCCTGTGTAGGTCTTGCCTACCTCAGCTGTCTCCCAGAATCTTGCCTTAGCTTCTTCCTTCTTAGCGTTCTGAACAGCCTTGATGGAGCCTACTGCTCTCTTTCTGCCGCCCTCGGAAACCTCGATAACGATGAATTCTACCTTCTTCTTGAGAAGCTGGTCAAGCTCTGCGCCTCTGGGGAGACCTGTGAGTGAAGCGGGGATAAATACTCTTACACCCATAACAGTGAGAGTAACGCCCTTGTTAACAACGCTCTGAACAACGCCCTCGAGAACGGTGCCTTCCTGCTGAGCCTTTACGATCTTCTCGTAACCTGCCTGCTCGTCAACCTTTCTCTTTGAGAGAGCAGCTGTACCCTCTGCATCGTTTACCTTGATAACAACAAGATCGATCTCATCGCCAACGCTTACGATGTCTGAAGGCTTCTTTGAAGGATCGTCTGTAAGGTCGTCAAGAGCAACGTAGCCTGTGTGCTTAGTACCGAGGTCTACGATAACTTCTGTATTGTTTACGGCGATAACTGTGCCTTTAACTTTCTCTCCTGTATGTATTTTTTTGAATGATTCGTCGAGAGCCTGAGCAAAATCGATCTCCTCATCCTGATTAGCTGCAAGAATTTCATTTTCTGCCATTTTGGTTTGTACCTCCTTGATTATATAGGCGGGGGTCGATGCCCCGGCAGTTATGCCGATCTTATTGGCAATCGGGAGCTTTAAGGTCCGAAGCTCATCCGAATTCTCGATATGATACGTTTTACAGAAACGGCTGCACACCTCATATAGCTTGACGGTGTTAGAGCTGTGTCTGCCTCCGACAACGAGCATGATATCCGAGTTCTTTGCGAGCTCGGCTGCGTCTGACTGACGCGCGTCGGTAGCGTTGCATATAGTATCATAAATGACGATATCGGGATCGTCCTTCGGGATCACGTTTAAACACTCACCCCATACTACTATATTATACGTCGTTTGCGCCACAATTGCAAGCTTTTTTCGCAAATTTTTATAATTTTTTTCAAAAAAGGCTTTTAGCTCAAAGTTATCCTTAAAAACGAGGCAATTTTCGTCACAATGACCAACGATACCCTGGACCTCCGGGTGGTCGCGGTCGCCTGCAATGAGGATAAAATAGCCCTCAGCGGTCTTTTCTGCCACTATTTTATGTATACGCGAGACGAATGGGCAAGTGGCGCCCAGCATTTTGTTACCCTTGGCTTCTATCTGGCGGTAAATGTCACGTCCAACGCCGTGGGAGCGGATGACTACGGTCTCGTCCGGGCGGAGCTCCTCTACGGAGTTCACTATCCTGGCGCCCTTTGCCTGCATATCGTTGACAACGTCCTGATTATGTATGATAGGACCAAGTGTGGCAACGTTGGTATTCTTCTCAAGCTCGCCGTAGACCATCTTCACGGCGCGGTCCACGCCGAAGCAGAAGCCTGCGGACTTGGCAACAGTGACTTTACTCATCAGCTTCCGCCTCCTTTGCATTATCAGTAAGCTCAGGCTGAGGCTCGCCCTCAACCAGCAGCTTTATATCCGCCATATAGCGGTTTTTCAGCTTTACCAGCTGACGGGGGTTGGGAGCGTCGCATATCTCGCAGTATTCCGCAGGGTCAATAGGCTCGCCGTACTTGACGGTGAGGGGGGTGCGGAACTTCAGCTTTTCGCCGTAGCAGATACCTACGGGGATAATGGGCTTTCCCGAACGTGCAGCGATAAGGGCTGCACCTGTATGTCCCTTCTTGCCCACCTTGCCGTCCTTTGAGCGTGTACCCTCGGGGAAAATCATAAGGCTCCTGCCATTTTGCAGTCTTTCAACGGCGGTGTCGATGACACTTGTATCGCCCTTGCCGCGGGCAACGGGGAAGGCTCCCAGAGAGCGGATGAGCCATGCGAAGAGCTTGTTTTTGAAGAGCTCCTCCTTTGCCATGAAGGCATATTTGCCTCTTGCACCTGTTCCCAGAAGGGGAGGGTCGGCATATGAGCGGTGGTTGCAGGCGTAGATGACAGTGGTATCCTTCGGGATATTTTCCCTGCCCTCATAGCGCAGCTTGTACATTATGCGGAAGTAGAGTCTGACCAATACCTTTATAACATAATACATATCTGTCTCACCTCAGTAATTGTTTTTCATTAAGAAAACTGAGTCTGTCAGCTGATCTTCTCGTTGATTATCTTCACGATAGCTGCTGCGGACTCCTCCAGGTTCAGCTCTGTGGTGTCTACAAGGACAGCGTCCTCAGCCTGCTTCAGGGGAGCTATCTCGCGGTGCATATCCTGATAGTCGCGCTTGATGATGTCGTCCAGTATCTCCTGATATGTGGGGCAGTCTGGTTTCTCGGACAGCTCCTTGAAACGGCGGTTTGCACGCTCCTCGGCGGAGGCTGTCAGGAATATCTTCACATCTGCATTGGGGAGAACTACCGTGCCGATGTCTCTGCCGTCCATGAGGATATTGTTCTCGCGGGCTATCTTCTGCTGAGTCTCAAAGAGGTAAGCTCTTACCGCAGGTATAGCCGATGTCCTTGAAGCTGCCATGGATATTTCGGGAGTGCGGATAAGGTCGGAAACGTCCCTGTCTCCCAGGAACACTCTCTGTGCGCCGTCGATGAACTTCAGCGACACCTCAGCCTTTTCAAGAGAAGCCTCAATGTCCTCGTCAGCAATATCGTTCTCGGTGATGTAGAGAGCGATAGTGCGGTAGAGTGCGCCTGTGTCCACGTAAATGTAGCCAAGCTCCTTTGATACCATCTTTGCGATGGTGCTTTTGCCTGCACCGGCAGGTCCGTCGATTGCGATGTTGATAGTTTTCATACAGATGACTCCTTTATCATGGGCGGAAGCCCTTATTGTCAGTTTTTAAGGTGCTGGGAGAAGGATATTACCATATCTCCCAGTATCACCGCAGACATTATCGCTGCGGCTGCTGCGCATACTCCCTTTGGCAGCTTCTCGCTGAGCTTTCCCGAAAGTGGGTGGAGCAGATAGAAGTACCCTACGGCAAGTATGCCGAATATAGCGCTTGATATAAGGCTGGACCTGTCAAGTATGGAGAAGTACCAGTTCTCATAAGTCCAGAACTCCTCATGGAAGATGAATTCCAGCAGATAGGAGGCTCCTATCTCGAATACAGTGGTCACCGCCATGGCGAAAAAGAAGATGAACACGGGGTTCCGCTTTTTTCTCAGCAGGGCGAGGAGTATAAAGGCTCCCACTGCGTAGATGGGCACGATGGGGAGGTGGAGCATACCGCGGTTTGAGAAGTAATGATACATTACCCATACCGTTGCCACCTCATAGAGCCAGCCTGCAAAGCCTGCGGCTGTGAACTCGAATACATAGCGGAAGAATATCCGCACAGGCTCGGTTTTTTTGTGCTCTGCCATAGTTCACCTGACCTCTGCACCGAAGGGCATGAGCGCCAGCTTTGCCAGCTTGAACATCTGTATACCGAATGGGATACCTACGATGGTCACGCAGAGCAGAAGTCCGAAAACGGCGAATTCAAGCGCCATTTCAACTCCGTCGAATATGAGCCAGAGTATGTTTACCAGCAGACTTACGGGACCGCCGCCGTATCTTACCTCCTTGCCGAACGGGCAGAAGGTGAGCCTTGCCATTTTGAAGCACTGTGTTCCGATCGGTATGCCCACGATGGTGATACACCAGAGGAGTCCGAATACCAGCCAGCTCAGCCCACCGAGAAATCCGCCGAAAATAAGCCATAAAAGATTACCTAAACACCCCATATATTTTCCCCTTTCCGTATCATTACTACATATTAACTGCCGCTGTGTAGGCAGTGGAGAAGGCTATCTGGAGATTGAAGCCTCCCGTATAAGCGTCCACGTCGATTACCTCGCCTGCGAAGTAGAGACCGCGTACCAGCTTTGACTCCATGGTCTTCGGGTCTATCTCCTTTGTGGAGATGCCGCCGCTGGTGATTATAGCCTCGTCGATAGGACGGAAGCCTGATATCCTTACGGGGAAGGACTTTATCAGCTCCCCGAAGCTGTGCCTCTGTTCCTTGGTTATGCCGTTTATCTTCTGCTCCGGAGCTATCCCCGACAGCCTTACCGCTACGGGTATCAGCTTTGCAGGCAGGAGCTTGCGGATACCGTTCTGGAAGTCCCTGTTGAGGTTCTCTGCGAAATCACGCTGTATCCTTGCGTCAAGCTGCTCGGGGGTCAGTGCGGGCTTCAGGTCGATGAGGAGCCTGTACCTGTTGGGCACCATATTTCGTATATGGGAGCTTGCGCTGAGCACAAGAGGTCCCGAGACACCGAAATGAGTGAATAGCATCTCGCCCATTTCGCTGTATATGCACTTTTCGCCCTCCATGAGCTTTACGGTCACATTGCGGAGTGAGAGTCCCATCATCTCCGCGCAGAACTTGTCGGGGGAGGTGAGTGGCACCAGCGAGGGTTTCAGCTCTGTTACCGTATGACCGAGAGCCTCTGCAAGGGAGTAGCCGTCGCCCGTGGAGCCCGTTGCAGGGTAGGACTTGCCGCCGCAGGCGATGAGCACTGCCGATGAGCGGTATTCCTCGCCATCTGCCTTTACGCCGCATACAGCGCCGTCCTCGGTGAGTATCTTTGTCACCCTCTTGTTGATGACCTTTACGCCCAGCTTCTTCATTTCACGGGCAAGGGCGTCGGCGATGTCGTTGGCATTGTCGCTGACAGGGAACACCCTGTTGCCCCGCTCTGTTTTCAGGGGCACTCCAAGCTCCTCAAAGAAGCTCATAGTACATTCCGCATCGAAGCCTGCGAAGGAGCTGTACATGAAACGGGGATTGACGGGGATATTCTTCATATGCTCGTCTGTGGGACTGTTGTTGGTGACGTTGCACCGTCCCTTGCCTGTTATGCGCAGCTTTCTGCCAAGCTTTTCGTTCTTTTCAAAGAGCAGCACGGTCTTGCCGAAGCGTGCTGCGTTTACGGCGGCAAAGCAGCCTGCTGCTCCGCCACCTATTATAATAGTATCGGTCATTGTTTTCCTCTTTTATCCTTGCCCGTCAGCCTGCGGAGCCGTCTTGCGTGGCTGCTTCGCCGCTGAGCGGTGGTAATTGTATCGACGGTGAAGCGTCCGTCCCTTTCGGTCAGCACATCTCCCTCTCGGACACCCTCGGGGAGGGCGCTTCGGAGCACGGTGACGGTGCCGTTTTCTGTCTCAAGCACGGCGTATCCGTCCTCAAATCTGTCCACAACTGTCATATCATGCGCCCCTTTCTGCCGAGACTGTCAGCTTGCTGCCGTCCGACGAGACCACTATGGAGCCGTTAAGGTCGGTGCGGTAGATCTGCGAGGTGTACTCCTTCAGACGTTTCAGTGTGCTTTTTGCAGGGTGACCGTAGGGATTGTCCCTGCCGCAGGATATAACTGCGACCTGCGGTCTTATCACGCTGAGCAGCTCCTCCGTGGAGGAGTAGGCGCTGCCGTGGTGACCTGCCTTGTAGAGAGAGGTCTTTCCCAGTCTGCCGCTTTTCAGCATAGCCGCCTCGGACTCCGCCTCGGCGTCTCCCGTCAGCAGGAATGTATTGCTGCCGTGAGTGATGAACAGGCTGACGGAATAGTCATTGACGTCCTCGTGGAAGCTGCCGTCGGGAGCGACTATCTCGCCCCTGGCACTGCCTATGGATATGACCCTGCCTGTTTCCGCTTCCGTGACTGTTACGCCGCTGCTCTCGCAGCTGTCGAGGAAGCGCTCAAAGAAAAGCGCCGCAGGTATCTGCTCATCGGGGACATGAGGCACTATGACCTCGCCGATGTCGAAGGTGTCGATGATGCGGTACATACCGCCCATGTGGTCGGAATGGGGATGAGTGGCTATGAGATAATCCAGCCGCCCCACACCCAGTCCCGTGAGATATGTTATAACGTCGTCGGAGACCTCGTCCTCGCCGCAGTCCACCAGCATGGTGACGCCGTTGGCGGCGATAAAGGTGCAGTCGCCCTGACCTACGTCTATGAAATGCATTACCAGCCTGTCCTCAGCGGGAAAGGTGTGGACGGGCTTGCGGAAATGCCTGTATCCTAAGAATATGAGCAGGACTGCCGCTATTATGAGCAGCCCTATGGTCTTCAGTGCTTTCTTTTTCCGCTCTGACCGCTCTTTTTGCCGCTCTTCTGCCAGTTCCCTGAGGTATTGCCTCTGCTGCGCTGAGAGCTTGTATTTCTCTCCTGCGGCTTTGACGAAGCTCTCCGTGTCCTTGAAGTATCCTGCCACGACCTGTCACCGCCTTTTCGGGGAGTATTGCTCTTTCCGCGGGAGTCATCTGCCACAAGACACTTTGGCGACGAGCCTATGAGGTCGCGCCTGCCTGCGGCTTTGAGAGCCTCCAGCACTATCTCCCTGTTCTGAGGGCGGAAGTATTGCAGCAGAGCTCGCTGCATAGCCTTTTCCTTTGGAGTCTTCGGGACGTAGACCTTCTCCATGGTGTATGGGTCAAGCTCCGTGTAGAACATAGCCGTTGAGATAGTTCCCGGGGTGGGGTAGAAGTCCTGCACCTGCTCGGGGCGTATCTTGTTGTCCCTGAGGAAAAGTGCCAGGTCAACAGCCTCGTTGAGAGTGCTTCCCGGGTGGGAGGACATAAGGTAGGGAACGAGATACTGCTCCTTGCCCATGCCCTTGGTTATCTCGTAAAATCGCTTCTGAAAGCGCTTGTAGGCTTCGATGTGGGGCTTGCCCATTTTGTCCAGCACCACCGCCGAGCAGTGCTCGGGAGCGACTTTCAGCTGACCGCTGACATGGTGCATTATCAGCTCCTTCATGAACTCGTCGTCCTTGTCCTCAATGAGGTAGTCATAGCGTATTCCCGAGCGGATAAAGACCTTTTTCACGCCCTTGACCTTGCGTATCTTGCGGAGCATAGCCAGGTATTCGCTGTGGTCAACTTTAAGGGCGGGACAGGGTGTGGGGGCAAGGCATTTCTTGCCCATGCAAAGTCCCTTGGTGAGCTGCTTGTCGCAGGAGGGACGGCGAAAGTCCGCCGTGGGACCGCCTACATCGTGTATGTAGCCCTTGAAATCTGGCATTTTCGTTATGCGCTCCGCTTCCTTCAGCACCGACTCCTCGCTCCTGACGGTGACGCGTCTGCCCTGATGGAGGGCGATGGAGCAGAAGTTGCAGTAGCCGAAGCAGCCGCGGTTGTGTGTGATTGAGAAGCGTACCTCCTCTATGCCCGGGACTCCCCCCAGCGCCTCATAAGATGGGTGGATTGCCCTCATGTAGGGCAGTGAGTAGATGTGGTCAAGCTCCTCTGTGGTAAGGCTGTAGGCAGGGGGCAGCTGCACCAGCATCATCTTGCCGTGTCGCTGGATTATGGTCTTTCCGTAGACCTCGTCCTGCCAGTCATACTGTATCTTTACCGCCTTTGCGTACTCGGGCTTGCTGTCCCTGACCTGCTCGAAGGAGGGGCACTGTGCCGCGCCGATAGGCGTATTAACAGGCTCTGTCAGGTAGCAGGTGCCGCGGATATCGTGAATATCGTGAATGCTCTCGCCCTTTGCCAGACGGGTGCAGAGCTCCTGTATCTGGTGCTCGCCCATGCCGTACATGAGCAGGTCGGCGCCGCTGTCCACCAGCACCGAGGGGCGGACTGCATCGTCCCAGTAGTCGTAGTGTGCAAAGCGGCGGAGAGAAGCCTCCAGACCGCCGATAGCTATGGGTACGTCACCGAAATATTCGCGCAGCTTCTGACAGCAGACTATGACCGCGCGGTCGGGGCGCTTGCCTGCAACTCCTCCTGCGGTATATGCGTCATCGGAGCGCTTTCTCTTGGCGGCGGTGTAATGTGCCACCATTGAGTCGATATTGCCTGCGGTGACGAGAAAGGCGTACTTTGGAGCGCCGAAGCGGCGGAAGTCCCTGTCCGTATGCCAGTCGGGCTGGGAGATGATACCTATGGTGAAGCCCATGCTCTCGATAAGACGGGTCACGATAGCCGCACCGAAGCTGGGGTGGTCAACGTAGGCGTCACCCGTAATGTATATGAAATCGAACTGCTCTATGCCCAGCTCGTCCATTTCCTTTCTTGTGGTAGGAAGGAATCCTTCGTACATCATATCACTCCCTGAAAAACTGATCTTTACGCCAGAGACATCACATAGATCTGGCAGGGGTTATCGTCGCCCCATATCTCGTTTATGACCTCAAGCTCCCTGAAGCCGCAGGCAAGATAGAAGCGGTTGGTCCTGTCGTAGTCCTCATACACGCCCATTTTCACGGTCTTTACCTGCATGAACTCATAGCCCTGAGCCTTTGCGGTCTTTTTTGCTTCTTCAAAAAGCTGCCTGCCGATACCGCTGCGGTGGAACTCCCTGAGGACTCCCATTACCGCCAGCTCCACGGTCTCCCTGCCTGTCTCCTTGAGACAGAGGAAGCCCACATATTCATTGTTTCCCTTGGCTGCGATGAAGGTCTGTCCTGCGCTTTCCGCGATGTACTTCTCGCGGCTCTCGTCCACCTCGAACCAGTCATGGAGAGCCTCCAGCACCTTCCTTGCAACTGCTCTTTTTGTATCAGCATCTGTGATCATTTCTATCATTCCGGTATTCTCCTTATGTGAAGGACGAACCTTATTCGTCCATTCTGCGGAGGCGCCACTCGTCGTACTGCATTTTCGACATGAGAACCTTTCGTGGCTTTGCACCCTCGCTGGCGCCGATGACTCCGCGCTCCTCCAGCTCGTCCATTATTCTTGCAGCCCTTGCGTAGCCAAGCTTCAGCTTTCTCTGGAGCATTGATGTGGAAAGCTGTCCTGCCTCCACGGCTACCTTTATGGCTGCCTCTACTATATCCTCGTCGCTGTTTCCGCCTGAGTGTGAGCCGCTGTCGCTGCCGCCTGAGTCTCCTGCGGACTGAGTGGAATAACTGTCGACTGCACCTGTTATCTCGGGGTCGTATGTTACCTCTGCCTCTGATTTTATGTAGCGGACCGTCTCGGCAATGTCCTCATTGGGTGAGAAGCAGCCCTGTACACGGACGGGCTTGCCTGCACCGATAGGCATATACAGCATATCGCCGTTGCCCAGGAGCTTGTCCGCACCTGCCATATCTATGATTGTTCGGGAATCTATCTGGGACTTTACCGAAAGAGCGATACGGCTTGGGATATTTGCCTTGATAAGACCTGTGATAACGTCCGTGGTAGGACGCTGTGTAGCGACTACAAGGTGCATACCTGCGGCACGTCCCATCTGTGCCAGACGGCAGATGTAGTCCTCGACCTCCTTGCCTGCAACCAGCATCATATCAGCCAGCTCGTCGATGAATACCACTACCTGCGGCATGGGGTCACGGTCGCCGTCCACCTCTGCCAGCTCGTTGTAGGATTTAAGGTCGTTGGCACCTGCATCGGCGAAGATGTTGTATCTGCGCATCATCTCATTCACCGCCCAGCTCAGGGCGCCTGCGGCTCGCTTACAGTCGGTGACTATGGGAATGAGCAGGTGGGGAATGTCCTCGAATATCTTGAATTCAACTATTTTCGGGTCGATGAGTATGAGCTTTACCTCGTCGGGAGTTGCGTTGTAGAGTATGCTCATGATGATGGAACGGGTGCAGACAGACTTACCCGAACCCGTAGTACCTGCGATGATGACATGGGGCATCTTTGAGATGTCGCCAAGGATAATGTTGCCTGTGATGTCCTTGCCCACTGCAAAGGTCAGCTTGCTCTTTGACTCCTTGAACTCGGGAGAGGCGATTATCTCGCGGAGAGTTACCGTGTCCTTGGTGGAGTTGGGTATCTCGATGCCCACGGCTGCCTTGCCCGGTACGGGAGCTTCGATACGGACGCCCTGTGCTGCGAGGCTGAGGGCTATATCGTCCTCAAGTCCCTTTATCTTTGAGACCTTTATTCCGGGGCCCGGCTGTATCTCATAACGGGTTATGGAGGGACCGCGGAAGATGTCCTTTATCTTGACCTCAACGCCGAAGCTGGAGAGGGTGTTCTTTATTACCTCAGCCTTTTCGCGCATTTCCTCAACAGCCTCCGCACGGTTTGAGCGCACCTCGGGGCGGGTGAGTATGTCGATAGGGGGGAGTATGTATATGGGCTTGACCTCCTCGGGCTCTTCCTCCTCCGCGGGGAGCTCCTCCTCGGGAGTTTCGGGCTTGCCGTCGGCAGCCTTGCTTATGAGCTGCTCAAGTCCCTCGTCTGCGGGCTCGGGAGCGGTCTCCGCCTCGGCGTCTATAATGACGGGCTCAGGCTTGGGAGCGCTGCGTACAGGCTGGGGCTCATGCTCGTAAATGTCTATATCTATTGCCTTCTCCTCGGGAGTAGGCTCACTGCTGTCATGTACAATAAGGTGGTCGGTGGGCAGGGGAATATCCATGAAGAAGCCGTCGGGGAGAACCTCCACCGCTTTTTTCTGCTGCTCTGCCTTTTCAGAGGGCTTGCGTGAGGACCTTCTGGGGTTTGTCATGCTGATAGCCTCAAGGTCGGCGTCAAAGTCCTTTTTCTCCTTGTCGTCGTCTAGGTCGTCGTCCTCGAAGGCGTCAACGAATTCGCCGCCCACAAGCATATTCTGTATGCCGTTAACACACCTGCCGATGAAGGTGAAGGGAGTTGCCAGGAGCTTTAAGAAGTCCACAAGTCCCCGTCCCGAAAGGAGCATACCGAAGACGAAGAAGAACACCAGGGCGATTATCATGGAGCCTGTCCTGCCAAGGAATTTCAGCAGGGGACCCGCTATGACAAGGCTTGCCACGCCGCCGCTTTTCAGCTTTGCGCCCTCTTCATAGAGTATCTTGAAGTGGCCTGCGAAGGTGCCGCCTGGAATGCGTCCCACCACGAATATCTGATAGGCTGCGCTTGCCAGGAATATCATGGCTATGCACCAGACCGTCCTGCCGCTGATGTCCTTGCGGCTCTGCTCGGTGCCCAGCTTTATGGCGGTATATATGAGTATCACAGGGATAAGGAAAGTGGCGATGCCGAAAACTCCAAGCACAAGGTTGTGGAGCGCCAGCCAGCCCTTGTTTCCCTTTATCAGCACCATCAGTGCCGTGAGTATGCCGAGGGCGAAAAGAAAAATTGACCAGAACTGATTGCTCTCGTTCTGTGGAGCGCTCTTAGCGCTGCTTTTTACAGGTTCTCTGCGGGGAGTTTCGGGCTTTTTTGCCTTTGAGTTCCCCGTTTTTTTCTTTGCTTCTGCCATTTCTGCCTCCATTTTGTTCCGTGTATGTACTGTGCCGCCCTTTGCGGTCACAGCTGCGGTCAGTCCGCATATCTTTTCTCTGTATTCTCTATCATGCCGTAAAGGCTGTCCATTGCGTCGCCGAGACTGCCGAGACTGTCTATGAGCCCCAGCTCCACGGCTCTTTCTCCCTCCAGCACCGTTCCCACGTCCAGCACCAGCTCTTCTGTATTCATGGTGAGCCTTCTAAGCTCCTCCCCGGAGATACGGCTGTGGCGTGTGATGAAGCCGGCTATCCTGTCCTGCATCTTCTCGAAGTAGGAGAGAGTCTGTGGGACTCCCAGGACTGTGCCGTTCATTCTGACGGGGTGGATAGTCATTGATGCCGTGGGGACTATAAATGAGCGTTTTGCGCTGACGGCAAGGGGGACGCCTATGGAGTGGCCTCCACCCACCACCAGTGACACCGTGGGAGTCTTCGTGCCTGCGATGAGCTCCGCAATGGCGAGACCTGCTTCCACGTCGCCGCCACGGTGTTGAGGATAATGAGAAGCCCCTCAACGCTCCTGTCCTGTTCAATAGCCACAAGGGCAGGGATAATGTGTTCGTATTTGGTGGTCTTGTTCTGCTCCGAGAGGACGTAGTGTCCTTCGATCTGACCGATGACGGTCAGGCAGTGGATGAGATGCTTTGAGTTCCGTGAGACAGACTGACCTGCCTCCCTTATCATCTCTGCTTCGCCGGCAGCCTCCTCTGCGGAGCTTACGGCTTTTTCCGTATGTTCTGACATTGTATACACCTCCGAGGATATTCTGTCCCTTCCTGCGTGAGCGTATACGTTATTATTATATACTTTTGCCGACTAAAAGTCAATAGCGGAGCAGGAGAGCGGTGCCGTACCGCTGCAGTGCAGCAGAGCTTTTTGTGAAAAATGCAGTTTTTCACTTGACAAATCATAGGTTTTATTGTATATTTAAAGTGTATAGGTACGGCATAGGGCTGTATCTGAAAAAATATTTAATACGAGAGGGGTATTAAAAATGATCTTAAAAAAGCTCACAGCAGCAGTTTCTGCTCTGGCTATGTCGGCAGGCGTGCTGGCATATATGCCTGCAGGCACAACGGGCAGCGTTTCAGCAGCAGAATCCAAGTACAACTATGCAGAGGCACTCCAGAAGTCAATGTTCTTCTATGAGGTACAGCAGTCAGGCGTACTTCCCGAGTGGAACAACGTTACATGGCGTGCCGATTCAATGGTGGACGAGAACGGCAAGGAGACCGACAAGGTACCCGGCGGCTGGTTCGACGCAGGCGACCACTTCAAGTTCTGCCTTACAAACGCTTATTCGGCTTCCATGATGGCATGGGGCTATATCCAGTACAAGGACGCTGTCGACAAGGCAGGTCTGGGCGAGCTTTACCGCAACAACCTCCAGTGGGGTCTTGATTACGTTATGAACTGCGATCAGGGCGGCGGTAAGGTAGTAGGTACTATCGGCGACTTTACAGGCGGCTCTACAGACCATAACATCTGGTGCAGCGCTGAGGTTTACCTCCGCAAGCATCACCTCAACAACGGCGACTGGGAGCGTCCTTATGACGTTATAGACAACGCTTCTGTTGCAGGTCTTTCGGCTGCTGCACTTGCAGAGGGATATATCGTATTCAAGGATACCGATCCCGAAAAGGCAAATCAGTATCTCAAGCACGCAAAGGACCTCTTTGAGGGCGCTGACAAGAGCAGATCCTGCAAGGACATCGGCGGAATGAACGGAATGTACAAGACCGAGTCATGGATCGATGACTGTATGTTCGCTGCACTGTGGCTCTACAAGGCTACAGGCGACAAGTCCTACCTTGAAAAGGTAGAGAAGGACTATATCCCCAACTTCCCCAAGGAGGAGCAGTCCACATCAAGAAAGTTCACATGGGGTCTCTGCTGGGACGATACTTCTCAGGCAGCTGCTTACCTCTATGCTGAGATAACCAAGGATCGGGAGTGGATCGACCATTGTGCACGCCACATCAAGTACTGGATGGGCGAGGACAGCGAGAAGAAATTCCAGAACATCACTCCCAAGGGACTGTCATGGCTGTTCCAGTGGGGCTGTCTCCGTCATGCTACAACAACTGCATGGCTGGCTAAGCTGGAGTGCGACACTATCCTCAAGGGCACAGAATATGAGTCGAAGTACAATACATGGGCTGAAAAGCAGATGGATTACTGCTTCGGCGACAACGAAGAGGGCATAAGCTATGTTCTCGGTATGGGCAAGGAGTGGCCCAAGGCTATCCACCACAGAACTACTTCCGGTATCCACGATGACCACTGGAACGAGCTTGGTCAGGCATCAGGCGGCAACGAGGGCTGGCAGACAGAGTATGCTCATACTCTCTACGGCGCTCTCATCGGCGGTCCTGACAGCAAGGGCAACTACGGCAACTACAAGGTAGCCGATTTCCAGTACACCGAGGTAGCTATCGACTACAACGCAGGTTATACCGCAGCTCTCTGCGCTATGATCGACGATCACGGCGGATCACCTTTAGCTGATTTCCCGCCTACAGAGACTCCCACATGGGACGAGTGGCAGGTAGCAGCTATTGCAAACGCAAATACAGACAGCTACAGCGAGATCAAGGCATGGGCTATGAACCATACAGCTTGGCCGGCAAGAGTTGCCAAGGACATTGAGTATCACTACTACTTCGATATATCCGAGCTTGTAAGCGCAGGTCTCACTATCGATGACGTTACTGTAGAGGGCAAGGCTCAGCAGTACAGCGCAGGCGAGCAGGGCTACGGCACAGTTTCAGGCCCTTATAAATATGAAGGAGACCCCACAGGCAATACCTACTACGCTCTCGTTAAGTTCGAGGACGGCAGAGCTATCCAGCCTACAGGTCAGAGCGAGCACAGAGACGAGGTCCAGTTCAGAGTTTCTATCCCCGACAGCAAGGGCGTTAAGTGGGACTATACCAATGACTGGTCCTACAAGGGCGGTCTTGGCAAGGCTACAGACCTCAAGAAGGCAGACTCTCTGAACAAGAATATAACTATGTATGTTGACGGCAAGCTCGTATGGGGCGTTGAGCCCGACGGCACTGAGCCTGAGCCTTACACTGTTCCCGGAAGCAATCCCGGGAGTAATCCCACCACAACGACCACAACAACAACTACAACAACCACAACAACAAGCTCAGATACCACCACTACCACCACAACTACTGCCCCAACTGATGACATCCTTTGGGGAGACACTAACTGCGACAGCAAGGTCGAGCTGGCAGATGCTGTTCTCATAATGCAGTCCATCGCTAACCCCGACAAGTACGGCCTGAAGGGTACTTATGAGAAACACCTCACAGAAAAGGGACGCAAGAACGGTGACGTAGATCCCGATGTTGAGGGACTTACAAGCAATGATGCACTGGCTATCCAGGAGTATCTCCTTCACAAAATAAGCTCACTTCCTAAAAAGTAATAATCAATTCATAAATAAGAAATAAGAGGAAATTCGTTTCCTCTTATTTTTTTTTAGCTTTTTGTCAATCTGCACAATTATGCTTACTTGCCATTAGGAAAATGAACGAATTTCCAGAAAACTATTTACTTTTTTTTCGCGATATAATATAATATGATTGATGAGTTAGGATTAGTGCAGGTTCTGGTCGGACACCGAGCTCATTGCTCAAAAAACACGGTATAACCGCGATGTTTGCACTGGCATTGCGTTATAAATTTATATTTAAAAAATCAGGGAGGGTATTCAAATGCACAAGAAAATTGCAAAAGCAGTCACAAGCAGCCTGATGGCAGCTTCAATGGTTGCTTCAAGTGTTGCAGCTCTCATTCCTATGAGCGCAGCAGCAGGTAACTGTCTTGGACAGAACGACTTCGATGACGGAATCGGTCTTCCTTGGCATATTTGCGTAACAAACCCCGCAGAGCAGAAGTTCGATATCTCAGGTGGTACATATAACTGTACTATCGTTAACCCCGGCGGAAAAGAGCGCGGCGGTGACTCCAGATGGGACTGTCAGTTCAGACACAGAAGTCTCCGCATCGAGTCAGGTCATAAGTACACTATCCACTGGGAAGTTGATGCTTCAAACGCTGGTGAGCTCCACACTCACATCGCACCTCTTGACGGTGTAAACGGTGTATGGCAGAACAACGCTACAGCTTGGGATCAGGGTTGGACAAACGTTTCCATCTCATCCGGTAAGAACAGCTTCGACAGCTCTTTCACAGCTACAAAGACTCTGGAAGTTGCTGAGTGGGCATTCCACTACGGCGGTGCCGGTTCATACCAGCCCAAGGATTGTTTCCCTGAGGGAACAACTCTGAAGTTCGATAACATGACTCTCGATTGCGAGACTTGTGGTTCTAAATACGTGAGCGCAAAGGAGACACCCTGCCTCTGGGATCCTACAAACGAGCTGGGCGTTATCACTCCCAGAAGCGACGTAAGAATCAACCAGGTTGGTTACTTCAAGGGCGCTGACAAGAAGGCTACTTATGCTACAAGCAAGGAGATCTCTTCTCCTGTAAGCTTCTCAGTTAAGAAGGGCGGCACAACTGTATTCGAGGGCAAGGGTACTCCCGTTGGCTTCGATAAGGATGCAGGCGACTACTGCCAGATCCTCGACTTCTCATCAGTTGACGAGCCCGGCACATATACTATCGAAGTAGACGATACTTCAAATACTTATCTCAACAAGAAGACAAACGAGACATATAAGAAGTATATCAGCCACGAGTTCAAGATCGGTAATGGTGATACATATAACGGCATCCTCAAGGACGCTATGAACTATTACTATCAGAACCGTTCAGGTATGGCTATCGAGGAGAAGTATATCACTTCTTACAATCCTAAGGACGATAAGTCCAAGCTCGCACACGCAGGTGGTCATGCTCCTAAGGATATGGCTTATGTACAGTCTGCATGGGTAAGAGCTTACGGTCAGGAATTCGACGGAGATAAGGACTATCAGATCGACTGCGTAGGCGGTTGGTACGATGCCGGTGACCACGGTAAGTACGTTGTTAACGGCGGTATCTCTGTATGGACTCTCCAGAATATGTACGAGAGATCAAAGGCTCAGGGTACAGACGCTAAGTGGGCTGATGATAAGACAATGTCTATTCCTCAGAGCTACAGCGTAGGTAATATCAAGTTCGACGGTACAGGTTCACCTGACGTTCTTGATGAAGCAAGAGTTGAGCTCGAGTGGATGTTCAACATGATCGTTTCATCAAACGATAAGGCATGGAAGGACTGCGAAGGTCTTGTATACCACAAGATGCACGACCACAAGTGGACAGGTCTTGCTACTACACCTGTTGAGTACGCAAAGGAGTGGGGCACAACTCGTATCGTTAAGCCTCCTACGTATGCTGCTACATTCAACATGATCGCTTGTGCTGCACAGGCTGCACGTCTGTGGAAGGGCATCGACGATTCATTCGCTGACAAGTGCCTTAAGAACGCTGAGGATTCATGGAAGGCTGTTATGGCTAAGGAGTCCAAGTGGGCTATAAAGAAGGGTGACTGGGAGACAGATCCTCAGTTCGCTCCTCTCGATCAGGCTATCGGCGGCGGCGGCTACGGTGATACATACGTAGAGGACGACGCTTACTGGGCAGCTTGTGAGCTCTTCTCAACAACAGGCGACGATCAGTACTACAGCTACCTCAGCAAGTACAAGAACAAGAATGACGGCGACGGCCACGATAAGGCTCTCGACATCACTTGCAGCCTCGGCGGCGGTGAGAACAACGGTTCATTCAGCTCATTCAACTGGGGTTGTACAGCTGGTCTGGGTACTCTTACCCTCCTCCTCAGCGATAAGACATCTGCTGCTGATAAGGCAACAATCGAGGAGAACATCAAGAGAGCAGCTGATACATACATCGACTTCGAGAACAATTCCACAAACGGTATGGGCATTCCTTACAAGGGAACTGAGTTCGAAGATCCGATCAACCTCGGACCTGGTGTCAAGATTGAGGGTTATGAGTGGGGTTCAAACTCATTCGTAATCAACAATGCTATCGTAATGGGTTATGCTTACGACGTATCTAACAACGATATGAAGTATGCTAACGGTATGATCTCAGCTCTCGACTACATCTTCGGACGTAACGGTCTTGGCTTCTCATTCGTTACCGGCTACGGTACATATCATTCAAACAATCCTCACCACAGATACTGGTCTTACGAGCTTGACCACGACTTCCCGATGGCTCCTTCAGGAGTTATGTCAGGTGGTTGCGGCGCAGGCCTCCAGGATCCTTATGTTGGCGGTCTCGGCTATAAGCACGGTGAAGTTGCTTCACAGAAGTGCTTCGTTGACTCCATCGAGGCTTGGTCTGTAAACGAGGTTACTATCAACTGGAACGCTCCTTTCGCATGGGCTATGTCATTCTTCGATGATGAGGCTCCTGACTTTGGTGGTACACCTCCTACAACAACCACAACTACAACTACACCTCCCACTCCTACTACAACAACTACAACAGCACCTGTTACAGATGTACTCTGGGGTGATACAAACTGCGACGGCAAGGTTGAGCTGGCTGACGCTATCCTCATCATGCAGGCTCTCGCTAACCCCGACAAGTACGGTCTCCAGGGCACTGCTGAAAAGCACCTCAAGGATCAGGGCAAG
>Ga0116174_10000396_pt1 | contig 43878 bp, 44 predicted proteins | sample AD_UKC087_MetaG_FD_89801 | JGI IMG/M metagenome (GOLD analysis project Ga0116174, IMG submission 89801) | Active sludge microbial communities of municipal wastewater-treating anaerobic digesters from USA - AD_UKC087_MetaG | ecosystem: Engineered > Bioreactor > Anaerobic > Digestate | place: USA...
ATCTATAAAATCTCTGTAATATGGAGCGACGGATCCCGCATACGTGCGGGACGACCCTTCTCCTTGGAAGGGAGACATTCTACCGCTGAACTACCGTCGCATATTTTTTATTAAATTATCAAATGCTTTACCACCCTTATAACTTTTAATCTGTCTTTCTCTTCTTCTGGCTTCACTAAGTGTTAAGAACTCTTCACAGTAAACTAAAACAAAAGGTATTCTATTCTTAGTAGATTTTACCAAACCTTTGTTATGCCTATAAAGTCTCTGTTCGATGTTTTTTGTAGAACCGATGTAAAACTTACTATCCTTTTCACTTTTCAAGATATAAACATTAAACATTACAAAACAAAGACTCAAGGTGGGGCGACGGATCCCGCATACGTGCGGGACGACCCTTCTCCTTGGAAGGGAGACATTCTACCGCTGAACTACCGTCGCAGACTTCTACTATTATAAACAAATTAGCTAAAACTAACTACCATTTAGATTTCAAAGTTTTGTGGTGGGCGAGACAGGACTTGGTCACCTGTCATAAGACACTCTAAACTCACTTTGTTCGTAAGAGTCTCTAATGCACGCGACCCCGTCTCACTCACTTCGTTCGCTCCGACATTCAAGTCCTTTTGTAATCATTTATATTTCAAAGCTCCGTGGTGGGCGAGACAGGACTTGAACCTGCACGGGTTTTACCCCACAACGACCTCAACGTTGCGCGTATACCAATTCCGCCACCCGCCCATAAACAGATAGATTATACTATAGTTTGGTGCCGGAGACAGGACTCGGTCACAAGTCCACGTATCTCTACGTCACTTCGCTCCTAGAGCTTCGTGGCTTGCGACCCCGCCTCACTCACTTTGTTCGCTCCGGCATTCGAGTCCTGTTTCAAAATAACTTTGTATGTATTGTAAACACGTGTACTACTAAACTTCGTAAATTTAGTTTGGTGCCGGAGACAGGACTCGAACCTGCAAGCTTTTGGGCACAGCCTTCTGAAGACTGCGTGTATACCAGTTCCACCACTCCGGCTTGAACTATTACTTATTATAATATGAAAAACCCGATTGTTTTTAGACATCTCGGGTTTTTAGCACTACTCCTTAATGATTTCCAAATTTTTTCTCTTTTGCATGTCTCTGGCACATTTTCTTCCTGTGGTATCTTTTAAACCAGCGACACCATAAATAATGCATAGTAAGGTTTCTACACTTATTGTGGGAACAAACCATACACTCTACCTTTCTTTTACTATTTTGCTATATGATACACCAAATTACACCAATTTGATCAAATCCTCAGGCCTGTTGATAATATAATCAGGGTGAAAAGATGAAAGAACAGATTCCAAATTATACCCCCATGTTACAGAGGCAACTTTAACTCCAGCTTTTTTTGCAGCTTTTATATCTCTAACCTCATCACCAACATAAATAGCATTTTCTTTGCTTCTTCCACTTTTTTTCACTGCTTTTTCTATAATCTTACTTTTATTAAAATAGTTAAGAGAGCTATATATAAAATCAAAATAATCAAGGTCGTTATTTCTTAAAAACTTTTTGACATTTATCTTAGAGTTGGATGTAGCTATCCCCATAATTACTCCCCTATCGTGTAATTCTTTTAACACGCTGTCTAAACCATCAAAAGTTTTGGTGTTATTTATTTCTTTAGTTAATTTTCTTTGATATTTAAATAAGAAAAACAGTAAATCAAAATTAGATATCTTCAAACTCTTAAAAAACTCCTCAGAATCCATTGTTCTAAACTTTTCAAAATTAACCTTTTCATTATGCTTAAGATTTAAATTTCTATTTATCTCTATGGCTGAATTTACAGTAAAACCCAATGTGTCTGCCAAAGTACCATCAAAATCAAATATAAGAGCTTTATTATTTTTTACTTTATCATCCATTTGTTCCACTAACTTAATAAAAGCATATTTTTTCATTTATGTGAAATTTAAAATGATATTATTAAATTGAGATGAATAATATAAATGAAATCCCAGGGTCAATAAATGTCAACCCAGTTGTAGAAAAAGTTAATAATTGCCTTGGTAAAGAAGCTGATTCTGATGTTATCGAATCTATAAACAATGTTATAACGAATAACACCTGTATGGAAAATATAGCTAAAGACATACTGGATAAACAAGCTTTTTCAAAAATTAAGGGAGAAAAGTTCACCGCTGATAATTACGAAAGGAGTATAAGAGGAATGCTGTTTGAGTCTATAGCCCTTGATTATATGGAGAAAAAGGGAGAACCTGAAAATCCAGAACTAAGCAATATTATTTTAAGCATATCAAGAAATCCTAAAGGGTTTTTATCTAGCGTTTACCAATCCTTAACCAAAGAATACATTTCAGAAATAAACCCAAGTGAAAAATATGAAATAGAAATGAAAATTAAAAAAATTAAATCAGAAATTGAAGACCCCGATATTTTAAGGTTTCCATCTAATAGTGATGCCATTGCGATACAAACAAAAAGAAATGAAGAAAATGTTGAAATAAAAGTTGTAGGATCCATAGAAATCAAAAACTATAATTTCATGAGATCCGAACAGTCTGAAAAGGTTTTACAACAGTTAGAAAAATCCAAACACGATACTGTTTTAATATTAAGTAAGGTTTTAAAATATCTCCCTTATTATTACAGACAAAATGGCAGAGAAATACCAAACAATGTAACTGTTAACTCAGAGGAAGATTTTAAACAAACAGTGGTGCAACCCAATGTCTATGAAACACCAGATTCCCCCGAGAAAAGATATTTAGAAGAAAACGGTATAATTGTTGAAACTTTAGGAATAACACCTAGAAAATTAGCTGAAATAACTACATTAATAGAGCCAGAAATAAGAAAAAGGATGAATACTCTTCAAAGATTTGGTTACAAACCTAGGGTATAATTATTTTTTGTTGTTTAATGTATAATAGGTTGTTGTCTTGGGGACGTAGCTCAGCGGTAGAGCGTCCGGCTCTTAACCGGAATGTCGAGGGTTCGAATCCCTCCGTCCTCACCAATCTAGTTTTAAAAATATAAAAATGATAAAAGATTCTTTTAATGAGGTATTCGGAGATAAAAGTAAAGTTTTAGTTGTATTAGGACATCCTGATGACAATGAAATTATTTGTGGTGGTATTGTGGCAAGATTAATAGCAGAAGGGAAAAAAGTAAGATCAATCTCAATGACTAATGGTGGTAAAGGGTTTCAAGATAGAACCGATACAAATGAACAAGAATTCGGAGAGATAAGGAAAAATGAGCAATTAAAAGCAGGAAGAGAATTAGGGTTAAAAGATGAAGATATTATCAATTTAGATGTACCTGATGGTGAATTAGAAAATAATTTAGAAAATATTGAAAAAATAGTATTTCACATCAGACAGTTTAAACCCGATATAATAATCACTCAAAACCCGTTTGATCCTATAAATAAATTTGATTCAGAAACTCATTGGGTAAATCATCGTGATCATAGGCATACCGCACTCTTAACAATAGATGCTGCGTACCCCTATTCAAGAGATAGAGGGTTTTTTCCTGAGCATTTTACAAAATATAATCTTGAGCCTCATACAGTTTCCGAAATATTATTCTCAGATTCTTACTCGTACCCTAATGTTCTCTATTTTGATATTACAAATTTTATTGACAAGAAAAGAAGTGCGTTATTAAAACATGAGAACGCTCTTGACGCTAATGTCGTCGAAGAAGAATTTATTGAAGAAACAAAACTTGAGCCCGAAAAAAACTTCGAACGACTGAGTTATTACAGAATTTAATTTTCGATAAATATTCATAAACTTCCTAAGATAAATGCAATGCAACCGAACGACGGTCCTTTCGAAACCTACTCAGACCGTCATTGTATTATTAAAGAATAAGCCTTATTTCTTCTTTTTTACTGCGGCTTTTTTCTTTGGAGCTGCTTTCTTTTTAGCTGCTTTTTTCTTTGTTGCCATGTTAGGGGCCCTCCTTTGGCTAAATAATTACTCTACTGAGCTCATAAAATTTATTAAATAACTTCGTCAGTATCCTCTTCCCAAGAATCATCTTCGCCTTCAACCATCTCTTCACCACCTAAGCTATCTTTAACCTCAAAATATAAATCCCACTCTTCATCCGTGGCATCATCGGGTAGAGTCCAATCAGGATCCTCTTGTAACTTATTTTTAATTTCTTCTTTTGTTAACATTTTTCCTCCTAAAATAAAAAACACTCCTCGCAAATATAAACTGCTCTAGAGTGTTATTAAAATAAATTTTTCGGGCAGAAAATTTTTCATTTTTTCTATATAAAAATTTTGAAGATTATTTGTATAAATGTCAATACACTAATTTATTTATTTGTTATCATCACAACGTAAAGTCAGTGTTATTAATTTACAATTTTTATTGATTTTTTGAAAAAAAGAATGAGAAAAATTTTTAATCTATTTTTATAAAGTAACATGTTTTCTCTTTTTCTTGTTTTAGTTCAACTGACATTTTAGAAATATACTCACAAGTATCATTTGTGAATTCTTGATTTTTTATTTCTTTAATAAAATTTTTATTATTTATTAAATTTATAAACCCATCAGAATATACACAAACTAAATCTTCTTTTTCTAGATTTATCTCTCCTAACTGTAAAAATTTTTCAAAACCATCCCTCCCATCAATCACACCATAACCATATTCTCTGTCCCCCACTTTTATTAAATGGTTTCTAATATCCTCTCGCCAGTGCCTTCTAGTCTCGATATCATTCCAATCAAAATTTTTATCTAAATACTCCGCAGATTTTTCAACATATTTTTCTAATTTTGGAGACATTTCTAAATCTTTGTTGAAAACAGACACAAAACAATCATCTAAAACACCGTAAATTAATTTATAGCCCTTTATCCAAACAGCAGACGTAGTTACGGCCCCAACTGTAAACCCATTTATTTTTCTATTTTTGTATAAATCAGAAGATAAGTTAAATTCTAAGACTTTTTCATTTGCTAACTTATAAGCATCCTTTAAAGAATCTGTAGAATAGCTTTTTCCATTTAAGTTTTCAGCAACAGTCTTGCATACGATTCTAGCAACTTCATATGATTCAGAAGGTATTGGGTATTTAGAAAAATCTTCGGCATCGTGAGTCACACCATCAGCTACGATGTAAACACCATTATCTTTAGAATGAGCATAATAATCTTCTTGAGGAAGGTATGGGTATTTTAAATTATTTTCGTGGTAAATAATATGTTTCATAAATTTTTTTGGCACCCCCAGAAAGATTTTTACGCAAATCTATCTAATTTCACCAACACAAATTCCACAGCAAGAAAATTCTACTATACTTTATCTATCTAATCCAAACGGGAAACAAAAATTATACTTCATCTACCACTAAAGTTTTTGGAAGACTATCGTGCCAACCTACTGGATTTGAAGATAAAAATGAAAAAGCATCAAATGGGATAAACCTACATAATGTCCTAACAAATATATTACCAAGACTTGGTTTATGCCCTTCCTTAGTAATAACTTTAGTTTTTGTTAAAAATTTAGCGGGTGTCTTTCCCCAGACCCCCTCAAAAAGAAGGTAGTACGAGACTAGAAATATTGTATTAAGCACCATCCCATCAAAATTTACTATCAAACCTGCTAATCCAAAAAATCCTAGAATAAACCCTATAAAAAAACAAAAAATTAAAAATCCAAATATATCTACTATAAGATTCAAAAAGCGTTTACCAAGCGTAGTAGGTTGTAAATTTTCTGTTGTAACTTCAGTTTTGATTTTTTCTTGTACCGTTTCAGAAACCTCTCCCTGACCCATGTTATTTACCAGCTCCCCACAAAACTGACAAAATTCAGTATTGGGATCTATTTTATTTCCACATTTTCTACAAAACATTTTATTCCTCCATACTATTTCCAAATAAATAATATATTAAAAATTTATTCCAACAACGCACCCTATACCTCCCAAACCATCCTTCATAAGGTAAGTAGATTACAGCACAGACCGTTCACCACCTTCAAAAATTATTAACACGACATGTCTCCCCTCTTTATATTAATTAATGAAATAATAACATAACATATACGCTCAAACGATCCACGATGCTTACGAAACCATCTCTCTGAAACCAAAAAACTGTAGAGGTTTAAAGACCTTTCCACTTGTTTGGCGCCCCCAGAGAGATTCGAACTCCCGACCCCTCGTTCCGAAGACGAGTGCTCTAAATCCGCTGAGCTATGGGGGCACAAAAGTATAGGCGTGTACATTATACAAAAAAATTCATGATAAAATTACACAGATGACTAAAAAGAAGAAAATATTAATTATTTCGTATCTAGTATTCCTAATTCTCTCCTTTTTTTACATAAAAAATGTATTAAAAGAAGAAAGTGTAGGTGTATATCAAAAAGAAATAAAAAATTTCGAGGACGAATATGAAGTTAGTGTTACATTTAGATATTACGATAATAACAGTGTCAGAGAATTTAAAGAAACACTAAAAAACACCGATACCATTGAGGAACTCCTACAGTTAATGAGAAAGAAAAATGTACTAACCTACGAAACAAATAAATACACGTACGGCACAGAGATAGAGTCTATAAACACCAGAAAACCTGCGGATAATTATAAATGGGTTATCTTTAGCGATGGTAACGACGTGACATTAGAAATCGGTTCTAAACGATTAGAAGATAACAAAATATACGAATTAAGAATGGTTGAAAAATAGTTTATTCGTATCTTAAAGCTTCTATTGGATCTTTTTCACTGGCTTTTACAGCTGGGTAGGTTCCAAACACTACTCCAACAAAAAGTGAAAAACCCAACGCCAGAAACACAGACCAGAGAGAAATATTAGCATGAGTAAAGGACCTTGTTGCGAAAATACCTAACCACCCTAGAAATAAGCCTATCAAACCTCCAAGAGAACTGATCATGATAGCTTCAATCATAAATTGACGCTTTATATCTTTAGATGTAGCTCCTAAAGCTTTTCTCAAACCAATTTCTCTTGTTCTCTCTGTGACTGACACTAGCATTATATTCATAATTCCTATACCCCCAACAATAAGAGATATACCTGATATTGCTGCCAAAACAGATGAAAGTATGCTTAAAATACTGTTCACAGATGATAAAACATCTTCTTGTGTATATACAGTAAATTCATCATCACTTAAGTCCCGTAAAAGTGCAAGTTCAACTTGTTTTTGTGCTTCTGAAAAATCAACATTATTTTTTACTTTTATAGAAATAGCTGTGATATTTGTTCTCTCAAAAGTATCAATTAAAGTTGTGTAAGGAATGACTACAGATTCATCAAAATCGGGACCCTTTTTGTTAAGAACTCCTAAAACCTCGAATGATTTGTTGTTTATTTTCACAATCTTGTTGACAGGATTAACATCACCAAACAACTTATTGCTAATCATATTTCCTAAAATAACAACCCTTGCATTACTCATTTGCTCTGCTTTTGTAAAATATCTGCCCTTCTCAATAGTGGAATTGTATAACTTATCGGAATCATGTCCTGTGCCGAAAAGTGAAACATAATAACCCTGGGTTTTATACTTGACCGTATTACTTAACTGTATCTCCGGGCTTACAATGTCAATATAATCTTTAGCAAATGTTTTAATAATATCGACATGTTTTTCTTTTAAACTAGAGTTCATCATAGCAGTATTAAAACCCTGTCCCTGACTCGTGTTAACCTTTCCTCCAATTACAAAAAGAAGGTTTGAGCCCAAACCTTCAAACTGATCTTCTATATAATTTTTCATTCCACCAACTAGGGATACTAAAGATATGACTGCGAAAACACCTATGATGACCCCCAGCATTGTAAGAAAAGATCGTACCTTATTTAACAACAACGACCTTATTGCCGCTTTTAAAGTTTCTTTAACGCTCATCTATTATCTCCCCATCTTTTAAAATAACTTGTCTTTTTGCTATTTTCGCTAGATCATCATCATGAGTAACTAATATAATTGTTTTCCCCTTTCTATTTAAATCAATTAACATTTTTTCTATATCATCACCCGTTCTTGAATCTAAATTACCCGTCGGCTCATCTGCTAATATTATCGAAGGATTATTTATTAACGCTCTTGCAATAGCTACACGTTGCTTTTCTCCACCAGAAAGCTCGTTAGATTTGTTATCCAATCTATGATCCATTCCAACTTGCTTTATGACTTCTATAGCTCTTTTTTCATGCTCACTTGTTGGAACATTGCTGTACATTAAGGGTAAAATAACATTTTCTAAAACGGTAGTTCTTTGTAAAAGATTAAAGAATTGAAAAACAAAACCAATTTCGGAATTCCTAACTTCAGCTAGTTCTCTTTCATTTAAACCTTTGGTATTTTTACCATTTAAAATAATCTCCCCACTGGAGGGAGAGTCTAAAAGACCTAGCATGTGCATTAAAGTAGATTTTCCTGATCCTGATTTTCCGGTAACAGATATAAAATCCCCTTTATTTATAACAAGGTTTATATTGTTGACAGCAGTAATTTCGCTATCTCCTACAACATATTTTTTACAGAGATTTTTAGCTTCTAATACGGGAGTCATATTAATTGATTATTCTGGCATTAAACCCATCTTTTATCTTTATCTCATCACTTACAGGGGTAAGAATAGTTTTACCAGATAAATCTGTTTTTATTTCTGTGTACATATCACCCTCTAAGCCAACTTCAATAGGAAGTTTTTTTATCTTTTTACCATCTAAAATCCAAACAAAGGGTTTGTCATCTTCGTCGTGATATATTTCATTAAAAATAAGGGATGGGACTTTATCTTCTGTTTTTTCTGTAATCATATAAACATCTCCCGTCATACCAACTTTTACATCTTTACCGTTTTTGTCAAAAGAACTTTTAACTAAAAAACCGCCTAATGTGGGATCCGCAAAAGAAGATAAGAAACTTACATTTCCTTTCAATTTAGCGTCTGGATAAGCATCTAACGTTACCTCTACTTCTTGACCATCTTTTACTTGTCCAAAATCTTCCTGATCTAAAACAACTTCAAAAACAAAATCTTCTAAATTAGCTATAGTTAGAACAGGAGATCCCCCAACAGCAACCTCACCTTCTTTTTTATAAACACCTATAACAGTACCATCAAAGGGAGCATATATAGAGTAATTAGATAAAAGAGATAGCTGAGCTTTGTAAGCGGCCTCAGCTTGACTTATAGATTCTTCTATGCTTCTAAGTTTAATATTGTATGCATTATTACCTCCCAAAATCCTTTTGTTATCCTTTTTTCTATCAACAAAAAGATCTCTTTCTCTTAATGCCATATCTCTAGCATCTTTTGCAGATTGAACTGTATTTGATTGGACAGAAGAATCTATATAGGCCAATAACTGACCTTTTTTAACAAAATCATTCTCTTTAACATTAATTTTTAGAATATCCCCATTTGCCAAAAACGAAAGGTCTGCCTGATTATTAGACTTAACTCGACCAGATGCTGAAACTGTCTTTCTTATCTCCCTGTTCTGAACTTCAACTTTTCTCACCAGAACCATAACAGAAGTCTTATTTTGAAAGTAAACAAAAATGGCAACTAGAGACAAACAGACCAATACTGTATTTCTTATTTTTTTAGATATTTTAGGTTTAACCATAGTATGTGCTATCATCTTATCATGTCCATTGAATTTAAAGCTAACCACCCAGTTAGACAGATAAAAAGTTTTAAATACGCCTTCGAAGGTCTTTTTCACGCTATCATGACTGAACCCAACTTTAGGATTCAAGTCATGATAATGCTAACCTCAGTTATTTTAGGGAAAATTTTCAAAATTACAAGGGTAGAATGGTTTGTTTTGACAACATCTGTCGGGATTTTAATGATAGTAGAAATAATAAATACAGTTATAGAAGAGATGATGGATCAGTTATTCAAGGAAAAGAAAGAAGGGGTAAAAATAATAAAAGATTTATCAGCAGCTGCCGTTTTACTCACATTATTCGTAACACTAACTAATCTTATTTTGATATTTGGACAAAGATTTTTCTAAATTAAAATCCCTTTTGTTTAATTTCTTCAATAGTCCCGGGCTCCATTATATAGAGTCTAACTTTATCTCTCCCGTTTTCAGTTAAGGTATAAACAGGATCATATTTACTAATCCAATAAGCAACTTTATCTCTTCTTATATAATCTATAAAACTTTGAGGATTCATTATATGAACATACGCCCCAGCTTTATCGTGGTCTCTACTGTAATCAAGATAAAAACTAGCTATCTGTTTTCTTTCATTGGAATAGTATGCAACAATTTCAGGTTTAGATTTTACAAAATTTCTTATTCCATCCCAATTTCTATAATATGGAAAACCAAAAAGACTTAAATGAAAATTTTCATCGGGTTTTCTAAATGTCCAGATTAAAAATTTTTCATTTTCCCAAGGGTACTCCCTTTCATGATCAACGAATACTGCATAACTTTGGGCTGTTAAAAACAAAACAGTTAAGAAAATTCCCAAAAAATTAAACAAACGCACTAAAGGAAATTCAAAAACCTTAAAAATAGCACTTTCTATAAACACAACACCAAACCCCATTAATATAAAAGCAGGTAATAAATAATTATAAATATGAGTCCCAGGTATATAGACATAACCTTCGAAAAACCCAACTGCTGTCGCAACCCAAAGTATCACTGCAATAATTCTTACTCTTCCTTTTTGCACAGAAACCATAACATCTGTAGTGTAATCGAAAAAATTTCTGACGATATTTGGTAATTTTTTTAAACTTAAAATAGTCCTAGACATAAAACCCAAGGCTATTAACACAGATCCGAAGAAACTTAGAACAAAATATAAACCAAGTGAAAATAAGGGTTGATAAATACTAAAAGTATATTTTGAACTAGATATTTTCCCAGAAGAAGATCCGGTTATCCTGCTTTCCCAATAATCGGCAGTACTTTCTGAAAAGGAACCCATAAAAGGTAGATAAAAGATTAATAAAAGACCTAAAGAAAGCACTCCCGCAATTAAAAATGTAGAAATTTTTTGCCTTATTGTTAAGTCAGAATTTTTAAACCATGCAAAAAGCAAATAAAAAGCAAAGGGGGCTATAAAGACTCCATCATAATGAGAAAGAATAGATAGTGCCCAAAATATTAAACCTAAAAAGATTCCTTTAATTTTATATTTGTCCGACAAACCTGCTAAAGATAAAAAGTAAAGGCCTAAAACTGCAAACAAAATGACAAATGACTGATACTGAACAATTCTTGAAAAAGCTATAAATAAACCGCTAGTTGAAAAAAACAAAGAAGAATAAAAAGCCACTCTTTCTCCAAAATGAAGTTTTACAAATTTGTAGAAGAAGATAACCGCTAAAACTCCAGCCAAAGCAAATGGCAATCTTACCAAGAACTGGTTTGAATAATCATTATCTATAAACTTAATTAAATAAGTTATTAGAAATTGTACAGGCCCCTTTTTTTGAGATACTAAAAAATCTGATAGTTTCTGCCCTGCTTCTGGTAAATACAAAGCCTTTATCTCATCACCTTGGTAATCTGAATAACCCAGATTAATAAAACGAAGTCCAAAGGATATGGTGGCAACTATTATTATATTTATGTTCTTTTTTATAAAAGAAAAAAGTTTTTTCATTTGTGTCTATTTTACCCCATAAACCAAAAGTTCGTTCATAGCTCTTGTAACTGCTACAAAAACCTTTCTGGCAAAACTAAAGTTTTTAATTTTTGCAGGATTGATACCTAGAACATAAACTTTTGAAAACTCTAAACCTTTGCAATCCTCAGCTTTCATTAAATAAACACCTTTGGGGGTATAACTTATTTTTCTTGATGGATCTAATTCTATAAAATTATTCTTTTTACTATCTATATTAAATTCGGATAGTATATCTCTAACATCGTTGAAAAAACTATCTCCTTCACTAAAAACTATAACCCCGATACTCTTATTAATATTTACCATGTTATTTTTTACTTCTTCCTTGAATTTTTCCAACAATAAATCTTTATTACCAAAAATTTCACAAACTGGTTCTGGACCAACTCTATCTATAGATTTTGGTAGGTACTTCTTTGTATACGGGGAAAGTATCTTATTTGCAAAATCTATAATTTGTTTGGTGCTTCTATAATTAGTATCAAGTTTAAATTTGATAGCCTGTTTTGCAGAATGTATAACACTTGGAACATCTTCCCAACTTTTTATACCATCAGATTCCAAAGATTGGTTTAAATCCCCAAACAAAGCAAACCTCCCTCTTAGGACTAAACTATTCAAAACTGAATATTCTAGCAAGCTGAAATCTTGAGCTTCATCGACAACACAGTATTCATATTGTTTAAAGTTTCTTATACCTATAATTCCAGAGTAAACATATATATAAACCAAAAGTTCAGTATAAGTTAATTCAGAGACAGGGTTAATACCAAATTCCTTTAATATCTTTCTTACTGCTGTGTTTGTTAATTCATTTTTTATTTTGTTTGTTTGCTTCAATATCTTCCTTAATCTCAATAAGTTTTCTTTATTCAACCAAGAATTGGGACCATTTGGATTAATCTTTAAACCCTCTTTTTGGGACATTATTGCCTCTGTTATATCTCTTAGAAGATACATAACGTTTTCATAAGGGGTTTCATCACGACTGTATTTAAAACTAGCATAAGATTCTAAATCAGGATCTTTAAATATCTTCCCAACTGCTTTTTCATAATAAACATGTGAGCTTAATATTTTCTTTTGTAATTTTTTAATATTAGTTACACCAAAATTAGAAGTATCTACCCCTTTATCAATATCAAATTTCAAATTTAGATTTTCAATAAAATTGAAACTGTAGACCAAATCTCTCACCGTTTTGTAAGTCAAATCAAAAATACCAAGCTTGGGAAAAAGAGTAGATAAATATCCAGCCAATATCTGGCTCTTAGTTATCATTAACGATCTCCCTGGATGGATTAATTTTGGGTAATTAAAAAATATGTGGGCTAATTTATGTATTGCTACCGTGCTTTTACCGCTACCAACACATCCTTGAACAACACAAACCTGTCTCGGATCGGCCTCAATAATATCTAATTGGGAAATTTGTATAGTTTGAACAATATCTTCTAAAACGCCACCTGTTCTCTTCCCTATCTTTTCACTTATAATTGTTGATTCATCTAATTGAAGGTCGTTATTGTAATATTTAATTAAAGACCCATCTTGTATCTCATAGGTTCTTTTTAATCTTAGATCTTTAACTTTTTCTCCAGACAAAGTATCGTATTTAACACCTTTTTGGGGATATCTATATCTGTAATAAACAGATGCAACTTTACTTCTCCAATCTGTTATAACTGGCTTATCCTCAGTGTAAGAAAATTTTCCAATATAAAAGCTATTAACTTCATCTGAACCGGGGTCAGATAAATCTATTCTTGAGAAATATGGCTCTGATATTAAAAAACTCAACTCTTGCAATGTTTGGTACTTTCCTTTAAGCCCGAAGGCCAAGTTTTTTTGATGTAATTGTTCAAGAAGTATGTCAAAGTCATTCATCTCATATCCGTACGAACTTGCTCCCTCATATTTTAAATCTTTCAATCTCTCTATATTCTCTTTTCCTAAGGTTTCCAAATCATCAGATAATTTCTTCTTAGCGGACTTAACCTTTTCTAATACCTCTTTTAAATGTTTTTTTTCTAATTCTAATTCCTCAGGATTCATAAGTAAAAACCCTCCTTACCTATCAAAACCACAAACTCCCCCTTTAATCTTTTTCCTCCTACAGTTTCTAAAACCGTGCTAACTCTCCCTCTAATTACTTTTTCATGAATTTTTGTTATTTCATTTGCTAAACAAACAAACCTATCCCCAAGATTTTCATTTATTTCTTTTAATAATTTTTCGATCCTAAAAGGAGATTCATATATAACCAACGTAGAATCTAAACTCCCGTAAATTTTTAAAATTTTTAACCTATCTCCCGAAGACTTAGGTAAAAAGCCCAAAAAAGAAAATTTATCTGTGGGAAATCCTGAAATAACTAAGGAAGATATAACAGCACTTGGGCCGGGAATTGAAACAATATTAAAACCTTTTCTTATAAGCTCCCTAACAAGTTTATAGCCCGGGTCTGATATAAGAGGTGTCCCGCTGTCTGAAATCAAAGCTACGTTTAAATTATTATCTAAAAATTCCTCGACCTTAGGTAACATCATCTCATGATTTTGATCTCTGTACGAAAGCTGGGTTTTCTCTATCTCGTATTTTTTAAGTATTTTATCTGTTTCTCGAGTGTCTTCGGACAATATTAAATCGACCTCTTTTAAAATATCCAAAGCTCTAAGAGAGATATCTGACAGGTTTCCTATTGGAGTGGCTATTATAAAAAGGTTACCTTTTTCCATATTTACCAAGCAAGTGCACTACTTGCCCGTAAATTCTAACATTTTCTTGCAGAAAATACTAATTCAACAATGTGGAAAATGCTGGCACCTTGAGGTTTATTTCAGCTTTTGAACTTCTTTATGAAGAGTATGTTTTCTCAACTTTGGATTATATTTCATTAACTCTATTTTACCTTCCGTATTTATACGGTTTTTCTGGGTCACGTAAGTCCTTCTACCCGTTTCCGTGCATTCAAGACCTATTAAAAATCTGTTTCCTTTTTTCTTTGCCATGTCAGGTAATATATTATAAAAAATCAAATTATGCAATAAAAACAACTTTTTTAATTATTACTGTGGTAAAATCAAAACTGCTACATGAAGGAATACAACCATAAAAAAATTGAAGAAAAATGGAAAGATAAATGGCTTGAAGATAACATTTACAAAGCTGTTGATTTTTCTGAGAAACCTAAAAAATATATATTGGTGGAATTTCCATATCCTTCTGGTAAATCCTTACACCCAGGACATTTGATGAGATACACCGTACCCGATGTTTATTCTAGATATCTAAGAATGAAAGGGTTCAATGTTCTTTTTCCAGTGGGATGGGATGCTTTTGGACTTCCAGCTGAAAATTATGCTATACAAACCGGAGTACATCCTGAAAAAATAACCTTAGAAACAATTTCAAAATTCAAAGAATCCTTTTTAAAAATGGGGTACGGGGTTGATTGGGATAGGGAGATAAGCACATGTGATCCTAATTATTACAAATGGACCCAATGGTTATTCCTAAAATTCTTTGAAAATGGTCTAGCTGAATATAAGGAAACATCTGTTTGGTGGTGTGAAGAATTAAAAACGGTTTTAGCTGATGAAGAAGTGCTAACTGATAAAGATGGAAATAAAATATCAGAACGAGGAGGGCACCCAGTAAATAAAAGAATGCTTAAACAATGGGTTTTAAAGATTCCTGAGTATGCAGAAAAACTTCTTGAAGGACTTGAGGAGGTTGATTTTCCAGAATCTATAAAATCGGCTCAAAGAAATTGGATTGGAAAAAGTGAGGGCGCAAACATATCTTTTGAAATTGAAGGTAAAAATATAGAAGTATTTACTACACGCCCTGACACTATATATGGGGCAACATTCATGGCGTTTGCGCCCGAACACCCGTTTATTAAAGAGGTAATGGAAAAAGTTGAAAACAAAAATGAAGTTCAAGAGTATATAAATCAAACTAAAAATAAATCTGATATTGAAAGACAGGCAGAGAAAGAAAAAACAGGAGTTATCTTAAAAGGTGTGCAAGCAACTGTTCCCTTCTCTAATAAAAAAATTCCAATATTTATTGCCGATTATGTTTTAATGGGCTACGGAACCGGTGTAATAATGGCTGTTCCCGCACACGATGAAAGAGATTTTGATTTTGCAAAAAAATACGGAATTGACATTATTGAAGTTATAAAATCTGGAAATGACGACAAGAGTGATGATAACGAACCATATACAGGGGCTGGGATCATGGTAAATAGTGGTAACTACGATGGTATGGACTCCGAGGAATTTAAAGAAATAGTTATAAAAAAACTTGAAGAAATAGGAAAAGGCAAAGGTGCAATTAATTACAAAATAAGAGATTGGGTGTTTTCCCGACAAAGGTATTGGGGGGAGCCAATTCCTTTAGTTCATACAGAAGACGGTATAAAAGAGATATGTGATACTGAAAATACAAAGGAAGTACAAAACACCCTCCCATTAACTTTGCCGGATGTTCCTGATTTCAACCCTTCAGAAGACGGTTCCAGTCCTCTTGAAAGAAACAAGGAATGGGTAGATATTAATTTTAACGGGAAGCCCGCAAAGAGAGAAACAAATACCATGCCTAACTGGGCGGGCTCTTGCTGGTACTACATAAGATATCTTGATCCAAACAATTCTGAAAAATTTGCAGATGAAGATAAGATGAAATACTGGCTACCTGTAGATAGATATTTTGGCGGGTCTGAACACACTACACTTCATCTTCTATATTCAAGATTTTGGCATAAATTTTTCTATGATATAGGGATTGTTCCAACAAAAGAACCGTACAAATGGAGACTAAATGGGGGTCTTATGTTAGCCGAAGATGGGTCTAAACTATCAAAATCAAAAGGCAATGGAATTGACGTTTTAGATCAGATAGAAACATTTGGCGCCGATGCATTAAGAGCAACAGTGTGCTTTATGGGCCCATATGATGAGACCTATCCCTGGAATCCAAGTATTATAAAAACTATTAATAAACTTATTAGAAACATATGCGACCTTCAAGGTAAAGTTACAAAAGACAAAAGCAGTGAAGAAATCCTAAAATCTTACAATTTAATGGTTAAGAATATATCCGAAATGATAGAGAATTTGAAAATGAACACGGGGATAAGCGAAATAATGGTATTTGTAAAACAGTTACAAAAAGAAAACGAGATTGGTAGAGATGTTTGGGATGGGTTTTTAAGAGTTTTATCTGTATTTACCCCATTTGTAGCAGAGGACCTCTGGCAAGAATTCAAAAACTTTAATGAATGGAAACCTGAAAACAGTGTTCATTTACAAAGATGGCCAGAATTTGATAAAAACTACACCCACAACGACATAATAACTATTCCTATTCAAATAAATGGTAAGGTCCGATCTGAAATTGAGATAGATATAAATGACTCTGAAGACAAAATAAAAGAAAAGGTATTTTCAGATGGTAGGGTTAAACAACACATCAATGGGAAAGATATAAAAAAGATTATCTACATTAAAGGGAAGATATTTAATATAGTTTTATAACTCCACAAGTTGACAAAAGTGTTTTTTAATGTATTATGGGCCGTACTCTGTGGCGATATTGAAAAATAAGTGACTTGAGACAACGGCGTGGGTCCTTATTTTTCCACAGAGTATTTGCGAGTCACGCTAAGGAGAATAAAAGATACGGCACTGTTTGTCGCTATTACGGACCGTAAAACTTTATTCTTCATGAATAATAAGGTGGAAAAAGCGAGCCCGACAAGATGTAAGTCTAAGTGCACTTAGAATCTTGCTTCGGGCATTCTTTTTTAAATATACTATCTGTTTGTTCTTATAATCTTCTCTACCAAGTCACTTATATTTCTAAATACTCTTTGGATTATTTCTTTTGTGTGAAATGATATTACAAATACTAACTATAAAGTGATATATAATGTGATTATGCAAAAAGACGCGTTAATAAAAAATGAAAAAGAAATACAAATCATGAGGGGTTTGGGAAAAATACTATCTTCAATGTTTAAAGAGTTGGAAAAAATGATAAAACCCGGTATTGATGTTTGGGATCTAGAAAAGAAGTTTATAGAAATGTGTAATGAGAGCGATGTAATACCATCATGTAAAAACTATTCAGAGGGAGGTCTCCCACCTTTTCCATCTGGACTTTGTATAAGTATAAATAACCAATCGGTTCATTGTTTCCCAAAAAAAGGAGTTATTCTAAGAGAGGGCGACATTATAAACATAGATACTGTAATAAGTTTTGAAGGTCTTCATGTTGATAGTGCTCATTGTTATGCAGTTGGAAAAATTAGTGAAGAAAACGAAAAATTATTAGAAACAACGGAAAAGGCAATGTACAACGCAATTTCTAAAATAAAAAATAATGCAAAAATAGGATCGTTATCAAATGCTATGCAAAAAACCGCAGAAAAAGCGGGTTTCAATGTTTTAAAAGACTATGCTGGGCACGGAATCGGCCACTCTATGCATGAATACCCAGAAATACCTTGCTATGGAGATAAAAACGAAGGACCTAAATTAAGAGAGGGGATGACGATTTGTGTAGAAGCTCTTGTTTGTGAAGGAAATGATACGGTTCTAAACACAAGTGAGTGGGAAACTGAAATGAAGGATGGAGGAAATTTTTGCATTTTTGAACACACAGTTCTCGTTACGAGAAATGGCTACGAAATATTGACTAATTAGTCCTTATCTTTTCCCAGTTGGCAAAGTCTAGGAACCTATCCCAATAGGTAAATGTGTGTTTTTGTCCAAACCCTTCTATATAGTTTGATATGTAATAATGAACAAAAGGGTGATAAAGAAATATTGCAGGAACCTGCTCATCAACTACTCTTTGAAACTCGTTATAGTGAACCAATCTTTTTTCATTATCAATTTCATTTCTACCCTCTTCCAAAGCCCTATCTACTCTAATCTGCTCAAATCCAGATATATTAAGGTTAGGTGCTTCTTTTTGGGTGGAGTGCCAAAGAACATATCTATCAGGATCTCTCCCAACCTCCTGACCGTACAATAAAATTTCGAAATTTCTTGTTTCTATAATATCCTGGACAAACGTTTCGGGTTTTTCTTTTTTTATAGAAACACTCAATCCAAGTTTATCTTTCCAAACCTTAGCAATATTTTCGGCAAGAGTAACATGGTGTTTTTCATTTGGTACAGCAATTTCTACATTCATCCCACCTAAATCTTCAGAAAAATTCTTATCATATGTGTTGTAATCTATATTTTTACTTGTAAAAAAACTTCTACTTATAGGGCCTTGCACAGGTATACCTCTAGTATAAATTAGATCTTCTATAGGAAGAACTTTTCTCATTTTCCTTCTTAATTCAACATCATCAAATTTTTCATTTCTAAGATTAAAATACAAAGAATAGTAAACACCCTGAACAGGATATTGATAATCCTGAAAATTTTCCAAATCATCGCAACACTTACTATCCGAGGCAAAACTATCTATTTCTCCCAATTTAGCTGCAGTTTTTAACTCATCCTCATTTGGGTAAAATTTAAAAGATATTTTTTTAATTTTGTACTTATCACTTGTAGTTATTAAAGTTACTTTATCTATGAAAGAACCTGTCCTTTCTACCTTTGCAATTCTAAAATCATTACTGCTTGTTGGCATGAGTGGGTTGTCCTTTTCCTCTGAGTTTACAGGAACTACACCTATTACAAGTAAACTTAAAAATGGGGAGTATTTATTTGGAAGTGTAAATCTAACTGTAAGATCATCTATCTTGTCTGTTGAAACATACGCTAGCTCGGGAGATTTAAAAGCTGTATAAATTAAATCATCAGCCGTTATTTTTTTTCCGTTGTTCCAGTATTGATTATCTTTTAGTTTTATTGTGTACACTAATCCATCTTCAGAAATACTCCATGTATCAGCAAGGTCTGGCACTGTTGCTCCATAAATATCGTACTTAAAAACACCTCTGTATATTAAACTCGATATTGTTCTTTCTATAGGACTATGAGCTTGGTTTGGAATGAATGATTGTGGTTGCCCAACAACACCCTCAACGTAACCGTTAGTAGGCAAAACAGCTAACAGGGCCGACTGGATGTATAAAATAAGACTTCTTAGGAAGTTCATTTCAGCGTAAATTCTACCAAAAATTGATATAATTTGCTAAGATATCGGTTTTGTTGATAGAATGTTTAAGATTTTCGGCCCTATCGTCTAATGGTCAGGACACCGGGTTTTCATCCCGGCAATCGGAGTTCGATTCTCCGTAGGGTCACCACGAACAGGTTCATCACCGAGCGAAGCGAGGTGGTGGTTCTGTTCGTGTGATCTCGCTAGGAGTCGAACTTAACTTCAGTTGTGTCGACTATTGCGTAGCGAAGCGGAGCAATTGCTTTGCGAAGCAAAATTCTCCGTAGGGTCACCAACGAAAGTTCGCAAGTGTCTTTAGATACTTGCGAATTTTTGTTTATGATCTTGCTTGGAGACGAACTAACTTTAGTGGGTTCGATCCCGCAGAATGCGGGACTTTACGAAGTAAAATTCTCCGTAGGGTCACCACAAACAAATTAAAAAACAAAACCGCCATGAAGAGAATAAAATAACCCCATGGCGGTATAAAACAAATTTACTAAATCACATAGTACAGACTCTTTTCTACCATCTCGGCTAATTCAACCGAAGGTTTAATATAAATCAAACCATCAACATCATTTTGCAACAATTCCAAAAGTCCTATTTTTTGCAGAACGGGCAGCACATTCATGATAATAGATGTGTCAGCAAGTCTTAAAGTACCGTCTTGGGAAGCATTTACAAAATCATCTTTTGAGATATCTCCCCAAAAGCCCCTTCTTCCTGCAACAGTGGCCATACAGCTAACAGCCAGCTCCAATATAGGATTTCCAAGATAGGTCGAAAATAAGAAAATATTTTCTTTTCCTTTCAACCTTGGAGGCTCTGGATACCTCATATTTAATTTTGGTAACCCACTCATAACTTTTTCTATACCAGACATTTTTCTCTCCTTCTGTTTAAGATTTTGATTTATTGGCGGTATTGTACACAAATCAACCTATAGAATCAATGGGAAACTTGAACAGGTTTTTGTCGATATCTCATAGCATTTTATATTAGATGTAAAAATGATATTATTCCCTCAAATAAATGAGAAGGAAGAGGAAATGAAAAATAAAACCGCAATAACAATGGTCATCGTAGCAGTATTGGCATGGGCATTATATAAAATACATAAATTCGTCAACGACGTTGATAATCTTACTATGAAGCCCTATCGTTTGGATGTTTGGGATTATGATATTTCTTGGAACCAGGATACTGATAACTAACCCACCACCTCCGCCGCGATTTTTTTTCAAAAACACGGCGGATTTTTGTTACCTAAAAAATTCGTAATAATTTTTATATTTTTCCACTACATTTATAAATATCGTAAACTGGGTACTTATGGTATTTTACCGTGTACATATATTCACAGCCGTAGTTATCAACAATATCGTTATCCAATTCCTGATTAAATTCCTTAACATAAAAGTCTATAGATTCTTTTATTTCTCCAACCTCCTGTGTATCGTAAACATTTCCCCTTAGAAACGGCTTAAAAGAGTATTTCTTCCCACTAATAACCACGTTAGGGTATTTCTTTTCTGACATTACCCTAATATAATCAGATACTTCTTTTAACATATAGCCGTATGTAGAGGAATATCTACTATTATTATATCCGTACATACCATAATTGGGGGGGCACTGTAAATTAAGATTATTATTGAAATCGAAAGAATTATTAAATAAGAAATTTTAAAATGTTTTAAGTAACTGATAAATATGGAGCAAATAATAAGTACAAACGGGATAACAGGAAGTAAGTACCTATCAATTTTTTGGACCGAAAAACTCACACCTATAAGATAAAAAATTGGGAAAATTAATATATTTAAAATGTTTATTTTTGTATTCTTGTCAATGCAATTTCTTCTAACAAATAAAAAAGACGCAGATACTAAAAACCATAATGTTATGACGGTAGATACAGTATGTCGTATCAAAAAGAGATAATAATAAAAAGGCACAATATTGTCTTGGGAACGACCGATTCTAGCCACATATATTGCCTCAAAAAAAATTTTCTTTATAGTTTCTACTGGATTGATCCAAATGGCAGGGAAAAACATCGTAAATGACAAAGATGCTGATAGAATAAGTAGAACCAGAGGAAGAATAAATCTTTTTGAAATTAAAATCTTACCAATAATTACAGTTCTATTTGATGATTTCTTGAATGTGTAATTATTATTAAATAAAATGTAAATAAATCTCGATAAAATAAAAATCGGTAGAACTACTAAAGCCTGAGTTTTGGTCAATATAGATAATCCATATAGAAATCCGGATATAACAAGCATTTTAATGTCCCGATCATTTTTTTGATATAACTGAAATGTTAAATAAGATAACGTAACAAAATTTGACATCACTGAATCTACGTGAAGAAATCTCGACATTCCAAGGATATATGGATGTAAAGCGTAAAGTGTGTAACTCAAAATTGCAGTTTTGTGATTGTTAAATAATTTATAGATTAAAAAGTAAAAAATAACACCAGTACCTAAATTTACCAAAACTAATGGTAAAACATATGAAGTAAATACTAAAGGGAACTTATCATAAGCAAAAAAATCAGGCCTGTAGCTGTATTTTGACTCAAAAATCGTATTAAATATTTCACTGGAAATACCTGATAACCACATGACAGTAACACCAGGTTTGGAATTTTGATACGATCCTTTAAAATCTAACTTTTTCATATTTTTTATAAAATTCGAAGTGCGTAAATACCATCTTTCACCATCTACATTCATTACCGAAGACCCTATTCTATAAAAGGAAAATAATGAAGATAACAAGAATATCACTGCAAACAAATATATGTGGTAACAATTTTTATTTGTAAGTTTATGAAACATAATTTAATGATATGTCGAAACCCTATTACTTGGGATAATTTTACATTAAATTTGCTTACAAAATCTAGAGATGCCAAAAAATCTCTTTCAAGACCTAATATTTTGTTAATAATCAACTAATAGGATAAAAGAATGAAGGATTTTATTATTTCAAAATAATATTTAATTAAATTCCATTTGCCCGATCTCTTTAGAAACACGGCGGATTTTTGACTAAAATGCTAGAATGTATAGAAATGAATGTATATATAGGGTACAAGTACAGAAATTTTAAAGACAAAGCCAAACTTAAGGAATTACTAATAAAAGTTTCGGAATCCTTAACATCTTTAGGGCACAAAACATTTATATTAGGACGAGACGAGTTTAGATGGGAATACCACGCTCCAACTACAAGAAGTTTAACACCTATAATAAAAAATTTAAGAAAAAACGGAGCATTATTGGCTTTAATAGAATGTGAGAGCAAAAGCAAAGGTCTTTTGTTTGAGTGTATATTCGCTAAATTATTGAGGAAAAAAATCGTTTTAGCCGTTAAAGAAGGTATTTCCCCCAAACCTTTTAACAGATTTACCAAAAGAATAATAAGATTTGATGATCACAAAGATCTTATTAAAAAAATACAAAACGATTTTGATAAATTTCTCCTATAAATATTTTTTTCCTGCTAACTTTTCTGGCATGTATTCTTGGTCTGTCTTTTTAGCCTCCTTACTATGCTCATATTTATAATTTTTACCGTACCCTATTTCCTTCATAAATTTTGTAGGGGCATTTCTTATTTCTAAAGGAACAGGTAGGTTTCCATACTTTTCAACATCTTCCTTAACTTTCCCATAAGCCAAATATAATTGATTAGATTTTGGAGCTTTTGCCATATAAACAACAGCTTGAGCCAAAGCCAACTCACATTCTGGCATTCCTATAACCTCACAAGCTTTAAAAGCGGAAACTGCGATTGTTAAGGCATTAGGATCTTCCATACCAATATCTTCTGAAGCAAATCTAACAACTCTTCTGGCTATATAAATAGGATCTTGACCAGCTTCTAACATTCTTCCAAGCCAATAAAGTGCAGAATCAGGATCAGACCCTCTCATAGATTTGTGCAATGCTGATATGGTGTTATAAAACTCCTCACCTTTTAAATCAAATCCTAAGTTTCTTCTCTGCAACGCATCCTCAACATTTTTCATAGAAATATTTTTTGAATCACTTAGCTGGTGAGATATTTCAAGAATATTAAGGGCAATCCTAGCGTCACCGTTAGATGCAGTAATTAAAAAATTTAAAACATCGGACTCTATTTTTGTTCCCAATTCTTTTTCACCTTTTTTTAATATTTTTTCAAGCTCCTCTGTCCCGTGTTGGTGAAGAATTAAAACACGACATCTAGACATTAGAGGGTTTATAACCTCAAAAGATGGGTTTTCTGTAGTTGCTCCTATAAAAATAATACTTCCCTTTTCTACATGAGGTAAAAGAGAATCTTGTTGAGCTTTGTTAAACCTGTGTATTTCATCAATAAAAATTATAGGAGATTTTTCTGTCTTACTGTCGAGTAATCCTAAACCCTTTTCATTAAAACTTTTTTCCTTTGGTATTACTTTTTCAATATCCTTTGTTGAAGTATTAACCGCAGAAAATTCATAAAAAGGCCTTTCCAGTTCTGAGGATATTATCCTGGCTAAAGTAGTCTTACCTGATCCTGGAGGTCCCCAAAATATTAGCGACGGGAAAAAATTGTTTGATTTAGACTTTTCAATCAAAAGTTTTATGACATTAATTATTTTTTCCTGACCAACAAAATCTTCTATTTTAGAAGGCCTTAATTTTTCTGCTAAAGGTTCATGCGACATATAATAAATTCTACACTTTTTATATCTTCGCGTAAACTTCGGGTTAATGTATTGAGGTTTGACAGCAATTTTATATTTTGCTAGTCTACTGTTCTTGATAATTCAAAACAAGTGTTAGCTCGAGGTGTAGCTAAATTGGTATAGCGTCATAGAAGTCATCCAGCGCGTTGGATTTATGAAAATGGTGGTTCGAATCCACTCACCTCGATTTGTAAAGAAAATAATCTTTACATACATTATAAAAGCGGGCGTAGCTCAATGGCTAGAGCAAGAATCTGATAAGTTCAAGGGTCGTGGTTCGAGTCCACGCGCCCGCTTTGTGTACTGCTCGTAGTGCTGGTAGAGGTACTCTGATTAAGGAACACTTTCTGGTGAAATCCTAGAAGACCATTTCGAGACCCAATGTACTACAACTACGAGCAGTACTCCCTAAAAGTTTAGGACACGTTAGTAATTTTCTCTTGACCAACAAAATTTTCTATTCTAGAAGATCTTAATTTTTCTGCTAAAGGTTCGTACAACATATAATAAATTCTTATCTTCGCGTAAACTTCGGGTTAATGTTGACATATCTGTACAAGATTGTTATATTGCTATCCTTGAAAACTTAATCCCTGCATAGTTCAAAGGCAGAACACGGTCTTAATATTAGACTGAAATTGTAGGTTCAATTCCTATAGCAGGGCCTCACACATGTAGTTTAACGGGAAAAACAAGATTTACTTCACTATCCTCTTTTGATTTTTCATTCTAGATACTGAGGACTCAAAATGAAAGTGAGGTAGGTCACAAAACGTCGGTTCGAGCCCGACCGTGTGTGCGTCGCGCAGAGATAGTTTAATGAAGAACAACTTCGAATCAAAATTAGATTTAGAAGATAAGGTGTGGATTCATTTCCCACTCTCTGCTCTTGAGTGCCGAGGCAGTCCCCTATGACGATAAACAATGCCAAGAATCCAACCAAGTTTTCTAGAACTCGGCACTCAAACAAAACCCGTTAGGTCTTATAAAGATTTAGCGGGTTTTTTGTTTTCAAAAAAGTGTGTATAGTTTATAATGTCTGGGACTTTATTTTAGGTGAGGGGGCGTAGCTCAGTGGTTAGAGCACCTGCCTTTTAAGCAGGGTGTCGTGGGTTCGATCCCCACCGCCCTCACCAGAGAAATAGCCATCAGACCTTGTGTCTGGTGGATATTTCTTTGATAAGGTGGGGATCGAATGCCGGACCCCGCAGAATGCGGGGGAGGCGGGGTCGCGAGCTTTAGAGACACTTGTGAATTTATGAACTAGTGTGTCTTAAGACTTGTGACCGATCCCCCACCGCCCTCACCAGAGAAATAGCCATCAAAACGTATATTAAACCTTTCAACAAAGCATCATTCAATCAAAATTTAAGGTAAAATTTATCCTAAATATGAATAACACCATCTTAATAACACTTGTCATCACAGGGTATATCCTATTCTTTATGTTCCCACTTAATAAAGGAGCTCCCTTCATACCAAATAATCCCAAAAAATTAGCTTCTTTATTAAACTTACTGAAACAAAAATATGGTTTAGAACATTTTAAGAAAGCTGTTGATTTAGGTTCTGGAGACGGCCGTGTTGTTGTTTTTATAACAAAAAACGGTATTAATTGCGATGGTGTAGAGCTCAATAAAATTCTTTATAATATTTCAAAAGGAAAACTTAAAAAGGAAAAAATAGAAAGCAAATCTGCAATTTTTAACCAAGACTTATTTAAAAAGAATATTAACGAATACGACTTAGTTATACTCTGGCAATCTCCGCAAATAATGAAAAGGTTAAAAAACAAGTTAACAAAAGAGTTAAAACCAGGAACTGTTGTTTGTAGCTATTATTTTGCAATTCCAGGTTTTGAAAACGAAACGGTACATAAAGGTTGGCATATTTACGAAATTTGAATACTCTATAAATTTAGTCACTACCCACCCAATAAAAATCCCCGTAGAGACTTTTGTATAAATTACTCTCTAATTTAGACCCTAATTTAAAATTCAACCCGTCTTCAGAAATAAACTTATAATTATATTCCTCGTTATTCACAGGATCCTCATATAAAATGTACATTTTATCCAAAACTTTTTCTTCTTGTTTTTTTCCAAATCTAATATAACCCTTGCCTACCCTATTACTCATAACAAAACTATTTGATTCTTCTACCTTAAATGTCACTTTCTTCTCTTTTAAAACTTTGGACATATAATCTATTGCTTTTACTCTTGACCCGTCTCTACCCTCTTTTAAGACTTGTGGTAAAGTAACAGGGTTTAGACCAATAACAAGTGCAACAACAAAAACAAGGAAAGGAATTTTCCTGCTGTAACCTTCAGTCAAGTCCAAATCCTCTTCTAACAACCATTTTTGATTAATTTTTAAAAAGAAAAGACCTAACAAAAGCAACCCGCCACCGTACAACATAATAAACTGACAATATCCTTCAGGGGAAAATGTTTTAGATCTTAAATCCATGAACCATGATAAATAAACTAAAACAATTCCCAGTAAATACACAAACCTTACAACTCTATATTTTTTGTTAAAATGGGCGAAAATCAAAATAGCTGTCCCAAGAAGTGGCAACAAAAGAATTGTATATTGATGGTACCAAGCTAATCCTGTACCTATAACCCCAACAACAGTTAGAATAAAATAGTCAATAAACGTATTATATTTACCCTTTTTTGCCTTCAAATCAAGAACAAAGAAAATTAAACCTAGAAAAGCAACCACTGAGTAAGAAATGATACTTTTCTGTGTAGACGATATGTTTATATCTTCTTCATGGGTGTATCTTTTTATTAAAGCTAGAAGAGACTGATCTGTTGTACCTAAACCTTGAGATTGTGCAGACACATCTTTAACAATAAATTTTGCGTAATAATAATTAATATCCTTTCTAACAAAACTCTCGGACATAAGAGATAAAACTATCACAACTATTCCTGCTACCATAACTAAATTAAATTTCTTTTTGTAAATACCGTAAATTAAAGCAATGGCAGGACTAATTTTTGTTATAACCCCTAAACCCAAGCCGGCCCCACCTATCACAGGCCTATTTTTATAAAGACCATAAAGACCAAGAGTAAAAATTGCCAACATGACAACATTAAATTGACCGTCTGCAAAAGTAAATCTCAAGGGATAGAAAATCAAACTCAAAAGAAGCATTAGCCAAAAACGATAATTGACTTTCCCAATTAACATTTTATTAATAAGGTAAATTGATAAAACAAGAAGCCCGGAGTTTAACAGCGTAAAAAATATCTTAGCAAGATAAAAAGGAAGGAGAGTTAAAGGCCAAAATAATATCAATGAAGCCGGGGGGAAATAGTAAGGGTAAATTGGGGTGAAATTTGAATAAGGATGAGCACCATATTTTATAACTGCTTTTGTTACATAGTAATAAACATGAAAATCCGAAAGTGTAAGTTTTGTGAAAGACTCAACCAATAACTGACCAAACAAAATACCACACCCAACAGCCAAAACCGAAGAAATAATCCTTTCAATTCCAAATCTTTTTACCATAGTCGGATTATAGACCATATTCCTTTTTGAGAAAAATGTAGTATATAATACCTCAAAAATAGAAAAAGGAGATGGAAATGAACGGTAGATTAAGAGATGTAACTCTTTGCTTTTTAATCCAAAAATCGGATGGAAAAATAAAAGATATCTGTCTTGCCATGAAAAAGAGAGGTTTTGGAGAAGGTAAATGGAACGGTATAGGCGGTAAAGTAGAACAAAATGAAACTATTGAAGAAGCAGTTGTAAGAGAAACAGAAGAAGAAATTGGTGTAACCCCAAAAGAAATAGAAAAAGTTGCCACAATAACTTTCTTATTTACTCACAACAAAGATTGGAGTCAAACAGTTCATGTATATATCACAAGCAATTGGGATGGGGAGCCCAAAGAAAGTGACGAGATGAAACCACAGTGGTTTTCTGTGAAGGAAATTCCGTACAACTTAATGTGGGTTGATGATGAGATTTGGTTACCAAAAATATTAAAAGGAGAAAAAATCATTGCTACATTCATATTTAACGAAGGCGAGGAGATCTTAAATTACGAAATATCGTCAATTAAAGCCGACGAGTTGTAAATCAATTCTCGGCTTTACTTTTTAATCACACTGAAAGATACCCGACACATCTGGGCAGCCCGTAAAATAATTGCAAGATAGTAAAGACATTTTAAAAAATTTATGATCTTTTCCCAGTAGTAGAACCATAAAATTACAATAAAATAATTCAATAAAAACAAATAATACTAAAATTATTGACAAGAATCTTACTCCTCTAAATACCTTTATTTTTAGTCTCTTAATAAGATCAAAATTTTTTGAAAACAACATCTTCAAAATAGAAACAATCAAAAACACAGACACAATAACTATCAATAAGAACAGTGATCTTTCTAAAAACCTCTTAATAGAGTTGGCTGGTGATGGTTCAATTACAGTAGCATTAGAAACTACGCTAGAAAAAACTAAAAATACCCAGGAAAACAAAAAATACTTTTTGTAATAAGTTTTCATTACTGTACTTGTAAATAATTGTTAATCTTTTTTTCCTTCTTTATTATCTTTTTTAATAATACTCCAATGGTAAAGATAAACAGGCAAACCTACTAAAATTTGGGCTACAGCCTGTGATAATTCTCTTTGCCTCTGTCTTGAAACATTTCCCATCTGTTCTTTTAATTGCTCCTCCTCTGTGACAATAACAGTACTTCCATCCTCAAGCATTTTCTCGTACGAAGATACTGGGTAGAAATCAGAATCCTTGAAAAAAGCCGCTTTTAACCCTAGATTTACCAAACTTATAAAACTTATAATAACTATAAATAAACCGATAAAAGAGACTGCATACATATATAAGGTTCTTATACTTATTTTCATAGGTAGATAATATCATAATATGAAAAGTCTAGTTTCCAAATGACAGGCCTCAAACCAGACAATAAATCTCAAATTTAGCAATAGAAACTATTGAACTGGTTAAATTATTGAGGCATTATTATTATCATGCGATTACAAAATAAAACTGCCATAGTAACCGGTGCCTCCAGTGGGATTGGTTTGGGAATTGCTAAACTTTTCCTCAAAGAAGGAGCAAATGTTGTTTTTTCCGATATTAACGAAGAAGGTGGAAACGAAGCTGTATCCAAGCTTGGAGAAAAAGCATTTTTTCAAAAATGTGACGTTTCCAATTCAGAAGAGGTTTATAAACTAGTTGAAAATACAGTGGAAAGATATGGGAAACTTGACATTATGGTTAATAACGCAGGAGTAGGGGGATTAGGAGGAATTTTGGATTGCATAAAAGAAGATTGGAGAAAGGTAATTGATGTCAATCTCTCAGGTGTTTTTTATGGAACAAGTGCTGCTTCAAACATTATGAAAGAAATGAAAATAAAAGGTTCTATCATCAATATGACATCCATTTTAGGAATTGTAGGTTTCCCAAACGCAATAGCATACACTACAGCAAAGGGTGGGATATCCAACCTCACTAGATCAGCGGCACAGGATTTGGCTGCTTTTGATATAAGAGTAAACGCAATAGCCCCAGGTTTTATCCAAACAAATATGACAAAAAATGTTTTAGAAGATGAAGCTTTTAACAACCTAATAAAATCAAATACTCCGATGGGTCATGTTGGAGATACAGATGACATAGCTTATGCGGCTCTATACTTGGCATCAGATGAATCCAAGTACGTTACAGGAATAATACTTCCTATTGATGGTGGTTGGACTTGCAGATAGCAATTACAACGAAACAATCGCAAAATGCCTGTTTTTGCCTTAATAACTACTTTTTGACTAATTTATAAAAAATAGAAGGTCCAAAATAAACAAAAATGCCAAGTTCTTGCATAATATTTTCCAAGCCAAGCAATATTTTTGCAGATAAAACACTTTTAAAGACCTTATGCCTGAGATTAGACACCGATAATTTTCTTTTTATAACAAAACCAGACTTATTAAGAATCTCCTCCACTCTTTTTGGATGGTGATTTAAAAATGTAACATCCCTTGTTGCCACACTAACAGACTCCTTATTAAAATATTTAAAATTTCCCCTAAGCAAGTTGGATACAACAGACTTAAAATGAACTTTATTGGCAATTTCCAATATAAAAACCCCATCATTTTGCAAAATGCTATTTATTTGAGAAAACGCTCTTTCTAAATCATCCAGGTGGTGAGAAACTCTGATCATAGTTATGTAATCAAATTTTCTATCAACCAAAGTAGATATTTCATTAATATCGCCGTTAATCGTCTTTATTTTTACCCCGAGCTCCCGAGCATTTTCATTTGCCGTGAGTAAAAGCTTTTGGGAGTAATCAAAAATGGTTATGTCTCCAAAAATATCTCTAAAAACTGGTAATAAACGACCAAAACCACCACCAACATCTATAACACTTCTACTTTCGTTAAAATCTTTTGGTAAGAGTTTCTTTAGGGCAACAAACTCAGACTCCTTCTCATAATCTCTGCCCTGCCAGTATTTTATGTAATCGTAATTTTTATCATTGTAATCAGCAAGAACCATATATTAATCGTACATTAATTTGGGTTGAATTGGAATATTAAAAGACGCTCACTTTCTAAAATGTGTACTAGCACACATTGTTCTAAAAATCTTTTTGGATTGTATATAAAAAAGAGAGGGGGCCCCGCATTCTGCGGGGCCCCCGATCATTATTACTCAAACGTAATAAAAGTATTTCTCATTATCTTTCAGGTCTTTCTTCCTTAGGTCTAGCTACTGAAACGACGATATTTCTTCCACCCACATCTTTTTCGTGCATTTCAGAAATAGCTCTTTGAGCTTCTGCATCGTCTTCTAACTCCACGAAACCGAAACCTTTGCTTCTTCCACTCATTCTATCCATTATGATAGAAGCCGAAAGGACGTTACCATAAGAGGAGAACATTTCCTTTAAAGCGTCATCATTAACGCTATAAGGCAAATTACCTACGTATAACTTTGTCAAACTAACACACCACCTTCCAAAAAAAGAATTACAACTTTTTACGTCTCTTATGGAAATGGGAAATACTTTTAAGTGTATGTACCGCAAGATTCCTAACTTCTTAAGAGAACAACGTGATTATATCAGGTGAAAAAAAGTAGTCTATAGTTTCTTATTCACTCTCGTTATATTTAATCTGCTCAACTCTTATCTCCCCAGTCAAATCCTCTAAATTAGCATTTCTATATATCCAGTAAGTACAAAATAAAAAAATAATAAGGGCTGTTAAGAACCCTATCCAAGATGAAAATATCTTCTTCATATAAAAATTATCCTTTTGTTTTGAGAAAAATTCAACATAAGAAACTAACAGTTTTATCTGGCCTCTGCTTTTTCCTTTATCCTAGTAGCTTTTCTTCCAACTCTTTCCCTTAGATAATAAAGTTTTGCCCTTCTCACCTTGCCTCTTTTCATTAATTTTATTTTATCTATATTTGGGGACTGGAAAGGAAATATTCTTTCAACTCCAACATTATCTGCACCTATTTTTCTAACTGTGAAGGTTTTAGACGATCCTGCACCTTTCATCGCTATGACAATACCCTGAAATGGCTGTGTTCTTACTTTACCCCCTTCAACAATTTTGTAACTCACTCTTACAGTATCTCCAACCTTAAAATCAGGTAAGGCGTTATCAGATGGTTTTTCCCCCTCAGCAACAACTTCGTCCTCTGCTTTTTCAGACTCCTCTGAATTATCCGAAACCGTATCTTTTTCTGAGTCATCTTCTTCCCCAACATCCTCAGAAACTTCTAATGATTCATCTTCAACTTTTTCTTTTTCCTCTATACTTTCGTCCTTACTAGTAGCATCTTCCTTCTTTCCCTCAACGTCCTCAACAACCTCATTAGTTTTAACCTCTTCTGCAGGAGTATCTTTTACCTGCTCTTCTTTATTTTCTTTTTTATTTTCATCCTGTGCCATAAGCTAAAAGAGAGTATCAAATTTATTATATCTTTTCAATTATCTTTTTCTTGATTTTGTTTTAACTGGTTTACCTACTGATATTATCAAACTACTATCATCCGCTGTAACAACAACTTCCTCGTCTTTATTAAGCTCGTTTTTGATAATTTTTTCTGACAAAATATTATCCAATTCTTTTTGTATTAATCTCCTCAAAGGTCGCGCTCCATATTCTTCACTATAACCTTTTTCTGACAAGTAATTTATGGCTCTATCTTTTATATCTAGGTCTATCCCTTGTTCTTGCAATAATTTTCTAGTTTTTTCAACCATCCTTCTAGTTATTTCTTTAGTGTCTTCCCTAGACAAGCTTCTAAATATAACTATTTCGTCAATCCTATTCAAAAACTCAGGCCTAAAAGAATCTTTTAAAAGGCCAGAAATTCTATCATCAAAATCTTTCTCACTTTCTTCTTTCTCTTTCCTAGAACTTTTATCAAACCCGATCTCCTGCCTTCTTAAGAACTCAGATCCAACATTTGAAGTCATTATTAAAACAGTATTTTTGAAATCAACTGTTCTCCCTTTGCTGTCAGTTAATCTACCGTCTTCCATTATCTGCAACAAAGCGTTAAATGTGTCTGGATGGGCCTTTTCTATCTCATCAAGAAGTATTACTGAAAAAGGCTTTTTTCTAACTACATCTGTTAACTGACCCCCTTGATCAAATCCTACATATCCTGGAGGAGCTCCTATCAATTTGCTCACAGAGTGTTTTTCCATGTACTCACTCATATCAAGTCTTATCATCATATCTTCATCTCCGTATAACGCTTCCGCTAAAGCTTTTGCTAACTCAGTCTTACCCACACCTGTAGGCCCAAGAAACAAAAAAGCACCAATAGGTCGTTTTGGGTCTTTCAAACCTGCTCGTGCCCGCCTAATAGCCTCGGAGAGCACTGCTATGGCCTTTTTTTGATCTACTATTCTTTCACTAATTTTGTTTTCCAAGTTCAACAAACGCTCCCTTTCCTCTACATTCAAACTTTCAAGAGGTATTCCTGTGGATCTTGATATCACCTTATACACCGCCTCAGGAGATACTTCTGCTGTATCCTCAAGCTTTGTCTTTGTCCATATCTCTAAAAGTTCAGCTTTAACCTTTTCAAGATCTTCTACTTTTTTAACTAACGCTTTTTTATTTTCTTCTGATAAATCCTTTTTCTTCAATTTTTTGTTCAACTGCTCTATTTCATCTTCAACATTTTTTAAATTCTCTGGTTCCTTAACTTGAGACAATCTTACTAAAGCGCAGGCCTCATCTATTAAATCTATTGCTTTATCTGGTAGAAACCTATCACTTATATACCTATCACTCATCTTTACAGCTGTTTCCAGTGCCTCATCCGTTATTTTTACATGGTGATGCTTCTCATATCTCTCTCTTAAACCCTCAAGTATGTAGAATGTCTCTTCAGTTGAGGGCTCATTAACCATTATTGTTTGAAATCTTCTCTCTAAAGCTGCATCTCTTTCAATGTATTTTCTATATTCATCTATTGTGGTAGCACCAACCATCTGAAGCTCTCCTCTAGATAATGCTGGTTTTAAGATATTTGCGGCATCCATAGAGCCCTCAGCACTTCCTGCGCCCACAACAGTATGCAACTCATCAACAAACAGTATTATCTGCCCAGACGCATTTATAACCTCTTGAATAATATCTTTTAATCTTTCTTCAAACATACCTCTATGAGAGGTTCCTGCCACTATTGACGCCATATCAAGCATAAAAACCCTTTTTCCCCTCAGTGGTTCCGGCACAAGGCCATCAACAATTCTTTGAGCTAACCCTTCTACTATGGCTGTTTTACCAACACCAGGGTCTCCAATCAAAACAGGGTTATTTTTTGTTCTTCTAGATAATATATGTATTACTCTCTCAATCTCATCTTTTCTACCTATTACAGGATCTAATTTCCCTTCTCTAGCCATCTGAGTAAGGTCCCTACCAAATTTTTCAAGTTTAGACGCCGTAGCCGTTGCTTCTTGCGTAACCTCCTCATAACAAATCTCACACAAGGCCATATAAACCTGTTTACCATCAATTATTCTAGTTATTGGTATTCTTGCCGGTCTTTGACCGCATCTGTGACATAACACCATAGTGTTGATATTAGCACTCGTTGTGTAGGAGTGCAAGAGACAATTTTATACTAAAACAAAAACAAATAACCTCCTAATGCTCCCAAACATCTGCAACAAAAGGTTGAGATTCCACAGGAACCTTTTTAATAAATAATTCACCTGCTCTAACCATCTCTTCTGACTGTGTTTTTGCCCAATCTTCCGCCTGATCTTCCCTTACCTCACACACAATCTCATCATGAACAGTTAATATTATAGAGGCATCTACATTTTTTTCCTTGATTTTATCGCTTAAAAAGACTAATGCATATTTTATAGCGTCAGCATTTGTGCCTTGGATAGGGTGGTTTTTTGCCTGTCTCTCGATATGTCCTATCTTTCTTGTGTAGTCAGGATCAGACGGGTCTGGTTTTATATACCACCTCTTCCTACCAGCGGGGGTGGTGCTCCACCCTTGTTTGACAGCTTCTTTAGCTACCTTTTCAAGATAACCCTTAACTCCAGGATAAGATCTGAAGTATTTATTCATATAATCTTTTCCCACTTCTGGAGAAACACCTATCTGCTTGGCCAAACTTGAAGGCCCTCTTCCATACATCAAGCCAAAATTTATCGACTTAGCAGCAAACCTCTCATCAGGATGATCGTTTTTAAAATTATCTGTTAATTCCAACCCAAACATTAACGACGCGGTGTGAGAGTGAACATCGACCCCACGTTTAAAAGCATCGATTAAATTCTTATCCCCCGAAAGATCTGCCATAATTCTCATCTCAAATGTTGAATAATCCGCAGTCACAAGTTTATACCCGGGCCTTGGATTAAAACACGATCTAAAAGGAGCGTTTTCTGACTGACGGGGTATTTGTTGGAAGTTTGGGTTATTACAAGAAAATCTCCCTGTTGCAGCCCCAAGCTGGTTGAATTCTGGGTGTATTCTCCCAGTCTTACTGTTTATTTTTGATATAAGATTGTCTCCAAAAGCAGATACTAACTTTTCGTAACCACGGTATTCTCTAAGCATTTTTACAATAGGATTGTCACTTAATTCTAAAATACCATCATTTGTGGACGGTAGGTTTAAACCCATTTTATTGTTGAAAAGATCCATTAATTGAGCTTGACTATTTATATTTATGGAATCACCAATGTTACCAAATAAGTCTATTGTATTTGATTTAAAATAAGGTCGTATTTCCTGTTGAAACTTCTTGGCTAAATTATCTCTCTCTACTGAGAGGTCGTTAATTATATTCTTCCATTTTTTAACGTTAATGTTTACCCCGGTCAACTCCATATCCCCAACCACCCTTGTAGTCGCAAACTCAAGTTTTGCAATGTCGATTAAACCTTCTTTTTTCAGCTTTTTTAATTGCTCTTCAAAAATTGGAAATAAAATAAGAGTATCCGAAGCACCATATTTTAATTGAGCATCATTTAGTTTTGAAGAGGCCGTCATGTATTCAAAGGTCTCTCTAACAGACTTTTTAAGCTCTATTCCGGTGTATTTAACAGATAAATCTTTTAAACTATAGTAACTATTCCTTAATCCTGCGTTTAATATAGCTTCTGTAAGCATTGTGTCGTAAACATTTGCAACCGAAATACCAAGATGTTGTTTTATGTGCTTATAATCAAATTTCCCATTATGCAGAATTTTAATTATTTTGCTATTTTCAAGAAATTCTTTTAATCTGGGTATTTCTTTAAGATCTAGCTCTCTAGCATCAAAAATGAATGATTTTTCAGGAGTCCCTATTTGAACTGTAAGAAGTGTGCTGTCATATGGATCTAGGGAAGTCCCTTCAATATCAAGCCCTACAACTTTAAGACCTTCTAACTCATCAAAAGCTTCGTTAAGCTGAGATTCCGTCGTAATGTGTGAATATATAGGGTTTTCAGGATCAAATCTTAGTTCCATACATGCTTATATTAACAATTTATTTAAAAGTTGTAAGGGCAAAATGATAGCAAAATATTAAGACAATTTTTCTTTTATTATTTGTAGTGTAATCCCGTGATCTGCTTTACCTTTAGTTTCCCTCATAACTTGGCCTAAAATAAACTGTAGGGAATTTTCCTTACCGCCCTTGTAATCTTCTACAGCTTTAGGATAAGAATCAATAATTTTTTGCACTATTTCAGACAACTCTTCTTCCCCAATGGAGTCTTTAACATCGCTAACAAACAAAATAATCTCATCCTCACTCATTTCATGGGTTTCTGTCCTATTTATTAAAGCATTTACCACCTTTTTAGCATCGCCACCCTTAGATACAGTCTTTTCAAATTTTTCAACAAAAGAAACTCCCATAACATCTAAAAGAGTGGTAGCGTCAGACATTCTAATACCATAATCTTTTACCAATCTTTCTTTTATCTCATGAGGTAATTCTGGAATTTGTTTTTTTAACTCCTCAATATACTCATCACTAAAAACCATAGGTGGCACGTCGGGCTCGGGAAAGTATCTATAATCTTTTGCGTCCTCTTTCGTTCTTTGTGGCACAGTTTTCCCTCTTATTTCGTCAAAACCCCTATTTTCTTGAATTGGGACCTCCCCGTTCTCAAAAATCTCCAATTGCCTATCTATTTCAGCCAAAACGGCCTTTTCCATGAACCTAAATGAATTTATGTTCTTAACCTCCACTTTATATGTACTAAGCTCGTTTTTGTCCTCCATCTCCTTTGTTCTAAGAGATATGTTGGCCTCTAAACGCATCTGGCCTTTTTCCATATCTACATCCCCAATATCCAAAAATCTAACCATTTGTTGAATCTTTTTACAAAAATCCACAGCATCTTTCACATCTGTAAAAACCGGCTTCGTAACTATTTCTACCAACGGCATGCCTGATTTATTAAAATCTAACAGTGTCCTATTTTTTTCATGAAATGATTTTGCAACGTCCTCCTCAAGATGAATTCTTTCTATATCAGCAATGAAGCCAGAATCTAACTTAACAGAACCACCCAAGCAAAGGGGTTGTTTATATTGAGATATTTGATAACCCTTAGGTAAATCTGGATAAAAATAGTGCTTTCTATCAAATCTTGAGTTTTTATTTAATTCACATCCTAAAGCAAGGCCTAAAAGTTGTGTTTTTTTGACAGCATCTTCATTTGGCACGGGTAAAGCTCCTGGTAAACCTAAACACACTGGACATGTAATAGAGTTTGATTCCTTGTCCCAAACATCGGCACTGCAACCACAAAACATTTTTCTATCTGTTCTAAGATGTAGATGTATCTCTAAACCTAAAACTAATCTACAATTTTCTCTCGTAACTTTTCCTGTCATACTTAAAGATTCATTCCCAAGGAATCTATTCCTTGCTTTAAATTTTCAACCGACTGGTTAATAACAAAATAGGGTGGCTCGTACCCTGCCTCGTGAACTAAACTATTTCTAATTTTATGAGCTTCCCATATTTTATTGTATAAATCACGATCAAACATGTCGGAAGAGTTTTTTAATCTATCCCCCATGGTTTCCCCATCAACTAGGTCTTTTAAAACACTATCCAGACATCTATCAGCTGTTATAAGTGCCTCCCTGAGCTGTGATGGGCTTTTTTGCCCCAACAATTCTGTGACTCTTTTCCAATCTCTCTCAACATTATTCCTCGTCTGCAAACTTATTATTTTCCTTGTTTTTTTTACATTAAATAAAAAATTAAAACACATATCTAAAATTTCCTTTGCGTTATTTTATACATAAAAATAAAGAAAACTGCCAAACCCATTTGAATTAAAAATAAGGTACCAAAAGAGATACTGTCTCTAGACATTTTTAGCACACTAAAAGCGACGGTATTAACAAGCACTACGGATGCTAAAAATGATCCTACTAATAAAACTAATGTATTCATAGTTGTGGTTTCGATTTGTGAAAATCTGTCCCCTTCTGAAACAAACTTGCTACTGAAATAATATTTTTCTCCCCATTAAACCTACCTATGAATTGTAATCCAACAGGCATATCATCAGAAAATCCGCAAGGAATAGATATCCCCGGTAATCCAGCAACACTACTGGGCTCTGTCAACAAGTCAATCATCTCACCGAACATGGGAGATTTATCACTTTCCCCAAGTTTTGGGGCTATACATGGCATAGATGGTGCAGTTATCACGTCTATATTTTGAAAAGCTTTTTCAAAATCATTTTTTATAAGTGTTCTGACCTTTTGTGCCTTTGCATAATAGGCATCGTAATATCCCGAGCTTAAGGTATAAGTTCCTAGCATAATTCTCTTTTTAGCTTCAAAACCAAATTTTTTTCTATCGCTTCCATATCTTATCCCATCAAATCTAGCTAAATTAGAGGAAACTTCGGATCTCTGAAGGATTGTATAAACAGCTATTGAATACTTGGGATCCAGTAGATCCATTTCTATTATCTCGGCTCCCATATTTTTTAATGTATTTAAAGCATCTTCAACATGTTTTCTTACCCCGGGCTCTAAATCAATATTAAAATAAGATGCTGGTTTACCTATTTTTATTCCCTTTAAACTAATGTTTTTTTCGGGAGTGTAGTCAAACTCTCTTACAGGAGAGGATGTCGCGTCTCTTGGATCCTTACCGGCTACGACATTTAAAACATATGCTGCATCTACGACATTTTTTGTTATGGGCCCAGGACTGTCTGTTGATGATGCCATAGCAACCACACCATATCTACTAACCCTTCCATAAGATGGTTTTAACCCTGTAACACCGCACCAAGAAGCAGGACCTCTAATACTACCACCAGTCTCACTTCCCATAGAAAACAGACACATATCTGCGGCTACAGCCGCAGAAGAACCACCAGATGATCCTCCAGGAACTCTTGAAGTATCCCACGGATTTTTTGTTGTAAAAAAGTCAGAATTTTCTGTAGAGGAACCGTGTGCAAAAGCATCCATATTAGCTTTTCCCAATAGGATAGCCCCGGCTTCTTTCAATCTTTCAACAACAGTGGAGTCAAATGGGGGCACATAATCTTTAAGGACATTTGACGACGCTGTGGTCTTAACACCTTTTGTTGAAAAGTTATCTTTGCAAATATAAGGTATACCCAACAAAGGATATTCCTCAAAAATAACAGCACCTCTATCCTTAATCATTTTGTCTGCCCATTGAGCATCAACCAATGCTTGTTCTCCCGTAACGGTAACTAAGGATTTTATTTTTTTATCAACTTTTTCAATCTGAGACAAGCAATCCTTGGTTAAATCTACCGAGGAAAATTCCCTTTTCTTTAAACCAATTATAGCTTCTTCTATTGTCAATTCATTTAAGCTTGTCATCTGTGAAACACCGCCTTTGTAGAAAAAAGCCCACTAACCTGCTCCCCCGCGTTAGACAGAGCGTGTTCTTTGGTTAGAGAATCTTCGCTCCCACCATCACGAAAAACGTTCGTTAAACCAGTAACCTGAAATGTTTCTTCAACATTAGATGTATCCAGTTCCTCAAGAGTTTTTACGTAATCTATCGTGCTGCTTAACAATTCCGCTAACTTACTTTCTTGACCAGAAACATCTAAATCTGACAATTCAGCAAATTTTTTAATATCTTCTTCTGATATTTGATTGTTAGGCATAACGATAATTATTTAATCAAATTAGCTCAACATTTCAACTACAAGTTACATGGTTTCCAATCTTCTTATCCTCTCCTCTATAGGAGGATGGGTACTAAAAAGGTTAGAAACGGTATTCCCTAGACTTCCCCTTACGGGATCTGATATGTAAAGATGCGCTGTTGCGCTATTTGCAGCTTCTAAAATGTCCCTATCCTGAGAAATTTTTCTTAAGGCTCTTGCAAGTCCTGCCGGATATCTTGTTATTAAAGCCGCTGTAGAATCCGCTAAATATTCTCTTTTTCTATTTACCGCTAGTTTTATAAGAGTAGCTACTACTGGGCTTATTATAAGAAACAAAGCACCTAGTATAAATAAGAGACCATTATCACCTCTATTTCCATTACGACTTCTTCTACCAGTTTTGTAAAAAGCTCCTCTTGTAAACCAGTCTGCCAAAAGAGATATTCCCCCAACAAGAATGCTAACTATAGACATTAATCTGGTATCGTAGTTTCCTATGTGAGACATTTCATGGGCTATAACACCTTCTAGCTCCCTTTTTTCAAGTCTTTGGATAATCCCTGTGGTTAAACATATAACCCCATGTTTCGGATCTCTTCCTGTGGCAAAAGCGTTCATTGAAGAATCTTGTATTATATAAACCTGCGGTTTCGGAATACCTGATGCAATAGACATGTTATCTACTAAATTATGGAGATCAGGAGCGTCTTCATACTCAACTTTTCTTGCTCCAGACACTCCAAGAACTATCTTGTCAGAATTATAATAAGAAAAAAACCCGGATATTCCAGAAAATATTAAAGCCATACCAACCATGAAGAAACCACTTCCTTCATAATAGTATTGACCTACGAACCACCCAATAATAGAAATCACTAACATGAACAGCATAACGACGAGAACAGTGTCTCTTTTATTAGAGCTAATATTTTGATATATGTTTGGCATAAAACCTTAAAACTCAACTTTTACAGGTTCTTTATCTGCCTCACTGGCTTCAAAATACTCTGCGGGTTGGAACTTAAACATATTGGCAATAATACTGTTTGGGAATATTGCCACTTTTTCATTGTACTGTCTAACGACGCTGTTATAGAACTGTCTTGAGTATGAAACCTTATCCTCTGTATCAGAAAGCTCCTTTTGTAACTCACCAAAACTTGCTTGAGCTTTTAACTCAGGGTAAGCTTCAGCTACAGCAAGTAAGCTCTTTAAAGCTCCTCCCAACAACTGATCTGCCTCCCCTATTTCTTTTGGACCTTTTGCCGACATGAGAGATGCTCTAGCATGTGCTACGGCTTCAAAAACTCCTTTTTCATGCGAGGCATAACCTTTAACAGTTTCTACTAAATTAGGTATAAGGTCTGTCCTTCTTTTAAGTTGAATATCTATCTGACTCCATGCTTCTTTTACCTTTACTGACAATGAAACAAGAGAGTTATAGATACTTATTAAAAATATCAGGGCCAGTACAAAAATTCCTAGAAGTATAAAAATTAACAAGTAAATTCACCTCCTTTTATTAAACAATAAAATTCTACATTAATTTGATTTTTCTAACAAATTCTTCGTAACTAAGGGTGTTAACAATGTTATTTTTTTCAGCCCAGCCCCTTCTTGCCGTATTTACACCATATTTCATTAAATTAAGTTCTGACGCAGAGTGAGAGTCTGTATTTATTATTAAATCTACTCCCCACTCTATTGCTAACCTTACTAAATCATCTGGTAAATCTAATCTTGTTGGTTGGCTGTTTATTTCTAATATCACATTATTATCCCTGGCTGCAGAAAAAACTCTTTCCCAATCTAGTTCTATAGGATCTCTTTCATTTAATAATCTACTAGAAGGGTGGCTAATAATTTTGACGAACGGGTTTTCTATTGCTGAGATAATCCTTTCTGTCATTACTTCTCTATCCTGATTAAAAGCTGTGTGAATCCCAGCAATCACGTAATCTAAATCCTTTAAGATATCGTCGGGTAAGCCAATAGTATTATCTGCTAAAATGTTAATCTCATAACCAAAAAGGACCTTTATATCTTTTTGGGAACTATTAATTTCATTTATTTTCTTTCTTGTTTCATTAATTTGCCTTAAAACATTACCCATTCCTCTAGATTGAATACTAGGAGCGTGGTCAGTAACACCGAAATACTCATAACCCATGTTTTTTGCCATTTCTACCATTTCATCTATAGTATTTACTCCATCAGACAAAACTGTGTGAGTATGGAGATCCCCTTTTATATCTTTAAGCTCTACTAGTTTTGGTAATTTACCTTCCTGTGCCGCCTCTATCTCAAAGTTGCCATTCCTAAGCTCGGGCTCAATATAAGATAGACCCAATTCTTCATAAAAATCCTTCTCGTTACCAAATTCTTCTAAACTATCACCCTTTTTTATACCGTATTCTGATAAGGATAGACCTTTATTTAAAGCATAATTTCTAAGTAAAATATTATGTTGCTTTGAACCAGTAAAATACTGAAGCATAGAACCATAAGCTTTGGGCTCACTAACTCTTATGTCAACTTGGACATCGTTTTTTAAAACAACGCTTGCTTTTTTATCCCCAACTACTAGTGTTTCTCCAATTTCTGGAAATTTTAAAAAATACTCCAAAACTTTTTCAGGGTCTTTTGTGGAAATGGGGATATCTAAATCTCCAATTGTTGCGTTTTTTCTCCTAAAAGAGCCACATGCTTCCATTTTTATAACTTCCTTACAACCAGACATATGATCTGTAATCCTTTGGACTATTTCTTCTGCCTGGTTATACAACAACCTGGGTTTTTTATTTTTTGTAAGTTTCTCTTCTTCAATGGCCTCAAGTATCGATGTCTCCATTTTTTCACCAAAACCCTCCAAAACCTTAACAGCACCACTCTCTGCAGCTTCTTTTAATTTTTCTATAGCATCTTCCCTATTTTTTAAATTAAAAGCCACGGAAAGTTTAAATGCTCTTTTTGCCCCTATACCACGTAAACCAATTAATGAAAACATGCCTTCGGGTAGACCACTTTTTATTTCTTCAAACTCTTTAACAAAACCCTCTGTAAAAAACTCGTTTAAGTGGTTCTCTATACTTGGGCCAATCCCAGGAATTTCTTTAAGCCCTTTGTTTTCCCATAAATCGTATATAGAAACTGTTAAACCTTCTAATATTGAAATAGCGTTTTGATAGGCCCTGATCCTAAAATTGTTGTATTCTTTGACTTCCATAGCAGCTAGTATTTCCTTTAACATTGTTATGACCTCTTTGTTGGGGATTCTATTATTTTCCATATTAATATTTTACCATCCCGTGTCTTATTGCCTAGGTAAAGTATTTTATGATAATATCACTTAGCGTGGGGCTGTAGCTCAGCCGGTTAGAGCGCTGCACTGTCACTGCAGAGGTCGCGGGTTCGAGTCCCGTCGGTCCCGCCAGAAAAGTGGATATCACCTTGTGTGGTAGCCACTTTTTTGGTTAGACGGGACGAGAATAATTCGCAGCGAGCCGAAGGCGAGCGAGAGGGGGTCGCGAGCCACGAAGCTCTAGGAACGAAGTGACGTAGAGATACGTGGACTTGTGACCGAGTCCCGTCGGTCCCGCCAGA
>Ga0116174_10000407_pt1 | contig 43385 bp, 39 predicted proteins | sample AD_UKC087_MetaG_FD_89801 | JGI IMG/M metagenome (GOLD analysis project Ga0116174, IMG submission 89801) | Active sludge microbial communities of municipal wastewater-treating anaerobic digesters from USA - AD_UKC087_MetaG | ecosystem: Engineered > Bioreactor > Anaerobic > Digestate | place: USA...
AGGCAGATCGACCCCAACGGCTCCGATGCATACTCGAAGAAGGTCCTCGATCTAAAAGCCACCTTGAAGGAGCTGACGGAAGACCCTGCGTTCCTTAAGGTCCTTGCTGACAGATACGCCGGCGTGGTATATGTACCGGCGGCAAAATAGAGGGCGTATCGAACAGGCAGGGGGGACAGCCCACCCTGTCTTTCTTTATGAGAGTGCAGGACATACAATATTAAAAAAGAACCGTTTGGGAGGGTCACATGGCGAAGGATACGTCAAAGGGACTGAGGAGCAGCTTCATATATCAGATCTTTGTGAGGGACTATTCCAAATCGGGCGACTTCAAGGGAGTGACCAGGGACCTTGGCAGGATAAAGGGCCTGGGCGCCGACATAATCCACCTGCTTCCCATCCATCCTATTGGCAAAGTCAACAGAAAGGGCAGCATGGGCTCCCCTTATGCGATAAAGGACTATACCAGGGTAGATCCTGCCTACGGGGGAGAGGAAGACCTGGCCGAGCTGCTCGACAAAGCGCATTCCCTGGGCATCAAGGTGCTGATGGACGTGGTTTACAACCACACTTCACCCGATTCCGAGCTGGCCCGGCTCCACCCGGAATGGTTCTATATCAAGGACGGCAAGCCATGCAACAAGGTCGGAGACTGGTGGGACGTGATCGACCTAGACTACTCAAAGGGAGGCAAGCCGCTTGAGGAGTACCTGATAGGCAACCTGGTTAAATGGGCGCTTTTCGGGTTCGACGGCTTCAGGTGCGATGTGGCATCTCTCGTCCCTGTGGACTTCTGGACAAAGGCAAGGAAAAGGGTCGCGGAGGCCAAGCCGGGGTGCATCTGGCTTGCCGAATCGGTACACGGGGATTTCGTCGTGCTGAACAGGAGGCACGGTTACGAGGCCGCAAGCGACAGCCAGCTTTTCGAAGCCTTCGACATCTGCTACGACTACGACATCCACGGCAGGTTCCACGACTATGCTCTCGGCAAAGGCAGCCTGAGGCAGTATCTGCAGGCGCTGCGCTCCCAGGAGTACATATATCCGGAAAACTATGTAAAGGTACGTTTCTTGGGCAACCACGACCAGGAAAGGCCCGCAGCCCTGTTCAAGGACAGGCAAGTGCTTGAGGCTTGGACGGCCTTCTCCTTCTTCAACAAGGGTGCCGCACTGGTTTATATGGGCGATGAGACCCTCACGGACCACAGGCCCAGCCTTTTCGAAAAGGAGGACATCGACTGGGGGAAGCTTGACGTCGGCTTCTCAGACCTCATAAGAAACCTTGCCTCATTGAAAAAGCTCGATTATTTCATAAAATCGCCTTACTTCGAAGTAGACGAGAATGAGGAAGAAGCGATCGTGGCTTTCTATGAACTAGGCGGCAAGAGGCTGTACGGTATATTCAAGGTGGGAGGACACGACGCCAGCCCCGGCATCGCCATCCCAGATGGGACATACCGGCCCCTTCTAGGATGCGACGTAAAGGTGGCAAACGGGAAAGCCATGCTAGAAAAAAGCTTCGCCATATTAGAGGCATGATAAAAGCCTTGTAATAAGCATATATTAATACATGCGCATAAGCGGATATGAATAGCCTGGTTGAAGAGACCGGGCTTTTTTGTCGGGTTAGCAGGAATCGGCGAAATCATGTCATATAATAATATACGAATATATGGATTAAGGAGTGAATGATGAAGAAACTGACTGCCGCAATAAAGGCCATGGCCGATGAGCCGAGGCTCAGCATCCTGATGGTCCTGGCATTAAGGGGGGCCGTATGTGTGAGCCATCTGCAGGAAGCTATGAAGACCCCGCAGCCGACGGTCTCGAGGTACCTTGCGATACTGAGGAATGCGGGTCTCCTTGAAGCAGAGAGGAAGGGGCAGTGGGTATATTACAGGCTTAACGAGGAAGATGAAGGGCTTGCGCTGGAGATAGTGAGGAAATACGCCCTGCTGCTTAAGGATTCCTCAAAGATCAAAAAGATAATGGACCGCCTGGACAAGATCGAGCAGCAGCCATCCCTGACTGCGGACGTAATAATAGAAGAGCCGGAGAGTAAAAGACGGCCAAGGGCGACCAAACCACACAAGCGAGACAAAAGTAGCCCCGTTGCTAATAAAGCCGCCATAGCTGATGGGCCTGAGAAGCAAGCCATAATCCAGCCTGAAAAAGACGAAGCCGGCGCCGCGACTGAGAAAGCCGCCGCAGCCGAGCACATGGACACTGTCCCCATAGCCGCGGATGTGGAAACTTATGCCCAGACCGGACAGACGAAAGCGCAGGAGCCAGTCGTTGAGGAGCTTGAGCCGGACCTTGGGCCTTACGTCAAGGAGAAGAAAGGAAAGCGTGCGAAGAAGCCGCAACCGCCCAGCCTGTTCGACTTCTAGGGCTTGATGGCGTATATCCCCGAAAAATCCCTGTAAGTATGGATAAGCGGCTCACCAGCGGCCGATCTCCATCCTGCGAATTGCTGCGGCCTGTATAACTCCGTCTTGACCGGGCGGACCAAAGGCAGGACCACGGACCTGTTGATAAGCAGCCCTTCAAGTTCCTCGGCCGCCTTTTTCATATCGTCGAACGATTTCGGGGCTTTCAGCCTCTTTAATATGGATGCCGCATCGGATTTGATGTACTCCTGCATAAGCCCCCCGTCCGCCAGATTATCCAATAGCCCTGTAAAACCCGGCCTAAGCCATACGGTTGCGACAATGGCGTCGTAATCGCCGGCTTCTAGCCTCGCCCTGGCATTAAGCTTGTCTGAGGGAAGGTTCAGGCTCACAAGAGCCCCATCTGCCTCCCACCAGGCCTTTACCATCATTGAACATAGCATTTCGAGGGAATCGAGCCTGTCGGACTTGCTTATCAGCCTTATTGCCTTCCCGTCCATTGCAATCGAGCCTGAAGTCGAAGGGTTGCTGGAGAAATATAGGCCTGTCGATTGGATCGCCCTGCCCGGGATTGTCCTTAGCACGATATAGGGCCTGTCTATAAGGTTGAGAGCGGACGATCTGGCTTGGGCCTCGCTGAAGGCAGCAGAACCCGGGTTGAGCACAAGTACGACCGCAGCTTCCGGGGATGACTGCCAATTCGGGCCCTTAAGCTGGGCAGAAGACCTGCTCAAATCGGTTGAGCAATAATCGATTGCACCCTCTGTGAAGGCCTGTATCATGGATACCTGGTCTTTATAGCCCCGAAGTAGAACTGGAAGAGAAACCCCGCCGTTTGGATGAAGCACGACGCCTCCCGATTCGATTGTGCCGAATCTGTATGCGGGATCCCCTGCCCCGACAGGGCATCCGTCCGCGGAGACGGCATAAACGGGGACGAAGGCGAAAAGGTCCCAGAACAGGCTTGCATCGGAGGTGAAACGGAAAACCAGCGAATTGCCAGCCTCGTCCGCCTGAACTGTGGCCCCTGACGCCGACGGGACGCGCGATTGGAGCGCCGAGGCTACAGCCTGAAGGCCGAACAGACCAGAACCCGACGGATCGATCCCGCTGCGGACCTTGACTTTAACCGATTTCCCGTCAGCTGCGAAATCGGGCCATCCTTCTGCAAGCATGGGGGATACCGACCTATCTGGTATCGAGTATGAGAACAGCGAATCTGCGACCATCGACATGACAAGGTTTGATGTCACACCGCCGTCAGTCAAGTCGGCAAGCGATGACAACCTTCCGACGAGTCCGACCCTCAAGACCGTCGCATCCTGCAAAGTGGCGGATAAGATAGGGGAGGCTACAGCGAGCGATGCCAAGAGCATCGCGGTGCAGGCTGCAATTATGCGAAGGGAAGTCCTCATTGCCATCCTTCACAGCTTGTTTCCACAGCGTTTCCAGCTTTCGCGTTCTTTGTAGAATAGCCGCCGCTAGAGTAGAATATAACACATACAGATTTCTGGAGGTCAACAGATGAGCAAGGTGAGCTGGAAACCGGGGATCATGTTATGGCCTTTGCCTGCAGTTATGGTGTCCTGCAAGGGCAAGGGGCCTGAAGGGAAGGACAATATCCTGACCCTTTCATGGGTGGGCACCGTCAACTCCGATCCGCCCATGATTTCGATATCCGTAAGGCCGGAGAGGCATTCGTACCAGCTGATTGAATCGTCGGGGGAGTTTGTGGTGAACATCCCGACGATAGATCAGGCTAAAGCAGCGGACTACTGCGGCTGCACCTCGGGCAGGAACATCGATAAATGGGCAGTCACGGGGCTGAGCAGAGGAAAGGCAGAGAAACTGGCCTGCCCGACCATCGAGGAATGCCCGGTCAGCATTGAGTGCAAGGTGCGCAGCAAGGCCAAGCTGGGATCACACGTCATGTTCGTCGCAGAGGTCGTCTCAGTCCAGGTAGACGAAAGCCTCATGAACGAGAACGACAGGTTCGCACTTGAGAAGGCCGGCCTTTTCTCGTATGTCCACGGGCACTACTATGCGATAGGGAAGAAGCTAGGCAGGTTCGGCTTCTCGGTCCGCAAGAAGCCGGTGCGCAAAGGCGCCCGCAGCGCTACGAGGACCTCGCCGAAGGCGAAATAGGTAAGTAAGCGAGCACCGCCCTTACCGGCGCACCGTCGTCTGCCTGCAAGGACAGCGGCAGTGCGATGAGGAAGGCAGGACCTTCCTGGACAGCTTCAAGCGTCAACCCCTCTATAACGGCTACGCCCGAACCCAACAGCAGCCTGTGTACTATCAGGCTGCTTCCTTCCTCTATGCTGGGCAGTTCCACCCCTACCAGCCTGATGCCATGCCTTACTAATGCCTCGGCGTCTTCGACAGCAAGCGGGGCGGGGCCCTTTATTAGGAGCCTGGGGCCCACCGGACTTCCGTCTGCCAGCAAAAGGCGCAGGCTGGAGCCTTCCAAGACGTTGCATGGGCCGATAAGCACGTCAAATCCGGGTGGCGTCCGATTCAAATGGAGATGCATCGGGTAATCTATATGGGTACCTGTGTGGGTGCCGAAATGGACGGAACTGACCGACGGATCGGCCGGATTCCCGCTTACAACCCTAGTTATATGTACCAGGGGATCGCCTGGCCAGGCTTCGATTGAGTTGGTCAGCCTTCTGGTTATATCGACGTATCTGGTGAACACTGCTGCCTCCGGGGCATCCGACTACTTTATGATGCCCTTTCTGTAAAAGTTGGGCTGCGTATGCTTTAATAAATATTGTTCCACATCATTTTCTACAAACCTTCAGGAGGTAAGAAATGGGCTTGCTTGAGCTGAAGAATTACGCCGAGATGTCCTGCGAGGTGCAGAAGGCAGTCTCTGAAGGCTTGCCTGTATGTGCCCTCGAGACGACGATTTTGAGCCACGGCCTTCCGAAGCCTTTCAACCTCGAAGTCGCCCACAGGGTTGAACAGTCTGTGAGGGCAGCGGGAGCAGTCCCTGCCACCATAGGGATAATGAACGGCAAGATAGTGATAGGGATGGACGAAGACCAGCTGGAAGCGGTATCTCTGGAGACAGGTTCCGTGAAGGCATCCCTGAAGGACATACCGGCGGTCCTCATGGAAAAGAAGACGGCCGGCTGCACGGTGGCTGCTACAATAGCAATCGCCGCCGCTGCCGGGATCAAGGTTTTTGCGACAGGCGGCATAGGAGGAGTACACAGGGGAGCTGAGGAGACGTTCGACATCTCAGCCGACCTGAAGGTCCTTGCCGAGAACGAAATCGTGGTTGTCTGCTCTGGTCCGAAGAGCGTCCTGGACGTTGCGAAGACGATCGAATACCTTGAGACACTCTCAGTTCCGATTGTAGGATATAGAGTCGACAGGCTGCCTCTTTTCTATACGAGGAGCAGCCCATACCCTATAGACTACAAGGCCGCCACCCCAAGCGACATCGCAACGTTCGCCCGGCTCCGCTGGGCCATCGCTGAGGGGGGCATCCTTGTGGCCAATCCTGTGCCCGAGGATTCTGAGATGGACAAGTCCACGTTCGAGAGGGTCTCCAGGGACGCCATGCAGGCAGCGGAGAAGAGGGGCATCAAGAAAGCCGAGGTCACACCCTTCCTCCTCGATTACATACACAGGAACAGCGGAGGAGCGTCACTTAAGGCAAACGCGGCCCTGATAGAATCGAATGCCCAGTTAGGGGCCATGATTGCAGTCGCAATGAGGTGATTCTGCCGCATAGGCCGATGAGTGACCTCTGCCGCAGTCCAGATTATGCATAAAGCCGGGGGCAAGGCGTTTTGCGGCGCCAATGACCGAAGGCGCGGGGGAAGGCATATGGTTTTTTTCGAGGACTTCAAGATCAAGGACGGATTGAACGTCCATCTATGGCAGACCAGGAAGTTCAAGTCGGTGCACCTGCAGATCTACTTGCACAACCAGCTTTCAGACGAGACGACCACTTTCAACAACCTCCTTGGGGCGGTGCTGACCAGGGGTACTTCGGAATACCCCGAGACCAGGCAGTTCAGCAAGAGCCTGGACATGTTGTACGGAGCTTCTGTCTCCTACTCGGTGAGCAGGAGGGGTGAAAGGGGCCTGCTGAGCCTGTCTGCGGTCATGGCCGACGTCGAAATAGAAGGCCTGTCTCCGATAAAGGTGCTGAGCAGGCTACTCGCGTCCGTGCTCTTCGGCCCGGCGCTGGACGCCGGAGGTCTTCTCCGTGCGGATTACACAGCACAGGAGAGGTCCGGCATAGCCAACGACATAGCGTCGTTAAGGGACGACAAAGATGCGTGGGCTGACTTCCGTTGCAGCGCGAACATGTGCAGCGAAGAGCCCTTCGGCATACACCCGCTGGGCGACGAGGGCCTCCTTAAGAGCATAGGGCCGGAGCCGTTGACGTCCTGGTGGTCCGGAGTGCTTCCATCGTGCCCGGCAGACATCTTCGCCGTGGGTGATTTCGACATAATCGAAGCGCTTGAAGAGATCAGGCGGGCTTTCGCAGGCAGTCTGAAGTGCGACGCCAATCCGGGGAATCCGTTCGGGCAGGCCATTGTTCCTACCTCGGGAAGGCGCTTCATCGAATATGCCGACACCCAGCAGGCCAAGCTGGTCATAGGATGGAGGTCCCCGATAAGATGGTCGGACCGGGATTATCCAGCCCATGCAATGGCCAACCACATCTTCGGGCAGTACTCCCAGTCGAAGCTGTTCATGAACGTAAGGGAAAAGGAGGGCATGGCCTACAGCGTAGGATCCAGGCTCGAGCCCACCAAGGGGCTCGTGTTCGCCTATGCCGGCGTTGACAGCGGGAACATGGAGAAGGCCATTGATGTGATACTGAAGGAGCATGCTTCGCTTTGCAGCGGCGACATCACGGAAAAAGAGCTCGCCGATGCCAAGAAGAGCATGTCCCTTGGCATAAGGATGTCTGCTGACAAGCCCGGCTCCCTGTGCGGCAGGGAGGTTACGGGGATAGTGAATTCAGGAAGGTTCACTATAGAAGAAGCGGTAGAGAGGATCAACGCGGTAAGGGCGGAGGAGATAGCCAAGGCGGCTTCAAGCTGGGCACTCGACACTGTATTCTGCTTGATGCCAGAAACCTCCGGCAAGGAGGCTGGACGCAGATGAAAGACGGCTTCTTCAAACCGATCGAGCAAGCAGAGGTTAAAGTGCTGCCTTCTGGCCTGGAAGTGGCCGTAATCAGGAAGCCCGGCTTTGTAAGGAAGTATGCGGTCTTTGCGACCAGGTTCGGCTCTCAGGTGACCAAGTTCAGATTCTCCGGGGACAGGGAGGAGTACGAGCTTCCCATGGGCACTGCCCATTTCCTGGAACACAAGCTATTCGAACAGGAAAAGGGCAACATGGAAGAAAGGTTCGCCGAACTCGGTGCGACGTCCAACGCCTTTACCTCCAACGACATAACAGGTTACCTGTTCTGCTCGGACGGCAACTTCTACGAGTGCCTCGAGCTGCTATTCGAGCTGGTCTACAGACCGGTGTTCTCCGATGAGGGCGTCGAGAGCGAAAAGTCGATTATAAAGCAGGAGATCTCGATGACAAGGGACGATCCGGACTGGATGGGATACAGGACGCTGCTGACAATGCTCTATTCCAACCATCCCATCGCAATCGACCCCGCCGGCACCCCGGAGAGCGTGGACGAGATATCCCCGGAGGTACTGTATGCGGCCCATGACGCATTCTACAGCCCGGACAACATGACATTGCTTGTTGTGGGCGACGTGGATAGCGGGGATGTCTTCAGCGTATCCGGCATGCTCGATTCCAAGTTCGGGATGAAGCCGTCCGAGGGGGTCGAAGTGGAAGAGGCGACGGAGCCCGGCATCGTCAACGTCACAGAACGCGAGCTGACGATGGATGTAGCCAGGCCCATAGTATGGATCGGGATCAAGGACGACCCTTCTGCCTACACGGGCTGGACCCAGAAGAGGAGCCTTGCCGCATCCGTGCTGATAGAGGCAGTGTTCGGCAGCAGCTCAGAGCTGAACGACTCGCTCTATACCGACGGCGTAATCGATGACAACCTGTCATACGAAGAACATTATGCGCCGGGCTTCGGCTACATTAACGTTGTGGCGGCAACCGACAGGAAGGAAGAACTCGTGGCACGCATCACCGCTTCTCTCCTTAAGGTGTGCAAATCGGGGGTCGACAGCGAATCCTTCGAGCTCGCCAAAAGGAGGCTGACAGGGGCGCTCCTCAGGTCGTTCGATTCAGAGGAGTTCATAGCCTACGAGTACCTTGTGGACAGGTTCAGGGGCATGGAGCTCATGGACAGGCCGGTTGTGCTGCAGGAGATTTGCCTGGACGACGTCAACTCCCTTGCAAGGTCCATATTCGAGCCCGGAAAGATGAGCGTGTTGACTATAATGCCATCCAAGAGGCAGGCAGGAAAGTGAAATAGCGGTGGAGGGGCAGCGCATGACAACCAGGCTCGTCCTTATGCGGCACGGCCAGACGGCGCACAACTCCGAGGGGAGGTTCCAGGGAAGGCTGGACGCCCCTTTGGACGATTATGGGGTCAACCAGGCGGAGGCAACGGCAGAAGCCCTGAAGGCCGGGATGTTGGGGCTAAGCCTGGATGCCATGTATTCCAGCCCCCTTGCAAGGGCTGCCAAGACTGCGCAGATAGTGGGCGGAAGGCTCGGAATGGAAGCGAAGTACCTGCCCGAGCTTATGGAGATCGACGTAGGCGACATATCCGACCTTACGGTGGATGAGGCAGTCAGGCGCTACCCCGGAGTAATGGACAGGTTCAGCGCGGACTGGTGGTACAACAGGTATCCCGGCGGGCAGAGCCACCATCTTTACGAGAAGGAGAACGTGCTGCCCGCCATAAGGAAGATCTACGACGAGCAGCAGGGAAAGACAGTGCTCGTCGTCACTCACGGAGGGTTCATCAGGACGGCGCTACTTCTCTTCCTGGCATTGGGAGATCCGAAGCCTTTCCTGAGGCACAGGATGGACAACTGCGGCCTGACGACTTTCGCACTGGACGGGATCGATGAGTCAGGGATGCCGCAGGGCCGCCTGCTGGAGATGAACCTTGTCCTTGCACGATCCGAGAAGGCCGTGATGGACGTCTACTCGAAGGAGGACGTCGCAAGATGAGCTTAAGGACCACGGCCTACCTCATAAGGCACGGAAGCACGCAGTGGAACGAGGAAGGCCGCTGGCAGTGCATGGACGACAAGGCGCTCAGCGAGACCGGGCAGAGACAGGCCGACGCTGCAGCTGAAGCCCTTTTTGAACTGGCGAAAAGCAAACCTATAGCGAAGGTGTACTCGAGCCCCCTTACAAGGGCGAAGCAGACTGCAGACAGGATAGCTGCAAAGCTCGGCATTGAAGCGGAAGAAGAGCCGCTGATCCGGGAATTCAACTGCGGGGACATCTCTGGTCTGGACTTCAAGGAAGCCAGAAGGCAGTTCGCCGAGTTCTATTCAAGGCTGGAATCAAATTGGCTCGACGAGAGGTATCCGGGGGGTGAAACCCACAGAGAATATGCCGAGCTTTGCGTGCTGCCGGCTTTGCAGAAGATGGCGGCCCTCCACCGAGGAAGGGCAGTGGTGGCAGTAACCCACGGAGGGTTCATAAACGCCGCAGTTGCGCATATCATGGGATTTCCCGAAGGAAGGCCATTAAGGAGACTGACCATCGACAATTGCTCATACAGCGAGCTGGAAATTGAGACGAACGAGGAGACGGGCCATCAGGCAGGCAGGGTGATTTCTATCAATATCACGGCACATTTGAGGGTTGCCGGCCTTTTGGCCGCGCGGAGGCTCTAGGATGCAAGTCAGGACTACCTGTCCTCATGACTGCTACGATTGCTGCGGCATCGTAGCCGAAGTCGTCGGGGGCAAGGTAACATCGCTCGCAGGATCGCCGACCCACCCGGTGACCCGGGGCTTTTTGTGCGGCAAGGTATCGCGCTACCTCAGAAGGCAGTATTCGCCCGATCGGATTCTTCATCCTCTGAAAAGGCAGGGCTCCTCTTTCAGGAGAATCGGCTGGGATGAGGCCATTGACTCGGTCGCGGAGGGGCTTAACGAGGCAAAGCGCACGAAAGGGCCGAAATCGGTGCTCTGCTACACCGACGCAGGATCTATGGGATACCTTAAATCGCTCGAAGGAAGGTTCTGGGAAACCTTCGGGGGTATGACAATCGCCTCCGGGTCGCTGTGCAGCGCAGCAGGGCTTGCTGCCTTGGCTGCGGATTACGGCCAGATAAGGCAGCACGACCCTTCTGACATCCCAAACAGCAAGCTGCTGGTCCTTTGGGGAAGGAATCCCGCGGTGACCAACATACATATGGTCCCCTTCATCAAGGAAGCAAAGGAAAGAGGCTGCAGGGTCATAACGATCAATCCTATGCCCTCGGAGTCCGCGGCCCTTGCCGACCTGGCCATCTCTCCTGCTCCCGGTTCCGACGCCGCCCTTGCCCTCGGTATGGCGAACGAGATAATCAGCTCTGGCATGGCCGACATCGGTTTCATCGAGGACCGCCTGGAAGGCTATGAGGCGTTCAGGGATGCCGCTTCTGAATGGGACCTGACAAGGACATCCGAGACGACAGGAGTACCGGAAGATGATATACGCCAGCTTTCGAGGTTGTTCGCTACGGTGAAGCCGGCATCGATATGGATGGGCTTCGGACTGCAGAGGCATTCTGGAGGAGGGAACACCGTAAGGGCGATAAACGCCCTCGGAGCCATAACAGGCAACATCGGCAGGCCGGGGGCGGGAGTTAATTACGCCAACAGATCCAGCAGGGTCCTGGCCCCCCTTTCAGGCGAAGGCGCTGGCCAGGAGATAAGGCGGGTATGGAAGGGCACGTTGGCTGACGAGTTGGAGGCTCTCGGAGAAGGAGAAGTCCTAGCGGCGGTTATCGCCAGGGCCAACCCCCTGCTTCAGTGCGCTGATTCTGCAAAGATGGAGCGGCAGTTCAAAAGGATACCTTTCAAAGTCGTGCTCGAGCACTTCATGACGGACACCGCCCAGGCTGCCGACATAGTCCTGCCTGCAGCTACGTTCCTAGAAGAGGACGAGATCTACTACTCATATTTCCACAACTTCATATCGCTCGGAACCAAGGCGGTCCAGCCTTCCGCCGAAGCCAGATCCGACCTGGATATCTTCAGATCCCTTGCGGAGCGCATGGGGTACGGATGCTTCGAAGGCAAAGACGCGCAGGACTGGATCGAATACGCCCTGCAGCCTGCTGCTGCGTACGGCATCACCTATGAAGCGCTCAAGCAGGAGGGATGGATCAGGTTCCCTTCCCCCGAGGTCCCTTGGCAGGACGGGGGATTCCCGACCCCGAGCGGCAGGATGAGGATTGGGACGCCTCAACCGCCGTCATATGTCAAGCCGTATGAGATGCCTGACGAGACCTACCCGTTCTACCTTATTACAGGGGCATCAAGGGACAGGCTGCATTCGCAGTACGACAACCTGGGGGCGGATGCGGACCCGCTCCCGTCGGTCTACATGAACCCTGAGCCGGCGCTCAGGATGGGGCTGAGGGAGGATGATGAGGTGGAAGTTTTCACAAGGCAGGGGAAAATGGTCTTCAGGCTGCTTTTCGACGACAGGATGAGGAAGGACCTGCTTTATGCCCACCATGGGAGGTGGAAATCCAGGGGCGGCGGGATAAACAGGCTCACCAGGGGATATTTGTCCGACATGGGAGGACAGGGCGCCCTGTATGACTGCGTAGCAGGGATCAGGCCTTTGGAGGTGAGTTGATGGCCAGGATAAGGATAATACTCAACATGAAAGCCGGAAGAGGGAAGAGCGGCAGGATATTCCCGGAGCTTGCGGGGCATATGCAGGAGCTGGGGCTGGAATACGAGGTGCTGGTCACCCAGAGGCAGGGACACGCCATAGAGCTGGCCCGCCAAGCCCGCCTGGAGGGGGTGCCCCTGGTTATCGCAGCCGGCGGCGACGGAACCTACCACGAGGTGATGAACGGCCTGACAGAGTTCGGCAGGGTGCCGTACCCTGTCACCGCGATGGGGGTAGTCACGACGGGAAGCGGCTGCGATTTCCCACGCTCTATAAGAATGCCGAGGAACGACTGGAGGTCGGCGGCACAGGTCATAAAGGAAGGGAAGCTGAGGAAGGTAGACATAGTCAAGGCCAGCTACATAGGATCCAGCGGATCCCTTGAGAGCAGGGCGTTCCTTAACGCATCTAACGCCGGGCTGACAAGCGAGACGATCTTGAGCGCCGAATCCTTCAAAGTGCTCGGTGGCAAGGCCGGCTACCTGCTTGCAGGCATCAAGACGCTGTTCGCATACAAGAACAGGGAAGTGAGGCTTGTCGTGGACGGCAACGAGGCATTCAAGGGCAAAGCGGCCGTTTTCACTGCCGGAAACGGCACATACTGCGGCGGCGGGATCATGTTCACGCCCAAGGCTGACCCGTTCGACGGCCTGCTTGACGCAGTGATAATCGGGGACCTGAACGTATGGGAGGTGCTCAAGGAAATCCCAAGGATATATCACGGAGGGCACCTTGAGAACCCCAAAGTGGTGTCCTTCAGGGGCCGGAAGATGAGGCTCGAATCGAAGCTTCCTCTTTACGTCGAGATGGACGGCGAACTGCCCGGGACCCTACCTGTGGAATATGAGGTCGTACCCGGAGCGCTGCAGCTGTTGGTCCCATAATAATCCAGGCAGGGAAGTCCGGCTAAAGTAAACTGCTGGATGATATAATAATTATTGGTTGTTGCCGATTGGCGACATCGCCAGATTTCGGAGGTGCTCTATGTCAGTGTGGGTAATCCTCGGCGCCCAGTGGGGCGACGAAGGCAAGGGCAAGGTCGTTGACTACCTTGCCGACAAGGCGAAGTTAGTCATCCGTTACCAGGGCGGGGACAATGCCGGTCATACCGTTATAAACCAATACGGCAAGTTCGGCATGCATCTGATACCTTCGGGCATTTTCAATCCCTCGGCCTACAGCCTTATCGGCACCGGCACGGTCGTAAACCCCATCTCCCTGCTCAAGGAGATGGACCAGGTGAGGGCCGCCAACGTGCCACTTGACAAGCTCATGATATCCGACAGGGCGCACCTTGTCCTCCCGTACCATGTAGCATTGGATAAGGCGGAGGAGAAATACCGCGCTTCGCTGTCGGGAAAGGAGAAGATCGGAACCACGCTGAGGGGCATCGGGCCCGCATATGCGGACAAATCGGCCAGATGGGGCATCCAGTGCGGGGAGATGCTCGACTGGGCGCACTTCGAGCGCAGGCTGAAGACGAACCTGGACAGGGCGAACCGCATGCTCGAACACGTTTACGGCGAACCTGTGCTGGATTACGGCGAGATGATGGTTGCGCTGGAGCCTGCGTGCCGTGCCATCGCTCCCTTCATCACCGACAGCTTCTCCCTTATGAGGAAAGCCCTGGACGAGAACTGGGATATCATACTCGAAGGGCAGCTGGGAGCCATGAGGGATCTGGACTGGGGCACCTACCCGTTCGTGACTTCCTCCAATCCCATAGCAGGAGGGGCATGCTCGGGGGCCGGCATCCCGCCGTCGAAGATAGACCAGGTAGTAGGGGTAGTCAAGGCATATTCCACATCGGTCGGAGAGGGGCCGATGCCGACGGAGTTGCAGGACGAGACAGGGAAGATGCTCAGGGACATAGGCGGGGAGTACGGCGTCACGACAGGAAGGCCGCGCCGCTGCGGCTGGCTGGACCTTGTTGCCCTGAGGTACGCTTCTCAGCTTTCGGGGTTCAACTCCGTTGCCATAACCAAGCTGGATGTTCTGGACGGGTTCAAAGAGCTCAAGATGTGTGTGGCATACGACGTCACAAGGCCCGACGGCAGCAGGTTCAGGACGGCTACGGTGCCTGCGGCGTACCTCATGGCCAGGGCTGAGCCGGTTTACATCACCATGCCCGGATGGCAGGCGCAAACCACGGACGTCAGGACCTGGGATGGGCTCCCTAAAGAGGCAAAGGAGTACCTGATGAAGGTGGAGGAGTTCATAGGGGCGAAGATAAAGCTTGTATCCGTAGGGGCCAGGCGCGAGCAGACGATATTCGTGTGACAGAGACTCAAATATGATATACGGAGGTAAAGCCTATGTGCCCAGAGAAAGAAGGGCGGTTGCCGGTTGAAATCAACCAGAAATGGTGCAAGGCGTGCGGTCTATGCTACGCCCTGTGCCCTAAGAAAGTGCTCGAAGGAGACGAATGGGGCAAGGCTTTCGTAGCTCGCCCGGAGGATTGCATCAAGTGTCAGACTTGTGAAACCATATGCCCCGACCTCGCTGTCAAAGTAGTGGCCCTGAGATGGGAGAAGAAGGATGGTGAGTGACTTGGCCGACAGACTTAGGCTGATGCAGGGCAACGAAGCATGCGCACTGGCCGCCGCCATGGCGGGCGTTAGGTTCTTCGCAGGTTACCCGATAACCCCTTCGACGGAGATCGCGGAGCAGATGTCGGAGATGCTTCCGAAGCTTGGTGGTAAGTTCATACAGATGGAGGACGAGATAGCATCCATGGCCGCAATAGCGGGCGCGTCGCTGGCAGGGGCTAAATCCATGACTGCGACTTCGGGTCCGGGGTTTTCACTCAAGCAGGAGAACATAGGCTTCGCGTCCTTCACGGAGATCCCTTGCCTTGTGGTCAACGTCCAGAGGACAGGCCCGTCTACGGGCCTTCCCACAAACACGGCCCAAGGGGACATGATGCAGGCCAAGTACGGCTCCCACGGGGACGTGCCGGCGATATCGCTCTATCCTTCTACGGTGCCCGAGATATTCGACATGACAGTAAAGGCCATCAACATATCGGAGACTCTAAGGCAGCCGGTCATATTGCTGATGGATGAGATCATAGGCCACATGAGGGAGAAGATACTCGTGCCGACCCAGGAGGAAGTCGATGCGATGGTGCAGTCGCGCCCGAAGCCCAAGAAGGGGCTTGACAAGTATCTCCCATACGACTCGAGCATGGGTGACGTGCCGCCGCTGGCTTCTTATGGGGAAGGATACAGGTTCCATGTGACGGGGCTTTACCATGACGCGACCGGGTTCCCGACCTCCAAGCCCGCAGAGGTGGACCAGAAGATCAGGAGGATACACAGGAAGGTCGCTGCTGCTGCCAAGGACATCACGTTCATCAGGTACGACAGCATGGACGACGCCGAATACGCGATCATATCGTGCGGATCGACCGCAAGGTCGGCCAGAAGGGCTGTGGCGCTGGCCCGCGAGAAGGGCATCAAGGTCGGAAGCCTGCAGCTGAAGACGATATGGCCGTTCCCGGAGGAGGCTGTTGGCGAAGTCTGCTCGAAGGTAAGGAAAGTGATAGTTCCCGAAATGAACATGGGGCAGATTGTACTCGAAGTAGAAAGGTCGGCTAAGGGGCGCTGCAAGGTGGTCCCGTACAACAGGGTGGACGGGGACCCCCTGACCCCTGAAGAGATCCTCGATACCCTGGCGAAGGAGGTGGCCTGGTAATGGCCAGAGAAGCATGGGATTACCTAAGGACTGAGAAGATGCCCCACATTTGGTGCCCCGGCTGCGGCCACGGCGTGTTGATGAACGCACTTCTGAGGACCATGGCCAAGCTTGATGTCAACAAGGACGACATCTGTGTCGTATCGGGCATCGGCTGCGCGTCGCGGCTACCCGGATATCTGGATTTCAACACCCTCCATACCACCCACGGCAGGGCCATCGCCTTCGCCACGGGGATAAAGCTGGCGAATCCGAGGCTCAAGGTCATAGTCGTATCTGGGGACGGGGACGCATCAGCGATAGGAGGCAACCACCTCATCCATGCTGCGAGGCGCAATATGGACATTACGCTCATCTGCATGAACAACAACATATACGGCATGACGAACGGCCAGTATTCCCCGATGACTCCTACTTCGATGATAGCCACCACGGCCCCTTACGGAAACCTGGAGAGGAACTTCGACCTCTGCAAGCTGGTGGAGGTTTGCGGGGCGAACTACGTGGCAAGGTCGACCGCGGCGCATCCGCGCAACATATCCCAGTACATCGAATATGCGCTCACCCACAAGGGCTTCAATTTCGTGGAAGTGATGACTCAGTGCCCGACCTACTACGGAAGGCGCAATAAGCTGGGCGGACCAGTCGACATGGTGAACCTCTTCAAGAAGAACACTATATTGAATACCGCGGCAGCCAAGCTCCCGCCCGAGCAGTGGGAGGGCAAGACGCTAATCGGCGAGTTCGTCAAGAAAGAGGACCCGACCTACCTGGACAGGTTCGACGAGATGGTCGGAAGGATAACTGGGGGTGTGAAGCCATGAGGAAGGAACTTAGGCTTTCAGGATCCGGGGGCCAGGGACTTATAACCGCCGGTATTATTCTTGCCGAGGCTGCCATGAGGGACGGCCTTGAGGCGGTCCAGACACAGAGCTACGGACCCGAGGCAAGGGGAGGGGCGGCAAAGGCGGAGGTCATTCTCTCCGACTTCGAGGTGGATTACCCCAAGGTGTCCTCGCCCGACTTCGTCCTTGCCATGACGCCCATAGCGTGCGACAAGTACGGCTGCAACCTGAAGCCCGGTGCGAAGCTCGTCGTCGACGAGGACCTTGTGCCCAATGCGCCGGACTCGAAGCATTGCTACAAGTTCCCAATAACGAGGATATCAAAGGAAATCACAGGAAGGCCCCTGTCGGCCAACATCGTAGCCCTCGGCGTATTAAACGAGCTTTTTAAGTTCGTCTCCCCCGAAAAGCTTGAAGACGCCGTAAGGCAGAGGGTCCCTAAGGCATCCGTGGAGGACAACATCAAGGCCCTGAACGAAGGAATCAGGGCGGCGAGAGAAAAGGTGCAGGGCAACTGAAGAAGAAGGGGCCGGATAACCGGCCCCTTTTCACGTGCATCGAAAGTACAACACCGGGGCTGTATACAATGTATAATTCAAGGTAGAGTGCATAAACGATACCCTGAAAGGAGTGGTACTGTTGGACCCCGCGATGTTTGCTTCAAGGACGGCTAACGTATCGGCCAGCATAATCCGCGAGATCCTGAAGCTGACCCAAGGCAGCGACATCATATCGTTCGGTGGGGGGTTCCCTTCGCCCCAGTCTTTCCCGGTGGAGGAAATGAAGCTCTTCAACGACGAGCTCCTTGCCAAATACGGAAAGGAGATACTCCAATACGGCACTACTGAAGGTTTCGCACCGCTGATGGAGAGGCTTGCGAAGGACGCATCAAGGTTCGGCATAATGGCTTCCAAGGAGAATGTACTGCTCACTACAGGTGCGCAGCAGGTCATCGACCTCATGGCCAAGGCGCTTCTGGACAAGGGCGACGTAGTGCTGGTCGAGAACCCTACGTTCCTTGCGGCACTGAACGTCTTCAAGATGTACGAGGCGAGGATAATTGGCGTCGACACCGACGATAACGGCATTATAACGGAAGACCTTGAGCGCAAGATAAAAGAGCACAGGCCGAAGATGCTTTACATCATACCCAACTTCCAGAACCCGACCGGCATCACCACATCCTTGGAAAGGCGCCGGGACATAATGGAGGCATGCGGCAAGGCGGGGGTCCCCCTTCTTGAGGATGACCCTTACTGCCTGGTGAGGTTCGAGGGCGAGGAGATTCCAGCCACGGCTTCCTTCGACAAGTGGGGAACGGCTGTCTATGCCAGCAGCTTCTCGAAGACAGTTTCGCCCGGCATCAGGCTCGGGTATGCGATAGCCCCTAAGGACATCATGGCCAAGCTGGTGGTCGGCAAGCAGACCACGGACGTTTGCAGCAACAACCTGGCACAAAGGGCTGTCTACGAGTTCATAGAAAGCGGGAGATTCTACGAGCACATCAAGGATATAGTGTCTGAATATAGGCCGAAGAGGGACCTGATGTTGAAGGCAATGGATGAAAGCTTCCCTCGTGGCACAAAGCGGAACAAACCGATGGGCGGGCTTTTCCTCTGGGCAAAGCTGCCGAAGGGATTAAACTCGGAGGAGATGCTAAGGCCGGCCATTGAGAAGGCAAAGGTGGCATACATCCCTGGCAGCCCCTTCTATATCGACCCGTCTATGGGCAAAGACGAGATGAGGCTCAACTTCACGAACGCCACTCAAGAGCAGATTAAAGAGGGAATCAAGAGGTTGGGCGACGTGCTTAGCGGCAGGGCCTGAGATTGACCGGGAGATGGGGAAGGGCTCCTTTATGGGAGCCCTTCCTTCTCTATAGCAATATTGCGATATAATATATTATTGATGCATAAGCTGCTGAAATCACATATGTGCCGTAAGCATGTCGCGCTGGCCTTCATCGCGGCTTTTATTACATACACTTTTCTGCAGGCAAGTGTCCGGTCGGCACCTGATGAAAGCTGGAAGCTGGATGTAACAGGATTCGGCCTTACGACTTCCTGGAACCTGCCGGCAGATGGGGAAGGGAGGGCCTATATCTTCGTAGACGACATGATAAAGGCACTCAGATTAGGCAGCGAGGTTACGGATGCCGGGATGCTGCTCGGTTGGGGCGGAAGGCAATCAATGCTGAAACAGGGGAGCACGGATTTCGGAGGAAGGACGCTGACGGGGCCGATCTTGCTTCTTGACGGAAAGCTCTCGTTTCCTCTCCTCGATGTAGATATCTTCGGTGTGAAGCTCACTACGGACAGAAAGGCAAAAACCGCAACCATAGCAGTCCCCAGGGCTTCACTGAAATCCTTTGGCGTGTCAAAAGCACCAGGCCCGACCATTTTACTGATTCAGCTCACTCATGCGCCGCAAAGCATCGTAAGCTTCATACTGACCTCTCCTGACAGGCTGGTCATAGACCTGGCGGAGACGACAGTGGACCCTGCCCAGAGCATGGATGTGACTGCGCCTGAAGCCACCAGGATCAGGGCTTCGATGAACAAACCCGGGGTTGCGAGGGTGGTGCTGGAGCTGACCAGGCAGGGGGCGGGTGCATATGTGTATCAGGATCCTTCAGATCTGAGCCTTATAAAGGTTTCGTACCCAGGTACGGTCAAGGCGGTCGCTTTCTCCGAAAGGGGCGGTCTAACAGGTTACCTTATTAATTCAACGAAGCAGATGACAGCCTTGAAAACAACTACGGACGGAATTAGGGCGAGGGTGCTCATCCCTGATCATATCCCTGATAAAACCATCAAACCGAAGGGCGAAGGATATGCCATCAACCCGAGCCCCTACCCTTGGACGGATATGGAGCTGGACATCGGAGGCAGGTCGTTGGGGATTCCGATTATCGACGGCACTTCCGCATTCCTTCCGTTACTCAACAGGATGACCGAAGCAAGGGCCGTGGTGAGAGGGTCCCTCGCCCTGGAGATCGACTTCGCAGAAGCCATAGGGCTCCCGGCCTTGATGGACGATGATGGGGCAATCACCATGAAGATTCCGGGGATGTCCGCCGCCCTACCCCTTGGAATCTCATCGCTTGCGGAGAAAGGCGTACGGCTCGACGCCGCCGACGACGGCAACAACGGAATCAAGCTCAGGATAACGGGCCTCGACTATAAAGAGGCATCGCTTTCACTTGAAAACGAAGGCAGGAGGCTGGTGCTGTCATCCGGGGGGAGAGTAGAGTCGCTGTCCGTGTTCGACGACAATGGCGTCAAAAGGCTCACATTCGGATTCAGCGACCCGGCGCAGAAGCCCATACTTGTACCGCAGGATGACGGCTGCTATTTGATGGAGTTCCCCGGCATAAGGACTGTCGGCGAGAAAGCCGCTAAAACCGACCTTGGGCAGACGGGGAGCATCGGCTGGGTGGAAACGAATGAGGGCGTCAAATGCGTGCTCCGACTGGCAAGCGGCCTGGTCGCGCTGCAAAGGCAAAGCGCATCGGAAGGTTCTGTGATTATAGACGTGGGTTATAAGATTCTTGGGTACCGCCTGGAGAGCGAGAACGGTACCAGCCGGATTACGATAGAGGCGAGCGGCCCGATGAAGGCGCAAGTCTTCCGCTTGAGGGAGCCGGACAGGATCGTGGTCGACATGCCCGGTTTCGTCGAGGGCCCTCAGAGCTCGGAGGATGTGGCTGTAGGCGGCATAAGGAAGGTGAGGAGGGGGCAGAACACGATAGGTGTCGCAAGGATCGTGTTCGACCTTGAGAAGTACATCGGCCACACGTGGGAACCGACGCTAGCCGGGTCTGGCCTGGAGATTGTATTGGCCGAGAAACTCTCAGGCCTCTTCGGGAGGCTGATATTGCTGGATCCGGGCCATGGCGGAAAGGACGGGGGGGCAGTCGGCAACTCGATCATCGAGAAGCTGGTCAACCTTGACATCGCCCTAAAACTCAGGGGGATGCTGGAGGAACAAGGAGCGGTAGTCGTCATGACCCGCTCGGCCGATGTAAAAGTGGAGCTGCTGGAACGCTCCGGGATGGCAAACCTACTGCTTCCTGACGCCATAATCTGCATTCATTCGAACTCGGTGATTTCGCCCACCCCGAATGGCACCGAGACTTTCTACTTCAACAATGAGGAGCTCAGCAGGGAACTTGCCTCTGCTGTACACAAGTCACTAGTAGACAGGATCGGGCTTGCCAACAGGGGGCTTTTCAAGAAGGAATACCACATGATAAAGGAGACATACTCCCCCTCTGTGCTTATAGAAGTAGGGTTCCTGTCGAACGTCAATGATGCTTCCATGCTGGCGGACGATGCCTTCAGGACGAAGGCCGCCGTGGGCATATTCGACGGCCTCGTCTCTTATTTCAGCGGCACTGCCCAGGAGAAATGGGCTCTGATGAAAGAAGGGCTGACCCAGTCATCCATAGTCCCGCACTACGCAGAGCCGTCCTCAGCCTGGCCTGGGCTGTACTTGCAAAGGCCCTGGGCAGAGGAAGCTGTCAAACCGCCGGACCCTTCCGCCGTTTCGGAAGGGCCGGGATCGATGAAATAGAAAGGCTGTGAGCGTATGCCTAGGTCGGACGGAAGAACGAACAGCAAGATGAGATCCCCGAGGTTCACAAGGGGGTTCATAAGCTCCTGCCCCGGTTCGGTCCTGATTGAGATGGGGCACACAAGGGTGCTCTGTACCGCTACCATCGAAGACAAGGTACCGCCGCATGTCAAGGGCACGGGCAAGGGATGGGTCACAGCAGAGTACTCGATGCTCCCGAGATCATCGAAGCAGCGAGTAATCAGGGAGCGGACGACCCTGAAAACTGGCGGCAGGACCCATGAGATACAACGGCTTATCGGCAGGTCCCTGAGGGCTGTTACGGACCTTGAGGCGCTTGGTGAAACCAGCATCCTGATCGACTGCGATGTGATAGAAGCAGACGGCGGCACGAGGACCGCATCTATCAACGGTGCTTTCCTTGCCCTAGTGGACGCATTGGCGGCAGACGAAAGATGGAAGGGGGCCCCTTTGCCCATCAAAGACTGGATAGGCGCAATAAGCTGCGGGATAGTCGACGGCAAGCTCCTTTTGGACCTTGCCTATGACGAAGACTCTATTGCAGATGTGGACCTGAACCTTGTCATGACAGGCTCTGGAGGGATAGTGGAGCTGCAAGGTACGGCCGAGGGGGAGCCGTTCAGCGGGTATGTGGCCGACAAGCTGGTGAAACTGGCATCCAGAGGCATAGAGGCCATGATCAGGGAACAGAAGAAAGCGCTAGGCAAGGACCTCTCTGACAGGATAGGGAAGAGATGACAAGGGAGATATTCGTCTCTACGGGTAACTCCGGGAAGGTGAAGGAAATATCGAGGCTGCTCGGCGGGAAGTACAGCATCAAATGGAACCGCGACTTCCCCAATATGGCGATGCCGGAGGAAGCAGGCTCGACTTTCGCCGACAACGCCTCTATCAAGGCCATGGTGGCCGCAAACCACTCAGGCATGCTTGCCCTGGCTGACGACAGCGGGCTGGTAGTAGATGCTCTCGGAGGGGAACCCGGCGTCCGTACGGCAAGGTACGGAGGCGACTCCGCGATGGACGACCGTGGAAGGTACATGCTACTTCTGAGAAACATGAAGGACGTACCTGAAGGCAAGAGGTCTGCGAGGTTCGTCTGCGCCGTTGCCCTCGCACTTCCAGGAAAGCTTCTTGCGGTAACGGAGGGGGTTTGTGAAGGCAGCATATCCTTCGAACCCCGAGGCGAAAACGGGTTCGGATACGACCCGGTTTTCGTGCCGCAAGGTTACATCAGGTCGTTCGCGGAGCTTGGCCCAAACGAGAAGGACAGGATCAGCCATAGAAGCAAAGCCCTGGCCGCAATGTACCCGATAGTCGAAGAGCAGTTTGCCGCAGCGGATAAAGGGGTTTGATGCAGTAGATTTATGTGATAACATAAAAAATTGCGGGGCGTAGCTCAGTTTGGTAGAGCGCATGGTTTGGGACCATGAAGTCGCAGGTTCAAGTCCTGTCGCCCCGACCATTGAACCAGGAGGGCCGGAAGGCCCTATTTTTTATATGTAAGTCCCTTTTCCAGGATGGCCAGGCCGAAGAATGCGGCATTGAAAAGCACGATGGTTGCGCCCGACGGCAGGTCCAGGAAGTATGAGGCAGTTATGCCAAGCACTACTGATGCGACCGCAAGGGCGACTGAGACAATCATCGCCGACCTGAAACCCTTCACAAGCGTCAGGGATGTGACCGCAGGCAGGATGAGCAGCGCCGACACCAGCATTACACCGACCATCTTTACTGACAGGACGACGACTATTGATGTCAGCACCGCGAGTATGCGGTTGACAAGGTCGGTTGAAATGCCCGTTGTATTGGCATATTCAGGATCGAAAGTCGATGAGAACAGGTCGTAATAGAAGATGAACACCACAACGAAGACCAAGATGGACAGGGCGATGGATATGATCAGCTCCATCCTGCTTATCGTGAGGATGTTGCCGAACAGGTAACTCATGAGGTCTACGTTGAAGCCCCCTGAAATGCTGGCCAGCACCACTCCCATAGAGATGCCTACGGCAGATACGATGCCGATGGCGGCGTCGCCGAACAGCTTGGCCTTCTCTGTGATCGCCAATATCATGAAGGAAGCCAGGATGACGATAGGGACCGCTGCGTAGTAGGGATATACTCCGAAAAGCAGACCGAGGGCGATTGCGCCGAAGGAAACATGCGACAGTCCGTCTCCTATCATCGACATCCTCCTAAGTACGAGGAAGAGGCCAAGTACGGCGCAAAGTGCTGCTATGAAGGAGCCCGCAACGAAAGCGCGCTGGACGAATGAAAGGTTTAAGAATGCCAACATCTCATCACCTGTGCCTATGGCAGATTATATGCTGATAGTAGCCCCCGAAGTACTCGTTCATCCTGTCTGATCGGCAGAACTCATCGAATGTGCCGAAGAATACCAGCTCGACGTCCATATACATGAGTTTCAGCGCATGTTCTCCGATATTGCCGGTGTCATGCGTTATCATTATGACCGTTATCCTTTCGTTATCGTTCAGGCTCTTTACCATGTCGTAGAACGATGCCCTGCTCTGAGGGTCCAAGGCGGTGCTCGGCTCATCCAGCACGAGAAGACGCGGCTTCGCTACCAGTGCCCGTGCCAGGAAGACCTTCTGCTGCTGCCCTCCCGACAATTCCGACATCGTATTGCCCGCTAGGTCCGTTATGCCCAGCCTGGCCATTATCTCGTCGACAAGGTTCATATCCGACCTGTCGAGCGATTTTGGAAACGACTTCTTCGACAGTAAGCCCAATGAGATGACCTCCCTGACCGAAGCGGGGAAGAGGGGATTGAACGTGTTGGTTTTCTGAGGCAGGTATCCGATGAGCCCCCAGTCCTTGAACTTCGATATCGGGGTGCCGAAAAGGGATATTGTCCCTGTTGATGGAGGGACAAGCCCTAGAAGCACTTTTACGAGCGTGGATTTCCCTGCGCCGTTAGGGCCGGCAAGTCCTACATAATCACCCTGGAGAATCGAGAAAGCCACGTTCTTGATCACCTCTCCCTGCCCGTACCCTGCTGAGAGGTTGTCTACCTTTATAATGGTCTCTTCAGTTGCCATCGTAACCTAATCCCACTTTCAGCGCTTCTAGGTTATCCTCCATAAGGCCTATGAACCCTTTGCCCGATGCCAGCTCGCCTTTGGATATGTTATGCCCAGCATGCAGCATGAGCATGCCTGCACCGGTTTCCTTAGCAATCACGTCTGCCACCCTCGGTTCGACCAGCTCCTCGTAGAAGATGTATTTTGCTCCGGTGTCCTTCATGAGCCCAATCAGCTCCATCATCTGTTTCGGACCCGGCTCCGAGTCGGGGGAGAAGCCCTGAGCCGCCCTGTAATCGAGGCCATACCTGCGCGCAAGGTATCCGAAGGCGTAGTGGCCCCCATGGATGATCGTCCTTAAGGAACAGCCCGCTATCGCCTCTTTGTAACTATTGTCAAGAGCGATCAGCCTCTCGACGTAAGCCTCTGCATTCGAGTGGAAATAGTCGGCATCGCCGGGGGATATGCCGGCCATCGCCGAAGCAATCGCGCGCACCATGAATATCGAATTGTCGATGTCAAGCCAGATGTGCGGATCTACGCCTCTGCCGGATTTGCTCTCAATCCCATCCTCAACCCTTCCATCTTCATGTAGGGCGTGCTCTTCCTCATAGGTTATCGATACAGGCGCCCCGAGGCCTGCTTCGAGGACATGCAAGGAGCTTGAATCCATACCTGCCAGCATATCGGGCGCCCACGGCTCCATGGACGAAGTAGTGTAGATGAAAAGGTCCGCTTCGGACAGCAGCCCTACGTCGCTTGGCTTGGGTTCGTAGGAGTGCGCCTCCGCACATGGGGGCAGAAGCATATATACATCCGCCCTTTCACCTGCTACTTTCCTGGCGAAATCGAATACCGGGAAGATCGACGCGATCACTGTGATCCTGTCTTCGGCATCTTTTCCCGGCCTGTCCATCGAAGATGATGCCACAAGTATGGCTATTACGGCGACCGCAATGAATACCGCTATCAAAGTCCCTTTTCTCATATTACCTGTCCTTATTCTGCCTTTTGCAGCCGTTGTTGTGCGCTTTCTTTCAAGAACGGCATGTTACGGAACCTGCTGAATACTTATATGTCACACTGCACATTGACTCCAATCCGTTTCCATCTCAATAAGACCTCAACCACGACTATGAATCAGAACGCTTGCCAATCATGTTGCGGCAGTTGGATTCATACAGGTAAATATTAACACAAGAGGCGGCAGGACTATTAACCCTGCTAAGCCGACCAGCAATTGTCGATCCATCGCGTCGCCCCCGACAGGTCATATTCGTCAGCAGCATGCAACAATATCTCTATGCTTCTTACATCGTCAAGCGCTATCAGCCCCTTTCCAGGCAGCACTGGATTCATCCTGAAATAGCTGTCCGCCAGTATCGCCCTGCATTGATAATCGGTCACTTTGGCAGGGGCATCCATGAGCAGAGGCATGATCACCTTCGACCAGTCAAGGACGCCCCAAGTCCTGGTGTCATCTTCGATGTACCGGTTGGACTCGCCGGTGCCTATCGATAGCAAGGCGATTTCCTCTTCCGGAAGGCCCTTATGGCGCATCAGGTTCCTTGCAAGGGCATAGGCGCACATGGATGGGTTGTTCGCCGCAACCCCGCCGTCAATGAAGCCGCCATGCGAAGGGAGGTATGTCGGGGCCGCACTGGTACAAAGCGCCACATCCGAGCAAAGGGCCGAAAGGTCGCCCGTGTCTTCGTCCAGGTTGTGGAATATCTTGGGCGACCAGCTCCGCGGCCTTCCTTTATCACCTTTGTTGTCGACGTTGAAGGATGTAACCATGACCCCTTTAGGGAGATCTGCCAGCCTTTTCCCTCCGAACAGCTTTGTCAGCTCCTCTTCGAGGGGACCAGCCGAATATTTGGGCCCGGTCAGGTTGCTCGACCTTAACCTCCCGGCATAGCCTTGCCTCGAGAACGTCCTCCTGCCTACCTCAAAGAACAGAGAACCCACGCTGCCGACAGGAAATCCGGAAGCCAGCCCGAGGGCGATTATGCCGCCTATCGATGTGCCGGCGTACATGTGTGCCTCATCAAGGAACCCAGGCCTTTCGCGCTCAAGGCGCTCCAAAAGCCTGACCGAAAGCAGGCCCCTTATCCCGCCGCCATCGAATGATATGATCCTGTACATTTAATCACCATGGCTCCTTCGGAACTTTATATAAGCTCTTAAGTCGCTGATATAATTATATGGCGTACGAATAGAACCGTGGCACCAATAGATTTAACATATTTATGTTTATAAATATGAATAAATATGGGGTAAAAAGGAACAAAAGTACACCATAATGCGTATATAAGATGGATTGAGAGGTGTTCCCCTTGGTTGCTAGAAGGTCTTTTACGGTACTGATGGCCGTTGTTGCAGCGCTGGCATTGGGCGGATGTTACCAGGAGCTGGCCGTCAGGCAGTTTTCTAAGGCAGGCCAGCAGAACCTGGAAGGCTGGCACGCCCTGCCGTTCGCTGATGCAAGGTTCACCGAAAAAGGCCTTTCCCTCGGCAAGGCCACGTTCAGCGTCCCTCTTCTTCTGGGGGAGGAGTTCGAACTCAGGATGGAGATGGAGACCAAGCTGCAGGGCAAGGACATCGAAGAATTCGGCATATGCCTGTCCCAGGGCAAGATATACTTCTCGCCCGTCGGCAAGAACCTCATACTGAGGACGCAGTCGGTCGGAGGGAAGGCCAATTACGACGTATACAACGCCAATTTCGTAATCAGGGAACTGACATACGCATCCGGAGAGGAGCTTCTGCCGGGCTTCAAGCAGGATGGAAGGAACACGCTGACCTTCTGGAAGAAGGGGACGAGCTTCGGTTGGAACATGAACGGGAAGAAGGGCGGTCCGTTCACGCTGCCAGCGGAGTTCGGCACCGGAGTCTACCTGCATTTCAACATCAACGGTCCGATGGCGTCGGAGGGCGCGATGGTCATCAGCAGGATAAGGGTGACAGGGCCCAAGGACAGCGCTTCAGCCTGGTAGATGTTCGACATTTATGCAGCATTGATGCTGTTGGCAGGATCGTTGTTCGCAGGGGACGCCATCCTCTTGGCTTCGAGGTCGGAAAGCAAGACCAGGCCTGACTGGAGGACTGCGGTCATAGCCGGAGGGGCTGGGATGCTGGCATCGGAGTTGGCCTCGTTCGTCGCATGGCAGTTCGCGTCGGGCTTGGCGGGAAAGGCGGGCGGCGGACTTGCAAACTGGATTTCGATACTGGCCTCTGGGTGCGTCGGGTCGTTCATAGCAGCGGGGATCATATTCAGGCGTTTCGGCATGGATTACTGGAAGGCATTCATAAAATCTGCGATTGGCATCATACCCGCATTCATACTTTACACTTTATTGCTGGGATTGTTCACTGCTATGATGGCTGGATGAAATTTAAAAAGAGGTGAGAGGTATGAAAAAGTACAGGCTGTCCATGCTCATCGCGATGATGGCGCTGCTCATGGCTTTGAGCGGCTGCACCCCGGCTCTCAGGACAAGCATAGACTTCACTGACCAAACAAAGGCAGAATCCCAGGTGGAATTCGAGCCGGACGACTCGGCGATGCCCTCGACCGCAGCATCGGCGTCGGTTGCACCGCCAAGCGAACCGGAACAACACCAATGGTCTTATGAGAAAGGGCTGATCCTAAGGAAAGGCAGGGTGTTCACAAAGGATTCCTATCTGGGCGATTTCAGGGCTGAGCTGGAAGTGGAAATCATCTACACAGATCCTGAAGCCGTCGACTTCGAAGGGTTCATACTAGGCCTGGGCTTCAAGGAGAATCCGGAAATCGGGGACGATATAGTCAACATCTTCAGAGCACTGCAGTTCTATGGAAACCATGTCTGTCTTACAGACAGCATAAAGGCCTACTCGGTCATGCCGCACATGCCGTATGAAAGCTTGTTGTCTCTCATTGACGCAGACACTGCCAATTACATATTGCCATTCGAGATAGGGTTCATGCCAGGACTGGTAATCGGCAACGGCGCCGACGTAAGCGGCCTGAACCGCATCGTGGTCGAAAGGACCGGCGGCACTATCAGCGTTTGGGTTAACGGGACACTAGTAGGCAGCTATGAAAGCCAGTTCAAAGTGTATGATCCGGAAAACCCGGAGCTTGAACTGCTGAACCTGTTGTTCGATGACTTCGACGTAGACAGGCCGATCAGGGTAGGGGTATTCTCCGCATGCGCTCACATCGAGAAGACGGACGACAGCATCGAAGAGGGCGTATTCATCAGGAAGCTCACCGTTTACGCGGATGAGGTTATCGAGCATAATTAGCTGCTGCCTATACTTGACTTGCAGCCTTTCTTAGAGTAGATGTAAAATAAGCAATTGATATCAAAGGCTGCGATGGAGACCAGTAATCGGAACGCCAGAACGACAGGAAGGGTGCACGGCATACTGAGAGCGCACCCAGGGAAGGGACCGAGGAATTCACTCCGGAGCCGCTGCCTGAAATAGCAGTAGGGCAAGACGGGATCCCTCCGTTAGAAGGGGCTGTGTTCGTTAAGGACAACAGAGTGGGCCTTAGGCCAATTTGGGTGGTACCGCGGAAGCTGCGACTTTCGTCCCAGGAAGTAGCAGCTTCTTTTCATTTTTCTTAAGGGGGAATAGCCGTGGCAAGCCAAGTGGACGTGCTCGCCGAGAAGGCATTGGCAGAAATCTCAGCATGCGCGGATGTCGACCAGATGGAAGACCTGAAGGTAAAGTACCTGGGCAAGAAGGGCGAGCTTACTGCCCTGTTAAGGAGAATGGGAAGCATAGCTCCTGCGGACAGGCCGGCTTTCGGCCAGGCCGTCAACGATGCCAAGGCCAAGATCGAAGCCGGTATCGAGCATAGATCGAAGCTGCTATTGAAGGCCAGCAGGGAAGCCCAGTTCAGAAGAGAGGCAGTTGACGTCACCCTGCCTGGGAGGGTGCGCAGGCTGGGCAAGGTGCATCCTATAACGAAAGGCTTCCAAGACATCTGCGATATCTTCGTCAGGATGGGCTACTCTGTCGTGGAAGGGCCGGAGATCGAAACGGATTTCTACAACTTCACGGCGCTCAACACGCCGCCTTTCCACCCTGCAAGGGACGTCCAGGACACATTCTATATAACTGAGAACATACTCCTCAGGACGCAGACGTCTCCCCAGCAGGTGAGGCAGATGGAAGCCCAGGAACCGCCGGTGAGGGTCGTCGTACCGGGCCTGGTTTACAGGCGCGACCAGGTGGATGCAACGCATTCCCCGGTATTCCACCAGCTGGAGGGGCTTTACGTAGATAAGGGGGTTACATTCGCCCACCTTAAGGGCTCCCTGGAGGTCTTCATCAAGGCATTCTACGGCGAGGACAAGCGTGTGAGGTTCAGACCGCACTATTTCCCATTCACCGAGCCGTCAGCAGAGATGGATGTATCGTGCTTCGCATGCGGCGGCAAAGGCTGCAGGATATGCAAGGGTGAGGGCTGGATAGAAATCCTCGGATCTGGCATGGTACATCCCAACGTGCTGAGGATGGCAGGTTACGATCCGGATGTATACAGCGGTTTTGCGTTCGGGATGGGCATCGACCGGATAGTATCGCTTAAATACGGGGTGGACGACCTCAGGCTGTATTTCGAAAACGACGTCCGCTTCCTGGAAGCTTTCTAGGGGAGGGAGAATATATGCGGGTACCGTTGAGATGGCTTAAAGACTACGTAGAGCTCACGGTAGGGGCACATGAGCTTGCCGAGCTCCTTACGATGACCGGGACCAAGGTGGAGTCAGTGACGAAGACAGCCGAGCTCCTCTCCGGGATAATATCGGCGAAAGTGCTTGATATCAGGCCGATGGGTGATGACGGCAGGCTTAGGCTTGCAAAGCTGTGGACTCCGCAATATTCGTATACCGTCGTTACGGCAGCTGGCAACGTAAAAGCGGGGGACATGGTCCCTCTTGCAGCTCCTGGGGCGGTTTTGGCGGACGGGAAGAAGATAGGCGTCGCGGAGTTCTCGGGAGTCAAGTCGGAGGGGATGATGTGTTCATCCATGGAGCTGGGGATATCCGATGATGCAGAAGGCATACTGATACTGTCGGATTCGTGCATGCCTGGATTGGACCTGGTTTCCGTCCTTGAGCTGCAAGATGAGGTGCTTGAGCTTGAGATAACCCCCAACAGGCCTGACTGCCTGGGCATCCTGGGCGTAGCACGGGAAGTCTCTGCCATCACCAGGACGCCGATGAACTTCCCCGCGCTGGAGCATCCTTCAAAAGGGCAGGATGCATCGCTTATCACTTCCGCGGAAGTCTTGGATGGCGATCTCTGCCCGAGGTACGCTTTGAAGGTCTTCAGCGAAGTCAGAGTAGGGCCGTCCCCCATCTGGATGCAGACGAGGCTCAAAGCAGCAGGAATAAGGCCCATATCCAACATAGTCGATGTGACTAACTACGTCATGATTGACATAAACCAACCGCTTCACGCCTTCGACTACGACAAGCTGGAAGGCGGCAGGATAATAGTGCGAAGGGCCCTCAAGGGCGAGAGCATAACGACTTTGGACGGGCAGGAGCGGCCGGTAGAGGAGGGTATGCTCCTAATCTGCGACGCGAAGAAGCCGGTCGCAGTTGCAGGTGTCATGGGCGGCGCCGAAAGCGAGATAGGGGATGGCACAAGGCGGGTCCTTCTGGAATCCGCCAATTTCCAGAGGCAAAGCGTCTGGAGGACCTCCAAGAGCCTGAAGCTGAGGACGGAATCCTCCTCAAGGTTCGAGAAGGGCTTGGATATCCAGACCGTACCGATGGCACTGAACAGAAGCTCCAACCTGTTGGCTTACATGGGCGCAGCCAGCGTGCACCCCGGCATAGTAGACGTCAACCCAAATCCATGGTCGGGCAGGGAGATAAGGACTACCAGGGCATGGATATCCAAGACATTGGGAACAGACCTGGGCAGGAAGATCGACAACTACCTTGAGCTCATCGGGCTCGATGTCGATGCTGAAGAACAAGGAGACGGGATCGCTGTGGGCATACCTTCGTGGAGGGCGGACTTGTCAGAGCCGATAGACCTCGCCGAAGAAGTCGCCAGGCTGCACGGATACAACAACCTGGAATCCAAGGTCCCGGCAAATCCCAAGCCGTCGGTCTGGACAGACGAGCAGCAGGGGGAAAGAAGGATAAAGGATACGATGTGCGCACTTGGCTTCCATGAGACCATGACATATAGCATGGTGCCATGCGACGACCCGTTGAAGATGCTGATGCGCAGCGACGATCCTGCTTTCAAACCAATCGTAGTGAGCAATCCTTTGTCCGAGGACCAGTCCTCGATGAGGAGCATCGTCCTTCCGTCCCTTTTGAGGGTGGCGAGCACCAACCTCAGGAGGGGCGCAAAGGAGATCAGGCTGTTCGAGGTGGCCAAAGTCTATCTGATGCCAGGAGGCGGGCTGCCGAAAGGCGAGCTGCCAAGGGGGGCCATGCCTGCAGTCGAGAAGAAGGCCATCGCCTGCGTCATGGCGGGCAGCAGTGCATCCAAGAGCTGGTACGGCAAGGAGACCCCGGTTGATTTCTACGACATCAAGGGCGTCATCGAATCGGCTTTCGGATACCTAGGGGTCGAGGATTACGATATCGCAGCCAGCGATGCGGAATACCTGCGGCCGGGAAGGCGGGCAGATGTCAAGATAGCAGGCAAGAAGTGCGGGTCGTTCGGACAGCTGCATCCTGACGTGGCTGCCAATTTCGACCTTCCTGAGAACTGCTACGGCTTCGAGATGGAATTCACCCCTTTGCAGCAGGCAATCAGGAAAGAAATGAAGTTCGCGGGCATACCAAAGCACCCTCCGACTGACAGGGACATTGCCATGATAGTAGCCAAGCATGTTGAAGCGAAATCCATAGAAGCAGCTATAAGAGGCATAGCGGGCAACCTGGCGGAGGAAATCACGATTTTCGACATCTACGAGGGCGGCAACATACCTGAAGGGATGAAAAGCGTGGCTTTCACCGTCAAATACAGGGATGTGGAAAAGACGCTGACATCCGACGAGGTCAACGGAATCCACGAGAAAGTCAGGGAAGGCCTTGCCATCAAGCTGGGAGCCGTCCTAAGGTAGCGATCCGGCAAATCCGGAAAAACGGTATTCAAGCAGATACGTGTTGAAGTAGCGTTATGCAACAACGTATAATTGTCTATATTGACGACGGGGTGATGGAAGTTGATAGACCTGATTATGTGCCCGCTCAGCTACGGGGCAGACAAAGCAGGGCTCGAACACGGACCTACCCAGCTTATGGGCAGGTATCCTGAGCTTGCTGGCAGGATCAGGTTCATCAGCATAGCCAGGAGGCCGGAGAATTTCTCCTCCTCCAACCTGAAGTTCGTAAACACCATCGCCTCCACTTGTTCTATCGTGGCGGAGGCGATCAGCTTCTCGATAAGTGAGGGCCACATACCGATTCTGCTGGGCGGTGACCATGCCCTTGCCATGGGGAGCGTCAAAGGCGCACTGGACCATTATGAAGACATAGCGGTCCTTTGGGTGGACGCACACGCCGATATGAACACGCATGAGACGACGCACTCAGGCAACATCCACGGGATGCCTCTTGCAGCACTTATGGGATACGGGCACAGCAAGCTGGTGGACCTGCACAACAAGAACCGGATAATGCCGTCCAATGTGGTGCTCTTCGGGACCAGGGACGTCGAGGAGGGTGAGAACGAGCTCATCCGCAAGGCCGGCGTCAAGGAATTCCCATATGTCGAAATCAGCGAGGCCGGCTTCGACGCGTCGGTGGACAGGGCCATCGAATACTTGAAAGGTAGGTCCAAGTACCTTCACCTTTCTATCGACCTTGACAGCCTGGACCCGGAGGATATCATGGGGGTATCCACTCCCGTGGCAGGTGGGTTCAAGGTGGGGCAATTGTTGAGCCTCATCAGGAGGGCCACATCCTCGTTCGAGATAACCTCAATCGACATAGTGGAATACAACCCCTTGCATGACAGGGGGGAGATAACCCTCGATACGATGATAATGCTTGTCAGGACACTGGAGAAGCTGCTTGCCGAGAGGTATTCCGTTTGACCGATCAGACCGCTTTCCTAGCAGAATCGAGGAGCCTTACCATATCGCTCCAGAGCATCATGCCGACCCTGGCATCGATGAACTTCCCGTTCTTGAAGACGAAAGTGCTTGGATACCCTTGGATGCCGAATTTGATGGCTGCGTCCCCCTTGAGATCGAGTAGCACAGTCAGGTCAGAGAACCCCTTCTCCTTAAGGTACTGCGATACATCGGGCTCCTTCTCGTTGACGTCTATGGCAAGTACCATTCCGATGCCTTCTGCACGCATCTGCCTGTCAAGCTTGATCAGGTCCGGCATCTCCTTCTCGCAATAGCCACACCATGTAGCCCAAAAGTTGATGAAAAGGATGCCTTCCGAATAGTCTGTCAGCCTTTTGGTTGCGCCGCCCAGCACCTGCAACCTTATGTCAAAGTCCGCAAGGGTTATCTCCTTCTCCGTCTGATCGTTTGCCTGTTGTGCTGCCAAGACCCTGTCCTGCTGGATTCTGTTGACATAATAAGCAATGGCAGACGCCGCCAGGACGAGCACTGCTATTACTGCTATAAAGAGCCTGTTCCTCAACATTCCCATCCCTCCTGAATAAATAATTGCCGGGCAGATGTCTTGATGTCAAGATATCTACGTTCAAGTGCGGCGTCGAAATGATCAAAGGAGGGGATTCGCATCCCCTCCTTGCATTGCTTGTATCGTCAGAAATTCTGGAGGTAGTTATCAAGCTCCCATTGGTGGACTACCTGCTTGTATGACCTCCACTCCTGATACCTTCCGTTCCTGTACTTGGAGTAGATGACATCGCCGAGAGCATCCCTTACGACGCTGTCGGAGTCCATTTCCAGGAGCGCATCCTTAAGGGAGCCGGGCAGCATCTCGATTCCTTCGCAGCTCCTTTCGTCCTCGCTCATGGTGTATAGGTTCCTGTTGCATGGAGAAGGCGGAGTAAGGGAGTTCTTCACCCCGTCCATGCCTGCTGCGATTATTGCTGCAAAAGCCATATAAGGATTGCATGAAGGATCGGGGTTCCTGAGCTCGACCCTCGTGCTTGCCCCCCTTGCTGTTGGTATCCTTACAAGCACTGACCTGTTTGCCGTGGACCATGCGATGTATACCGGGGCCTCAAAGCCCGAGACCAAGCGCTTGTAGCTGTTAACCAGGGGGTTTGTTATCGGAGTGAACCCTTTTGCGTGTTTAAGAAGACCGGCAATGAAGCTCCTGGCAAGGTCCGAGAGCATGAATTCCCCGCTCGGATCAGAAAATATGTTCTCGCCGTCCTTCGAGAGGGACAGGTTGCAATGCATGCCGGAACCGGCTATGCCGTAGACGGGTTTGGGCATGAAGGTGGCGTGCATGCCGTGTTTCTTGGCTATCTGCTTGGTGACCATCTTGAGCGTTATCACCCTGTCGGCTGCAGTAAGAGCATTCGTATACTTGAAATCGATTTCGTGCTGCGAGGGACCGCATTCGTGGTGAGCGACCTCCACTTTGAAGCCCATCTCTTCCAAAGTGAGCACGATATCGCGCCTTACTTCGTCGGTCTTGTCTGCAGGCGTCAGGTCGAAATAGCCGGACTGGTCGGCGAACTCCGTGGATGCCCTGCCCGATGCGTCAGTCTTGAACAGGTAGAACTCGCACTCCGGGCCAACATTCACTGTGTACCCCAGTTCTGCGGCTTTATTAAGCTGTCTCCTCAGCGCCAGCCTGGGGTCTCCTTCAAAAGGCTCGCCCGATCTTGTATAGATGTCGCATATGAGCCTTGCGACTGTCACTTCACCGTTGCTCCAGGGCAGGATGAGGAAGGTATTCATGTCAGGACGAAGGTTCATGTCGGATTCCTCGATTCGGGCAAAGCCCTCTATCGAAGAGCCATCGAACATTATCTGGCCATCAAGCACCTTGCCCAGCTGCGTTACTGGTACCTCTACGTTCTTCAGCGCCCCCATCATGTCCATGAACTGGAGCCGCAGGAACTTGACGTTCCTTTCCTTGCATAAGGCCTCGATGTCCTTCCTCTCGTATGTCGGCATGTTATCCCTCCTTACATGAATAAACAATAAAAAAATATTAATACCGGTGGTTCCACGTGTCAAACAATAAAAGCGATGCTGAAGCAAACATTTCCTATGGCCGAGTGCAGTGAAAGCACAACCGGAGGCACATTATCATCCATGGCCCGCCTGTCAAAGAACTAATGCAAGATAGCTGCATTTGTGTTAATTTTGACTTAGTGTAAGGGTGATTGCATGGCAGCAGAAGTTGAAGGCAAAGGGAAGAGAGTAACCGTCCCGGTCAGGATAATGGGGGAGAGCTTCCTCATAACGGGGGCCGGGGATGAAGAGTACGTGCTTTCCTTGGCCAAGGAGCTCGATTCAAAGCTGGCCGAGGCAAGGAGGCTGATGCCGGCCGCCTCGCCGAACAGGGTTACGATATCGGTAGCCCTTGAGCTCGTCTCCCAGCTGAGAAACGAGAAGGAAAAGTCAGAGAAGCTCCTTGATGCCATTGAGCGCACGTGATTTGGAGGTGGAAGGATGCAGACGTTCGATTGGCTCAGCATCGTGCTTACGGCTCTGCTCGTAATAGCTTTCATCGGAGGATTAAGGAGGGGATTCTTCAGGCAGATAGCTGCGATAGCCGGCATTGCTTCCGGGTTCATACTTGCCTCGAAGTATTACGCCCAAGCGGGCCAGTGGTTGTCCCGATACATCGGACAGCTGAACGAGCAGGTCCTATACGTTCTTGGCTTCGTTGCGATATTCGCAGTGGTGATGGTCGCAGTCGAAATCATAGGGTTCCTCATTACGAAGCTGTTCTCCTTGCCGGGGCTTAACGTAATCAACGCATTATCTGGAGGCATAGTAGGGTTGGCGCTGGGCGCGTTCTTCTACGGCATAGTGCTTTCGCTCTTGCTTGCTCTCGGTATACCTGCGCTGAGCTCGGCCATCGAGGGGTCGACAGTACCGTACTACCTGGTAGCGGGGGTTACATGGGCATATGACAAACTTGGATTCGCGATACCCGACCTAGAAAACGCATTGCCTATTTTCAAGGGATTCCAGATCTGAGCTTATCCGCGCGAATGCACCAGGGAGGGTATCCTCCCTTTTTATTTATGGAGGAAGGAATTGGAAGAAAGAACTCTCAGGGTGCTGGAATGGCATAAAGTCATCGAAGAGCTGTCAGGATGCTGCGCCACAGAACTGGGGAGGCGTCACGCGAACGCACTGGAGCCGAGCACCGATCCAGTTATGGTCGGCCTGTCGCAGCGTGAGACGGGCTGCTCGAGGAAGTTCCTGGATTCCGGCAGGCAGGTGTTGTTCGCCGGTGTTAAGGACATCGGGGAGACGGCATTGAAAGCAGTCAAAGGCCTCGTCCTGTCGGGTTCTGAGCTATCTTCAATCAATTCGCTGTTGAATAGGTCCAGGGCCATAAAAAGGCAGATAAGCGCGCTGGACGACGAATTCCTCGCACTGAAGGAACTTGTCTGGAACATAAGGGAGCACAAGGACCTGGAAAGCGAACTGAGCATGTCAGTCGGACCTGAAGGGGAAGTGCTGGACAGCGCCAGCACGGAGCTTGCAAGGATAAGGTCAAGGATAAACGTGCTCAACTCCAGGCTCAGAGACAAGCTGGACGAACTTATAAGGAAACCGGAGATCTCCAAATACCTTCAGGAGCCCATAGTGTCGATAAGGGCCGGCAGGTTCGTTGTCCCGGTCAGAGCTGAGTATAAAGGGCATATAAAAGGGATAGTGCATGACCAGAGCTCATCGGGGGCGACTCTTTTCATAGAACCCATGGTGATAGTGGAGGCTAACAACGACCTCAGGGTAGCAGAGGCTGCAGAGCTGGACGAAGTTGAAAGGATCCTCTCAGCGCTTTCGGCAAAAGTGGGGGAAATCGCAGAAGACGTGGCGCTTATCACTGACAGCCTCGGAAGGCTTGACTTTGCGCTTGCAAAAGGGAAGTATTCCCAGATAAAGGATGCAAACGAACCGGTCATGACCGGCGAGATGCGATTCAGGTTCGAAGCCGCCCGGCACCCGCTGCTCAAGGGCGAAGTCGTTCCGATAGATGCCTACATAGGAGAAGGTTTCCGGACATTGGTGATAACCGGACCGAATACAGGAGGCAAGACGGTAGCCCTCAAGACTATGGGGCTGCTTCAGCTGATGGCCCAGGCAGGGCTTCATGTGCCTGCTGCTAAAGGCTGCACAGCCACGGTGTTCGGCTCGATCTTCGCGGACATAGGCGACGAGCAGAGCATAGAGCAGTCGCTTTCGACATTTTCAGGGCATATGAGGAACATCGTGGGCATCCTCCAGAAAGCGGATGAGAAATCGCTAGTGCTTCTGGACGAACTGGGGGCAGGGACCGACCCTGAAGAGGGGGCTGCCCTTGCTATGGCAATACTGGACAGGCTCTACGCGCTTGGGGCATCGACCATCGCAACTACCCATTACAAGGAGTTGAAAGCCTTCGCCCACCTAAATCCGGGCATGAGGAACGCGTCAGTGGAATTCGACGTAGAGAGCCTGAAGCCTACTTACAGGTTGTCTATAGGCATGCCGGGGTCGTCCAACGCATTCGCCATAGCGGAAAGGCTCGGACTCGACGAGGGCGTCATAAACAAGGCCAAAGGCCTGATCAAGAGCGAAGACATAAAAGTGGAGGAAATGATTAACAGCCTGAGGCAGGAATACGAATCGGCAGCATCAGCAAGGAAAGATGCGGAGATACTGAAGCGCCGCGCCGAGGAGGCCAGCCGCAAGCTATCGGATGAGCTGGCCAAGATCAGGGCTGAGAAATCGGAGCAGCTGAAAAAGGCCAGGACAGAAGCCGGGGAGATGCTGAAGCTTGTCCGTCAGGAAGTCGAGAATATAATTGACGAGCTTAAGGCAAACTCCCGGTCCGATTTCCAGGATACGGCCAGGAAAGCAAGGAAGGCCGTCGAAGCGCTTAAAGGCTTCGTAGAGGAGATCGGCGACAGCAAGGAGGATGCCACATACAATCTACCAGCCGCGGACCTGGAGGGTTTGAAGCAGGGCGACAGCATAGAAGTGCTGCCATCGGGGCTCGAAGGGGTGATACTGGAGCTGAAGGGAGACAAGGCTAGAGTCGCCGTAGGCTCGGTAAAGACCGAAGTGCCTTTGAGCATGCTCCGCAGGGGGAAGCAAAGGGAAGACAGGATGTCCTCGAAGGCGCCTTCCCAGGACTACAACTTAGCAAGGCAGATGGCCCAGAACATATCTGTGGAGCTCGACTTGAGGGGCATGAAAGCCGACGAAGCCGTCGACGCCCTTGACAAGAGGCTGGATGAAGCCATCCTTGCCGGCATACCTATGCTTCGGGTCATCCACGGCAAGGGAACAGGCGCATTGAGGTCGGTCGTTAGGGAATACCTGACAGGAAGGTCGAATGTGGAATCCTTCAGGCTGGGCGCCGAAGGAGAGGGCGGAGACGGGGTTACCATAATCAAATTCGAACAATAGGAGGTTCCGGGCATTGGACCTGAAAGAGAAAAAGCTGTTCCTTCTGGATATGGACGGGACGATCTATCTGGGTGACAGGCTTTTTGATGGCACGATCCCCTTTCTTGCGACCGCGAGGAGGAACGGGGCGAGGTGCATATTCCTCACCAACAACTCTTCAAGGAGCACATCGGATTATGTGAGTAAGCTAAGCCGGATGGGGATAGAATGCTCCGCTGACGACGTGTTCACATCAGTCGAGGCCTCTGCCATATACCTTAAGCAGCATTTCGAGAACACAAGGGTGTTTGCCGCTGGAACAAGGGCGATGGTCTCGGAGCTGAAATCGCTCGGGATCGATGCCACCGACGACCCGGATGGCAGCGAAGGAGCCGTGCTTCAGGGGTTCGACACCGAGCTGAACTACGGCAAAGTCCATATGGCCTGCAGGCTGATCGAAAAGGGCGCGGCATTCCTAGCATGCAATATCGACAGGGTCTGCCCGACCGAGGACGGCTACATGCCGGATTGTGGCTCGATATGTGAGATGATTAAGGCTGCGACAGGCAAAGGGCCTATCTTCATCGGCAAACCAAATGCAAGCATGATTCAGACCGTCCTGAGGAAAACGATGACTCCGGCCGAGTATGCCGTGATGGTGGGGGACAGGTTGTATACCGACATCGCCTGCGGGTTGAACGCAGGCGTTGACACCGTCCTTCTTCTTTCCGGCGAAACGAAGCTGGAAGACCTTGCGAAGTCCGACATCTGCCCAACATACGTGATGGAGGGCATTTCGCAGCTGGATGATGCTATCAAGAGGGATTAGCTCAGTGCAGGGTGCACTTTTCGGTACTTACCGGCTTACCGAGGTTGGCTGACCCGTCCTCGTTGGCTTCGTACAACTTATCGCCGATCCAGACGAAACGGAAGAGGGCCACCGATTCATCGGGGCAACCCTCATCTGCCAGCATCCCAGAAACTGTGCACACACGCTCCATCGACAGTACCTCTGCCTTGCTGTGTATTGTGCATCGAGCCTTTGGCTCCGTGCCTTTTATGAAGGTTTCGCTTATGATTTTATCTGAAGGGCAATCCGAAGAGGGAAGAAGTCCGCTGTCAGCGCAGATCTTCACTCCGGTAGATATGCCGCCGGGAACCGTGAAATTGAGCGCCGGCCTATCGGCCAGGGCTCTTTTCATATACCCGGCCCATGCAAGGACAGCAGTCGAGCTTCCGACTGCTCCTATGCCCTTGTAGTTCATCTCCTTCATGGAGTCTTCACCTATCCAGACGGCAGTGACCATGTCTGGGGTGTATCCCACGAACCAGGCGTCGGTGTTGGAGTCTCCTGTCCCGGTCTTGCCAGCCGCAGGCCTTCCCAGATAACCCCTTCTTCCTGTGCCTGTAGGGCTGTTGATAACGGAAGTAAGCATGTTCGTCATCATATAGCTTATCTTCTCATCCAGGACTACTTCCTTCTGGACGTTACCCTTTTCGAGCACCACCCCTTCAGCCGAGACTATTTCCCTTATGAAATAGGGCTTGGCTTTCACGCCATTTGTTGCAAGCACGCCGTATGCGGAGCAAAGCTCGAGAGGGATTATGCCTTTAGTCAGACCTCCAAGGGTTATAGACAGGCCGATGTCATTCCTGCTACCGCTGGTTACAAGAGTAGAAATGCCCATCTTCCTGGCGATTTCGATGGCTCTCTGCGGAGTGACCTTCTCAAGCAGCTGTATTGCTATCATGTTGGTTGATTGGGCAAGGGCCTCCCTCAACCTGATGGGACCTATGAACTTGTTGTTGAAGTTCTTGGGCGCCCAGACGCTCTTGTCGGGCTGTACGTACTCCAACGGCTTGTCTTCGAGCACTGAAGCAGGCGTAAAGCCCATTTCCAGGGCGCCAATGTACACGAATGGCTTGAAAGTGGAGCCCGGAGACCTAGTGGCCTTAGTAGCCCGGTTGAACTCATCTTCACCTCGCCCTCCTACCAGGGCAAGTATTTCACCTGTCCTTGGGTCCAGGGAAACCAGGGCGTACTGCGGATAGGTCATTGTGACCTGATCCTTCGTCTCGGTCCTTCCCTTTGGCACCTTGGCTTTCAGCTCTTCCTCCGCTATCGCCTGGTACTTCTTGTCCAGGGTCGTCTTTACGGTCAATCCGCCCTTGTATACTGTGTCGGAACCATACTTCTCGAGCAGGTAGTCCCTTATCATGAAAGCTGCGTAAGAGGCAGTCTGGGCGCTCTTTGACAGCCCTATGAGCTTGACCTCCTCTTTCTTGGCGCTTTCCTCCTGCTCCTTTGTAATATAGCCGTACTTCAGCATCTGCTCTAGTACCAGGTTCCTGCGGCTTATGGAATTCTCGATATTGCGGTACGGGCTATAAACCAACCAGCCTTTAGGAACGCCCGCAATCAGCGCTGCTTCGGCCAGCGATAGTTTTTCCACCGACTTACCGAAGAACAACTGGGAAGCGGCTTCAACGCCGTAAGTTCCGTGTCCGAAATATATGGCATTCATGTAGAATTCCAGGATTTCGTCCTTCGTGTACCTTCTTTCCAGCTGAAAAGCATAGAAGACTTCCCATATCTTTCTGTCAAGCGTCTTCTCGTGAGACAGGAAGACGTTCCTGGCGAGCTGTACGGTAATCGTGCTCCCTCCCTGGGCTGTCGTGCGGTTGGTAATGTCATAGACCAGCGCCCCCAGGATCCTGGTGATGTTGATTCCCTTATGGGTGTAGAAAGTGTGGTCCTCAATTGCGATGAAAGCATCCTTGAGGTATTGCGGCATGTCGCCGAGTTTGCGGATCTCCCTGTTCTCCACGAGGAATTTCGTGATTATCTCGTTGTTCCTGTCATAAACGACGGTCGGCAAGGCATGCTTGACTCTCACATCTTCCACACTGGGGGCATTCTTAATATAATCCGAGAGTATCGCCATTGTTACGCCGGCGACGATCAGCACTCCAACGATGCCGATGCCGATAAGCCATGTCAAAAGGCGAACCCAAGAAAAGCCCTTCTTGGCACGTGACATTGAATACCTCCGTGGTCTCCAGCTAGATATCAATGAAATTATACATCATATAAAACATATAAGACGCCTTTAAGGTTCCTGACCATGGGCGTTGACCAAGGGGAGGTCGCAGGTCGATTGTCCGAAAGGAGATTCGAATGGTAAAATCTATAATCGTAGGTCAATTATAATTGAAGATTGAGATAGTAATATTCAGTTGGGCGGCCTAGCCGCCAAGGGGGTGCAAGAATGGGTCTGCTGACGGGGAAACAGATACTCGACAGGGCCAACGAAGGTTATTACGCAGTAGGAGCCTTCAACTTCGTTAACATGGAGGTTCTCAAAGCCATCACTTCAGCTGCAGCGGAAGAAAAGTCGCCCGCCCTTATAGCATGTTCGGAGGGCGCTATCAAGTATGCAGGGATAAAGAACCTTGTAGCGATGGCAAAAGCCGAGGCGGATGCCACCGGCATGCCGCTTTGCCTGCATCTTGACCATGGCAAGGAGTTCGACGTAATCATGCAGTGCATCAGGAACGGCTTTACATCCGTCATGATAGATGGATCTGATCTGCCTCTCGAAGAGAACATCGCAATAACAAGGAAGATTGTTGAGATTGCCCATGCAGCTGGAGTAAGCGTAGAAGGAGAGCTTGGGAAGCTTTCGGGAATCGAGGACAATGTCCAGTCAAGGGAATCTATACTCACCGACCCGGATGAAGCTGAAAGGTTCGTTAAGGAGACCGGGGTGGATTCCCTGGCTATAGCTATCGGAACTGCCCATGGGCCAAAGAAGTTCAAAGGTGAACCGATACTTGAGATTCCGCTGGTGGCAACTATTAAGAAGAGATTGAACATGCCTTTGGTGTTGCATGGCGCTTCTTCCGTACCCGGAGAAGTCCTCGAGAAGGGAATCAAATACGGCGCCAAATGGGAAGGATCTAAGGGGGTTCCGGAGGATAGCCTAGTTGAGGCTGTAAAGGGCGGAATCAACAAAGTAAACGTTGACACCGATTTAAGGATGACGTTCATAAGTTCGCTGAGGAAGGTCATGGCAGAGAAACCTGAGAGCGTCGACCTCAGGGACCTTTTCAAGCCCTGCATGGCAGATGTCAAGGAAGTCGTAAAGCATAAGATGCGGTTGTTGGGAAGCTCAGGCAAGGCATAGAACTGAAAAGAAGGAACTAGAGAAGGAGGCCGACGCTTTTTGCGCGGCCTTTTTATATGCAGTTGTCACCTTTCAATAATGGGTCGAAATGATGAAATTTGCACTTGCAAAAGCCGATTATGATTTGGTATCATACTTATTGCCTCCCTCTTGTGGGGCAGCTCTTTGAAAACCGGGAATAAGGAAGGAAAAGAAGAAGAGGAAAGAAAAGCAAGGAAGAAAGAGACTCAATAGCGAGCGGGCGAAGAGTATCTTTTGAGTAATGTCAGCGGAATTAAT
>Ga0116174_10000409_pt1 | contig 43311 bp, 36 predicted proteins | sample AD_UKC087_MetaG_FD_89801 | JGI IMG/M metagenome (GOLD analysis project Ga0116174, IMG submission 89801) | Active sludge microbial communities of municipal wastewater-treating anaerobic digesters from USA - AD_UKC087_MetaG | ecosystem: Engineered > Bioreactor > Anaerobic > Digestate | place: USA...
CCATGTAATCGCAGACCTTCTCGACCGCCGAGAACGCCTTCTTGGCGTCGGCTAGCTTTGCTTTGCCAAGGACGCCCTCTGGGTATTCCACGCATTCTATACCGCTGCAGCCAACCTGGCAGTGGCCCGGTATCGGGTTTCCGTATATGTCCCCGCCCCTGTCTACATGTCCGGGAGGCAGGAATCCTACGACGGTGGTGTTTTCCGCATGCTCCATGTCGCACAGCTCCGGGAACAGGGCCAACGACAACGAGGTCTCGGCTTCGTCAGCGTGCTGGAAAGGAGTCTCGAACGGACCGCCGTGCGCCTTGTCCATGAGCGTCTGGCCCATTACCCTAGGTAGATCGAGGAATATCAGCACTGCGGGCACCTGGAACTTCTTGCCCCACTCCTGCAATGCCGACGGGATTGCGTACTCCTGGCCGTGCAGGCTTATGAATATCTGCTTGCGGAAACCGGTGTTCCAGAAACCAGATATCATGGACCTGATGTAGGCGTTGAACACGTCGTCGGGGATTGCCACCGTACCCGGCTGGCCTATGTGCTTGAAAGGATGGGATCCGTACCACAGCGGTTCGGCCACGGTACAGCCTGTGCGCTCTGCAACCATCTCGGCCATCCTCGTCACAAGGAATGTGTCCTCGCCGTACGGTCCAGCCTTGCCGTGGTTCTCGGTGGAGCCGATCGGGACGATAAGTATGTCGTTGACCTTGAGCCTCTGCTCGATGTCATGCTTGGTCATCGTCTGGAAGTAGATCTTTGAAGGCCTGTCCATGTGCCCCTCAGTGCGCGGGAGCTTCCAATCGCCCATGAAATTCACCTCTATCTATCTTATTTTTTCCTATGGCTCTCAAGCTGCGGGGAGTAGATCCAGACGAACTTGAGCACTTCATCGCCGGTGTTGACTATCTTGTGTGTCTCTCCCGGCGGATTATAGATGCAGATGCCCTCATGCAGGTCTATTTCCCTGTCCTTCGTAATGAACTTCCCCTTCCCCGAAAGGAAGTACATCACTTCTTCCTCAGTATCGTGCTTATGCTCCGGCACCATGCCGCCTGGATAAGTCTCGTTGACCCCCATCGCAAGGTTCTGGGCCCCGACCGTCTGCTCGGAGACCAGTATCCACGACTTCCTCGGCGGATCGCGGAGTATCCCTTCGACGTCCCTGATATCCACCACTTTCAACCCTGCCATGTTATTCCTCCCGTCCATATCGTCATTTAATCTCGAATACTATCTCTTAACCCCTGATAAGTATCCCGCCGTTTACGTCGAGCGTGACTCCGGTGATCCAGGCCGACCTGTCTGAGGCGAGGAACACCACCGAATCCGCCACGTCCTCGGGAAGTCCGTCCTTCAAAATGGCCCTTCCGACGTTCCATGACGCGAACACCTCGGGTGGATATTGCTTGGTCTGTTCTGTAAGGATGGGGCCAGGGCAAATCGCGTTGACGTATATACCGTCCGGCCCGAGCTCCCTTGCCAGCGTCTGAGTTATCCCGATGACCGCAGACTTGGATGCGGCGTAGTTTATTCCGACCCCGGGCCTTCCCGTGCGCGCCCCTAGCGACGCGATGTTCACTATCTTGCCGAACTTCTGTGCCTTCATGACAGGGACCGCCGCCTTGCAGCACAGGAAAGTGCCTGTCACGTTGACCTTCATCACCCTTTCAAATATCTCTAGCGTCATGTCCTCGATCTTCTTGTGCTGCGAGATGCCGGCGTTGTTGACCAGCACGTCCACCCTCTTGAACGCCTTGACCGTCTTCGCCATGGCGTCGTTTACCGACTTCTCGTCCGTTATGTCCACGCCGAAGGCCTTGGCCTTCCTACCTGTCTTGTCCAGTTCCTTTGCTAGGGCCTTCACTCCGTCCTCGGCCACGTCCCATAGAGCCACCTTGGCGCCCTCGGCGAAGCATTTCTCGGCTATCGCCTTGCCCAGCCCCTTAGCCGATCCTGTCACAATCACCACGCGGTCCTTCAATTCCACCTTTATCCCACCTTTCAGAGTTAGGTCGATCACCCTTAGGACCATTCGTCGCGCTTCTGCTATATGTCGTTTTCACCCAGCACCACGTCCCAGACCTTGGTCAGGTCCTCCATGGGGATGTCGAACACTGCGTTGGTCGGAGGAAGCGGTTCGTCCTGCATGAACTCAGGAATGGGCCTGAACTCCTCGTTGACGCCCGCCCTTATGTTGAACTCCCTCTCGGTTGCAAGGCAGTCTTCTCCGATGCCGCGCGCATCCTTGATCTGATAGTCCTTCCCGTAACGCCCCTTGAGGATGTCCAGCAGCAGCTGCGGCTTCCTCTTTATCGGCGGTCTCGTGAAGAGGCACAGCCCCAGCGAGTCGAGCATCGCCGCCCTCACCTGCAGCATGCGCGAGGATTCCACCTGTTTCTCCCTGCCGGTCGGGTTGATCGTCGAAAGCGTCTCGAATGCGTTGCCCGCTGTGTGGTCCGCGCCCATTGGGGACGTGACGTAAGTCACTCCGTTGCCCTTTAGCGCCCTGGGGTCGTATGCCGGTATGGCCTGGCCCTTCACTGCAGGCACCCTGCGGACGCCCAGCAGCCTTCCTGTGATTACCGAACCGTGGCCGAGTATTCGCCCGAGGTAAGTGCCCTTGCCTATCTGCCTTATAAGGTCCTTGGCGCCCTCTGCGTCGCCGAAGCTAAGTACTCCCGCTTCCATGGCGACTCCGATGGCCGCACCTGTTTCGATGGCGTCCACGCCGACCTGGTTGCAGAGGTCGTTGAGCTCGGCTATATCGTCCATGTCTCCGATGCCGCAGTTGGATCCCAGCAGGCAGATGTTCTCATACTGCACGGATGCGCATATCTTCTTTCCCGTCTTGTCGGGCCATACGTTGCTGCACTGTATCACGCACCCTGCCACGCACGGGGTCCCTGAGCGGCCTTCGCCGCCCCTTGCCGCAATCGTCTGCCTGACGTATTCGCCGTTGATCTTGTCGGCGAGCTCGAACGACCCCTGGCTGAAGTTCCTCGTGGGGAAAAGGCCGGACCTGTTGGCCAGCTCCAGGATGGCCGGCGTCCCGTAGTTATGGCGGTTCTCGGTCTTGGGATCTGCCATGAGGTCGTCGATAAGGGCCTTTGATGCCTTCATCAGCAGGTCCCTGTCGGCGAACTGTGCTGGCTCAGCCCCTTGGTCGTTCACCACCACGGCTTTCACTCCCTTGGAACCCATCAGGGCTCCCAGGCCGCCCCTCGCGGCGTATCTAACCTGTATCTCGAAGTCGTCGGTGACGGCGATCCCCGCCCCGTACATCATCATCTCGCCGGCGGGCCCGATGCATATGAAGCCGGCCCCCTTGCCGTACCTGTCCCTCAAGGCCTTGAACGTGTCCCTAACCATCATGCCCTTCAGCTCCGGCGCATCGACGAGTTCCATCCTGTCTTTGCTGATGTAGAGGACCCTCGGCTCGGGCACCTTCGGGACATCTTCCAGTATCAGCGCCCTTATGCCCAGCCTGGCGAGCTTCTTTCCGGCGAAGCCGCCCGTGTTGCTCTCCTTCACGCCTCCGGTGAGGGGGCTTTTTCCGCCTATGGATAGCTGGCCTGTGGTAGTCACCGGCGTATCCGCTAGCAGGCCGTTTGATATGATGAGCTTGTTATGCCTGCCCAGGGGCTCGCAAGTCGGCGGCACCTCCCTTAAGAGCAGCTTGGCGATGAGAAGGCGGCCGCCCCAGCCCATCTCCTCCTCGGTGGCTTTCTGCCTTACGATCTCGCCTGTCCTTGTGTTAACCCTTACGAACCACTCCATCCCGATCAGCCTCCCAGGACCATGTCCGAGCCTGCCTTCTTGAGCAGCTCGTTTATAGTGGTTACGGCGGCATCGTCCATCTCGATGCCGTTTTTCGAAGCCTTGTCCCATTTCCCGGCCTCTATCTCGCCTGGGGCGAATATTCCGCTGCTGCCCTCTGCGAGCCTCATGCCCTTCATGTCATTAACATAGCCCTGGACCTGGGCTGCGAATTCCCCGGGGTCCATGAACTTGGATGGGTCGAGGGCCGCGCACATGCAGCCTACGCCGGTAGGCCCGTCGAGCGTATGGAAGCTCTTGACAGCCGGGCCCGATTTAGAGCCGGAAAGTATCCCCGTCACCAGGTCTACGATTATTGCAAGGCCCGAGCCTTTAGGCCCTCCCATCGGCAGCAGCGTGCCCTTTAGCGCCTCGTCCGGGTCGGTCGTAGGCCTGCCATCGGAGTCGATCGCCCAGCCCAGGGGTATCTGCTTCTTCTCGCGGGAGGCCTTCCTTATCTTGCCCCTGGCGACGAGGCTCGATGCCATGTCCAGCACAACGGGAGAAGAACCGGCCGAAGGTACCGACAACGATATCGGGTTGGTGCCGAAGTATGCTTCGGCGCCTCCCCAAGGCGCCATGGCGGCGTTCGCGTTCCCGGCCATGGCCCCTATCATGCCCCTTTTGGCAGCGAGGTTCGTATAGTAACCCAGGCAACCGACGTTATTGGTGTCGCGCACCAGTGCAAGGCCTATGCCGCATATCTTCGCCTTCTCGATGGCAGTCTCCATCGCAAGCGTCGCCGCTGCGGGTCCGAGGCCGTTGTTGCCGTCTATGAGCGCAGTGCCGGCGGATTCCCTTATTATCCTAGCATTGGTGGGGACGTTGAGCATCTTTGCGGAGGCCCTGTCGCACACCATCTTGAGGAGATACGTGCCATGCGTGCTCACACCGGTCATGTCGGCATATACCAGGCATTCCGCTACGGCCACCGCCGCCTTCGGATCCTCCCCGAGGCTGATGAGAACCTGGGCTGCGGCCTTTTCCAGCTCCATGGCGTTTACTCTCATGGCTTACTCCTCCACCAAGCCGAGCTGCTCGAACAGCACGTCAAGCTTGTTGTTCTTCACGCTGGAGACGCCGGTCTGCAGCACCTGGGCCTTAAGTATCTCGTTCTCGGTCCTCTTGATCGACTTCTCGAGGGTATCCTTCACGTCCTTTAAGGCCACGCAGACCATGCCGTCCTCGTCTCCGACTATCAGGTCCCCCGGATTGACCATGTGGCCCCCGAAGACTATCGGGTAGTTTACGAGGCCGAGCGTCTCCTTCACCGTGCCCCTTATCGCGTATCCGCGGCTGAAGACGTTGAAGCCCATGGCGGCGATGTCGTCCGTGTCCCTTACGCAGCCGTCTATGGCCAGGCCTCCGACTTTCCTTGCCATCGCGGACACGGCCATCAGGTCCCCGAAGTAACCGTACTGGTAGCCCCCTCCAACCGAGGCGACGATTATGTCGCCGGGCTGGGCCTTCTCCAATGCCTTATGGAGCATCAGGTTGTCTCCCGGCGCGCATAGGACCGTGAAGGCAGGGCCGCAGATCCTCATGCCTTTCGCTATGGGCCTGATGTTCGAATCGATGTAGCCCTTGCGGCCTCCGGCTTCATGTATGGTCGCGGTCGGTATGCCCCTGTAAGCTTCGATTATCTCCTGTGGCGGCCTTTCGATCTTTGTGCGGACATGGATCATCACATGAGTATCCCCCTTCAGTGCCCCGCCGCTTGCGTCGTGCGTAGGCCCCATATTCTTCACCCCGGCTCGGAGGAACCCGAGCCCGTGGTCCAAAGCCCGGCTCTGGATCCTATACGGCGCACGCCATAAGTGCGCGCGGACTTGCGTCTACCTGTTGTATGATATGAAGCCTTCCATCATCCTGAGCTTCGCTGCGACTATATGCTCCTTGAGCAGCTGGACCGCCTCTTCCTTTCGGCCCTGCTCTATTAGCTCTACTATCTTCTCGTGCTGCCCTGTCGCTATATCGCTGCCGTGGCCTATGCTCTTTGAGCATACAAGGTATTTTGCCCTTACGGTCTTTACGATGTCTGTAAGGTAAGGGTTGTTGAAGGCGTCGAAGAAGACCCTGTGGAACCTCTCGTCCTCTTTCAGGTACTCCTTGATGTTCTTCTGCGAAAGGTACAGCTTCTGCTTTCTGATGCAGTCCTTGAGGATGTCCACGTCAGGCTTGGCGAGAAGGTCGAAAGCTCCTTCGAAGACATAGGGCTCGACGCACTCGCGCGCCTGGTAGATGCGCATCAGATCCTGTATGTCCATCTTGGGGACGAAATAGCCGACATTGGGTTCGAGCTCGAGCAGGCCCTCGTTCTTGAGCTTCTGGAATGCTTCCCTGACCGGCGTGTAGCTCATGCCGAACTGCTGGGCGACGTCCCTCATGCTGAGGTAATGCCCCTTCTCGCATGTAGCTATCATTTCTTTTACCATGTAGTAGGCCTTTTCGCTCAGGGAGTTGTATTGCATGGAATATCCCTCGCTTTCAGATTGTGAAGCCTGGGATATATTTGCGGTGTATCAGCGATATATCAGGTGCGATTCAAATATAAGGCTTGCGCAGTAGGCTTGTCAATACATATCAGCAGACACATTGTCCCTGTTAGATGCCAGTATAAAAGGAGGTTGCGCCTATGATTAGGCGCAGCCTCCGGATAATATTCCCGTCGGACGAACTATCTCTTTCCGGCCATTCCCCTCATCAGGCAGTCGTTCTTCGTCTTCTCCACGAACTCGGCATCCTTGATGCCGTTGAGGTTGGTAAGTACGTTCTGCCATGCACCCTCAAGCGACGCCCTGGCGCTCAGTTCAGCCACGTTCAGGTCGCTGTCGCAGTTGGGGTTTATCCTGCCTTTGATTCTGCCAATTATATCCAGGCAGGCCTGGGCCCTCTGCATGGTCTCAAGCGGTATGTTGGTGGCCATCTTGAGGGCATGCTGTATTGCCGACGACCGTTCTGCCCTTTCCTCGTCCGTCGCCTTGGGCATGCGGTATGCCGCTGTGACGTTGTCATAGGCCTCAGTGTCCAGGTCCGTAAGGTCCAGGAACTGGGTGCGAAGCCTGTATGCCTCCTCGAGGGATGCTGTCATTAGAGCCTCATGTTCTTTGAACTTATCCTTGCCGAGGGTGAGCCTTGAGACCATCTCGACCAGGGACGCCGCCAAAGCGCCCTGCACTGCCGCGACACTGCCCCCGCCCGGTGTCGGGCAGTCAGATGCCACCATTTCTAGGAAGTCTGCAACGCTCAGTTCAACGAGCTTCTTCAATTCAATACCTCCAAATCAGTCAGTGTCCGTGGCCGTCGTGCAGGCCGTGCACCTTCCCGGCCTTCACCACGGCTGTGACCATGTTGGTGCCGTAGCGGTAGAGCAGGTAATCGAGGTCGGGTGCTTCCCAGACAACCAGGTCGCCTGACTTGCCGACCTCTATGCTGCCGTGGCTTCCGGCAAGTCCGATGGCTGCAGCCGCGTTCAATGTCACAGCGGTGAGGACCTCCTCGGGAAGCATCCTGTATTTCAGCAAGGCGATGGTCATGGCAGTCTGAAGGTTGAGGTTCGGAGTCGACCCGGGGTTGAAATCGGTGGCCACGGCGACGGGTATGCCCAGCTCAATCATCTTCCTCGCGTCGGCGTAATCCTCGTTCAGGTAGAAGGATGTGCATGGAAGCAGCACCGCTATCGTGCCCGCCTCGGCCATCGACATAAGTCCAGGTTCTGCGGCGTGTATCAGGTGCTCTGCAGTGATGGCGCCGAGCCTTGCCGCAAGGCCTGCAGCCCCAGTGTCGTTTATCTCGTCTGCGTGGACCTTCCCCCCCAGCCCGAAGGACTTCGCCTTCTCGATTATCCTCTCCGTCTCCTGCGGGGTGAACGCCCCTTTCTCGCAGAAGACGTCGCAGTAGGCCGCAAGCCCCCTGGCCGCCGCTTCGGGTATCATCTTCTCGCAGACGAGGTCCACGTAAGCATCCCTGTCCTCTATGTATTCCTGAGGCACGGCGTGTGCCCCCATGAAGGTGGGCACCATGTCCACTTCATGCTCGCCTGCCATCTGGGCCAGCGCCTCAAGCTGCTTCATCTCGTCTTCGACGGACAGCCCGTAGCCGCTCTTGGCTTCTACTGTGGTAGTCCCGTGTGCCAGCATCTGGTCCAGGACCCAAAGTCCTTTCTGCACGAGCGATCCGACCGACGCGGCCCTCGTCGCCCTCACCGTGCTGAGTATCCCGCCGCCGCCCTTGAGTATTTCCAGATATGGGACGCCCTTTAGCTTAAGGGCCAGCTCCTTATGCCTCCAGCCCCCGAAGGCGAGGTGGGTGTGCGAGTCGACCAGGCCAGGGGTTACGAGCAGGCCGTTGGCGTTTACTACCTGTTGGGCCAGCTCCTCCGCCTTGCCCCTTCCGTCGTCCATCCCGCCGATTTCGGTTATCACCCCGTCCTTGATGCCGACCCATGCGTTCCTTATTACCCTGACTTCGGACTGCGCCGCGCCTGCCTTAGGTTTACTGCCTGTCGGCGTGACCAGCGTCCCTATGTTGAGCACCACAAGGTCGAACGCCTTGTCGCCGCCTCCGTGGGGATAGCTTGCGTCGTGTACATGCCCCGGTTCGCCGTGGAGGGGATGCCCGCATCCTGGGCCATGGACATGCCCGTCCCCTTCGTGCCCATGCCCGCATCCCGGCCCGTGTACGTGCCCCTTGCCGTTTTCTTCCGTCATCTCTTACCCAGCCTTTCCATGACCAGGGCATGCACGACACCGGGGTCCGCCACGTAAGGTATCGTAATATGGCCCGAGCCGCTGTACTTCTCGTTGTATTCCACAGATGTGGAGATCGACGCGGGGTTCCTGGCCCATGCCCTCCTCGCCACGCCCCCCATGACGTCCCACATGATGGCAGATTCTATGACCTTGTCCGTCCTTGTGCTGCCGTCCAGGACCAGCCCGAAGCCCCCGTTTATGGCCTTGCCCACCCCTACGCCGCCTCCGTTGTGCAGCGCAACCAGGCTCATCCCCCTTGCAGCGTTGCCGGCGAAGCACTGCGTCGCCATGTCGGCCATCACGTTGCTGCCGTCCTTGATGTTGGAAGTCTCCCTGAACGGGGAGTCGGTACCGCCGGTGTCGTGGTAGTCCCGCCCCAGCATGATGGGCCCGACTTCGCCCTTTCTGACCATATCGTTGAACCTGAGCGCTATCTTCTTCCTGCCTTCGGCGTCCTGGTAGAGTATCCTCGCCTTCGTGCCTACGACAAGCCTGTTTTTCCCGGCATCCCTTATCCAGATGTAGTTGTCCCTGTCCTGACCGCGCCTCGTCGGGTCGATGCATCCCATCGCGGCCTCGTCCGTCTTCCTCAGGTCCTCGTCCCTGCCGGACAGGCATACCCACCTGAAGGGGCCGTAGCCGTAGTCGAAGAGCATAGGGCCCATGATGTCCTCCACGTACGAGGGGAAGATGAAGCCGTCCTTCTCGTCGATGCCGTTCTTCGAGATCTCCTTGACGCCGGCATCGAAGACCGCCTTCATGAAGCTGTTGCCGTAGTCGAAGAAGTAGGTCCCCCTGGCCACAAGCGCCTTGATAAGCTCGAAGTGCTTCCTCAGGCTCTTGTCCACCAGGCCGGCGAAGCGGGGCCTGTCCTCGGCGAGCAGCCTGGTCCTCTCCTCGAAGCTTATCCCTTGAGGGCAGTATCCCCCCTCATACGCGTTGTGGCATGACGTCTGGTCAGAAAGAAGGTCTATGTGCTCGCCCTTCTCGACTGCGTAATCCAGCAGGTCCACGACATTGCCGTGGAACGCTATCGAAAGCGGCTTCCTGGCTGCCTGGCTTTCCCTGGCAAGCCTGAAAGCATCCTCCGGCGTCCTTGCCACCACTTTCACCCAGCCTTGGTCGTGCCTGGTCTTGATCCTGGATTCGTCTACTTCTGCCACGATCGAGACGGCCCCTGCGATCTCCGCCGCCTTGGGCTGGGCCCCGCTCATACCGCCGAGGCCCGAGGAAACGAACAGATACCCCGACAGGTCCCCATCCTCCGGCACCCCGAGCTTGGCCCTTCCTGCGTTGAGTATCGTATTGAAGGTGCCGTGGACTATCCCCTGAGGCCCGATGTACATCCATCCGCCTGCCGTCATCTGGCCGTAGTTGGCAACTCCCATCTGCTCGGCCACTTCCCAGTCGCGCATGTTGTCGAACATCCCTACCATCAGCGCATTGGTTATTATCACCCTCGGAGCCTCCGGCCTTGACGGGAAGAGCCCGAGCGGATGGCCGGATTCTACTACCAGGGTCGTATCCTCCGTCAATTCCTCGAGATACCTCTTGATTAGCCTGTACTGCATCCAGTTCTGGCAGACGGATCCCGTCTCGCCGTATGTCACCAGTTCGTACGGATACAGGGCCACCTCGAAGTCGAGGTTGTTGTCTATCATGACCTGGAAAGCCTTGCCTGCAAGGCATTTGCCCTCGTACTCGTCCAGGGGCCTTCCGAATATCCTGCCCTCGGGCCTGTACCTGTAGGCGTAAATGCGCCCGCGCGTCATAAGCTCCTCCAGGAATTCCGGAGCCAGAGCCTCATGCAGCTCGTTTGGCACATACCTGAGCGCGTTCATGAGCGCCGTCTCCGTCTGGGCGGGCGTCAGCCTGTAGCCCCTATCAGGCGCCCTCCTTATCCCCGGGATGAAGGCCTTCTTCCCAGGCAGTCCGCCTTCCAGCCTTATCCTGCGGGCATCCTTCAGTTCCGGCATGGTATCCCTCCTTGCGGGCCTATGTACTGTGCTATAGCTCCCCAACCACGCTTTCCACCACGTCTACCAATGTGCCGTCCTCGACGAGCGCCGCCACGGCTTCCAGGTCCTTGTACATCACCCTGTCCTCGCCGAGCCTTTGGACCGCGCTCCTTACGACTTTGTACGCGGCGTCCGTCCCCTTGCCCATCCTGCCCGCGCAGCCTCTCATGTCGAGCGCCTGGGCCGCGCATATGAGCTCGATGGCCAGGACGTTCCTCACGTTGGCCACGATCTCCATCGCCTGCCTTGCCGCTATCGTCCCCATGCTGACGTGGTCCTCCTGGTTGGCCGACGTCGGTATCGAATCCACGCTGGCGGGGTGGCTAAGCACCTTGTTCTCGGACACGAGCGACGCTGCCACATACTGTGTGATCATCAGGCCAGAATTAAGCCCCCCGTGCTCGGTGAGGAACGCGGGAAGCCCGGAGAGGCTGGGGTTCACCATCTGCTCGATGCGCCTTTCGGAAATGTCCGCGATCTCGGACACGGCGATCTTCAGGTAATCCATCACCAGCGCGACCGGCTGGCCGTGGAAATTACCGGCTGAGATCACATCTCCGTCGTCCGGGAAGACCAGCGGGTTGTCCGTCACCGAGTTGACTTCTATTGAAACCGTCCTCCATATATGCTCGAAGGCGTCCCTTGACGCGCCGTGGACCTGCGGCACACACCTTAAGGAATAGGGGTCCTGGACCTTGCCCGGGACGCAAGAGACCATGCCGCTTCCCCTGGTGAGCTTGAGCACGTTCTCAGCCACCACGGCCTGTCCTGCATGGGGCCTCGTATGGCTCACCCTGAGGTCGAACGCGCTGCCTATGCCGTTTAAGGCTTCCAGCGTCATCGACGCTGCGATGTCGGCCGTCTTCAGAAGTATGCGAGCGTCGTACATGGCAAGGGCGGCTATGGCAGTCATGACCGGCGTGCCGTTAATTAGGGCGAGCCCCTCCTTCTCCATCAGGGGGCAAGGGCTTATCCCCGCCTTTTCGAGGGCCTCGGATGACTGCATCCTCTTGCCTTTGTAGTAGGCCTCGCCTTCGCCAATCACGGTGAGCGCCATATGGGCGAGCGGCGCAAGGTCCCCACTGGCCCCGAGGGAGCCTTTTGAAGGGATCACAGGCACTACATCCTTGTTCAACATGTCTACAAGGGTCTGTATGAGCTCCGGCCTTGCGCCCGAATGGCCCCTTGAAAGGGCGTTGGCCCTGAGAAGCAGCACTGCCCTGGCCTGGTCTGCAGGAAGCGGGGCTCCTACTCCCGTGGCATGGGAGACGATGAGGTTCCTCTGAAGGAGCCTGGTATCTTCGCTCGAGATGACGACGTTGGCGAACTTGCCGAACCCAGTAGTCACACCGTAGACGACCTTGCGCTCCGATACCAGCTTTTCGACCAGGCTGCGCGACTGGCGCACCCTGTCGAGGGCTTCCGCCGCAATCGCCACCCGGCGGCCCCCCCTTGCCACATCTACCACGTCTTCGATGTCAAGGTGTCCGCTCAGCACCAATTCGGCCAAGAAACATCACTCCCGTCGATATGCCTTACTTAGATGATTATACCATCAGTGCATATGCGGGGTGACGCCCATGGGTCTTTTCGTCAATCTTCGGATGCCGATTCCCATATCCTGGCCGCGATGGCCTTCCTCGGGGCATCCTTGATCGCCTCGACAATAGCCTCCATCGCGCCAGCCGCCTGGACGCGGTCCAGGTATCGGAACCTGCCGCTGCCCCAGCCGATATAGTCGGGCCTGTTCCTGTTCCTGTAGTGGTTCCAGAAGCATATGAGCTCGTCAGGCGCGAGCGCCACCTTCAGCTCGTCGTCCGCCTTAACCCAGCCCGACTTGTCGGGGTCGTACTGCACGACTTCGCCTATCCTGAAGGCTGCGAAGATGAGGCGCTCGGATTCTCCCGTGCCCGGATACCTGGTGGTGAGGAAGGCGACCCTCCCCGGCTGCGTCCCCATGATCCGCCTTGGCGTCCAGCTGTCCGGCGCATCGTGGTCGAAGCCTGCGTATGCCCTCCATTCGACAAGCATCCTGCATTCATAGCATGGCGACTCCCCCCTGTCTTCGCCCCTGTAGACATAGCCGTTGCAGGGACATTCGGGCAGGGAGCACCAAGGAGCGCCCTTCTTCACGTTGTACACTGTCGTAGGTTTGGAACAGGGGCCCATGTACCCCACAACCTGTGCTTCGCCAGGCCCTCTGTTGTCGTTGTAGGCGCATTTGAAGGCAATATGCCCAGCCGGCATCCCGAAAACCCTCCCCTCCTGCGGTCCGATATTTTTTTACAACATTTGTCTATTCCTTATTGCATATCTTTATCGGAATGTATTATTATCAAGCCAGAAACAATCTTCCCTTCCTCCTTTATAGCCGGGGACCAACCAAGGGTCCCCGGTTCCATTCTATATGTGCCCTGCAGTTCCCCATATCCCCTGTTCGGTCGCTTTGAAGGTTAATCCCATGCTTTGTAGAATATAGTCCCAGCAAGGAGGCAGTTCGGCATTGGCGACATCAACGCGTCAGGTTCGGTTAAGGCCAGGTTCGCATGGGGCCCGTCAGGCATGATAGACGCGGCGCTGGACAGGCTGCAGGCCCTGTCGCCGAGGATTGAAAAGGGCCTGTTCGCCTCATACCTGACCGGCTACAGGAAGGCATCGGAGCTGGACCTGAAGGGTCGCACCGTGGTAATTGCGGCATTCAGGGCCCCACTTTACGAGCTCGGTGTGGATATGGGGGGAAGGACGGCCTATGTGCCGTTGCCCCCTACTTACATCGTGCGGGACGCGCAGTTGAGTGCAGTGGACGATGCAGTGGTAGAGGCCTTCGGCAGGGCGGTACCCATAAGGGCACCGTTCAAGACGCTCGCAGTCGCATTGGGCCTTGGCCGATACGGCAGGAACAACATCGTATACGTCGCTGGAATGGGCAGCTACTTGAGGCTCAGGTGCTATATAGCGGAGGAAGAGTCCGGTGCCTCGGCGGACACTTACAAGGAGTTCCTCCGCCGCGGTTTCGATGAGGGCTTTGTGGCTGAAGGTTGCGAAGGCTGCAGCATATGCGCCGCTTCATGCCCGACTGGGGCCTTGCCTGCAGACGGCTTTCTGGTGAATGCGGGAAGATGCCTCACCTATGCGAACGAGGAGCCGGGGCGTTTCCTCGGATGGGTGAAGGACTGCTACCACAACTGCCTTGTTGGCTGCATGAGATGCCAGGGCCCATGTCCGATGAACCAGGGGATGCTGGCCACCGAAAGGCTGGACGAGGGGCTTGACGGGCAAGAGACGGCATGGCTCCTGGGCGATGCGGACGAAACGCAGGGGCCGATGCCGGCAAAAGTCGGCGAGAAGCTCTCGAGGATGGGCGTCGATTATGGCCTTGAAATCATCAGGCGCAACCTCAAGGCGCTCCATAGGGCGGGAAGGCTATGATTTTGGGGATCCGCCTATCTAGCGTCCCGACTGATGGGGCTATCCATCCTCGTGTACCTGTAATACATCCATACCCTTATGGCAAGCACAAGGGCGGAGCTCGCCAGCCCCAGCCTGAGCGCAGAGAAGTAGCCTGCGGCGAGGCCCGCGCCCGAAGAGACGGACCTGTCAATCACAAAGCCCATGAGCGGCTGGAATATCGCGCCTCCTGCCATGGACGCCGAATTGTATATCCCGAGGAAGGCCCCCCTTGAATCTTCCGAGATGAACCTTCGTGCAAATTCAGGATTCAGTATCGCCGTAAATGCGCTCGCCCACCCGATAAGGAAGGTGCCTATGGCAAGAGACGACAGGTCGGACGGATCGTGCCTTATTACGACTGGCAGCCATGATGCGAGTATTACGACTGCAGAGGCGACAAGCAGCCTGTGGATGGAGAACCCCTTCTTCGCTATCAGCCATCCGGTCATGGGGGCTCCTAACGCAGCCCCCATGCTGGCGAGCATGATGAGGTTGCCGGCCTGGGTCTTGGTCCATCCGTAGACATCGGTTATGAAGGGCACGCCCCATAACCCCTGGTAACCCATCTGGCTGCCGTACTGCAGCAATATGGCTGCCGACAATCCGGCCAGTATGACCAGGTACTCCTTCCTGCCGCGCCTCGGCGAGAAGCCTTCCGCTTCAACACTGTCCTTGCCCTTGCTCCGGAAGCCGAGCCTCATCGTAGCCAGCATGGCCGCAAGGCCGACTGCAAGTGTCGCCGATCCTATGACGTACATGGAGCCCCTCCAGCCATAGTTTACGACGGCATAAGCCAAAGGCCCTGACGCCGACATACCCCCTATGTTCCCGACCGCCATGAGGATCCCGGTGGCCATTGAGGCGCCCGCGCCCCGGTAGGCGAAATCGAATATCCTGACGGAGGGTATGAATACGGCAGCGACTCCGGCAGACAGCAGCACCCTTCCAGCCAGGGCCATAAACAGAGTTCTGCTCGCCGCGAATATGAAGCAGCCGAGGGCCCCGGCGGCCATGAAAGTGCCCATCACAAGCCCAGGCCTGTACCTGTCGCAGAGAAGCCCGACAGGCAGCTGGAGCAGCGCATATGTATAGAAATAGCTGGAGGACAGGAACCCGAGGACCGATGCGGAGGCGCCGAACTCGCGCATGAGTTCGTTGGCTATGATCCCCGGCGATATCCTGTGCAGGTTGGATATGAAGAAGCAGGCCGAACAGGCAGCCACGATGAGCAGGCGGTTGGGGCTTCCACCTTTGAAGCCTTCCCTTTTATGCAGCACATAGCCCATCCCCTTACGCCTCCACATTGGTTTCGAACGACTTGGCCCCCGAATTCCTGCGGGCGATGAGCGCCGCTGCAAGGAAAAGCGCCGCCGATACCGAAGCCGCCGAAAGGCCCAGGACAAGCGCATCGGAGTATCCGGCGGCAAGTCCCCTGCCGTCCGAAACGGACCTGTCCAGCATGTAGCCCATCACAGGTTGGAAGAACGCGCCCCCTACCACGGACATCCCGTTCACAAAACCGTTCACGGTGCCCCTCGCATGCTCCTCTACGCTATCTCTGATCGTGGCCTGCATCATTACCGACATCAGGGTGCTTCCTGCCCCGAAGAGCACGGAGGCGATCCTTATCGAGGAAACGGCGAAAACCCCGAAGGGGATGGCGATGGGCAGCCAGGACAGGGCGTAGGCGAAAGAGGACAGGACCATGAACCGCCTTTCGCTCATATGCGCCAGTTTGCAGGCCTGCCCTGCGACTAGCCCCGTCAAGGCGGCCGTTACGGACATTATCATCACCGTCGCGCTCGCCCCCATGCGGCTCAGGCCGAACACCTCCACCAGGTACGAGATGCCCCAAAGGCCCTGGTAACTGAACAACGGCCCGTTCTTCAGGAAGACTCCGAACCCGAGCACCGCCGAAAGCAATATCTCATATTTCGTGACGCGCGCCTTCCCGGCGGCCGCCTTCCTGGGTTTCGCCGACTCCTTGAACTTGCCTCGGTCCAGGAGGATGAGCATGGCCACGGCCACGGCCGCGGTTATCCCGCCCATGAGGAAGAAGGCGTTCCTCCATCCTGCGGTTTCGACGAGCGCCGCCAAAGGGGCCGCCGCAGTCAGCGAGCCGACGTTGCCAGAGCTCAGCAGTATCCCGGTGGCGAGTATGAAGCTCCTCCTGTCCAGGACCTGGCCGAAAAGCTTTGTGGCGGGCACATATACGGCCGCAAGCCCCAGGCTCGTCAGTGCCCTTGCGAAAAGGGCGCCCTGGAAACTGCCGGCCAGGCCGAAGAGTATGGACCCTGCCGCGGCCAGCCCCATGAAAACGCCCATTATCCTGCCCGGGCTGAACCTGTCTACCAGGTATCCTACGGGAAGCTGCATCAGGCCGTATATTATGAAGTAGACGGAAGACAGCAGGCCCAGCGTAGTGGATGAGGTCGAGAATTCGGTCCGAAGCTCCGATGCGATGACCGCGGGCGCCATCCTGTGGAATACAACCATGTAGTAACCGAGGCAGCAAGTCACTAGCGCCGTCCAGGCCATGGCCGGCGACACGTCGGCCCTATCCGGTTTCAGCAATGGCAGCTCCCCCCGGTCACATAAGTATGCAGAGATATGTAGATTATAGTACTCCCTGCGATTGATGGGAAACTTTTATCCTTTCACCCCAGCCGTCTATGTCCTGCGAATGCGACAGGATGATGAACTGTCTCTTCTTCGCCATCTCCTCAAGGATGGACCTGATAGCATGCATCCTTACAGAATCGGTCGTGCCGAAGGAGTCGTCGAAGAACATCGGAAGGCTTCGCCCCTCGCCGAGAAGCTCCGCTGCCGCCACCCTCATGCTGATGTAAAGCTGGTCGCGCGTCCCCTGTGACAGCTGGTCATGCGAAACAGCGATGCCCCCTTTCGAAAGCGACAGCCTGAAATCGTTGTCCACCTCGACCGACCTTTCGGCGTCCCCTGTCACCTTCTCCAGAAGGCCTGTGATCCTGCCTTTCAATATCCTCGCAGAAGAAGAGGAATACTCCTCGCCTACGGCCTTCAGCTCCCGCACGGCGATGGCTATCGCCTTCACCTCGTCTTCCAGCTTTTCGATCTCTTCCTTCAATGTTTCTATTCTCTCGTCGATCTCGGGGACGTTGACCGGGTTTCCGGACTTCGCCTCGCTTAGGGCGGCCCTTACCCTCTCAAGCCCTCTCTCCTCTTCCTCCAGCTGCAGTTCGAGCCTGTTCTCCTCCTCTTCCGCTTCCCTCTCCTCTTCTATGGCGGCGGCGAATGTGGCGGCGTCGGGCGATACCTTAAGGAAGGGGTCGTCCTTGAATCCTTGCATCCACTCTGCCATAGTTATCTGCACCTGTTGCTCAAGGGCGGCGAGCGATGTCTCCAGCTCCTGTATGGTAGCCGATTTGCCCCTCATCAACGTGGCCACCACCGCTTCGGCGCTCTCCAGCTCCCTTTCCTTGTCGTTTATGCCCATGTACGATGCTGCGCGCTCACCGTTCTCCTTCAGTGCCGCCGCCCAGAAGCCGTCGTCCATCCTGAGGAGCGCCTTCTCGTCGACATCAGCATTCAGGCCTGCAAGCTCCATTGCCGAGGCCATGTCGTCCCGAGAGACCATCCCCAAAAGCGACGACACCCTTGATGCGGCCTTCTCCAGGGCCCTTGCGTCATCGACCAGGCTTTCAAGGGCGTGGATCTTCGCCCCTGTCTCTTGCGGCACCTCAGGCATCGGTTCGGCATCCATCTCGCGCAGCAACCTTAGCCTCTCCCTAAGGGTCGCATCTTCGTCCGTTCCGGGCGAGGCTGCCTTCTTTATCCGTACGTTGATCAGGCTCCTGACGATAAGTCCCAGCAATGCGAAAGCAACGGCGACGCCCATTGACAATCCCCTGTCTGCATGCCTGGTCCAAAGGAAGTAGCCGAGGGCGGCTCCCACCGCAGCGAAAGCGTACGGGGAATTCTTTATCAATGCGGCATTGCGCGCCAGCTTGGATTCGGCGGCCTGCGATGCGGCGAGCCGCTCTTCCATCTGCCTGCGCTCCGGCCCGCTGATGCCCGCGACCCCGCCGTACTTTCCCTCCCAAAGCTCCTTGGCCCTCACGGCCTCTTTCAACCTCTCGATTTCCGCCGAGGCCCTTTCGCAAATCGCAGCAGCGTCGGCCTCGGCGCCCTCACGCATGATGTCCAGCCCGGCTATTTCTGAGCCCAGTCCGTCCGCTCCCGCGTATTTCCTCTGCAATGCCTCGGCTGCTGCGGCCTCTTCTATCATCTCCTTCGAAGCCTTTCTGAGCGCCTCAAGCCTCGAGTCCTCGACAGGCAAGCCTTTTGCTGATGCCTGAAGTGCCGCAAGTTCTCCGGCGAGCCTGTTCCTTTCCTGCTCTGCCCCCTTTATCCTCCCGACCTCCGCCTTCTGGAGGGCGTATTCCCCGTTTTTCGACTCCCACCTGTTGCGCAGCTGCTTCCACTGCCCGACGCGGGCTTTCCTCTGCCGGGCAGCCTCTTTTTCTTCCTTCGTCGCCCTTATCTTCCCCTCGAACTTCTCCAGCTCCTCGACCAAGGGAGCCACTCTGTTGAGCGATTCGACGGCTGAAGCCCTCGCCTTTTCCAGCGAAGCCAGCTCGCCCTTCTTGGTCTCCAGGATTCTGTCGTTGTACGAGTCTCGTGACTCGCCGAAGGCCTTCAGGTACTTGGTTATCCCGAAGTCCGCATTCTTCCCGAGCCTTTGCATAAGCGCTTCGACAGCGCCTCCGATGGCGCCTCCGACCTCACCTGCCGCCAGGTCCCATCCTTTGCCCAGTTCAGGGTCGTCTTTGATCGGCTGGTCTATGACGAAAGCCGCCCTGAAGACATCGACGCTGACCGTCCCCGTCAGGTCCTGGAGGAACTTCAGGTAATCCCTGCTCGTGTTCCCGGCGGGCACGTGCGACTGCTCCCTGATGAAGCTTGTGAATTTCCCTGTGTCCTCGTCGAACCTCGCCACAGCCACCCTGTCCCTGTCGAAGTCCATGCTTATCTGATACGTGTCGCCTTTGAAGCAGAGGGTGAGCTCGCCCCTGAACGACTTGGAGCCACCCCAGGACCTGAACCTGTCCTTGCCCGCCTTCTGGAGGCCGTAGAGGGTGTGGACAAGCCCGTTCAGCATGGTGCTTTTCCCGGCTTCGTTGAGAAGCGACAGCGTGTTGATGCCTTCGGCGAACGTGAACTCCGTCCTGCCTGCGAAGCAGCCGAAGCCTTCAAGGATCAGCTTCCTGTATAGGATCACCTTCCCACCCCTTTCCTCAGTGCCTCCAGCCCTTTCTTCAGCGCGGCATCAAGGACGCCCTTTTCGTCATCTCCCGCTTTTTCCATCAGCTTAAGCATGCGCGCGACGAAAATGCCCCTTGCGCTGTTCTCCCTGGCCATGTTGGAGAGCTCCTCCGGGTCTAAGCGCAACGCGTCGTCCTCAATGCTGAGGAAGCCAAAATGGGGCGCCAGCGCCTCATATACCTTGCCTGCAGAGAACGCCGAAGGCACGCTGCCCGTCAGCCTTGCTTTTAGGTATTTCGCCCCTGCCGCCTTGGCCAGTATGCCCTCCGCCGCCTTCTCGGGGGTTAGGTCCGTCACGGGGAATTCCAGGTCGGCATATCTTTCGAGCCCGTCCACCGGTATGCTGCCGATGCTTACCTTGCCGTCCGAGACTTCGACGAGCAGGGCCTCCCCTTTCGCCCCGTCGCCGAACTCGTATGGGTCGATTATCCCAGGGTACGCGAGGGTAAGCCCGCCCTGGGCCCATACCCTTCCCTTATGTATGTGTCCCAGGGCCGCGTATGAATAACCTGCCCGCTCCATGTCCTTGGACGAGGCCTTCATGGCCCTGTCCTCGTTTGAGCCCGGCAGGTCCATGTCGACCGTCGCGTGCAGGGCGATGATGCCGAAGGCCCCCTCCGGTACGCGGGGCAGCTCCCTCAGGTCGGATGCCGTGGTCATCCCGCCGGTATAGGCACAGGAGCAGACGAAAACCCTCTCGCCTGCTACCTCTTTTTCCAGCACCGCCTCGGGCCTGGGACATCTTACAATCGTGCAGCAGGAATCCCATTCGTCGTCCTTGTATGTTGAGGCAGTGTAAGTGATCTCGTCGTGGTTGCCGGGCACGAGCACGGTTTCGACGCCGCCGGACCTGAGCCTTTTCAACTGCGACCGCACCATGCCGGCAAGCGCCTGGTCCGGGTCGTGCATGTCGAACAAGTCTCCGGATATGATGAGAAGGTCCGCCTTCTTAAGGGCTATGTCGATCAACTTGAGGAAGCCGGCATCCCTCTCCCTGCGCCGAGTGGCAGCGGCCTCCCCAAGGTATCGCATCGGCGCCCCTAGATGAAGGTCGGCTATGTGCATGAGCCTCATAAGGTATACCTCCGGAACTCTCAGTACATTCGATTCTATTGCCTGGGTGCGCCGCCTGTGAAGCGAGCTGGTGCCAGCCGGCGGCATAGACTGTATAATAAGTATAATGTAAATGAACCTGCCCTTCAAAGCGTTAGTATCTATTGGAAAGGCTGGTAACATGTCATTCAACGACGGGGGAAACGGCGGCAGGGACCGCTACAGGCTCATTAAGGTCACAGGGGGCGGGTCCCCCCTCAACCACCTTAAAAGCCCCACCATAGCGATAATCGTGCTCAACGTGCTGGCTTTCGTGATGCTGGAGATAGCAGGAAGCTCCACGGACCTCATGACCCTGGTGGACGCCGGGGCGAAGGTAAATGCCCTGGTATCGCAGGGCCAGTGGTGGAGGCTGCTGACGGCGGTCTTCCTACATTACGGGATCGTCCACATAGCAATGAACTCATATTCCCTATTCAACCTGGGAAGCTTCGCCGAGAGGGTCTATGGGGGCTGGAGGTTCGTCGTAATCTATCTCGCTGCAGGCATAGGCGGCAATATGCTCAGCACGCTTTTCACCGAACCTTACGTAGTCAGCGTAGGCGCTTCGGGCGCCGTCTTCGGCATAGCCGGCTCGATCATATACCTCGGGGTCAGGAGGCCGGAGCTGTTCAAGTACATAGTCGGCTCGAGGTTCATCACCGCCATACTGATCAACCTTTTCATCAGCTTCGCTGTGCCCGGCATCGACGCATGGGCCCACATAGGCGGCCTGGTAGGCGGCTTCGCCACCGCCTGGGCCCTGGGCACTCCGGCCGATGACATGTACGGGGGCCCTGCCTGGTGGAAGGGGGCCATAGTGTTCGGCGCCATGGGCCTGATGCTCGCCTACATCCTCGCATAAAAGCTACTAAGATAGCTTATGAGGGCGCCCGTTGGCAGTTGACGGGCGCCCTTGGCGCATATATCATATTCCTTAGCTTGTGCACAAAACTGTGAACATTCGAACGGAGGAATAAGATGAGCGCTTTCGAGGACAGGATAAGGACCTTCCTTAACAGGATAGACAAGATGAAGGACGAGGGCCACTATTATTACCTGCAGCAGGTAGACAAGATGGGCGACACCAGGGTGATGATCGGCGGCCGCGAGATGATAGTCTATTCCTCGTACAACTACCTCGGCCTGCTGCACCATCCCCACATACTCGAAAGGTCCAGGCAGGCGCTCGAGGAATGGGGCACGGGGACCCACGGCGTAAGGGTACTTTCGGGGACGACCAGGCTGCATAACGAGTGCGAGGACAAGCTGGCCCAGTTCATGGGCACGGAAGCAGCGATTGTCTACTCTTCCGGCTTCATGGCCAACCTTACAACCTTCGACACGCTCACCGGCAGGCACGACCTGATCATATCGGACCAGCTGGCCCATGCAAGCATCATAGACGGCTGCAGGATATCCGAAGCCGAGTTCCAGCGCTTCCGGCATAACGACGTGGCCGACCTTGAGAGGCTCCTTAAGGCAAGGCGCGAGCAGAGCACGTCCTGCGGGATAATGGTAGTCGTCGACGCCGTCTACAGCATGGACGGAGACGTGTGCCCCCTGCCCGAGCTTTCCGATGTCTGCCGCAGGTACGACGCATGGTTGGTGGTCGACGAGGCCCACTCGCTGGGCGTTTTAGGGAAGACAGGCAAGGGCATACTCGAGTACTTCGGGATGCCGATATCCTCCATAGACCTCCTGACCGGATCCCTCGCCAAGACGGTGCCCTCCGTCGGCGGATATGTGGCAGGTTCCAAGGACGTGATAACTTTCCTCAAGAACAACGCCAGGGGCTTCGTATTCTCGGCCGCCGTGCCTCCTGCCGCCTTGGGTGCCATAATCGGTTCGATCGAAGTGATGGAGACCGAGAAGTGGCGCCTGGACAAGGTGAGGAGCAACATCAAGAGGTTCGTAGGCGGCTTAAACAAGCTAGGTTACGACACGCTGAACACCCAGAGCTGCGTCATCCCGATCATAATCGGCGAAGAGGAGCTGACTCTGGAGCTCACCCACCGCTGCCACGAAGACGGCATGTTCGTGTCGCCGATACTGCCCCCTGCGGTACCGCAGAAGAAGTGCAGGCTGAGGGCCAACGTAACGGCCGCCCACACCGACGAGGACATCGACATCGCGCTCGACATACTAAAAAGGCGCGGCAGGGAGCTTGGCATAATCCAGTAATCCGCATAGGTGGCGCCGGCGCCTTCCCGCAAGGGGAGGCGCTTTGTCCTGCCCGCACTCAGCTGCATCTTTTTATCGCCCTCATACTGTATAATAATCTTGATTATTACCTGTGGAAGTGGGTGATTGCATGATCAGGCCCGCAAAGCTTGCGGAAGGTCGCAAAGTAGGCATTATGGACACCACGCTGAGGGACGCCCACCAGTCGCTGTTCGCGACGAGGATGAACACGCCCCAGATGCTCAGGATCGCAGCCTATCTCGACAAGGTGGGCTTTTTCTCGATGGAAGTCTGGGGAGGGGCCACCTTCGACACCGCCCTGAGATACCTCAACGAGGACCCCTGGGAAAGGCTCAGGCTCCTTCGCTCTGTCATAAAGAACACCCCGATGCAGATGCTCCTCAGGGGGCAGAACCTCGTGGGATACAGGCCATATGCCGACGATGTGGTAGATACGTTCGTGCAGAAGTCCGTCGAGAACGGCATCGACATAGTAAGGGTTTTCGATGCGCTAAACGACATCCGTAACGTCGAGCGTTCGGCCCGCGCGGTCAAGAAGGCCGGGGCGCACTTGCAGGGCGCCCTTTCCTACACGATCTCACCCGTACATACGACAAAGGGTTTCGTGGACTACGCGAAGAGGTTCGCAGACCTGGGCGCTGACAGCATATGCATCAAGGACATGGCCGGCATCATGTCGCCTTACCCCTGCTACGAACTGGTATCGGCCCTCAAGTCCGAAATCGGGCTGCCTGTGCAGGTACATTCGCACTATACTTCTGGCATGTCCTCCATGACGTACATGAAGGGCGTGGAAGCGGGGGCGTCAGTGATAGACTGCGCGGTGTCGACGGTGGCCATGGGCTCATCCCAGTCCCCCGACGAGACCATGATAGTCGCGTTCAAGGACACCGAGTACGACACCGGCATAGACGTAAGGAAGATAAGGCCCGCAGCTCAGCTTCTGAAGAGCATACAGGAGGAGATAGCGGCCGCCAACCCGGGGGTGGTGGCGGCAAGGACCGTCGACACGGACGTCCTGAACTATCAGATACCAGGCGGCATGATATCCAACCTGAGGGCGCAGCTCACCCAGAGCAACAGCATGAACAAGCTGGAGGCGATACTTGCCGAAGTGCCGGCCGTAAGGCAGGACCTCGGATATCCGCCCCTCGTGACCCCGATGAGCCAGATCGTAGGGGTTCAGGCGAGCATGAACGTAATGACCGGGCAGCGCTACAAGATGATAAGCAAGGAAGTCAAGGCCTACATAAAGGGCGAGTACGGCAAGCCCGCCGGCGAAATCAACCCCGAGGTTCGGAAGATGGCCATCGGCGACGAGAAGGTGCTGGATGAAAGGCCGAAGCTTCCGGACGAGATGGAAAAGTGCATGGAGGCCGTAAAGCCGTATAACGGCACGGTCGAGGATGCCCTCTCCTATGCGCTCTACCCGGACCAGGCGCTCAAGTTCTTCGAATACAGGAAGAAGAACCAAGGGTCCTGAAGACAAATGCAATCAGATCAGGGGCCCGGCTTTGCGGCCGGGCCCTTATTCGAGGAGAGGCGCCATGACACTAGACAGCCGGCCGCATCGACTTAAGCCCAACGCGATACTGTACTTCTCCCTGGGCCTTTCTCTCGCCCTAATCGTGCTGGGGGCGTTTATTTCGCCCGGTCCGCTGGCATCGCTGCTGAGGATATGGTCGGACCCCGCCCTTCTGCTGACCGACTTCTCCTACGTCGGAAGCGTCGGCGGTGCGATGCTCAACGCAGGCCTGATGGGAATCATGGCCACCGCCCTTGCCGTAAGCTCAGGAGAATTCCAGGGTATGCGTTTCAGCGCAGTCATGATGTGCATCGGGTTCGCGTTCTTCGGCAAGACGCCCCTGGCCGGCGGGATCATAATCGCAGGTACGGTCCTAAGGGGTCTGGCCGGCGGCAGGAATCCCATGGAATATATCGTAGTGGGGCTGTTCGGCACATGCCTTTCCCCTATGGTAAGCTTCCTTGCGCATTCCACGGCCGCCGGCTGGCTGGCGGCGGTCCCGGCGGGGCTGGCGGCCGGGTTCATACTCCCTGACGTCTCCGCCCTCACCAAGCGCGCATATAAGAACATGAACCTGTACAACGTGGGCTTCGCCGCAGCAGTCGTGGCGGCCGTCGCTGCCGACTTGATAAAGGGGTTAGGGATACGCCTTGAACAGTCGGTGAACCCGACTGTTTCCTACCCGGGCTGGGCATATATCGCCCTCGGTGCCCTATATGCGTTGACCGGCATCCTCGCCCTGCTTTTCATCTCCGGCTCATGGGACGGCTTCAAATCCATTGGCAAGTGCAAGTGCGACGGCGCCGACTTTATCAGCACGGGCGGTGTAGGCGGGGTGCTGGTCAACTTCTCCTTGTCGGGCCTGCTCTGCATTGCCCTGACAGGCATCCTCCTTAGGGCTCCCCTCAACGGGCCCCTGCTCGGCACGATTATCTCGGTGACCGGGTTCAGCGCAGCAGCCATGAAACCTTCCTCCATGCTGACGCTGATGGCAGGATATGTGGCGGCTTTCTTCGCCTCTTCCTACGGCTTGAGCACGGCGGTCGCGATGGGTTCGCTGTTCGTGACCGGCTTGTCCCCCCTATCGGACAAGCTCGGCCCGATGTACGGATTCGCCGCCGGCTTCTTGCATCTCTTCGTAGTCTCAAAATGCTCCTCCCTCCACAGCGGCCTGATGCTTTACAACAACGGGCTCTCGGCTGGGCTCGTCGCGATAATGGTCGTCGCTGCCTATACCGCCTTGAATCCCGCGGCAAAGACGGATTTGTAGGAGTCTGCGGAGGACGCCCGCCTCAGATGGCGGATAAGCGGTATTTTTGCGTGTGCAGCCGCCGTTTATACAAGCTTTCCCTAAGCTCAAGGCTCTTTATGAATATTTCTCTGTATGTATGAAACATGCAGGACTTCCCATTCCGATGGACAAATAACTTTGTGGCAGTCCATAAGGCTGTTAAGCCTAAGAAAGGGAGGAACCGCATGAGAAGACTATCCTATCTGCTCGGGGCGGCATTGGTGCTGCTCGCCCTGTGCGCGACAACCGTCTTCGCAGCCGATCCGGTGATTTCGCCGGAGGTCAAGGAAGCCTATGACAAGCTGTCAAAAGACCCCAAGGTGGCGGCGGCTGTCAAGTTCCTTGAAAGCGATCACAAGCAGAGGGTCCAGTTCGTAAAAGACCTGGTCGTTATCGAAGCGCCTTCCCACAAAGAGGAGAACCGCTCAAGGGCGTTCGCAAAGCTGCTCCAGCAGGAAGGCTTGAGCGACGTCACCATCGACGAGAAGTCATGGAACTGCTGGGGCATATTGCCCGGCACCGTCAAGGGCCCCGTCGTGTTCGTCGACGCCCACCTTGACACCGTGTTCGATTTCGGGTCCGTCACAGGCATAACCGAGGACCCGGACGGCACGCTTAGGGCCCCCGGCATCGGCGACGACACGTCCGCTCTGGGCGGCGTGCTGTCGATAATCAGGGCTTTCGTGAAGAACGGGGTAAAGCCGGTATATGACATAGTGTTCGTCGGGACGGTCGGCGAGGAGGGCCTTGGAGACCTGAAGGGCATGAAGGCGTTCCTCAACGAGAACCACCCGATAGGCAAGAACGTCGTCGCCGTGATCGACTTCGAGGGCGGAGGGCCTGAGAGGATCACATACCTCTGCACGGGCAGTCACAGATACTTCATAGACTTCATCGGGCCCGGCGGCCACAGCTTCGGCGCTTTCGGCCTTCCCAGCGCCATACACGCGGCAGGAAGGGCCATAGCGAAGGTAGCGGACGTACAGGTGCCCAGCGGCCCTAAGACCACTTTTACCGTAGGCATGGCGGAGGGCGGAACCTCGGTCAACTCGATCGCAGCCGACTGCAGGCTGCAGCTGGACATGAGGTCCAACCTCATGGCGAACCTGCTTGAAATCGAGAAGCGCATCATGCCGCTCTGGCAGCTCGGCGCGGACGAAGAGAACCTCCGCTGGAGCGCATGGTCCGGAAAGAACATGATCACCGTAAAGATAACGATGGTAGGAGACAGGCCGGCCGGCGAACAGAGCGAGAACATAAAGCTCATCCAGGCGCACTGGCAGAGCAACCTGATGTTCGGCTACAAGCCATCTTTGAGCAGCGCTTCCAGCACCAACATCAACTGGTCGGTCTACAAGGGCTATCCGTCCATATGCATCGGGGCCGGCGGAAGCAGCACCGGGAACCATTCGCCGTCCGAGACCTGGAACCCCAAGGACGCATGGAAGGCCCTCCAGGTGGGCTTCATGACCATATGCGCAATGGCAGGGGTCGACGGGGTGTCGGCGCCTCTGGCCGGGAAATGAGATAAGGCAGCGTCACACGGCATAGTTTACGAGGGCAACCGGGAAACCGGTTGCCCTGCTTCTTATCCTTTGGATGGCCTTTGCAAGAAAAAGCGGACCCTTGCGGGTCCGCTTGAGGGTTGTCCTTGGCGTTCCTATTTCGAAGGGGCCGGCAGCTTGTTGAAGCCCACTGCCTTTAGCCATTCGTCAGGATATCCCGCCGTCTTGAGGCTCACATAGCCGTCCTGGTACTTTACTGCAAGGGTGTCGAACAGCTTCCACCACTCTGCGACCACCTTTTCGGCGTGCGCGTTGGAGTAGTTGGTAAGGAAGCTTACCGCAAGCTTCGGATCTACCTTGTAAAGCTCGGCTGCGGCGCTTTCTATAACAGGCTGCATCGCCAGCGCCTCGTCCTCGAACTTGGATGCCAATGCCTCGATGTCCTTTATCATGTAGGAGTACTTGAGGTCGGCGAAGTTTGATACCAGGTTGAAGGCCCACCATGCGGAGTTCCTGTCTAGTGTGGCGCGGCTTCCCACCGTAAACGATGCAGGTATCGAAGTCGCCCCTACATAGAAGGGCACATAGCATGTGCTGTGGGGCGCATCCTCGCCGAACCAAATCACATTGGCAATCGGCGTAGGCAGCCACGAGCGGGCTTGCAGTATGACGCTGTAGGAGCACCTGAATATCGATATGGCGCGCTCCCATTCGCCCAGGGTCGCAGGAGTAGCATACCTGTTGGGGTTGCCGAAAGGCCCTGCGGCCAGGCCCTTGGTGAGGTCGAACTCGGTGCCTTCGTAGTGGTCGCGCTTGTACTTCATGAGATCCTGCACAGTTACCTTCTTGTCAGGCTTCACTGAGAACGGATACTCCATGAGCCACGGATCCAGCTTCAAAGACGGGGCTATAAGGGACAGCACCCTCCACTCGCGGCGCGAATTGTATACGGAGAGCTTCGGTGCGTACACGTTTGCGAAATGCAGAGGACCCTTCGCCGGATCCCACCAGCCGAGGTCCTTGGCATAGGTGAATACGTTCTTGGAGTACATGAAGTTGTCGGGGTCGTTCTCCTTGATTACGAATATCCTGGACCTGTTGGCCGATACGCCCACTTCGTCGTCCGGGACCCTCTGCGCTACCCAGATCGCTCCCTTTTCCAGGGGGCCTGCGCCGTAGATCTCGAAGAACCAGGCTTCGTCCTTGTCTATGACGGTGAGGCACTCGCCTCCGTCGCCGTATCCGTACTTCTCGGCCATCTCGCCCATTATCTTTATGGCCTCGCGAGCCGTCGACGCGCGCTCAAGGGCGATGCGCTGCAGCTCCCATATCTCGAACATGCCTTCGGGGTTCCTGAGCTCGCGCCTTCCGCCTACGGTGGTCTCGCCCATCATGACGCCTTTCTCGTTGGCGAAGGGATATGCGGTGTCATAGTACATGAAAGTGTGTGCGACCTACGGAATCTCGCCGACCTGCTTCCTGTCCTGGACGTGCGCCCCGGTCCCTCCGCCCTTGAATACGGGCCTCATCGAACCCGCAGGCCAGTCCTTGGCAGGTACGATGTTGAGCCTGAACTCATAGGTCCCGTCGCAGGTATGGGTCGTCATCACGGATCCGTCCGCCGATGCCAGCTTGCCTACCACGATGGACGTGCACGCCATCGCTGGTACCGCAAGCGCCAGCATCATCGCCACTATACCCATGACGATAGCCGTTTTCTTGTTGAAGCGTACTTTCATTGGCTAATCCCCCTTCCTAATTTCCGGGCAGACAGGCATCATTGCAGAAGCGTGGCCAGACAGGCCTGCCCGGCGATTCCATTCTATACTGCCGAGGCGCCGTAGGCAGCAATCATTTGTGCATATAAGCAAATCCCCCTTATCCGAAGCCGCTTGTCGGGCAAATGGCCGTGAATATTTATACCGCCTTCGGAGGTATTACGGCACAGCCTAAGAAATCTAAAGTAGCCCCAAATCAAACCGGAGGTGTCAACGATGAAAAGAGGCTTCAAGCTCACGCTCATCAGCACCGTGGCGTTGGCGGTCGTCCTTTTGGCCGCTTCGCCCTTCATGGCATGCACATCGATCTGCGTGGACAAGGCAGCGACTGCCGACGGATCGGTAATGACGGCGCACACATGCGACGGCTGGTACGACGCAAGGACCTGGGTGGTGCCGGGGGCGAAACACGCGCTCGGCGACACGTTCAAGGTCGTATCAGGGCTCCTGCACTCGGACAGGGCGGAACCGAAGCTGCTCGGGGAGATACCGGAAGTCCCCGAAACCTATACCTACTTCTACGCCGGATATCCCTACATGAACGAGCACGGCGTGATAATGGGCGAGACTACCATCGGACAGCGCAACGAACTCAGGACGACGGAAGGCATATTCTACATCGAAATCCTGCAGATACTCGGGCTTCAAAGGGCGAAGACCGCGCGCGAGGCGATTAAAGTGATGGGCTCCCTCGCCGAGAAGTACGGCTACCGCGACGGCGGCGAGTGCCTCACCGTGGGGGACCAGAACGAGATGTGGTTCTTCGAGATCATGCCGGCCGGCCCGCTCGAGAAGGGGGCAATATGGGCGGCGGTCAGGATTCCCGAAGGGCACGTCGGTGTCTCTGCCAACAGGTCCAGGATCGACATCCTCAAGGAGAACGATCCGGACAACTACATGTTCTCTCCCAACGTGTTCAGCTTCGCGATCGAGAACGGATGGTGGGACCCCAAGAGCGGAAAGCCCTTCCTGTTCTACGAAGCCTACGGCGACAAGACGTCCATGGGCAGCAGGAGGCGCGAGTGGAGGGTCCTTTCGACCTTCGCGCCTTCCCTTAACCTCGATCCCAACGCATCGCGCTTCCCGTTTACAGTAAAGGCCGAGAAGAAGATAACCGTTCAGGATTACTTTGCAATCTACAAGGACACTTATCAGGGGACTACTTTCGACAAGGCGAATGTGAACGACTGGTATGTGCCCGACAGCAAGGGGGTATTCGTGAAGAGCCCGTTTGCCACACCGCACATGAGCAGCGATTTCCTTAAGCTGGTGGACGCCGCCGCCGAGCGCAACATAGCCATCCCGGGCTGCTCATACTTCACCGTCCTGCAGTCCAGGAGCTGGATGGACCCCAGGCTGGGGACCCTCTGCTGGTTCGGCCTCAACAACCCCGACACGTCGGTGCACGTGCCGATCTACGCCGGGGTCAGCTCGCTTCCTACAAGTTATGCCATAAACGACAGGACCAAGTTCAGCATGACGGACAGGGTGTCCGCCTGGTGGGCGTTCGACTTCGTAGACCAGCTGGTCAACCAGCGCTACCAGGACTGCTACAAGGACCTTGCGGCGGTGCGCGACCCGTTCGAGAAGGAGCAGTTCGACTTGCAGCCGACCATAGAGAAAGTTGCGGCCGAGCTACTGAAGAAGGATCCGGCGCTTGCCGTGAAGTTCCTTACGGACTACACCAACACAAGGTGCAACATGGCAGTGGACATGTACTGGAAGCTTGCGGAAGCCCTGATAGTAAAGTACGACGACAAGTGGTTCTAGCAAGCGCAGTAAAGGAATCAGAAGGCCTCCGGTCCGACCGGAGGCCTGTCCATTTGGTCATCCCTTCTGCATCAATGCCTTCTTCAGCATCTGGGTCCCCCTTGCGCCCTTCATCGGCAGCGTTATCTCCCCGACCTTCCTGAAGCCGAGGTTAGTATAGAAATCCATGCCCCTGTGGTTACCCTCGGTAACCCCGACCTTCAACGGCCTGTCACCCGCCTTTTTTATGAGCCACCTTAGAGCGAGGGTCCCTATGCCTCGGCCTGCGAACTCTGGGTGCACCTCGATATGACGAAGGTGGACTGCTTCCCATTCCTCGAAGGAGAGGAAGCCCGCATCGCGTCCGTCGTAGGTGAGGATGAAGAACGGGGCGTCAGCCATCTCCCTCTGCAAGTATGCCGCCTCCGCCTTGCTGTCCCAGCCCCTGCCCTGCTCTATGAGCAGGCCGAAGTTAGCCCTGTACACTCCCAGCACGAAATCCAGGTCGTCTGCCAAAGCGGGCCTCGTCGACAGCTTGCCTATCGAGAAAAGCCCGCTCATGTGCGCTTGTCCTTCGGCATCATGAGCCCGGATGCTATGGCCAGGACCACAGCCCCCAATGCGATCATGAAGCCGGTGCGGTATGCCGATGCCGAGTACAGGCGCACCCCTTCGGTGAAGTACTCCCCGTTCCAGCCCATGTCCATCACCGCGCTTACCAGCGCCTGCAGTATAATCGCGCCTATGAAGCCGGACGCGTTGTTCAATCCCTGCGCCATGCTGGAGACCTCAGGCTTGTTGGCGTTCCTCATCACGACGAAAGCGGGCAGGAAAGACGAGTTGCTGGCCCCCATGAGCACCAGCGCCACGGCCAGGGCGGGCATTATGCCCGGCTTTCCTGCATTGCCTATGCTCCAGAGAACCACAAGCCATGCGACGACCTGAAGGCTCGCCAATGCGCAGAACATGAGCTTGGGCTTGCCGCTCCTGTCTGTGAGCCATCCTACGAAGACGGCGGCAGTAGCCGCGCCCGCCGTGGTCAGCATAAGAAGCGACCCTGCCGTAGACTGCGATATGCCGTGTACCTGCATGAGGAAGGGCGTACCCCACAGCCCGGTGAAAGTCATCAGGCCGCCGAACACCAGAAGGAAGCCGAAGAACGGCGGCATGGACCCCTTGTTCTTCACTATCTCAAGGAATCCCTGGTAGACGGTCCTAAGCGTGGCGGCGAGGCCCGGCCTCGGAAGCTTCTCGTAATTAGGCCCTTCGTCCCTTACGAAGAGCCAGACAAAAAGCGCGAGCGTAAGCGTGAAGGCTCCGACTATGTACGAGGACTGCCTCCAGCCGGCTGCGTTGACAAGCAACACGAACGGGAACATCGCAGTAGCCACCCCGAGGTTTCCGAAGAAGGTGCTTATGCCGGTCAGGGTCCCGAACTTGTCGGCTGGGAACCACAGCTGTATCGATTTAAGAAGGCCGAGGAATATGCCTGCCAGGCCGAAACCTGCAAGCAGCCTTGCAAGCGACGCCACCGCGAGGGTCTGCGCCGAGCCGAACAGGAGCCATCCGATGCCTCCGATCAGGAGCCCCGAGGACAGCAGCTTCCTGGGCCCGAGCGTATCGGCAAGGGCGCCAGCCGGTACCTGCATTATCGAATAGGTATAGTAATAAATGCTGGAAAGGGCGGCCACTCCGACGCCAGTTGTGTTGAACTCCGCCATAAGCTGCGGGAACATCTGCCCTGCGGCCACCCTGTTGAACATCACCGTGTAATGCGATGCCGCGCCAAGTGCGAATATCAGCCACGCCTTCGCGTTGCCCTGGTTGTTGGCCATGAAAGCGCCTCCGGGGTAAGGATAGTTATAATTTACCATACTCGACATCACCTTTCCCCAAGCGCCGAGCACAAATAGTTTGTGCAATAGCGGACTAATCGTATTATCTTATAATTACGCGTGCGAAGGGAGGGCTACGATGGCAAGCGCCATAGAAGTCAACGGGCTCGTGAAGGACTACGGCAAGCTCAGGGCGGTCGACGACATAAGTTTCGACGTCGAGCAGGGCAAGCTCTTCGCGTTCCTGGGGCCGAACGGGGCCGGCAAGTCCACGACCATTAACATAATCTGCACGATACTCGCTGCGACCTCAGGGAGCGTCAAGGTGTTCGGGCATAGGGTAGGCGCGGAAGACGAGGAGGTGCGTTCGGAAATCGGCGTTGTCTTCCAGGGCACGGTCCTGGACGACCTGCTGTCTGTCAGGGAGAACCTGGCCGTCAGGGGCTCGTTCTACGGGTGGGGCCCGAATGAGGTCGGAAGGAGGATTGCCTATGTTGCAGCGGCCACGGGCCTGAACGACTACCTGGACCGGCCGTTCGGCAAGCTTTCTGGCGGGCAGAAGAGGCGCGCCGACATCGCAAGGGCCCTCATGAACACCCCTAAGGTGCTCTTCCTGGACGAGCCGACCACAGGCCTCGACCCACAGACAAGGGCGAAGATATGGGACACGATCGGCAACATGAAGAAGGACGGCACCACGGTGTTCCTGACGACCAATTACATGGAGGAGGCCGCCATCGCCGACGATGTGGCAATAATCGACCACGGCAAGATCGTGGCAAGGGGCACCCCGGACGAGCTGAGGCTCAAGTTCAGCAAGGACAGGCTCCGGATAATGCCCGCCGATGTCGCGGCAGTCTCCGGCTGGCTCAAGGAAAAGGGCCATGCGTACGAGGCCAGGAACGACGTGATCGAGCTCAAGGTCAAGGACAGCCTGGAGGCCCTGCAGATACTGAAGGCCCTCGAGGGACATATAAGGGGATTCGAAGTCATAAAGGGCGACATGGACGATGTCTTCCTCGCGGTTACCGGAAGGAAGATAAGAGGGGAGGAGGAAAAGCTATGAACGTCGTGCTCAAGATAGCAGGCAGGAACATCCGCCTGTTCTTCAGGGACAAGACCTCCGTCTTCTTCTCCTTCCTGTCCGTGATAATTATAATCGGCCTCTACGTGCTTTTCCTCGGGGACACCACCATACAGTCGCTTGCAAACCGCGTGTCAGACCCGCGGAAGGCCAAGTTCTTCGCGGACACCTGGATCATGGCCGGAGTCCTCGTGGCCAATGCGATAACCTCCACCCTTGGTGCCCTTGAGGTGCTGGTAAACGACGAGCACAAGGGGATAGTCAAGGATTTCATGGTCTCCCCTGTCAAAAGATGGCAGCTGGTGCTCGGCTACGTCCTTTCCACATGGGTGGTGGGCGCCGCGACCGGCCTTGTGATGTTCGCCATATCCCAGGCCTATATTGTGCTAAGGGGCGGGGACATGATCACCCTCGCCAACGCGGCAAGGGCGGTCGGCCTCATTCTGCTCAACGTGCTTGCGTTCTCTTCGTTCAATTTCCTCATAGTTTCGTTCATCAAGACCAATGCGGCCTTTTCGACCTTCAGCACCCTGGTAGGCACACTGATCGGGTTCGTGACCGGAGTATACGTGCCAATCGGGGTGCTGCCTGGGTTCCTGCAGAAGCTGATCCTGATGGTGCCCGCCACCCATGGGGCATCGGCGATGCGCCAGCTCTACATGGACGCATCGATCGCCCAGGTCGGCAGGGAGATGCCTCCCGAGGTCCTTGCGGAGTTCCTGAGGATATACGGGGTGAACCTTCGTCTGGACAGGAGCATCCTCCCCATGGCTACGATGATCTTCTACATCGCAGTGACCGGGGCTGTGTTCTTCGCATTGTCCGTAGTGAGGCTGCTGTTCAAGAAGTCCAGATAGAAGGGCTGAACAGACGGATAACAGCCCGCACCGAATTAGGGTGCGGGCTGTTTCTGTGGTTTGGAAGACATCGGTAACGTTATTCCAGAATTCCTCGACGATGGATCAGGTCATCTATCTGAACGGGTCCTGCCAGCTTACGGGATCGGCTGTTCCTGACCATCAATATCGTCCTCAGCCTAATCATGTACCACTTCCCTTCCTTAGGTAATGGTTCCGTAAGCTTCCGGCAGTCCTCCGGGTGCTCAATGTCTCCCGTTCACTTTCTATTACGAAATATCGCTCGGCGAGGTTCCATAATTCCCGAATGTCCGCACAAAGCTGGCAAACGGGGCCCGTTAAGGCCCCGCTTAAATATCCACCTGTATTTCCCTATTTGCAGATGGTGCCGTCGTCGTTGTGCTGCCAGTGATAGAAGTCATCATACGGAAGCAGCGAAGGGTCGATGTCGATATCCAGGTCGGCCGGCGGCTGGCCCCCCTGGTTGGGCTGCACCTGGTCCAAGCCCAGCCAGTTGATTGCTATCCAGCGGGCGATTCGCCACGACAGCCTCTTTGCTATGGCCTCTTTCCTCAATGCGGCCTCTTCTTGGGTGATGGTCCCCATTTCCGCCCTGTAGTCTATCTCGTCCCGCCTGTGCTCGACAATCGCCTTGACGAATTCCTTCAGCACGCCCAGCTTCCGGGCCGCCCTTAACAGCCCCATCTCCGAAATCAGCCTTCGGACCCTGGCCTCCTTGGCGCCCGAGACTTCGACCAGAAGCTCCCAGGGCGCTTTCCGGACGAACGCCTCACCATCCTCCGCCTGGGCTGGTGAAGCGTGCGCTGCCAGCGCGATGCCTGTCGCCAAAATGGCAAAGATGACCGTCAGGGACACCATTTTCACTCGCATGTAAGCCTCCTGCCGGCTATCAAGACCACCGGTATTGATGCCGGATACCTTATATTACGAACAGGTGCAGAAAACGTCTCAGGATGGGCGTTACAAACATAAAATCCCTTGGATTGTCACGCCCCCGCACCGGGTTCACCTGTTCTCCTTGACAGTAACAATCAGCCCGTTGGGAAGGCACGCAGCCAGGTCCATCTCGTCGTTCACCCATCCGTGGGCCACGCACAGCTTGTCCGGGCATGGGGAGGAGATGAACCTCACTCCCAGTTCGCTGTCATACTCCAGAATGGATTTGCCCAGCCTGCCATCTACTCCGAACTGCCCCTCCTTCTGGCCCTCCTGATGGGGCCAGGGTATGGTCAGAACGCTCCTTCCCCTCTTGGAGCTGTCGTCGAACCTCTCGATGTCTATGGCGAGCAGGCTGTCCTCTGTGACCCGAGCCAGTGCCATGCGTTCGGACAGTTTGACTGCGCCGAAACCGAGCGCGATAAGGAGCAACATCACAGTAGCCGTCCTGACCAGCGACCTCTTTCCGACCGCGATGCTGACCTCCTCAAGCCTTTGCCTGAAGCCGGGGATGCTCTTCATGGAAGATAATGCGTTGATCCCTCCCAAGCCTGTCAAGTATCCCGCGGGAAGGGCTACGGCCAGCAGGTAAGGGAGCATCACGAAGACCTTCGAGGTGTCCGATATGAGGGAAAAAGCCCAGAGCTGCGAGAGGTTGTGGAATATGGCGCCAATCATCGAACAGGTGGCGAAGAACCTGCCCTTGCCCGCTGTCAGCGCCCTGAAGGCTGACATTGCGATGCCGCTTCCCAATGCCCCCGCCATCGCCATTATGAACGAGGTCGAACCGAAGGTGCCCGTAACAAGGCCTCCGAGCAGCACCCTAGACGCCGCCAGCGCAACCGCCTCCGCCGGGCCCAGAGCGTAAAGGGATATCAGCGTCACGATGTTGGCAAGGCCCAGCTTCGCCCCAGGCAGCGCTATCGGGACCGGGATGGCCGCTTCTATCGTGTGCAGGCCGACCCCTACCGCCAAGAGGAGGGACAGCAGGACCATCTTCCTTGTGCCACTTACTTCGGTCTTACTTTTCGACAAGCTTCCTCCTCCCGGCTAACGCCGGCAGCCCAATTAGGGCTGCAGCGATGAGCAGTCCCGCCGCGGCGTATGCCTTCTGGTACTTCCTCTGGTAATATACCATGCTGGTGCCAGGCTGAGGCAGGGGTATCGGGTCCACCGGGATGCCGCTTTTAATGGCCAATCCTTTGATGTCCAGGAAGTGGATCACGGGGATCCCCCGGTTCAGGTATTCGAAGATGAGCCCCATGTCCGGCGAATCGACTTTCCTGGGCGCTTTCCTTACGAGGCCGTTTGGAACCTCGAGCGAAGCCGACGTGGAGCCGAAGTTGGGCTCGGCGCCTCCGATGTTTATGAATGCCTTGATTTCGCCTTCAGCTTCGAAGCGCTCCATCCTCTTCCTTATGCTGTCCGCCGTGTCCGACGGGAAGATTACGGCATGGCCTGACTCTTCGGCTATGCGCTGCAGTATTGGTTTGGCGTCCGCGATTATCCCGCCGTCGCCCGCATCCCCCGCACCCCCGAGCGATACCGCCGCTGGGACATAGTCGAATACCCCCGCTTCCCTGAGCCCGTCGATAATCTCGACAGATGTGACCCCAGGGATGTTGGCGCCATACTCGGATGCGCCGATCGACGGGATAACTACAGGTTCCACACCTGTTACATAACAGGCTGACAGGACAGAGAGTATGATGCCGGGGAACGACCCGCTGGCGCCAACCGCAACCCTGTCTCCCGGGACAAGCCCGAGTTCGTCGAAGTACCTTACGGTCAACGCAGCGAAATCCGGGTTTGTGGAAGTCCTCTTCGACTGCAGGTTGCCGACCGTAGTCGTGATTTCGGTAAGCTCCTGCCCTATAAGCCCGGTAAGGTTGGGATCGTCCGCAGGGTCGATCGGCACGGCGGTCCTTATCCTCATCTCCTTGACCGCAAGGGATGCTTCAGCCATCTTGTAGGACGCGGCGAGCATGTCGTCAAACCTGTCGTGCCTGGCCATGAAGCTTGAGGAGAATGTTAACCAGAGCGAGGCCATGACCGCCGCCGCGGCCAATGCCAGCCATATCAGGTTGAGTCTCTTCGTCGGCATCGCTTCAAATCCCTATCAGTAGATGATGAACAGGATCAGCCTGACCAGCCCCGCCACCAGCAGGGTCATGAGCGCAGTCTTCAGGAAGCCCTGCTTGCTTGCGTCGTTTGCGATTAGCCCCGGGATGACGTAGCCCACCGCCCTGAGGTCCTGACCCAGTTCGGGTAGCCACGATACCGCCCTTGCGAACAGCCAGCCTATAGAGATGCCCACAAGGACCATGGCCATGAACCGCCTCCTGCCGAAGATCACTACGTAATTGGATATCAGGCGCACCGCCAGGAGCGTAGCCCCAGCTATGGCCATCGTAACGGCTATCCTCACGGGCTGGTCCATATAGAGGGCGAGGTATCCCGCACCTACGAGCCCGCCTGAAAGAAGCCCCGTTAACTCCCCAAGTAGGAAGCTCAGCATCACGCCTAACGTCACTGATGTGCCTATCATGCCAGTCGCCCCCCGCCGGTGCGGCATAATTCCGCGATATAGTCTGTGAGAAGGCTGCCTATTCCCTTGGTGTTTCCCGCCAGGAACAGGAGCGCCGAGGCCCCTTCGGGGATATTGGAGGCTATCTCCCTCAAGACGTCCTCCGGCGACTGTGATCCTATCGTCCTTACATTTGGAGCGCCCTTCGGAGTAAGCCGGGACGCCAGCTTCTGCAGCTTGCCGATATAGAATACGCCTTCTACGGGAAGGCCCGCCGCCAGCGCCGACATCTCCCCTACCCTCTGTGGCCTGTCCTCCCTGTTGTTTACCACGATGTACCGAGCATCATATGATCCTGTCCCCGGCTTTGCGAACGCATCCCACATGTTCTTCGTAGATTCTACGTCGTTTGCTGCGAAGGCGTTCACTATGCGAAGCCTCCTTCCCATATAAACGAATTCGCAGACCGGCCTTACGCCCGGGTCGGGGGCAGCCTTCCACATTCCTGCAAGCGCCGTCTTGCGGTCCACCCCGGCCAGCTCGCAGGCCTTGAGGGCCTCTGCCACATTCTCCCTGAACGATGTGTAGGCGAACATCGAAAGCTCTTCAGGGCTTACGGTTCCCTCGTCGACGGCGTGGAACCTTGAGCCCGCTTCTAGGCACTTCTCCTTAAGCATGTCGTCGAACGGGCCCTGCCCGGTGACGAGGTCCCCGCCCTTCGGAATCGTTATCGCAAGCGTCCTAGCAACGTCCTCAAGTCCGGGGCCCATTACATCCAGATGGTCCGGCCTGACGTTGGTTATCACCCCGATGGTGGATCTGACCAGCATGTGCTCATAGACCCTCTGGTTCTCCGCCTCAAGCGCCATGCATTCCACCACCAGCGCCTCCGCATGTAGGGCCTTCGCCCTCCTCGCCACCCATATGTGTTCCGATATCCTGGCCCTTCCGCGCCTTTTTATAGGCTCCTCCGAGCCGTCAGGCAGGATGAGCCTCGGGAAGGTGCCGGTGGTCTTGGCGACCGTCCTTATGCCGCCTTCCCTCAGCCCAGCTGCGATGAGCCTGGTAACCGTAGACTTGCCCCTTGTGCCGTTTACGTTCACACGCACCCTGAAGGAGGAGATCCTCCGCCTGTGGATGGCATGCTCTACCATGCCTGCCCCCAGGAGCAGGGCCGTTGCCAACAGCACTACGTAACCTCCCACTGCGCACCTCCAGATTATAATCATACACTAAAGAGTCGCCGCACCGCTCGCCCGCGGGCCTGGGTGCCGTTTATGCAGCCCCTGACAAAAGTGCACCATAGAAGATGTTTTTTATTAGAACAAGTATAAACCGACGCATAGACAACAGTCTATGCGTCAAAGGGCTCTGAAAGAGGCCTGAAGTGCGGTTTTCTTAGCATTGCACCGCGGCGGCCAGATTGGATACATTTTTCACTTGATGTGCTACGAAAGGGTTCCAAGACTTATAATTCTACTTGTAAGAACCGCAGATCGAACCCGTCAGACGCACCCTACGTCATAACCTGTGCAATCTATCGAAAGGAGAATATATATATGAAAAGGATCTCGACCTTGCTAATCCTGTTCGGTCTGATGCTGCTGCTGGGGGGCGACATCGCCACAGCGGCCGTGACGGGCGCGACGCCGCCGAAATTCGAGTTGCCCATGCTCCTGAGCAACGCGGGGCAGGGGCCCGACGGCAAGTCGACCCGCGCAGTCATAAACTTCAGCCCCGTATCCAAGGCAGTGTTGGTATACGAGACCAATTACTGGTATAACGCGGAACCTCAGCCTGCCGACATAGCCAAGTACAAGACCATCGTCTTCGCGATCAGCTCCAGCGCAAAGGGCCTCGGAGCGTCGGGGATCACGATCGACGAGGAAATCGCACGCTTGAACAAGGTAGTCGCAGAGGCCAAGAAGCTGAAGATAAAGATAGTCGCGCTGATCTTGTCGGGCAAGGACAACAGGGGCCTTCCGGGCAGCGCAAACGAGCAGAGCATAGACGCGATAGCGCCTTTCGCCGACTATCTGCTCATCAGGAAGGACGGCGACTCCGACGGCAAGTTCAAGAAGCTCGCTGAGAAGAACAAGGTTCCCCTCACTTACTTCGACGTCCAGATGACGGACCTTCCGGGAGTCTTCGCAGCAATGTTTTCCAAGTAAGCAATTGCGCCCCTCAAAGGGGCGCAATTTTTGGGGGTATTTCGCATGGCTCTTCAAACTACATATACCCTTGTCGCAATGGTCGCCGTCTTTATAATCAGCAGCTGGAAGCTGAAATCGCCTGAGATATCGATGGTGATCACGGCCATAGTCGGCGCACTAGTCGCAGGCTTCGGCTTCCCCGTCCGCATTATCGTAGAAGGGACCCTCACATATCTTGACCTGGCGCTGCTTTTCATCACAGCATCCCTTTTCATGAACTTCTACTCGGAGATAGGGGCGACCAACGCCCTGATCAGGATCCTGGTCGAACGCTTCTACAACAGGAAATGGGTGATGCTGTTCCTCCTGGCGTTCGTGATGCTGATCCCGGGCGCGCTAACGGGGGCAGGAAGCGTATCTATCCTGGTAGTAGGAGGCCTGGTCGCGACGGTCCTGGAGTACATGGGCTTCCCTCCCGAGAGAAGGGCGGCATTCGTGTTCATTACGGCCATACTGTCGGCCGCAGCACCCCCGATCAACCTCTGGGCGATGCTGATGGCAGCGGGCGCCAATATGCCTTATGTAGGGTTCAACAAGATCCTTCTGGTGCCGGTCCTGCTGACGACGGTATTTGCGGTGTTCTTCTTCGGAAGGGGCACGAAGGCGAGGCCCAAGGAAGAAGTACTGGCAAGCCTTCCTCCTACCGCCAAGGGGATGAACTTCATAAGGCTGGTGCTGCCGTTCGCCCTGGTGCTGTTCCTGATCCTCATGGCTCAGTACGGCGCCCACCTGATACCTGTCATCGGGCTTCCCCTGACTTTCATGCTCTGCGCGCTGCTGGTCATGATGATCGACCCGGAGCGCAGGAGCCTTAAGCGCTGGTGGGAAGTTACGAACAAAACCATAGAGACCGTCTTCCCGCTGGTCGCCACCCTGGTCAGCGTCGGCGTCCTGGTGAACATAATGGCCCTGACGGGCGTAAGGGGCCTTATCGCGATCAACTTCGTGACGTTGCCGATCGTGTGGATCTATGTGACGGCGCTGCTGTTCTGCCCGCTGGCGCAGGGGTCGCTTTCCTATGGCAGCGCTGTGATACTCGGGGTTCCGATCATATTCCGCTTCAATTCGGTCGGCATCAACGTCACCGTCGTAGCGGCTGCCCTGAGCATGATGTTCCCGCTGGGCGACTGCCTGCCCCCATCGAGGATCGTCGGAAGGCTTTCCATAGAGAAGGTAGGCTTCAAGGGGTCTTACATGCAGTTCCTTAAGACGGTGCTTGTACCGTGGCTGTTCTTGGCGGCTATCGCGCTGTCGATGCTGATCTTCACGAAGACGTTCGTGCCCCTGACCAAATAGGGAGCGAAGGAGTGAGTCTAATGGTATTACTTCAGGAGATAATCCACTACATATACCTGGCAATGTCGGGCTTCTTCGGCCTCCTGCTCGTCAGGGCGCTGTTCAAGAGGACGACGCGCACGAACCTGGTATATGACATCGTCTTCGCATACGCGGTCATCCCATTCCTGCTGCGCGCGCTGCGCATCAGATGAGGAGGGGGAGGAAATGAGCACAACCAACATCCGCAAGCTGGCGTTCCTGGTCCTCTTCATCGTGCTGGCGGGCATCGCGTCGGCGGAGTTCAAGGGCCTGAGGCATTACAAGGAGAAGGTGGTCGTCTCGGAGGCTTTCACCGAAAGGCGCATGCTGTCCGATTGGCTGCCCAGCCTCAAGAACACCTGGGGCGACACCCCGGTCTATTTCTTCGATTCGGGGAACCCCGGAGCGACGGTGCTGATATACGGCGGGGCCCACCCATACGAGCCAGCAGGGCCACTTGCAGTCTATGTGATAATGGAGAACCTCAAGCTGGAAAGCGGCAGGATCATCCTGATACCCAGAGCCGACATGAGCGCCTCCACCCAGGGCATACTCGGCAACGCATACCCTCAGTACCTGCACATACCGACCGAATGGGGACAGAAGGTATACAGGATAGGCGACAGGGAGACCGCCCTTATCGACCAATGGCCGGACCCATTCACCTATGTGCACTACCCGTCAGGACAGAACCTTGCCTACCAGGACCTGAGGAACTTCAACCGCACATTCCCCGGAAGGGCTAACGGCACCCTGACAGAGCGCATGTCGTTTGCGTTCATGGAGCTCATAAGGAAGGAGAAGGTGGACCTCACCATAGACTTCCACGAGGCGTCCCTCATGTACCCCGTCGTGGATACCTACGTCACCCATCAGAGGGCTGAGGAGATTGCCATGCTGGCTGCCATGATGTGCCAGATGGAGATGCCCATGAAATGCGAAGTGTCCCCTAAGAGCTTAAGGGGCCTCACCCACAGGGAGATAGGCGACTACAGCGACACCCTCGTAGTCCTCATCGAGACCGCGGAGCCATTCATCGACAGGGTGGTGGGAAGGGTGACCGAGCAGCTCATGATCGACGGCAAGGACGAGTTCCTCCAGAGGGCTGCGGACAAGGGCCTGCTGTATACCTCTTATGACATCAACGAAGGGATTTCCATCGACCATAGGGTGGCGCGGCTACTGACCGCTTCCCTTGAGCTCATCAACATGTATAACCAGTTCCATCCCGACAAGGCGGTCAATTTCTGGTACCCGCGCTTCACCGACGTGAAGACCAACGGCCTCGGGACCTATCTGCACGACCCGGCAGCGGCCGATCCGGCGAGAGTCTTCGATAACTAATGGAACCGGGGGAGGGAAGCTTCAAGGCTTCCCTCCTCTTTCCAGATAGCCGCCCAAACTAAGAAGAGAGGTGTAAGAAATGAGGAACCGCAGAACGTTTCTGGTCCTCGCCGCAACCCTCGTAATGTTGCTTGCCTTGTCGACGGCAAGCAACGCTTGCACGATCATCGCGGTAGGCAACAAGGCGACGGTAGACGGCTCAGCTCTAATCACCCACAACGACGACTCGGGTGTTGCAGACTTCAGGCTCTGGATACTGAAGGGGTCCGAGCACAAGGAAGGCGAGACGAGGCCGATAGTGATCGACTCTCACGACTACATCGACTACTCCAAATGGCCCGAGGTCGACTATACGGCCAACAGGAACAAGAGGGCCATGGTGCTAGGCGAGATCCCGCAGCCGAAGAAGACGTATACCTATTTCCATTCGAGATACTCGTTCATTAACGAGAACGGAGTGGCGATGGGAGAATCCACGACCAACATCAGCACGAATAACGACTACGGCAAAGCCGTAAGGGCGAAGATGTACGACACCGACGAAGGCCTCATGGACTGCTGGAACCTGCAGGACATAGCCCTTGAGCGCGCGACGACCTCACGCGAGGCCGTCATGATAATGGGGGATCTCATAAACGAGTACGGCTGGAACGTGACCGGCGGGGGCGGTGAGATCATGGACATCACCGA